>Ga0307503_10000022_pt1 | contig 164617 bp, 143 predicted proteins | sample 17_S_MG_FD_194514 | JGI IMG/M metagenome (GOLD analysis project Ga0307503, IMG submission 194514) | Soil microbial communities from Populus trichocarpa stands in riparian zone in the Pacific Northwest, United States - 17_S | ecosystem: Environmental > Terrestrial > Soil > Riparian zone >... | reverse complement strand
TCTGGTGGGGGTACCCCGCCCCCTCCCCCTCACCCAGCGCTAAAAGTCCCCGGATCCGGCCCGATCCGCTCGCCCGTCTCCAACCGCTCGATCGCCGCCATATCGTCCTCGCTAAGGGCAAAATCAAAAAGCTCGAAGTTCTCTCGAATCCGCTCCGGCGTCGCCGATTTCGGGATGACGACGTTGCCGACCTGCAGGTGCCAGCGGAGGATCACCTGGGCGGAGCTGCAGTCGTGGTGGGCGGCGATCGTTTCGATCGTCCCGTCCTCGAGCAGCTCGCCCTGCGCGAGCGGGCTCCAGGCCTCGGTGACAACGTCGTGGTCGGCGTCCCAGGCGCGAAGCTCGGCCTGCTGGAAGCGGGGGTGGAGCTCGATCTGGTTCACGGTCGGGCGTTGCTCGGCCTCGGCCTCGAGCCGCTCGAGGTCCTCGACGCGGAAGTTGGAGACGCCGATCGAGCGGGCTCCTCCTTCGGAGCGAATCCGTTCGAAGGCGCGCCAGGTCTCGAGGAAGAGGCCGGCGTGGGGGCGCGGCCAGTGGATCAGGTAGAGGTCGATGTGGCCGGTCCCCAGCCGCTCCAGGCTCTTGTCGAAGGCCGCCAGCGTCGCGTCGTACCCCTGCTCGGAGTTCCAGAGCTTGGTCGTGACGAAGACGTCCTCGCGGCGGACCCCGGTGGCGGCGATCGCCGCGCCGACCCCGGCCTCGTTGCCGTAAGCGGCGGCGGTGTCGACGTGGCGGTAGCCGACCGAGAGCGCCTCCTCGACCTTTTCCTGCGTGTCCTCGGGCGGGATCTGGAAGACGCCGAACCCGAGCTGCGGGATCTCGACGCCGTCGTGCAGGGTCAGGACGGGAATTTCGGTCACGTTCGTCATGCGCCCTCGGTTACCCCCGGGGCAACTTCCTCAATCGAAGCGAGACTAGGAGGTGGCGAGGCCGATGGCCAGCAAGGGAAACGCGCTCATCGCACCCAGGTAAGCGCCCATCGCGACGCCGGTGCCGAGGCTCGCGGTGCGCGAGCGGGCGCCCGCAATCGCGCCGACGAGAACGAAGGCGGCGGCGATTCCGAATCCGAGCCAGAAGACCTGAGGCATTGCGGCGGCGAGAATACCCGAAGGCGGGGAGGAATCGCCGGCCGCGCGGCAAAAGGCCGCCCCATGAACCAGTCACCGGCCAAGAACAGCAAGTTGATCCTCGCGGCGATGATCTTCGCCGTCTCGATGACCTTCATCGACCAGACGATCGTCGCGATCGCGATCCCGACGATCCAGGACGACCTCTCGCTCTCGGCGACGGGCGTGCAGTGGATCATCAACGGCTACCTGCTCTCGCTCTCGGCGCTCTTCGCCTTCGGCGGACGCCTCGCCGACATCGCCGGCCACCGTCGCATGGTCGTCCTCGGCGTCGTCATCTTCGCCACCGCCTCCGCCCTCTGCGGCGCCACCCCCGACAGCTCCCTGGACGAGCCCTGGTTCATCGTCTTCCGGGTGATCCAGGGCGCCGGCGCGGCGATCATGTTCCCGGCGGCGCTGGCGATCGTCTTGAACGCCTTCCCGATCAACGAACGGGGCAAGGCGATGGCGATCTTCTTCGGCATCGCCGGCGGCCTCACCGCGATCGGCCCGCTGGCCGGCGGCTACCTGGTCGAGATCACCTGGCGGGCGATCTTCTGGGTCAACATCCCGGTCGCGATCATCGCCCTCCTCCTGATCTGGAAGTCGAAGCCGGACGACGAGAAGCACCCGGCGCCGCTCGACTACACCGGCACGGCGCTGATCACCTTCGGCATGGGGATGGCGGTCCTCGGCCTGCAGCAGTCGAGCGTCTGGGGCTGGGACAGCATCGCCACCTGGGGCTGCATCGCGCTCGGGCTCATCGTCCTCGCCGTCTTCGTCCGCTACGAGCTGCGAACCGAGAACCCGCTGCTGCGCCTCGAGGTCTTCAAGGACCGCGCCTTCGCGGTGGACAACGTAATCCTCTTCCTGCTGATGATCCCGTTCGTCCCGCTCTTCTTCTTCGCCAGCATGTACGCGCAGATATCGCTCGGCGAAAGCGCCTCGGAAACCGGGCTCTACCTGCTGATCTTCTTCGCCGGCTTCGCCGCCGCCTCGCAGCGCGGCGGCCGCCTGCTCGACAAGGTCGGCGCCCGCAGCGCCGTCGTCCCCGGCTGCGCGATCGCCGCCGTCGGCTTCTACCTCTGGGGCAACTCGCTGACCGAGCTCTCGGTCTCCGACCAGTGGTACTACATCGTCATCGCCGGAATCGGCGTCGGGCTCGTCCTCAGCCCTGCCAACACCGACGCCCTCAACCGGGTCTCGCGCGACCGCTACGGCGAGGCGACCGGGATCACCCAGACCGTGCGGAACTTCGGCTCCAGCCTCGGGCTTGCCGTCCTCGGCTCGATCCTGATCCTCGAGAACCGCTCCAACCTGGAAGCGACGGCAGCCGAAAACGACATCTCCAAGAGGGTCGGCAGCGAAGTCGCCGACGTGATCAGCCAGGGAACCGGAGCCGGCGAAACCTCCGAACACCTGCCGCCGAAGATTCAGAAGGTCGTCGACGCCATCCCCCACGACTTCGCGATGGCCTCCCGCACCGTCTTCTACGCGATGGCCGCAGTGATGGCCGTCGCCTTCGTCATCGCCCTGGCGCGGATGCCCGCCGGCAAGGTAGAAGAAGAGGCAGCCGACTGAGGCTCCGCTAGGACGGCGTCCGAGCCCGATGCCGAGCAGCTAGTTTTCTATCCGTGAAAATCCTCGCCTTCAGCGATCTTCACTGCGACCTGGAGCAGGGAGCCAGGCTGGTCGCGATGTCCGACGAGGCCGATGTCGTGATCGGGGCGGGCGACTTCGCCTCGATGCACGAGGGCCTGCGGGGCACGATCGGGGCGCTCTCGGAAATCGCCAAGCCGACCGTCCTCGTCCCCGGCAACAACGAGACCGCTGAGGCGCTGCGCGAGGCAGCCGCCGACTGGAGCGCCGCCACCGTCCTCCACGGCGAGGGGACGACGATCGACGGCGTCGAGTTCTTCGGCCTCGGCGCCGGCATCCCGGTCACGCCCTGGGACTGGAGCTTCGACCTCGACGACGACGCGGCCACCGAGATGCTCGCCGGCTGCCCCGCGGACGCCGTCCTCGTCCTCCACTCGCCACCCAAGGACCATTGCGACTCTGCCGGGGGCGGTGGCAACTTCGGCAGCCCGGCGCTGCTACGGGCGATCGAAGAGAAGCGCCCCCGCCTCGCCGTCTGCGGCCACATCCACGAGTCCTGGGGCTGCGAGAGCCAAGTCGGCGAGACCCCGGTCCACAACCTCGGCCCCAAAGGCACCTGGCTGGAGGTCTAGCCGTTAACCAATCGGTGCAGCGTCTCGGGGGCGATGTCGGCTCCGTTGGGCCAGACGATCGTGCCCAGCTCATCGTCTAGCTCAACCCTGCTGAAGTATTCGGCATCAGCGAGCGGCGCGAACACTCCTCTCCACTCTTCGTCAGAAAAATCAAGCTCTCCAGAGGTCCCGTCCTTGAACTGCAGCTGAAGACGGTGCCCACCCGGACACTCCACTGCAGTCACAGGGATGATCTGCTCCATGCAGCTGATGCTAGGGAAGCGGTTCAATGTTTGCCAGAGCCTCCTCTCGCTTTGCTCTATTCCAATTTTCGAGAAGCTCTTCTTCGTGAAGGGCCGCCCACGTTCTGATCAGGCGGAGAGCCCGAGTGGGCAGAGAGCCAGCTAGAAGCTCCAACGAATCGATGGCCACAGATGCTTCGTACTCACCGTAGTAGGCGTGAAAATGCGGCACCCCGTGCTCCCGGTGGTACATCGCGATGACAATCCCATAGAAGGAGCTGAGCCGCGGCACCGGGCTAACCTAGGTCGTCGCGGCGCACGTGTGGCGCGCAAGTTGTGCCGTTTGTGAAAAGGCATACTTGCTGATGTGTCACATCGCCTCTTGAGAGCCGCCGACGCCTTCTGGCGACGCTCGAACCAGATGCGGACGCCAAACACCGACCTCGGCGGGCAGCTCGAGGCGGCGCAACTCGGGGCGCGGATGTGGCGGCTGGAGCCGGGGAAAGCGTCGACCAGGCACCGGCACTTCACCCAGGAGGAGCTCTACGTCCTGCTCGAGGGCGAGGGGCGGGTGCGGATCGGCGAGGAGGTGCTGACGCTGGCGCCGCTGGACACCCTCCTGGTCGATCCCGACACCGACCGGCAGCTCTTCAACGACACCGACGCCGATCAGCTCTGGCTGGTGGTGGGGGCGCCGCGGGAAAGCATCACCAGCACGCTGGAGATGAGCGAGGAGCAGCTGCGGCACATGTACCCGGAAGGGCCGAAAGCGCTGCCGCCGGAGCTCGGCGGCGGCCAGGCCGACTATCCCGCCGCGGACTAGAGCGCCAGCGAGACCGGCTCCTCGAGGAGCTGCTTGACGCGAGCGAGGAACTCGGCTCCCTCGGCGCCGTAGAGGATGCGGTGGTCGCAGGAGAGGGTCGCCTTCATCAGCCGGGCGGGGACGATCTCGCCCTCGCGGACGGCCGGGACCTCGCGGATCGCGCCGACGGCGAGGATCGCCGCCTGGCCCATGTTGATGACGGCGTCGAACTCGTCGATCCCGAACATGCCCAGGTTGGAGACGGTGAAGGTGCCGCCCGAGAGCTCGGGCGGGGTGACCGAGCCGTCGCGGACTTTGGCGGCGGCGGCGCGGGTGTCGGCGGCGATCTGGCGCAGGCCCTTCTGGTCGGCGTCGAAGATCGTCGGCACCACCAGCGCTTCGGACGCGGCGACGGCGACGCCGACGTTGACCCGCGAGTAGAGCTCGAAGCGGCCGTCGCGGTAGCCGCCGTTGGCTTTCGGGAACTCGCGCAGGGCGATCGCGCACGCCTTCACGACCATGTCGTTGAACGACGGCACCACGTCGCCCTCCTTGGCGGTGCCTTTGATCGCCGCCCGCGCCTCGACGGCCTTCCCCATGTCGATCTCGATCGTCAGGTAGAAGTGCGGCGCGGTCGCCTTCGACTCGGCCATGCGGCGGGCGATCGTCTGCTGGAGTTTGTTCGGGTCCTGGGTCTGGACTTCGCCCTTGGCGGTTTCGGATGAGGGAACGGGCGCACGACCGGCGAGTCCTGCCGCTGCAGGGGCCGCTTCCTCGACATCGTGTTTGACGATGCGCCCCCCGGGACCGGAACCGTGGAGGTCGTGCAGGTCCAAGCCCTTGTCGCGGGCCAGGCGCTTCGCAAGCGGGGACGCTTTCACGCGCTCGCCGTTCTCAGCTGGAGCGGTCGGAGCCTCGGCCTCTTGCTCTTTTCCCGTGGGTGGCGACGATGCGGGACCCCCGCCTTTTTGCGGGGGGGCCGTATCGGAGACAGGACCCGCGGGTCGAGCGCTCTGTCCCTCATCCGAATCAGCCGGCCGCCCGTTCGATTCCCCGATCGTTGCGATCGGCGATCCGATCGGCAGCGTCTCGCCCTCCTGAGCCAGGATCTCCGTCAGCGTCCCGGCGACGTCGGATTCGTAGGCCATGTTGGCCTTGTCGGTCTCGATTTCGACCAGCTCGTCGCCGACCGCCACCTCGTCGCCGACCTGTTTCAGCCAGGTGAGGATCGTCCCCTCCTCCATCGAGTCGGAGAGGCGCGGCATCACCACCTCACTCATGGGGCAGCTCCATGCCTACAGATTGCCACTTCGGCCCGGCGGCGCTCAGCCGCGGGCGAGGAGGGCGCCGGCGAGGAGGGACGCGGCCGCCTGGCGCAGCACGTCAGAGCGGATTTCCGCCATCGCCGCCTGCTCGCGCGCCCGCAGCCTGCCGACGGTCGCGATCGGCTCGACGTCGGTCCGCGGTTCGGGCGGCGCCGTCGCCACCGCCTCCCCATAGGCGAGGCAGCCCTGGACCCCCTGGGCGATCAGCTGGGCGCGGTAGTCGGCGCCCTCTTCGACCGGGTGCAGGTTGTCGGCCTGCATCAGGTCGGGGCGGGTGGCGACGGTCCCGGCCCAGTCGGGCACCTGGGTCCCCGGCCGCGAGGCGGCAAATTCCGCCACCACCCGGTTCTTGCCGGTGTTGTCGACGCCGTTGACGGTGAAGCCGTGGACCGTCGGGACGACCATGCAGCGGTTGTCGACGGTTTCCGCCACCTTGGCCAGGTTGCCGGCGAGGATCTCGGGATATTCGGGGTTGTCGTTGGTCCCGGCGTCGAAGACGACGACGTCGACCGAGGGGTCGTAGCTTTCCTGGAAGAGGTCGAAGATCTGGTAGCTGTTGTAGCCGCCGGCCGCGTTGACCGTCAGTTCGACCCCGGGCAGGTAGCGGCTGAGGTAGGGGGAGGTCAGCTCCTCGAGGCTGTCGCCCACCACCAGCACGTGTGGGGCCGAGCCGGCCTGGGCGGCCGGCGCGCACACGCAGATCAGCAAAGCCACCAGGAACGCCCCGCCGAAGCTGCCGATTCGCCGCACGGGGAGTGTTTCTACACGACATACCCCCCTTAAACTGCCGCCGTGTTCGCCGCTGCTCGGCTCCGGCCCCTCGGTTGCGCCCTGCTCGCGGCGTTGCTGGTCGGCGGCTGTGGGGGCGGCGGCTCGGACGGGGCGAACGAGGCGACCATTTTCACCGGCGACGGAACGGCCCGGACCACCGAGAAACCCACCGCATCGCAGGGGGCGAAGAAGGACAAGCCCGGCCCAGCCCCCGCAGGCGGCCTCTGCCAGAGCCAGCTCGGCAGCTTCGTCGGCTCGATGGACGGGCTGCGACGGCGACTCGCCGTCGGCGTCACCTACGACCAGTACGTCGCCGAGGTCCGCGGCATCCGCTCCACCTACGGCGAGATCCCGATCGACAAGCTGCAGGTCGACTGCCTGAGCCGGGTCGCGACCCCGAGCGAGAAGGCCTTCAACCGCTACATCGAAGCCGCCAACGACTGGGGCGAATGCGTCTCCGAGCTGGGCTGTGGGACGACCAGGATCGAACCGGTCCTGCAGCGGCGCTGGCGGATCGCCTCCCACCTGCTCTCCGAAGCCCAAGACGGGCTCCGCGCGATCGCCCAGTAGCTCACAAAAACGCCGGGGCCGCCTTGCGACGACCCCGGCCTGGTGCAAAGGAACGGACGCGGGAACTGCGACCGGGCGGGACAAAACCCGGCTCCCTACGAACCGCCGGTGCCCGGGGTGGATTCCGCCGGGCGCCCAAACCAGTGCGGCGCCTAGCGGCCCTGCACCTCCAGAGTCCCATCAAGCATGTGAATCAAGTTAGGACCACCTCCTTTCTCTGGTGATCCGATTGAAGCAAATCTGGAGGTCGGGCTCCTTGTGACTTTGGAAGCCTTGATCTACTCGCCCTCAGGCATATGTTTAGGAAATGTCGAGGTATCAGCGGGGGAAGGAGACGGAGACGGGCGTGCAGGAGACGGCTCGGCTCCAGTTCGAAGAGCAGCTCGAGAGCTGGCTCCTGGAGTCGGAAACCAAGGAAGTCCTGCAAGTGGTCGCCGAGGAGAACCCTGAGCTGACCACGGACGCGGTTCGCGACGCCGTATTGCAACGGTGGAGTGACCTGCGAACGCAGCTGAAGACCGCTCTCAACAGGTGGGAGAAGGCGAGCAGGAAACTGGTCGGCGCCGAACAGGCCGTCGAGGAAAAGGTCTCCCGCAAGCGCCTGCAATGGACGGGAAGGCTGACCCTGGCGGCATTGATCCTGGCATTTGGGGCGATCCTCTGGCTGGCGCTTACGAAGGACCTGCAACTCCTCTTCGCCCTCTACCTGGTCCCGGTCCTCCCCCTCTACTGGTTGATCCTCAAAACCAAGCGCGACACGGCAGCGATAGAGCATTCGATCCCGATTCGAACCCTGGCCCTCGCGACCGCCGAAGAACGCTTCCGCTCCGCGCTCAACGACCAGATCTCGGTCGCGATCCGGGAAGCCATCAACTCCCCGTTGATCTCCTTCGAGAGGAAGTTCCGGCTCTACGACCAGCGAGGACTGCGGGAGCTCGCCGACCCCGAGCGCGAGGTATCCACCCGCTCGAGCAAGGCCCTCGGGGAGCTGCTGGGTTCGCTGGACAGCGGCAGCGTCGGACTGGCCGGACCGCGGGGCTGTGGGAAGACGACGCTGATCGGCAGCTTCGCCCACGGGCGATCGGTGCCCTTCGAAAAAGAGCGGGTCGGCCTGGTCGTTTCGGCGCCCGTCAAGTACGACGCCAAGGAGTTCGTCCTCCATCTCTTCGGGTCGCTCTGCCGGCAGGTCGTGGGAGAGGACGATCTGGAAGAGGTCAAGCAAGGATGGCGCTCCCTCGACCGGCGGCGCCAGGCCGGGATCGCCGCCTTCGCGATGTACGCCGGGGGTCTCCTCTTCCTGGCGGGGGTGGCGATGCTGGTCTTCGACCGGACCAAGCCAGAAGGGCCCCAGGAGACTGGACTGACCCTGCTCGCCGTCGGGTTCGCGATCGCCTACGTGGCGCTCCTCCTGCGCCAGGCTTACGACCCCGGTTTCGCCCGAATCACCGCCAAGATCTTCACCCTCGGCCTCTACAAGGAAGACGAAGAACAACGTCGCCCTCCGCAGAGCCCGGAGCAGGTCGCGCTCGAACGCCTCGAGGAAATCGGCTTCCAGCAGAGCGTCTCCTCCGGCTGGTCGGCGGGCATGAAGCTGCCCTTCGGGCTCTCGCTGGGTGGCGACTCCTCCATGACCACGGCCCGAACCCCCTGGAGCCTGCCGGAAGCCGTGGAGGAGTTCCGGCGCTTCGCCTCCTCGCAGTTCGAGGGGCGTTATGTGGTCATCGGCATCGACGAGCTGGACAAGATGGAGTCCGACGAGGCGGCCCGCAAATTCCTCAACGACGTCAAGGGGGTCTTCGGCGTTCGCAACTGCTACTTCCTCGTCTCCGTCTCCGAGGAAGCGATGAGCACCTTCGAGCGTCGCGGCCTGCCTTTCCGGGACGTCTTCGACAGCTCCTTCGACGCGATCCAAACCGTCGGCTACCTGACCCTCGAAGAGTCCCGCGCCGTCCTCGAGAGCCGGGTGATCGGCCTGCCGATCCCGTTTCAATGCCTTTGCCATGCACTTGCCGGCGGGCTTCCCCGCGATCTGATCCGCGTCACGCGCGAGCTGGTACAGCAGAGCGGCCCCGAAAGCACGATCGCGGACCTCTCGCTCTCGCTGATCCGCAACGAGCACCGCCGCAAAGTGGCGGCTGCGATTGCCGCCGCCCGTGGCGCTGCCTGGCCGCACCGGGATTGGATCGTGGCGTGGCTGAACCGGCAGCAGACGGGGCAGGTGAGCCCGGAGGCCCTTCGCGGGTGGGTGCGGGAGCTCGAGGAGAAACGCGATTTTCTCGTCGAAGAGCAGGAGAGCGAAGCGGGCCGGGAATGCAGGGATGCGGCCCTTCAGATCGCCTGCTTCGACTACTTCGCGGCGACGGTGATCGAGCTCTTCGGCCTGGCGGGAATCGACCGGATTCTTCGCCGCGCGACGGTAGCCGCCCTCGACCCCGACGGAGCCCTGCCGGTGGAAACCCTGGCGGTAGCGCGGCAGCAGTTCGGCATCAGCTCCTCCCTGGCCTGGGAGCGGGTGGACAGGGTTCGCTGGATGACTAACTGCGAGCAGTGGCCGGATTTAGGCCCTCTGACTCAGACCGTGACGGCGTGACTAGGTGACCGAAATCTCCTCCGGCAGCTCGTCGCCGAGGATGTCCTTGCCGCGGCGGCCCTGCAGCCGGCGCCAGACCTCGAAGCCGGCGCCGACCGCCATCGCCCCGGCGAAGGAGGTGAGAAGCGGCAGCCAGAGGCTGTCCTCGAAGGCCTCGCCGCCGAGGTAGCCGAGCATCGAGACGTAGAGGGCCCAGATCGAGGCCGCGAAGGCGTCGGCGGCGACGAACTGCCGGTAGGGCATCTCCAGGGTTCCGGCGGCGAAGGTGGTCGCGGTGCGGCCGCCGGGGATGAAGCGGCCGACGCCGATCAGGATCGCGCCGCGGCGGCGCAGCGCCTCCTCGGCCCACTGCAGCCGTGCCTGCCCCTTCTCGTCGTCGAAGAGGCGGTCGGCGATCGGGTCGCCGATCCGGCGCCCGAGCAGGTAACAGAGGTTGTCGCCGACGAAGGCGCCGATCGCGACCGCCGGCACGATCAGCCAGATCAGCAGGTCCCCCTGCGCCGCCAGCACCGAGGCGGTGATGACGATCGTCTCCGAGGGGATCAGGGGAAAGAGGACGTCGGTCGCCGCGGCGAGGCCGACCACCAGGTAGGTGATCGCGCTCTGGGAGACCTCGTGGGTGAGCCAGTCGAACACACGCCATGGTTACCCGGATCGGGTTGGTTTACCAATCTCCAGGCGGGTATTGAGGATGCATGTCAACCGGACTGATCATCGCCATAGTCATAGTCGTAGTCGTCCTCCTGATCGTCGCCGCGATGGCCGCGCGCAAGCGCAAGGCCCAGCGAGAAGTGGAACGCCGGCGCCTCAGCGAACAGGCCGGCGGCCACCGCCAGGAGGCGGACCTCCACGCCAGCAAGGCGGAGGAGCACGAGGAAACGGCCCAGGAAGCGGCCGAGCGCGCCGAGCGCGAGCGACTGCTGTCCCGCCGCCACGGCGAGAAAGCCGACGACCTCGAGCAGAAGCTCTAGGTCAACTCAATAAAGGGAGAACAACCAGATGGTTATCGGAGTCGTAGTCGGAATCTGCGTCCTGCTGTTGATCCTCGGCTTCCTCGTGCCCAGGCTCTCCAACCACGCCAAGCACGGGACCGACAAGGGCTTCGGCCTCGGCCAGCGCGCCGGCAGCAAGGCACCGGGGCCGATCGGCACCCTCCTCAGCAAGTCCTTCGGCAAATCCCAGCGCGCCGCCGACAAAAGCCACTCGACCGGGAAGTCAGCGCGCGAGAAGCTGCCGTTCTAGGAGCCTCCCCCTCTCACCGCGCCCAGTCGAGGCCACCTTCGAAGCCCGGGGGTTTGGTCGGGGAGAGAGCGACCCGAGCCGCGGAACCATCTGCTCGCATCACCCAGAGCTCGCCGAGCTTCAGGAACGCGATCCAGCGGCCGTCGGGGGAGTAGGCGGGCGAGGTCTCCGTCGCTCGATCGAAGGTGAGGCGGTGAGGCTTCCGCCCCGTCGCGAAGACCGAGTAGATCTCCCTCTTGCGGTAACCCGCTGCTCCGGCGGGCTGCGAGATATAGGCGATCCGGCGGCCGTCGGGAGACCAGGCCGGCGATCTGTCCCTCTTCCCGTCGTGGGTGACCCGCTGCACATGGCCCCCGTCGATCGACATCGTGAAGACCTGCCCTCTGCCCCTCACCCGCCGCGAGAAGGCGATGCGCCTGCCGTCCGGAGAGACGGCGACGTCATTCTCGAAAACCCTGTTGTGGGTCAGCTGTTCGATCCGCGAGCCGTTCCGAGAGGACGCGTAGATCTCCATGCCCCTGCCTTTCCGACTCGGACCCGGTCCGGGTTCGGCGCTGAAGACGAGATGGCCGTCGGGGGCGACGTCGAGAGAGCGAACAAAGAACCGCTGCCAGCCGAAAATCTGCCGTCCTGGCGCCGTCGCCCGTTCAGCCAAGGACTTCACGAAGATCGCGTATTCCGTGTAACAGCCCTTCGGGGTCCGAAAGCAGCCGCCTTCGCGAATGTAGGCAAACCCTCTCCCGCGCGGTCCGAACGCAGGCGAGAACGCCCTCCACACGAATTTCCGCACCTGGCCGCTTTCTGCGTCGAACAGCTCGATCCCATCCCGGCCGTCCACGAAGAGAAGGCGCCCGGGCAGCGCATCAGCCGCCGTAGCCGGGACGATGAGCAGTGCGGCTACAAGCCCGATCAGAAGCGCCCTGGGAACCATTGCCCCAGACTTTCACGGAATCCCGGCTCGCAGCGAGCCAAGCTTGACCCGGTGATCGATCGGAGCCGCGGTCGAAAACTGGCCAGCTAGCCAGTATGCTTGCCGGGCGTGGCCGACCAAGCTGAGATCGCCGCCGGAGGAGGGAGCGTCGAGGACGCCCTCGTGCTCGAGCGCGAGCACTGGGAGAGCGGGCCGCCGCTGGAGTTGTTCAAGCGGATGCGCGGCGAGTGCTCCGTGCACTGGACTTCCGAAGTGACCGAGCTGCCGCAGGCCAAAGGCTTCTGGTCGGTGACCCGGGCCGACGACGTCCACAAGGTCAGCCGCGACTGGGAGACCTACTCCTCCGAACGCGGCGGCGTCGTCGTCATCGACGAGGTCTTTCCGATCGAGCTGGCGAGGGCGATGTTCATCGGTATGGACCCGCCCAAGCACGACCGGCTGAAGGCGATTTTCCAGGCGGGCTTCACGCCGAAGCGGATCGCCGCCCACACCGACGCGATCCGGGAGATCGTCACCGGCACGCTCGACAAGCTCGAAGGGCGGGAGGCCTGCGACCTCGTCACCGACGTCGCCCAGCCCGCCGTCTCGCGGGTGATCGGCAGCTTCATGGGCATCCCGGCCGAGGACGACGCCGCCTGGGCCGAGCTGATGAACATGGCCCTGGCCGCCAACGACCCCGACTACAGCCCCAATGTCGAGGACGTCGAGGCGACGATCCAGGCGGCGATCCAGCAGATATTCGCCCGCTGCGGGGCGATGATCGCCGAGCGCCGCGAGAGTCCGACCGAAGACCTCACCAGCGTCCTTGTCCACGCCGAGGTCGAAGGCCAGAAGCTCGAGGAGCACGAGATCGTGATGGGCTTCTTCCTCCTCGTCGCCGCCGGCAACGACAGCACCAAGGCGACCTACTGCAGCGCGATGCGGGCGCTGATGCAGAACCCCGACCAGCGCCAGAAGCTGCTCGATGACCCCTCTCTCGTGCCCGGCGCGGTAGAGGAGGCGCTGCGGATGTTCCCCGCCTTCGCCCACTTCCGCCGCACCGCCACCAAGGACGTCGAGCTCGGCGGCCAGGAGATCAAAGAGGGCGACAAGGTGGTCATGTGGTACGCCTCCTCCAACCGCGACGAGAGCCGCTACGAGGACCCCGACCGCTTCGACGTCCTCCGCAACCCCGACCACCAGGCCTTCGGCGCCGGCGGCCGCCACTTCTGCCTCGGCGCCGCCCTCGCCCGCCTGGAGCTGAAGATCCTGCTCGAGGAGACCCTGAAGCGCTACCCGGAGATGGAGATGGCCGGCGACCCGGTCTACGTCGAGTCGGGATTTCTCAACCAGCTGAAAACGCTGCCGGTCCGGCTTACCCCGGCGGCCTGAGCCCCCGGCTCGGCTGTTCATCCGGCCCTCGTAGGCCCAACTAGGCCTTTCCGCTCCTCGTCGGTACGTTGAGACGGCTTCGTACCTCAGTAGTACGGAGTCGTCCATAGATATCCCCCGGCCCTGGCTGCCGGGTTGAAAAGGAGAACATCATGTACCGACTGAAGATTCTCGGGCTGCTCGCCTTAGCGGCGATGGCCACGGTCGCCTTGCTAGGAGCGAGCTCGGCGTCAGCCGCGAAATTCACAGCGGGCAAAGCGGGAGCCAACACGATCGAGACGACGCTTAAAAAATACGTCTTCTCTCTCACAGGCTCACAGATCGAATGCAAAAAATACAGCGTCATCGGAGCGACCCCAGGTACCGAATTCGAATCGGTGACCGGCAACCTCATCAATGTCTCCGAATGCACCGCGTTCGGCTTTGCCGCGACGTACACCAACAACGGCTGCGAATTCACAGTGAACGCAAATGGCGAAAGCAAAATACTCGGTGAAAAATGTGAACTCATCATGTCCGTCAGCAATGTGTTTACCAAATGCAAAGCCAGAGCGACAGCGCAGAACGTCACCAAAGCCGGCAGCATCACCAACGGCTCGGGTGACGTCAAAGTGACGGCGAACCACAACACCGTCGTCGCCGAAGTCACGGAATCGACGGGCGCTTGCCCGCTGACCGTCGGCAAACACACCAATGGTGCTTTGACCGGCGAATCGACAGTCCAGGCCGAAGGCACCACCGCCGCCTGGGACGAATAGCGACAGGAGCCAGTTCATCGGGCCGGGCGACAAGCCCGGCCTCTACATCTCATAACTGATTGCCGGATTGAAAAGGAGAACACCATGAATCGAACTAGCATTGTCGGGCTGCTCGCCTTTGCGGCCATGACCACCGTCGCCCTGGTCGGAGCGATCTCAGCGTCAGCCGCGAAATTCACAGCGAGCGCAGTAGGAGCATCCATCAGCGAGACGACGCTCGAAAACTATGCATTCACAATCACAGGTTCGTCCATTCAGTGCACTACCAACACCGTCACCGGTACGACCGAAGGCCTCGAAACCACCACAGTCAAAGGCGTCCTTTCCTTCTCCGGCTGCACCGCCTTCGGCCTCCCCGCAACCGTCATCAACAACAACTGTGAATTCACAGCCAGCGCAAGCGGCGAAGGCTCGATGGTCGGAGAAAAATGCGAAATCAGTGTGACCGCGAGCAATATCTTCGGCAAATGCAAAGGCAATGCGAAACCGCAGACCAAGACGAATGCCGGCAGCATCGCCAACGGTGAAGGCGACGTCAAAGTGACCGCCAGCCTCAGCGGCATCGCCGCCGAAGTCACGGAATCGACGGGTGTCTGCCCGCTGACCGTTGGCAAACACACCAACGCGACCCTAACCGGCAAATCGACAGTCCAAGCCAGCGGCGCCACCATCGCCTGGGACGCATAGTGGCAGCAGTCGGTTCACGAGAGGGCCGGGCGACAAGCCCGGCCCTGCGACCCGTGTCGGCCCCCGCTCGATCAACCATCGTCGCCGGCGGTCTCGGCGCCGTGGGCCGGATGCTGCGCCGGGAGCTGGCTGACCGACTGGGCGACGTCGTCAGCATCGACCCCCGCCAGGGCCCCGAGACGGCGGATGTGGTCTCGCCCGGGGCGCTGGAGCAAGAGCACCTCGCCGGCGCCGACACGGTGATCCTTGCCGTTCCCGAGCCGGTCGCCCTCGAGGCGCTGCGGACCCTGACCCCGTTGCTGCGCCCGGACGCCCTCCTGGTCGAGACGCTTTCGGTGAAGTCCCGCTTCGCCGACTCGCTGGGCCGCCTGCGGCCTCGTTTCGAGGTGATCGGCATCAATCCCATGTTCGGGCCCGCGCTGGAGATGCGCGGGCGTGCCGTGGCCCTGATCCCGTACAACGCCGGCGAGCGGGCAGGGAGATTTTCGACGATGTTGTCGGAACGGGGGGCTCACCTCGTCGAGCTCTCGCCCTGCGCACACGACCAGGCGACTGTCCTACTCCAAGCACTGCCCCATCTGGTCATCCTCGCCTATACGCAGGTGGTCCGAGGATCAGGGGTCGACTTCAACGAGATCGTCGAGCTCGCCCCGCCGCCGGCAAGCGCGCTCCTCGCCCTCGCCGCCCGTATCGCCGACGGCAACCCTCACGTCTACAGCGAGATCCAGGGGGCGAATCCTTACACCGCTGCCGGCCGCGCCTCCCTCGCCGACGAGCTTCGTCGACTCTCGGAGGCATGCACCGATCCGGCGGCGCTCCAAGCGGTCCTGGAGGACGTCGAGGCCGGTCTCAACGGGTCGCGAGATCCCCTGTTGGCCGCGGCCGACCACATCGTCAGCCGATCGATCTGCGACGAGCGCTCAGCGCGCGGTTAGCTGATGAAACGCGTTCGAAAGATCGTCGAAGACCGGCTGGCGCCTGCGGCGAAATCTGTGCGAGCCGATGCGGGCGACGGGTCGCATCTCCATCAGGGTTGAGCACAAGAAAGCTCCGTCGAAGCCCTCGATCTCACCCGCCGCCACCTCGCGCTCCTCGACCGCCACCCCCCTCCGCTCCGCGAGCTCGATCAGCAGGCCCCTGGTCAAGCCCGGGAAAACGTCCCCGGAGAGCGAGGGCGTCACCAAGGTGTTGTCCTTGATCAGGAACAGGTTCGAAACCGCTGCCTCGGAGAGGTTGCCGGCCTCGTCGACGAGCAGGGCGGTGTCGTGGCCCTGCTCGAGCGCCTCGGTCTGGGCGAGGAAGCTGTTCGCGTAGGCGCCGCATACCTTCCAGGCGATCGGGATCGCCCGCTTCGAGACTCGCCGAAACGAAGAGACGCCGCAGGAGAGCGGCGCCCCCAGGCCGCGAGCGGCCTCGGTCGCGAAGATGCAAACCGTGACCGGCATCTCCCGGCTCGGGACCAGGCGGATCTCGGGGCCACCCCGGAAGGCGATCGGCCTCACGTAGTGGGTCGTCTCAGGGCAGGTGGCGAGCAGCTCGCGCACCCCCTCCTCCAGATCGGCGGCGGACCAGGAGAACGAGAGGCGCATCCGCTCGCAACCGGCGACGAACCGCTCGAGATGCCGGTCGGCCAGATGCAGGTGCCAATGGTCCTTGTTCCAGTACGCCATCAACCCGTCGAACACCCCCGTCCCCATGTGGAAGGAAGAGCTGGCGACCGACGGCGCCGCGGCCTCCCGCGCGATCACCCGGCCGTCCACCCAAGCGCGAGCGCTGAGGGCGGGCATCAGGGGTTGACCGCCTCGCGAGCCCCGCCTGCCGCCACCCTGCCCGCGCGGGAGCCCAGGGCCAGAGCCAGTCCGATCCCGGCCGCGATGAGCACGCTCGGGAGCACGAATGCGATGCGCAGGAGGAGGACGAAGCCGAGGATCTCAGTGGCGCCCACGCCGATCGACTCGACGCTGAGGACGATCGCGGCGTCCAAGGTGCCGATCGCGCCGAACCCGATCGGCGCGATCAGGGCGAGCGTGGCGATCGCAAACACGTATGCCGCCTGCGGCAGGCTCAGCGACAGCCCGACCGCCTGGGCCGCCCCCCACCAGGCCAAGATCTCGGCCAGCCAGATCCCGGCGGTCAGCGCGATAACGCCGGCGCTTCCCCTTCTGAGGCCGGCAAGCGGCGCGAGGATCGGGCCGAAGAAGCTCGATGGTCCTGCCGCCGGCCGCCGGCGCGAGAGCGCGAAGCCGCCGAGGCGGAGCGCAGCCGCGAAGGCGGCCGCCAGCAGAGCAAGGCCCGCCGCGGCCGCTGGAAGGCGCCCGAGGGGACCGCCGGAGGAGGGACCGAACCGGGCCAGGCCGACCGTGGCCAACAGAGACAGGTGGAAACCGATGTCGAGTGCTCTTTCGGCTAACAGCGTGCCGACGGTGGAACGCGCGTTCAGCTTCTCACTCGCCGTCGACACCAGGCCCACCCTCATCGCATCGCCGGCCCGCACCGGAAGGCAGGCGTTGCCGATCAGGCCCAGGGCGGCGGACCGGTAGGCCTCGATCCTGGGCAGGCCCCGGTCCACCCGCCACAGCAGCGTCGTCCATCGCTCGCACATCCAGAGGGTGGCCAGCGTGTATGCGCCCAACGTCAACAGGATCGCCGCGATCGCCCCTGGCTCGGCGGAGAGATGGGGAAGCTCCTGATGAAGCGCCCAGACGACGAACCCGGCCGCGCAGGCGATCGAAGCGAGGCCGCTCACCCACCTCGCCCTGCGGGCTCGCCTCTCTCGCTGTGTGTGTTGAGCGTCGTCCACTTCTTGTCCCTGCCCTCGCCCCGGCCGCGGGCAGGAAAGTGGAGGGCGCGACCGAGCCGGATTATCGTCACCCGACTATGTTGCGCACCCTTTTGAAGAGCAAGATCCACCGCGCGACCGTCACCTCCTGCGATCTCAACTACGTGGGCTCGCTGACGGTCGACGCGAGGCTGCTCGAGCTCGCCGAGATCTCCGAGTACGAGCAGGTGCACGTCGTCAACGTGAACAACGGCGCCCGCTTCCTCACCTACGCGATCGCCGGCGAGCGGGGTACGGGCCAGATCCAGGTCAACGGCGCCGCGGCCCGGCTCGCCCATCACGGCGACACGGTGATCGTCTTCAGCTATGCCCAGTACGACGAGGCCGAGGCCTCACGTCTGCGGCCGATCATCGTGACCGTCGACGAGGCGAACAACCCGGTGCCGCTGGAGATCGCGCAGGCGGCCCTGCGGCCAGATCACGACTCGTAGTGCTCGCGCAGGCTCCGCGGCCGCATATCGGTCCAGACCTCGGCGATGTGGTCCAGGCACTCCTCCCGTAAGCCGCGGATGCCGACAGCGGTCCAGCCGCCGGGCAGCGGCCTGCCGGCAGGCCAGATCGAGTACTGCTCCTCCTCGTTCACGACGACGTCGTAGACGATGGCGCTCTCAGTGCCCTCGCTCATCCTCGTCCCTCATCGAGGCGCCGAGACGCGCGCTCACCTCGCTCAGCGGCTGGTCGACGTAGGAAACGATCTCGGCCAAGGTTCGCTCGAAGGCGGCGCGGATGCGTCCCGCCGTCTCCGGCAGGAGGAGCGCGCTCGCGTACTCCAGGTAGCCGACCAGGCTGCCCCCCTGGCGCTCCTCCAGGTAGCAGGTGAGGTCGAGCTTGGACGTCCCCGTGTGCAGGATCGACTCGGAGGCGTCGAGGTCGCCGAAGGACGGGGGCGTCATCTCGTTGAGGACCAGGGCCGTCTGGAAGATGGGATTGCAGCCCGCGTGACGCGGTGGCGCAAGCTCGCGGACCAGGCGCGCGAAGGGGAGCGCCTGGTGGTCGTAGGCGTCGAGCGCGGTCGTCCTGACCCGGTCGAAGACCTCCCGCGGGGTCGGGTCTCCGTCGAGGCGAATGCGCATCGGCAGCATGTTGGAGAGGTAGCCGACGATCTCCTCCGTCGGCTGCTCCCGGTTGGCAACCGGCGAGCCCACCACCACCTCCCGCCTGCCCAGGCAGGCTCCGATCGCAATCGAGTGCGCCGACAGCAGGAGCATGTACAGCGTCATCCCCTGGTCGCCGGCCACCCTCCTCAGGTCGGCGACTGTCTGCCGATCCAATTCGATCGGCGCGACGTCCCCCACGTGTGGCTGCCCCTGCGACCTCGGTCGGTCGGTCGGCAGGGGAGTCGTGTCGACATCGCTCAGTGCGGCGCGCCAATAGCGGAGCAGCCGCTCTCGCTCGGGGCCGTCCAGCATCTGACGTTGCCAGGCGACGAAGTCGAGGTACTCCGGGCCCCCGGAGGGGCTGTCGCGAGCCTCCGGCGAGGCATAGGCCTCGGCTATCTCGCGCAGCATCAGCTTGATCGACCAGGCATCGCAGACGATGTGGTGGATGGCGAGGACCAGAAGGTGGTCCTCCGCTGCCAGTCGCAGGAGCAGGGGGCTGATCAGCGGCGGGCGGTCGAGGGCGATCGGCGCCCGGACGTGGGCGGCGCTCAACTCGCGGGCCATCCGCTCCGGATCCGGCGCCGCCGAGAGGTCGGTCAGCGGCAGCTCCAGGTGGACCGTCTGGCTCGGCTCCTGGAGGAGCCGCCCTCGGTCCAGCGTAAAGCGCATGCGCAGCGCCGCGTGACGACCGACCAAGCGCCGCAGCGCGGCCTCGAGCGCCTCGACGTCCAGGGGACCGCAAAGCCGGAGGGCGTAGGGAATGTTGTAGAGCGGGGCCGGCTCCCCGCCCGACTCGAGGAACCAGATCGCCGCCTGATTCTCGGACGCCTCCTCCTTCCCCGCAGCCGCCCCTCTCGACAGCTGAGGCCCGGCGGGGAGGCCCGCCCGCCGGGCTCGCCGCACGTCTGCCGCCACCGTGAGGATCGATCCGTCCGGCACCACGCCGCGGATCGGCAACTTGACCCCGAAGGCGCGCCAAATCCGCGAGAGGATCGAGATCGCCATCAGCGAATCGCCCCCCAAGGCGGTGAAGGCGACGGCCCGCGGCGCCCGCTCGACGCCCAGGGCCGCGGAGAAGACGGCGGCGACTAAGTCCTCGACCCCGTCGCCTTGCCCCTCCTCGTCCGGGGCCGCGGCGACCTCCTGGGGGCCGACCGGCCGCCGCTCCTCCCGAAGCGCTGCGTCGAGGATGGCCCCCGCGGTTGTCAACTGTGGATCGCCCGGCATCGCCGCCTCGACACGGACAGTAGTCAGGGGCGGGCAGGGCTCAAAAAGCCCCGGGAGGCGGATGGTCGGGCCACCGCAGCAGACGGGCGCCACCGCCGGAGCCGGTCGACAGCCCTCGGATGAGCCAAGCGGCGGCTGCCTCCCCGGCGACGCCGTCCTCCCCGGCGAGCGGGCCGCCCATCAAGCGGGGGACCCTGGCGACGAGCACCCGAGCCCGAGGAGACCGCTTCGCCGCCCAGACCGCCAGCGCCTCGACGGCGCCCTTGGCAGCGACGTAATGCCCCCAATCCCGCGGCGTCGTCTCCACCGCCTCCGAGGAGACCACCAGGCAGGCTCCCCCCCTTGCCTGGATGGCGTCGAAGGTCGTCGCCATCGGCACGGAGACGAGCTCGACGCTGCGCTTGACGAATTCGTTGAAGCGACCGGCCGAGCTCGGGCCGAAGCCGATGCCCTCCAGGGGAGGGGCCGCGCAACAGAGCAGGAAATCCAGTCCCCCCTGCCGATCCACCACCTCGCGGAGCAGGTGCCGGCAGTAGTCGGGGTCGGACGCGTCGCCCCGCGCATGGTGGAGCGCGCCCCTCCACCTCCCAGGGCAGGAATCGCGCTCCGGGCCGCCGCGACTGCAGGCGTAGACCGAGCACCCCTGCGACGCGAGCCCGTGGGCGAGGGCGGCTCCCAGCCCCCTTCCGGCCCCGACCACGATCGCTGCCTGCCCCGCGAGCAGATCCGATCGGCCCCCGAGCCCCTTCTCGAGCAGCCTCACGTCGAGCGGCGCGGGCGGCGGCGGCAGGTACGCCTCGCAGGTGAGCTTCGCGACCGCTCCGCCGGGGTGCCGCAGCTCGCCGGCGACGGTCACCATCCGCGCCCGCGGCTGCAGGTCGACCACCCTGGCCCGGTAGGACAACGGCTCCGCCCCGCTCGCCCGTACCGGCGGCGCGCCCTCGTCGAGACCGACCCGAAGCCGCGCAAGCAACGAGCCCGACCCCGGGATCAACATGCCGACGAGGTAGCTCGCGAAGAGCAGGGCGTGGAAGAGGTCGTCGCCGACGGCGGAGGGCGGCAGCGCGAAGCGCTCGCGGAGCCAGGCGAGCGAGGCCTCGTCCCCCGCGTAACTGCCACCCACCGACGCGCCGGGCGCGAGCTCCTCGATCCGGCAGAGCCGCGGCGCCTCCAGGCGGTCGGTGGCGACTACCGCCAGCCGGCCGCCGCCGGCGGAGAAGCGGGCATCGAGCAGGAGTGCCGGAAGGTCGCCGTCGCATACCCGGGCGGTAGCCCGCGGCGGGGCCCACCGCGCCTCGAGGTCATACTCCGCGCCCATCCGCAAGGGCCGCACGAAGGTCGCCTCCAGCGCTCGGAGCCCCCGATCCGAGTTCGCGGCCATCTTGCCCACCGCAGCCAGGCTCGCCAGCACGCCGTATACGACCGGTGCCTCGAGCGGGCTCTCCGAAGGGATCGGCCCCGGAAGGTGCACGGGGTTGTAGTCGCCGCTCGCCCGGGCGAAGGCGCCCATCTCCTCCCTGCCGATGCGGATGGCGGCCACCGGTCCCTCCGCCGACCGCTACTCGGGCGAACCGGGCCGCAGGCGCTCCACCCGTTCCGCCAGGGCCTTCAGGTCGATTCGCAGGTCGCCGTCCGGCGGCAGCTCCCCGTCGAAGAGCAACCGGCCCAACATCGCGGCCGCGGGAGCGTTGCGCCCGGTGTCCCGGAAGGCAATCGACAGCTCCTCGCAGCCACGCGCGCGCCCGCGGCGTCCCACCTCGCGCAGGATCTGCGACTCGACGCCACGATTGAGGACCCGGCAGCTGAGGGCGAGGGCCGACAGATGCAGGAGATTGCCTCGCTCCTGCAGGCTGAGGACACCGACCTGCCCGTAGTCGCCGAGGCGATCGCGGACCTTCACCACGAGAACCTCGTTCCCCGGCGGCCGCGCCGCGGCCGCCAACTCGCCCTCCGACCATCTCGCACCGGTGAGGTTCAACTGGTTGGTGCGAGCCATGATCTGGGCTGCCCGCTCCAGATCGGACTCGTCGAGATCCAGGAACTCGGCCTCGACCCGCAGGCCCTCGACGAACTCCCGAACGCCGGGGGCGGCGGACCGCTCACGGCGGCGCCGGGCCTCCAGGGCGTAGAAGCTCGCGCGCCGGCGGTCCTCCTCGGTCACCGCCGCGACATCCAGCTCCCAGGCGTGGTCGAGCGCCTTGGGGATGGCCGCCGGGTCGCGCGGGAGCTCGAGAACGGCGACCCCCGGCAGGGCGGCTCGGACCTCGGCGCACTCGACCGGATCGTCGTCGACGAAGACGAAACTGTCCGGCGCCAGTCCCAGCTCCGCCGCGAGCGAGAGCAACGACGCCGACTTGGCTCCCTCCGTGCGGATGCGATGGGCCGTTATATGGCTCGGGCGGAGCGGCTCCGCGCACCGTCCCAGGGCGGCGAGGGCGTCGGCCTCGCGGTTGCGGCTGACCAGGCACAGCAGCCTGCCGGAGTCCGCCTGCCGACGCATGAAGCGACGAAGCTCGCGGTAGGGCCCGTCCAGCACCAGGGACTCGATCCCGTCCTCACCGCAGGCGCCGCCCCAGAGGGTGTTGTCGCAGTCGAGGGCGATGACCTTCCGCGATGGCTCCCACAGAGCTCTGAGGCCGCGCACGAGCGCGGTCCCGGCGGCGGCGAGATATTCGTCGGTGTAGGGGATGTGGCCGTACTCGTCACGAATCGGGTCGAGCACCTCGCGCACCTCGTAGACGGACTCGAGATCGTCGAGGGGAGCGCGGTTGGCCCAGGGGGACCGCTCGATCGCCTCTTCGACGGCGAGGCGGGCCCACTCGTCGAATCCCCGCAGGCGGGGACTGGCCTGGACGAAACCGGAGGCGGGGGGCAGGCCGACGATCGAGGGGGTGGAGGACGGGGGGTCGGCAAGGGCTTCGGCGATCTCCGAGAGATGTGACCGTGCCGCGGCGAGGCTCGCCGGAGAGTCGTCAGGCCGAGGGCCGTCGGGGCGGAGCAGGTCCTCCGGCCGCAGCAACATCAGGGTCACCGGGCGGTCGCGAGCCGCGGGATCGGATCGCGAGGAGCTAACTCCACGCAGCTGCTCCAGGAGCTGGCCGTAGGGCCCGAAACGGACGGCTGCGTCCGGCCACAGCCGCCCGAACCACAAGGAGAGAACCGGCCTTAGAGGCACCAGGTTGAAGCTCCCCAGGACCTCCGCCCGGTTCGATTCCATCGCGCGATGCTGGCAGAGGGATCCGGCGCCCCGCCAGTTTCGCCCGCGACCTTCGCTAGTCGATCATCTCGGGCGGGAACAGCGCCCCGACCTCGGCCCGCAGCGCGGGCGTCATCTGGTTCAGGAGCGCCACGGCTCCGATGGTCTCCCGCAGCTGCTCGCGGGTCGAAGCTCCGGTTATGGCGGTGCTGACGAGCGGGTTCGCCAAGACCCACAGCATGCTCAGCCGCGCGGGGGACATCCCCACCTCGCCGGCCAGCGCGGACATCCTCTCGACGGCCTCGAGCCGCCCCTGCGCCCGCTCGTCGAGGAGGTCGTCGCGCAGCCACTCGTATCCCCGCCGGGCCAGCCGAGCCTGGCTCGGGAAGCCGGCGCTGTACTTCCCGGTCAAGAAGCCGTAGGCCAGTGGCGACCACACCGACAGGCCGAGGCCGAGCTGCTCGAAGAGCGGCTCGTACTCCTCCTCGAACCTCGAGCGCGCGAGCAGGTTGTACCGAGCCTGCTCGACGACAGGCGCCACCAGGTGTCTCTCCTTCGCGACCTCGTAGGCCCGGGCGATGGCGGCGGGTGGCCATTCGGACGTGCCCCAGTAGAGGACCTTTCCCTGGTGGGAGATGAGATCGCTCATCGCCTCGACCGTCTCGGCGATGGGGACATCGGGATCGAACCTGTGGCACAGGTACAGGTCCAGGTAGTCGACCGAGAGCCGGCGCAGGGCGGCGTCGCACGCCTCGAGGACGTGCTTTCGGCTCAGACCGCGTGCCGTCGGGCCCGCGGCGCCGGTGCCCCAGTAGACCTTGCTCGAGAGCAGGTAGGTCTCCCGCGGCCACTTCAGCTGGGCGAGCGCGCGGCCCATCGCCTCCTCGGCTCGGCCGTCCAGGTACGTCTCGGCGTTGTCGAAGAAGTTGACGCCGAGGCCGTACGCCTGATCCAGCAGGCGCACGGTCTCCGGCACCCCGAATCGCTCCCCGATCGTCGCCCAGGCCCCGATCGAGACGATGCTGGTCCGCAGGCCCGACCGGCCGACCCGCCGGTAGGTCATCTCCCCCGCGGACATTTCGCTATCCCTCTTTGACGGTGATCCCGAGCTCCCGCGCGAGGCGGGGGGCGAGGTCGATCAATTGGAGCGAGTCGATGATCGCTCCCCGTAGCCCGGCGGCGGATCCGGCGATGTCGAGCTCGGAGCCGCTCATGTCGACCCAGCTCAGCTCGGCCTTCGTGAAGTCAGCCCCCGTAAGCGAGCAGTTCGCGAGGCGCGAGGCGGCGATGGTCGCGCCCTGGAAGTCGGCGTCCGTCATCACGCAGTCCTCGAAGCTGACGTGGTCGATGGTGGCGTGCCGGAAGTTGGCGTAGTCGAGCTTGCATTGCCTGAACTCGACCTCGTCGAGGCGAGCCTCGCCCAGGTTCAACCCGGTCAGGCGCCCGCCCTCGAAGCAGACCCGCCGCAGCTGCGCCCCTCCCCAGTCGCCGTTGGCGGCGGCGATCCCGTCGATCGCCGCATCGACGATCCGCAAGCCACGCAGCTTCGACTCCCCCAGGCTGACGTCCTCCAGGCGCACCCGCTCCAGCCGCACTGATCCCGCCTCGGCGCCGTCGAGGGAAAGGCCGCTTAGGGCGATCCCGTCCAGCTCGAGGCCCGGGACGAGCTCGACCGACTCGACGTGATCGAGCCCGTCGACGCCGAGGTCGGGCGGCTGCGAGACGCCGAGGACGCTGGGTTCGGGTTTGGGTGCCACGCCGGATCAGCCTAGTGGCAGGTCGCGAAAGCTTCGAACCTCCGGCCGGTGGACGGGCGCCGGCAGGCTGCCGTCGGCGACGCACCTCTCGACGAAGCGACGGAACCAGGCCGCGGTCGGCCTGGGGATCTCGAAGTCGAGCTCGCGGAGCTTCGACGCGGTCCAGCTCGAATCGAGCGGGACATGCTCACCGGGCGGTCTGTCGAGCAGTCCCAGCACCCCGCCGACGGCGCTCTCGTAGCGCGGCTCCCTGGCCATCGCCCACACCCTCGACGCATACTCGTCGGGATCGACCAGGCGGACCGGATAGCCGAGCCCCTGGAGCAAACGCGCCACGTCGCGATGGGACAGCCGGTGGGGGCTCGTCAGGTGGAAGGTGTCGCCGCCGGGTGCCGCGACGTCGGCCAGGGCGACGCAGGCCGCCGCCAGCGAGTCCACCGGGACGAGGGCGAAGAAGCGATCCGGCCAGTCGCCCGCCAGCTCCAGCTCGATCGTCGAGCGCAGGTAGCGGAGGAGGAAATGGTCCTCCCCGTTGCGCTGGAAGCGGCCGGAGATCGAGTGCGGCGCGATCGTCCCCACCCGCAGAACGCTCCCCGTGCCGCCGGATTCGAGGAACTCGCGCATCGCGCGCTCGGCGGCGAGCTTGCTGGCCGAGTAGTGCTCGGTCGGCACCTGCCCGATGTCGAGGTCCCGCTCGCTGAAGGAGCGGCCCTCCACGGCCGGCAGAACTCCCTTCACGCCTATCGTCGAGACGTGGTGCAGGGACGTCGCGCGGCCGGCGGCGGCGAGCTCGACCAGGTTGCGGGTTCCCTCGAGGTTCGTCCGGAAGACCTCGGCCTCGGCGGCGACGTGCCGGACGTCGGCGGCGGCGTGGACGACCTGCTCGGCGTCTCCGGCGAGGGACCTCCACCTGCGCGAGGAGAGGCCGAGCTCCCGAGCGCCCACGTCCCCCGCGACGACCTCGATGCGATCGGGCGCCGGAAACTCTCGCCCGTCGAAGTACCACGCCCACCGTTCGGCGAGACGCTCCTGGGCGTGGGCGTCGTCCTCGCCGCGGACGAGACAGGTGACCGTCGCCTCCGTGCTCTGGACCAAATCGTCGAGGAGGTGAATCCCGAGGAACCCGGTGGCGCCGGTGAGCAGCACCCTCCCTGCCTCCGTCAACTTCGGCCCCGGCGCCCTTCCGCCGATGGCAAGGCGTGGGCCGGGGCTGACGGCGGGGTGCTCGCGCCGCCCCTCCCGACCGGCATCGGGCCGCTCGACGGCGGCGGCGAGCGCGGCGATCGTCTGGTGGCGGAACATCTCCTGCGCGGAGACGGCGATCCCGTGGCTCTTCAGCCGGACCGCGACCCGGATCGCCAGCAGCGAAGTGCCGCCGGCGGCGAAGAAGTTCGCGTGGCGGCCCGGCGCCGAGATGCCCAGGACCGCTTCCCAGGCTTCGGCGATCGCGATCTCCACCGCGCCCGACGGCATCTCCCTCGCCGCCTCGGTGGCACGGCCGGAGTCCCCGCGCAGGGCCGACCCCCACTGCTCGAGCGCCGTCCGGTCGACCTTGCCGTTGGGCGTCGTCGGCAACGAATCGAGTGCCTCGATCGACGCCGGGACCATGTAGGCAGGCAAGCTCTCAGCGAGGGAAGCCCGCACCCGGGCGAGGCACCGGCTCGCCATCAGCGCCCCCGCCGGGTCGTTGGCGGGCTCGCCCGCGCTGCTGCTCGTCGGCCAGCGCCATCGCGGCTGGACATCCGCTCCTTCGCCGCACTTCCAGAGGACGGCGTCGAAGCGGCCGCGGGGAGAGTCCTCCGCCCAGCTGGTCGCCAGCTTGTAGCCGAGCCGGCCGGCGACGTCGCGAAGCCGTTCCGGATCGACGGCCTCGGCCGCGTCCGCCGAGGGACCACCGGCCCGCGCCCACGCCTCCAGGTCGGCCATCAGCCGGGAGTTGGCGACGCCGCGGAGGCCCAGCACCTCGATGCCTCCCTCGCCGAGTCGCTCCTCGAGGTCGGCCGTCGACCACCGGCTCGACTCCCAGTCGATCCACTCCGGTACCTCCCGCGGGCCCTCGCCCCCGGGCGCATAGAGGACGGCGTTGTAGCGGTATCGGGTCAGCTCGTTGTCCTTGCTGCCCCGCCGCAGCGGAACGTCGACGTGGGAGACGCCGGCCTCGCTCGCCAGGCCGGCGAAGTAGCCCGGCGCGACCAGCAGCTCGCGCTCCTCCCCCCGACGCCGCCGCACCCGCTCCCGGAGGCGCTCTCCTTCCGGATCGACGAAGCCCGACTCGAGACCGACCAGGAAGGGCTCGTGCAGGCGGAGGTTCCGCACGTCGCCGACGAACAGGAACCCGCCGGGCCGCAGGCAGCGCAGGGAGCGCTTCAGGAGCTCGTCGAGGCGCTCGCGGTCGGGGAGGTACTGGACGAGCGAGTTGACGAGCACCGCGTCGAAGCCCCGGTCTTCGAACCCCCCGAGCGACTCGGCCGCCCGGCGGTGCAGCTCGACGCCGGCGAGGCCCCGGTCGGAGACGCGCCGCCGCAGGCCGTCGAGAACGGCCTGGGAGAAGTCCGTTCCGACATAGCGCTCGCACTCGCCGGCCAGCTCCAGGAGCAAGAGCCCGGTCCCGCAGCCGATCTCCAGGATCCGCGCCCTTCCCCGGCGTTCCCGCGGCAGCCGCTCCCGAATCTCCCCGAGACAGCCCCGCAACCAGTCCTCCATGTGCTCGCGCGGCAGCGCCTCCCGGGTGTAGCTGCTGCGCCAGCCGGTGAAGTCGTGCCGCTCCCCGGCGGGCCCGGGGGAGCCGTGGGTGGTGTCGAACAGCGTGCGCCAGTCCTCCGCGTGCCTGCGCTCCGCCGCCCGCCGCTCGTCCTCGCTGTGCTCGAGAACGGCGAAGGCGACCAGGCGCCGCGCCTCGTCGCCGCCGCAGCCGACCACCGCCGCTTCGCGGACGTTCGGATGCGATGCCAGGGCCGCCTCCACCTCCCCGGGCTCGATCCGGAATCCCCGCACCTTCAGCTGCGCGTCGAGGCGGCCGAGGAACTCCAGCTCGCCGTCGTTGCGGCGGCGACCCCGGTCGCCGGAGCGATAGAAGCGCTCGCCTTCGAGCTCCGTGAACCGCGCGGCGAGCTCAGGGGTGGGCGCTAGGTAACCGCGGGCGACGCCCGGCCCCCCGATGCAGATCTCGCCGGCGACCCCGGCCGGGACCACCCGCCCGTCCGCGTCGCAGACCCGCAGCACCGCATTCGGCAGCGGCCGCCCGATGGGGTGCCCGCTCACGCCCTCGGGATCGTCCAGCTTGACCCCGGAGCAGACCATCGCCGTCTCGGTCGGGCCGTAGAGGACGGTCACCCGGGCCCGGGGGAACGCCGCGGCGATCGCCGCCGGCAGCCGCGCGGGCACCGCGTCGCCGCCCGTGATCGCGTACCTCATCCTCTCGCCGGTCGTGCCCTCCGCCGCGAGCAGCCCGACGACCTGCTTCATCAGGCTCGGGACGGCCTGCATCACGGTGGCCCGCGGCAGGATCGAGCCGAGGCGGGAGGGGTCGAACAGCTCCTCCCTTCCGACCAGGCGGACGGCGGCCCCGCTGATCAGCGGGCTGAGCAGTTCGAAGAAGAAGATGTCGAAGGTCGGCGAGGCGATGCAGAGGAACAGGTCCTCCTCGGCGAAGCCGAACCACTCGCGGCAGCCGACGAGCGTGTTCACGGCGCTGCGGTGCTCGACGAGGACGCCCTTCGGGGCGCCGCTCGAGCCCGAGGTGTAGATCACGTAGGCGAGGCGGCTCGCTGCCGCCTCGGGGCGTCTGAGCACACCGCGCTCGGCTTCGGCCTCGGCCACGGTGACCCACTCCACGCCGGCGCCGGGGACGACGTGAACGCTGTCGTCCGTCAACGCCATCCGCGCGCCCGCGTCGGCGATCAGGTGCCCGCTGCGGGAGGGCGGTTCGGAAGGATCCAGCGGCAGCAGCGCGGCACCGCTCTTCAGCACGCCGAGCATCGCGACGACCATCTCCGCCTCCCGCGAGGCGCGGACCGCGATCACGCTCTCGGGACCGGCTCCGCGCCTCTGGAGGCCGGCGGCGACCCGCTCCGCCGCCTCGTGGAGCCGGCGGTAGCTGAGGGACCTGGAAGCGGTTTCCAAGGCGAGCGCGTCGGGTGCCCGCGCCGCCTGGCGATCGAAGAGCTGCCCCAGATCGCGGCCGAGATCAGGGTGATCCAGAGCCTGCCCGCGCGAGCGGAGGCCGCGGCGTTCCTCCTCAGCGAAGAGGTCGAGGGAGCCGACCGGAGCCTCCGGTGCCTCGGAGACGCGCTCCAGCAAGCGCAGGTAATGGCCGAGCATGCGCTGCCCGGTCGCCTCGTCGAAGAGGTCGCGGGAGTAGGTCAGGCGGACCTTCAAGCGCTCTCGCTGCCGCCACGTCGTGCACTCGAGATCGAAGCGGGTGCTGCCCAGGTCCGGGTCCAGCAAGGTGGCTTCCAAGCCCTCGAAGGCCGGCAGCTCCGCCTCGGGCCCCTGCAGCGCGAACATGACCTGGAAGAGCGGGTTGCGGCTGAGGCTCCGCTCGGGCCGGAGCCGGTCGACGACGCTCTCGAACGGGACGCCGGCGTGTTCGAGCGCGTTCAGCGTCGTCTCCCGGCAACGGAGGAGAATCTGCTCGAAGCTCTGGTTGCCGGCGAGGCGGTTGCGGAGGACGACCGTGTTGACGAAGAGCCCGACCAGGCCCCCCCACGCCGGGTTCTTCCGATTGGCGACGGGGGCGCCGAGGACGACGTCGGCTTGCCCGGAATATCGCTGCATCAGGATCGCGAACGCCGCCTGAAGCACCATGAACAGGGAGCTGCCGTGAGCTCGGGCGATGCCCTCCAGGCGCCGCAGGGCCGGGAGCGGCAGGTAGTCGGCGTGGCGTCCTCCGCGCAGCGATTGCCGGGCCCCCCGCGGCCGGTCGTAGGGCAGCTCGAGCGGCTCGACGCCGTCGAGGGCCCGAGCCCAGAAAGCGAGGCCGGCGGCGAGCTCGTCGCCCTTCAGTTCGAGCTGCTCCTGGCGGACGTGGTCCGCGTATTCGGCGTTCCCCGGCGCCAGGGAGGCCGTCTTGGCGCCGGTGGCGCCCTCGTAGAGAGCCGCGAGGTCCGCGTGCAGGACACCGAGCGACCAGCCATCCGAGACCAGGTGGTGAAGGACGAGCGCGAAGACGTGGTCGGCGGCGGAGATCGCCATCAGGCCGACCCGCACCAGCGGGCCGGCCGCCAGGTCGAACGGCCGGGAGGCGAACCGCTCGATCGCCGGCGGCGCGGCATCCTCGGTCGCCGGTTCCCAGCCCGGTTCGGGCTCGATCGGCTCGAGAGGGACCCTCAGATGTCGCTCGACCTCGCGGGTAGGGCCCTCGCCCGCGAGGGGAAAGCGGGAACGCAGGGCGGAGTGCCGATCGACCAGTGCCTCGACCGCCCTCTCGAGGGCGCCACGGTCGAGCTCCCCCCGCAGGCGGATGACGGAGGCGACGTTGTAGGCCGAGGTATGGGGATGGAGGCGCTCCAGGAACCACATCCGCTCCTGGGCCCGCGACAGCCCGCTAGAGCTCACGGGGGTACCGCCGGATCGCGGTCGACACTGCGGACGGCTTCGCCGCGGCAGGCGAGGCCCCGGACGGTCGGGTGGTCGAACAGGTCACGAAGAGAGAAGTCCACCTCCAGCTCCCTCGTCAGCCGCGCCAGCACGCGGACCGCGGTGAGCGAGTCACCGCCGAGGGCGAAGAAGTCTTCCTCGGCCCCGACGTCCGCCACCCCCAGCTCGTCAGCCCAGACCGCGGCGATGAGCTCCTCGCGCGAAGTGACGGGCCCCCGCTCGCCGCCCGGCTCTCCGGCCTCCACCGCCCTGGTCGCCAAGGCCGAGCGGTCGATCTTGCCGCTCGCCGTTCGCGGCAGGGCTCGCTCGACGACGACCCGGCCGGGAACCATCGGGCTCGGCAGGCGCCCGCGCAGGTAGTCGCGGAGCTCCCGCGCGGCCGCGCCCCCGCCGGCCCCGGCCGCATCGGCGAGCTCGACGAAGGCGACGAGGCCGGCCGAGCCGGCGACGTCGGCCCGCGGTGCCACCACCCCGCACCCGGCGACGAGCGGGTGTGAGGCGAGAGCCGCCTCCACCTCAGCCGGCTCCACCCGCACGCCGTTGACCTTCACCTGGCGATCGGCCCTGCCGCATATCTCCAGCCCGCCGTCGAACCTGCGCCGGCCGAGATCGCCCGTACGGAACTCCCGCGCGCCCTGGCCGTCCGGGCTGGGGCGAAAGCGTTCCGCGGTCATCCGTGGGTCGCCCAGATAGCCGCCGGCGAGGCCGGGGCCCTCAACCGTCACCTCCCCCTGCGCGCCGCAGGGCGCCTCACGCCCCCAGCGATCGACGACGCGCACCCGCATCGCGTCGACGGCGGTTCCCACCGGCACGATCCCCTCCTCGCCGCCCCGGCACTCGTGGGCCGTCACGTCACCCGCGACCTCGGTGCTCCCGTAGAGGTTCAGCACCGTCGCCCGCGGCGCCAGGCGCCGCAGGCGGTCGACGAGATCGCCGGACAGCGGTTCCCCGCTCAGCACCCAGTGGTCGACCTCCCCGAGCCGCCGCCGCCCTTCCTCGCCGCACCCCGCCAGCAACGCCTGCAGCAGCGCCGGCACGATCGTCAGCCGGGTCACCCCGGCCTCGCCGAGAGCGTGGGCGATCGCGTCGGGCTCCTGCCGCTCGTCCGCCAGCACGAACGTGGGCACCCCCGCGAGGACTCCGCCGAACAGGCTCGTGACCGAATCCACGAAACCGAGCGAACCGCGCACGCAGCAGACCTCGCCGGCCGCGAAGGGGTGCGCGTCCCACATCCAGCGCAGCCGGTTGACCAGAGCGCGATGCGAGCCGACGACGCCCTTGGGCTGCCCGGTCGACCCCGACGTGTAGAGGACGTAGGCGGGGCTCTCCGCGGATGCGCCACCCACCCTCTCCTCCGTGCGACGGCCTCTCCGGCGCGGCACGTCGACCCTGACCAGCGGGCCCGTCAGGTCGGAGGCCGCGGCCGCAAAGATCGCCAGCGCACCCCGCGCGTCGGCGATCACCGCGTCGACGTCCGCGTCGAGGAGGATGGCCCTCAGGCGCGGTCCCGGCAGCTCGCAGTCGAGAGGGACGAAGGCCGCCCCCAGCCGCAGCGTGGCGAGCATTGCCCCGAGGACGGCGGGGCGCCGCTCCATGCAGATCCCCACCCGGCGCGGTTCCCTGCCGCCACAGCGGGCTCGCAGCTGGGAGGCGATCCGGCCGGCGCCGGCCCGCACCTGGTCAAAGCTGAGACGCTCGCGCTCGTCGAAGACAGCGATGCGCTCCGGCGATGCTTCGGCGCGCCGGTCGAACAGGTCCTCGAGGCGGGTGGCGCGATCGGCGGGTCGGTCCCGGGGGGCCGTCCACCCGGCCCGCACCGATCGCTCGCGGGGCCCGATCAGCGATCCCCTGGAATGGGGCGCGCCGGGAGAGCGGGTCATCTCGGCCGCTGCCTCCGCGTGCAGGTCCACCAGCTGCTCGACCTGTAGGTCGGCGAAGCGGTCCTCGTTCAGCTCGAGGACGAGCTCGACCCCGCCCCCGAGTGGATCGATCCCGAACTGCGCCGTGATCGGGAAGTAGGTCTGGTCGGACCCCTCGACCGAGCGCACCCGCACCGCCGACCCCGGCTCGAACTCCGCGTAGGGGCGGAAGTGCGTGAAGTTGAACACCGAGTCGAAGAGGTGCTGCCCGCCGCGGTCGCGCAGGATGCGGGCGTAGGGGTAGCGCCGCCAGGGCAGGATCTCGGCCTCCGCGGCATAGGCCGCGCGGGCGAGGTCGGCCCAGCTGCCCTCGCCGACCGGCAACCGCACCGGCAGCGTGTTGAGGAAGAGGCCGACGGCCCGCTCGCCGTCCGGCTCCTCCGAGCGGCCGTTGACCATCAGGCCGCAGACGACCTCGTCCTCTCCGCTGAGCGCCGCCATCGTCCGCGCGTGGCTCGCGAAGAGGACGCTCTTCAGGGGGACGTCCAGGTCCTTCGCGAGGGAGACCAGGCCGCGGGACACCTCGGCCGGGATCGGCACCGGCACCCGGCGCTGGCGGCCGCTTCCCCCGCCCACCTCGGCAAGGCGGGGCAGCCTCGTGGGTGGTGCGCCCGCCAGGCGCTGCGCCCAGAAGTCCCGGTGCTCGGTCGAGTCCCTCGCTTCCCGCTCCGCGACCACCAGCTCCCGGTTGGACACCCGCGGCGGCGCCAGGTCGACGAAGGCTCGCTCGGCGCCGTCGCGGTAGGCGCGCAGCAGCTCCGCCAGCACCACGGCGGCGCTCCAGCCGTCGAGGAACGGCTCGCTCATCGTCAGCTGCCAAAGGTCCTCGCCGCGGCGATGCGCCGTCAAGCGCACCAGCGGCGGCCGGCCCCAGTCGAACGGCGTCCGCCGCTCCCGCTCCAGCCACTCGCCGAAGCTCCGCTCCCAGGCCCCGGGTGAGAGCCCGCGCGCGTCGACCTCCGCCACCGGGACCGCGATGCTTCCGTAAACGAGCTGGAGGGGCTCGCCGAAGCTCTCGACCTCGATCGCCGAACGGAGGACGGGATGGCGCCCCACCAGAGCCGATGCCGCCGCCTCCAGCGCGGCCCGGTCGAAGCGGCCCTCGATGCCGAGCGTCGTCGTGTAGACCATGTAACCGGGGTTGTCGAAGCTCTCGGCGACGAGGCCGGCCAGCAGCGAGGAGAGCGGCAGCGCGTCGACCACGTCGACGGGAAGCAGAGCGCGGTCGCGGGGCGCGACGAGCGCGAAGGCATCGCGGGACGGGGCTTCCCGCCCGGCGTCTGCGGCCTTGCCTCGACGGGCGAGGTCGCGCAGGGTCGGGTGGGCGAAGACGTCGGAGGTGCTCAGCCGCATCCCCACCGCCCGGGCCCGCGCGACGACCTCGATGCTGCGGATCGAGTCACCACCCAGGGAGAAGAAGTTGTCCCCGGCGGCAACCTCCGGCAGGCTGAGGACCTCCCTCCAGATCCGCCCGAGCGCCGCCTCCTCCGGCGTCGCTCGGGCGCTTTCCGGCGAGCCGCCGGCAGCGGGCTTCTCGTGCCCAGGGACAAGGCCCGCAAGAGCCCCGCGATCCGTCTTGCCGTTCGGCAGGGTCGGCAGCGAATCGAGACGGACCACGGCCGCGGGAACCGCCTGCTCGGGAAGCCTCTCCCCGAGTTCCCGGCGCAGCTGCTCGGGCGAGCCGCAGGGGCCGGTGACACAGCCGACCAGCCGCCGCGCCGCCCCCTCGCCCGCGAGCGCCGCCGCCGCGCGCTCCACTCCGGGAAGCGAGGCCATCGCCGACTCCACTTCGCCCAGCTCGATCCGGACGCCGCGGATCTTCACCTGGCCGTCGCGGCGCCCTAAGAACTCGATCTCCCCACCGGCGAGGAGCCGGCCGCGATCGCCGCTGCGGTACAGGCGTGAGCCGTCTCCGAGCGGGTCCGGGACGAACGCGGACGCCGTCGGCCCGGGCCGTCCCAGGTAGCCGCGGGCCAGCGCCGCCCCCGAGATGCAGATCTCACCCTCCACCCCCGGCTCGACCGGCCGCAGCTGCTCGTCCAGCACCTCGACCCGGACCCCGTCGATCGCCCTGCCGATCGGCACGCTCGGGCCCTCATCGCCCCTGGAGCAGGCGTGGTGCGTGACGTCGACCGAAGCCTCCGTCGGCCCATAGAGGTTGTGCAGCTCGGCGCCGCTGTGCGCGAAGAAGCGATCGCGCAGGCCGGGCGGAAGCGCTTCGCCGCTGCAGAAGACAGCCCGCAGGCTGCCGGCCCGGTCCAGTTGGCCCGAGGAGGCGAAGGCGGCGAGCATCGCCGGGACGAAGTGGGCGATCGTCACCCCCCTCGCGCGCATCGTCTCGCCCAGGGCGTCGGGGTCGCGCTGCTCGCCCGGGTTGGCGAGCACCAGCTGCGCGCCGACGCGCAGCGGCCAGAAGAGCTCCCAGACGGAGACGTCGAAGCCGATCGAGGTCTTGTGCAGGACCCGGTCGCCGGGCGTCAGGCGATACCTCTCCTGCATCCACCGGAGCCGGTTGTCGATCCCCCGGTGGGCGCACATGACCCCCTTGGGGCGCCCGCTGGAGCCCGACGTGTAGATGACGTAGGCGAGCTCGTCCGGGTGCGGCTCGCGGCGATCGGCCAGCGCAGGCGCTGCCGACCCGGGGGAAAACTCCGTGACCCGCTCCAGGTCGACCAGCTGCGGCACCTCCCGACTCGAGATCGCGCCGCGGCCCGCGGCGTCCGCCAGCAGCACGGCCGGGCGCGCGTCGTCGAGGGTCTCGAGCAGCCGCCGGCGTGGATACGAGGGGTCCAGCGGCAGGTAGGCGGCTCCTGCCTTCAGCACACCGAGCAGCGCCGTCACCAGCTCGAACGAGCGCTCCGCACAGACCCCGACCACACCGTCCGGCCCGACCCCGCGGCGGCGCAGGTCACGGGCCAGCAGCTCGGCGCGGCGGTTCAGCTCGCCGTAGCCGAGAGACCGGCCTCCGAGCCTGACCGCGATTGCCTCCGGATCGCGGGCCGCCTGCTTCTCGAAGGGGGCGTGCAGAAGCATCGTCAGCGCAGCCGGGCCCGGGGCTCAGAAGACGTGCTCACGCTCCATCGCCTCGAACAGCTCCCGCACGTTGCTGTCGGAGAATCCCTCGTTCTCCGACCGGGAGATGAGCTCGACCTGCATGCCCGAGTTCGGGTCGCGGCGGGTGAATATCTGGTCGAGCCCGTCGGCGTGGATGATCCCGGTGAGGAGGTCGCAGCTCCGCTCCTGCAGGTCACCGAGGACGGCTCCCGCCCGGTCAACCCTGATCGCCACGTGCTGCACCCCGGGCCCGTAGTGCTCGATGTACTGCGACACGTTCGACGCCGGCGAGGTCCCCTGGACGAGCACGAACTTGACGCCCCCTGCCGTCAGCACCGCCGTCTCCATGCCGCTGAACTCGCCGGCGACCTCCCGTTCTTCGACGACCTCGAACCCGAAGGAGTCCCTGAAGTGCTCGACCGCGTCCGGCAGGCTGCGGACGGCGATCGCCACGTGGTCGATCGCCAGTGCCCGTTCGGGCAGGCCCCGCTCCGTCTGGCCGGCGGCGCCGTTCCCGTCGCCCGAGATGATCTCGGCCTCGACGCCGCAGGTCTCCTCGGTGATCGAGTCGTAGAGCCTCCGGGCGAGGTCCCGCGAGAGCCCGCGGTCGCCGGCCAGCTCGACGACGCGATCGACGACCTCCCGCATCCGGTCGGGCTGCATCATCGGCGCTTCGCCGTCGCGCTTGTGCTCCGCGACCTCGCGGGCGACGGCGAAGCGCCGGGCGAGGAGGTCGACGATCTGCTCGTCGATCTCGTCGATTCTCTCTCTGAATTCCGACAGCGGCATGGCCCGGCCAACGTAGTCGAGGGCCGCGCCCGCTACGAAGCTCGATTGCGAAGGTGTTCCGGTCGTAAATCGCGTGGAGCGGCGCAGCCGAGCAGGGCAAGGGCAAGCTCCAGTTCGTCCCGCAGGAGGCCGAGGAGGTGCGCCACGCCTGCCTCGCCGCGGGCGGCAAGCGCCCAGAACACGGGGCGCCCGAGGAGGACGGCATCGGCTCCCAGGGCCAGGGCCTTGACCACGTCGGCCGCACGCCGCACGCCACCGTCGAGCAGCACCGTGGCGCGGCCGCGGAGGCCTTCGACGACCTCCGGCAGGGCATCGAGGCTGGCGCGGGCCCCGTCGAGCTGCCGGCCGCCGTGGTTGGAGACGATCACGGCGGCGGCGCCGTGATCGCAGGCGGCCTGCGCGTCGGCCGAGGCAAGGACCCCCTTGACGACCAGAGGCAGCCCTGCCAGCTCGGCCAGCTCGGCGACCCGAGACCAGTCGGCGCCGGCGTCGACGAGCCTGAACAGCTCCGCCGGGCTCATCTCGCGCCATCTCGACGGCACCGCCTCGAGCATCGGCAGGGAGACGTCGCCCGGAATCGTGAAGCCGCTTCTGAGGTCGCGCTCGCGACGGCCGAGTCGCGGAGCGTCGACGGTGACGACCAAGGCGCCCGCGCCGGCCGCGGCAGCCTGCTCGGCGAGGGCGCGGGTCGCGCTCCGGTCCCGCAGGAGGTACAGCTGAAACCAGGGCGCCGGCCCGGTGCCGGCCGCGGCGACGGCGCCGAGGGAAGCGGTCGTGAACAGCGATACGCAGATCGCGGTCCCGAGGGAGGCAGCCGCCCGGGCGGCGGCCGTCTCGCCGTCCTCGGCGGCCAGGCCGAGGTACGCCAGCGGGGCGACCAGCACCGGCATCGAGAGCCGTGCGCCCAGGATCTGTGCGCCCGTGTCGACCCGCTCGACCCCCTGCATCACCCGCGGGCACAGCGCCCAGCGGTCGAAGGCCTCCCTGTTGGCGCTCAGGGTCAGCTCTTCTCCCGCGCCGCCGCCCACGTATCCGGCCAGCCGCGGGTCGGATGCCGCCAACGCCCTCTCGCCGAGGCGCTGGTAGTCGAGCGCGTTGAGCGGAGGCGTGGGTGGCTCGATCATCCGCCGTCGGCTCGCGCTCGGAGGCTCTTCACGTTCTCGCGCATGGCCGTCGCGTTCTCACGCCAGACGAGGTACGGCCACCCCGCCCAGTGCTCTCGGTGCGACTCGATCCACTCCCCGGCGAGGCCGCCGAGCTCCTCGACGGAAGCCGCTCGCCTGACGTCGAGCGTCCAGGACGTCCTTGACCGGGGAGACGGCCAGGCGAGAACGAGCCGCACGTCCTCGACCTCGGCGAAGAGCTCGACGCTCGGCGTCAGCGGCAGCCGCGACCGCCCCGCGGGGATCGTGGTCATGGCCGGCCTGTTGCCGTCGAACGGCGCGTCGATGGCCATGAACAGCGTCCCGCCCTCGCGGAGATGGTCGATTCCCTGCGCCACCCAGCGTGGGTCCGTGATCGACAGAAGCGTCGTGGTGATCTCGGGTGGCATCTCGGCGTTGGCAAGCCACAGTTCGCGGTCGTCCTCGACCCCGGGCTGCATCGGGTAGCTCGCCCAACGGAAGTTTCGGCCTGGAGCGAGGGCCATGCAGGCGAGCTGCACCAGCGGGTCGATCGAGTAGTGCAGGGAGGCGAAGACGCATGGGCCGTCCGGCAGCTCGAACGCGGGGGCGAGGCGGATGAGGCGCGAAGGCCTGCCCGTTGTCCATCGGGCCAGGTAGTTGACGCAGGCGGCCATTCCCCGGCCCCTCGCCATCACCCATGCGGAGAGGAGTCGCTCCACGTCCTGATCCGGGAAGGAACGCTCGAAGGCCCGCCGCGACGCTTGGACCCGCACGCTCGACGACGTCAATCCCCACAGGCCCGGCCGGCGGGCGAAGACCTCTCCCATCAGGAACTGGGTAGGCCTCCCCGGCAGTCGCGGCAGCGTCTTCCGGGCCAGGGGAGCGAGACCCTGAGAGAACCTCAGCGCTTTCGTGGCCCGCGCGCCGGCTCCCTCCGCCGTCCTCCCTGTCCGAGCCACCGCCCCTCCTCCGCTAGTCGATCGCGACGACCAGCGCTTATATCCCGGCCCGCGCGCTTTCCTCAATTGGAACTCCGGGTCGGGGTCCGACGCGGAACTACACTGGCGCCATGCGGAGGCCGCACCTCGTCGTCCTGACCGGGCTGCCTGGCACCGGGAAGTCGACCATCGCCGCCCTCGCGGCGCGGCGGCTGCGGGCAGCTCTCTTGGTCGTCGACAACATCGAGGCGTCCCTCTGGCGGGCCGGGGTCTCGCGAAAGGAGCCGACGGGACTGGCCGCCTACGTGATCGCGCAGGCAGCCGCTGAAAGCTCGCTCCGCGCCGGCAGCTCGGTCGTCGCCGATGCCGTCAACTCGGTGAGCGACGCGCGGGAGGGGTGGCAGCGAGCGGCGGAGCGGACGCAGAGCGTCCTGCGGGTGGTAGAGGTGGTGTGCTCCGATCCAGACGAGCACCGTCGGCGTATCCAGTCGCGCCGCGTCGATTCCGCCTACCCCGACCCCGGCGGCTGGCAGCAGGTCCGCACCCGCCGGTTCGAGCCCTGGACCCTTCCTCAATCCAGGCTGGTCCTCGACACCGCCCGGATGACCGAGCCCGAGTGCGAGCGGGCGCTGCGCCGGTACCTCCCGGCCGATCGCGACTAGAGGAGTGGTTGAAAGGTTCCGGCGTCTCCGAAGTAGCCGGGAACCGCATCGGCGGCGCCGGCGTCCTCGTTGAGAAAGCGCCCGATCGCCGCCGTCGTCTCCAGCGGAGACTCCCAGAGGACGTTGTGGCCGTTGGGGACCTTCGCCACCGTCAGCATCTCTCCGAGCCGCTCGCGGTAGCGCCGCTCCAGCTCCGGGTCGCGTAACGAGGCCGCCGCCAAGACGACCAGGGTCCTCATCGCCGCCACCGGTGGCGCTGGCAGGGTCATCTCGCTCCAGGCGGTGACGACCGCGGCCGGGCAGAAGCTGAAGCGGTAGCGGCCGTCGAGACCCCGGCGAATGTCGTCGCGCACGAAGGCCGCTACCACCTCCTTGGGCGCGGCGACGAGGCTCTCGCCACCGAGCAACGCGTTGACCGCTCCCTCCGGAGTCTCGAAGCTCCAGTCCAAGCGGTCGATTTCCGCTCGCCGCAAAGCTCTCTCCGATGGAATCCGGAGGCCGGGGTCCAGCATCACCAGGCGCTCGACGAGATCGCCCTCGGCGGCGGCGACCGTCGCCGCCACTCGTGCCCCGAAGCTGTGCCCGACCAGGGCGACGGGACGGATTCCCTCCTCCCGCAGCGTCTCCACCACGTCCCCAGCATGGCTCGCGACATTCCACGGCGGCTCGTGCCCTGAGTCACCATGACCGCGCAGGTCAACCGCGACGACCGAGGTCCCGCCCGGTGCCAGCCGCCTGCCCAGCACCTCGAAGACCCCGCCGTGCTGAGCGATCCCGTGGATGCAGACGACGCTCTCGGCTCTCTCCGGGCCCCATCGACGAAGGTTGAGCAACATCCGCCGAAGCTAGGCCCCCTCTGGGTGGTTGCCCAAGCTCGAAGCGCCCGCTTGGGAGGGGTCCGGGCCCGACCTATCCTGGCCCCCGGTGGCAGCCTGCGGACAGAACGAGCCCGGCCTGCTGCCCTTTGTCTTCTCGGGCCGTGACCGTGGGGACGTCGAGGAGCAGGCGCGGGACGTGATGCGCCGCCTGCCCGAGGAAAACGTCGAGCCCGGCGGCCTCGCGGCGCGGCTCGCGTCGCGGTCGAGGCCGCAACCCCACCGAGCCGTGATCCTCAGCCAGGGAGGGGACGACCTGGCGGGGCGACTCAGGGCCCTCGCCGCCGGAGAGAAGACGACCGGGGTCGTCGAGGGGGAGGCGCGCACCTCCCCCCGCGTCGCCTTCGCTTTCCCTCCCCTGCGCTCCGAGTACGCCGGGGTGGGTGCCGATCTCCTCGCCCTTCCATCGCTTCGCCGCCACCTGCGGCCCTGCGAGAGCTCCCTCTCGGAGCTCGTCGACTGGTCCCCGGAGGGCGTCCTGCGAGAAGAGCCCGGGGGGCCGCCCTTCGACCGCCTCGACGTCAGCCAGCCTCTGCTTTTCGCCGTCTCGACCGCGCTCGCGGAGCTCTGGCGCTCGGTCGGCGTCGAGCCGGCCGCGGTCGTAGGCCACAGCGTCGGCGAGATCGCCGCCGCTGTGAGCTGCGGCGCCCTCTCCCTCGAGGACGCCGCCCGCGTCGCCGTCACCTGGGGGCGGTCTTCGATGCGGATGGAAGGAACGGGCCAGATGGTCTCGCTGCCGCTCAGCGCCGAGGCGGCGGCGGAGAGGATCTCCCGCTGGGACGGGCGCCTCTGGATCGCGGCCTTCAACGCGCCTACCTGGACGGCCGTCTCCGGCACCGGCGAGGCCGCCGAGGAGCTGCTAGACGAGCTGGCCGCCGAGGGCATCCACGGGCGCCCGATGGGCATCCCCGCCCCGGGCCATTCGCCGCTGATGGAGCCGGTCCACGCCTGGTTCATCGAGGAGCTGGCCGACCTCTCTCCCCGCCCGATCCCGATCCCGTTCTATTCCGCCGTCAACGGCGACCGGGTCGCCGCGACCGACCTCGACGCCGGCTACTGGAGCGCCAACCTCCGCCGGCCGGTGCTCTTCGAGGCCGCCGTCCGCGCCCTCCTCAGGGACGCCTACGACGTTTTCGTCGAGATCGGGCCCCGGCCGGTGCTGTCGACGGCACTCGAAGAGATCGTCGGCGATGGCGTGCTGGTCCTCGGGACTCTCGAACAGGGCGACCCTGCTTCCTTCCTCGGCTTCCTGGCCCGGTCATACGTGGGCGGGATCGACGTGGATTGGCCGGCCGCCCTGGGAACGATTCCGCCGCTTCCGGTCGGATCGCCGTCGCCGGCGCTCTCTCCCGCCGGGAGGAGCTTGCAGGACGGCGACCTCCTCGACCTCGTGCTGGAGGAGGTGGCCGGAGCCCGCGGCCTCCCTCCAGCGGCGATCGACCCCGACCGGCCCTTCAAGGAGCTCGGCTTCGACTCACCGGCGGCGGTGGAGCTGCGCAACGTCCTCAACCGCATCTCCGGCCTCGCCCTCCCCGCGACGCTCGCCTTCGACCACCCGACGCCGCGCAGGGTCGCCGAGAAGATGCGCTCCGAACTTGCAGGCGGAAGCCGAGAACCGACGGGACCTGTCGAGCACTCGGCGCTCGACGACCTCGACCTCGGCGCCCTGGTCGAGCTCGCCCTCAAGGAGAGCAAGGGCGAGCTCGAGTCCGGTCGCGACTAGCCCGAAACCTCGGCCGAGCCCGCCTTCGGAGCCTCTTCCGAGACCTCGGCCGGGGCCGCTTTCGCGGTCCCTTCCGACCGCCCGTCCTCCCCCTTCCGCTCGGCCCGCATCAGGTCGGTGAGGAACCCGGCGGCCGCTTCCGGCGTCGGGTAGTCGAAGCCCATGGTGGTCGGAATCCGCATCGCGGTCGTCTGACACATCCGGTTGTAGAGCTCGACGGCGGCCAGCGAGTCGAAGCCCAGGTCTTTGAACTCGACCTGCGGGTCGATCATCTCGGCCGAGTCGTAGCCGAGCACGGCCGCGACTTCGGTCCGCAGGGTCTGCAGAACCGCCTCGCCCCACTCCGACTCCGGCATCGCCGCCAGCCGCCGCGCCAGCGAGCGTTCCCGGGAGGCGCCGCCCTGGACAGGCGCGCGCACGAGCCGGCGCAGCAGGGGCGGCAGCACGCCGGCCCGGGCGAACTTCCGCAGGGCGCCGAGGTTCAGGTGCACCGGCACGACCGCCGGCTCGTTGATCCGCAGGGCGGTGTCGAACAGCTGCAGGCCCTCCTTGTCGGTGAGGGGGACGACGCCGACGCGGCCGAGACGTTTGCGGGCGACATCGTCGAGGCCGGCCCCCATCCCGGTCCCCTCTTCCTGCGCCCACAGGCCCCAGCCCAGCGCCTGCGCCGCCAGCCCCTGCGCCTGCCGTTGCTGGGCGAAGGCGTCGAGGAAGGCGTTGGCGGCCGAGTAGTTGCCCTGGCCCGGGTTCCCCATCGTCGCCGCCCCGGACGAGAACAGGACGAAGAACGAGAGGTCCATCTGCCTGGTCAGCTCGTGGAGGTGCACCGCGGCGTCGACCTTGGGCCGCAGCACCCGTTCGAGCTGCTCGGCGTCGAGCGTCTCCACGGTCGCGTCCGCCAGCACGCCGGCGGCGTGGACCACCCCGGTCAGGGGATGGTCCCCCGGGATCGACCGGACGATCTCCTCGAGCTGCGCCCGATCGGCGACGTCGCAGGCCTCGATCCGGACCTCGCAGCCGGCCTCCTCCAACTCCGCCCGCAGGTCGGCGACGCCCTCGGCCTCAGGGCCCCGGCGGCTGATCAGCGTCAGATGACGAACCTCGGTCGTCGTCGCCAGGTGCCGCGCCACCACCGCTCCCAGCGCACCGGTGCCACCCGTGATCAGAACCGTGCCCTCCGGATCCGGCGCTCGCGGGATCGTCAGCACGATCTTGCCGATGTTGCGCCCGTCACGGAGGTGGCGGAAGGCCTGCCCCGCGCGTCGGATGTCCCACGCCGCGATCGGCTCGAGGCGGATCTCTTCGGCCTCGAAGAGGGCCATCGTTTCGCGCAGCAGCTCGCTGAGGCGGTCGAACCCCGCTTCGGCCAGGTCGAACGCTCGGTAGACGACACCGGGGTGGGAGGAGGCGACCTCCTCGGCGTCGCGGACGTCCGCCTTGCCCATCTCGACGAAGCGGCCGCCGCCGGGAAGCAGCTCCAGCGAGGCATCGACGAATTCGCCGGCGAGCGCGTTCAGCACCACGTCCACGCCCCGCCCCTCGGTGGTGGCGAGGAACTTCTCCCGGAACCCGAGGTCGCGGGAGGACGCGAGGTGCTCGGCGTCGATGCCCAGCTCTTCGAGCACCTTCCACTTCCGCGGGCTCGCGGTGGCGAAAACCTCCGCCCCGAGGTGCGTTGCCAGTTGCACGGCTGCCATCCCGACGCCGCCGGCGCCGGCGTGGATCAGCACCCGCTGCCCCGGCTTCAGCTCCGCCAGGTCGACCAACCCGTAGAGGGCGGTAGTGAAGGCGAGGGGAACCGAGGCGCCCTGGGCGAACGACCACCCCTCCGGCAGCGGCACCAGGCTCTTGTGATGGCCGACGGCGATCGGGCCGAAGGCCTCGGCGAAGCCTCCCATCACGCGGTCTCCGACCGCCACGCCCTCGACCCCGGGCCCGACCTCCGTCACGACCCCGGCGCCCTCCCCGCCCATCTGAGCCTCGCCGGCGTAGTTGTTCAAGGCGAGCAGGACGTCGCGGAAGTTGAGGCCGGCGGCGCGCATGGAGACCCGGACGCGACCACTGTCCAGCTGCTCGGTGACCCGCGGGGTAGGCGTCAGTTCCAAGCCTCCCAGCGTTCCCTGGCCGTCGCCGGTCAGGTGCCAGGAGGGGTCGTCGGGAGCCTCGAGGAAGTCTCCGCTCTCGACGCTCGAGAGCCGGGGGACGTAGACCGCGTCCTCGCGAACGGCGAGCTGCGGCTCCGCGGTCGCGAAGAGCGCCCGCCAGTCCACCGCGAAGCGCTCCGCGTCGGGCTCGAGGTCGAGAAGGACGAAGCGTCCGGGGTGCTCCGACTGGGCGCTGCGCACCAGCCCGAGGACCGAGCCGGAGGTTGCCTCCGGCCTCTCGACGCCGCGTGCCTTCACCGCCCCCCGGGTGACGAACACGAGGCGGATCGCGGCGAGGCGGGTCTCGGTCAGCCACTCCTTGAGGAGCGCAAGCGATTGCCTCGCCTTGGCGTGGGTCGAGGCGATCGGGTCCAGGGAGGCTCCCACCGCCGAGACGTCGACCACCACGCACTCGGGGGCGGGAGCGCCGGCCTCGATCGTCAGGGCGAGCGCCTCGACGTCGGGATAGCGGTGCTCGACGCCGGGGAAGCTGCCCTCGCCGATGAGGGCGCAGCGATAGTCCTCGCTCGGCTCCGGCAACGCCATCCGCACCCAGCTGACCTTGTAGAGGGAGTCATGGACCACGCCGCGAGCGTTCTGCAGGTCGTTGAGGTCGATCGGGCGGGCGACGAGGCCGTCGATGCTCAGCGCCTTGGCGCCGCTGTGGTCGCAGGCCAGCAGGGACAGCGTGCCCTCCTCGCCCTGCGTCAGCCGGATCCGCAACGACGCCGCGCTCTTGCGGTGCAGGCGGACGCCGCGGACCGAGAAGGGGACGATCAGCTTGCCGGGCTCCGCCGCCAAGGCGGACTGGAGAGCGACGTGCAGGGCCGCGTCGACCAGCGCGGGGTGGGCCTCGAAGCGCTCCGCTTCGTGCGCCTGGCGATCGTCCAGGGCGACTTCTCCGTAGAGGGCCTCACCGTCGCTCCAGGCGGCGTGGAGACCCTGGAAGGCAGGGCCGTAGTCGTACCCGGCCTCGGCCAACCGGTCATAGAGATTGTCGATCTCGATCGGCTCCGCCTCCTCCGGCGGGGAGGCATCCTCGGCGGAACCGTCCTCGGGCGCCTGCGCGGCGGGGCAGAGGACACCGCTCGCGTGGCGGGTCCAGGCCGCTTCCTCGCCCTTCTCCCGCGGCGTCGGCCGCGAGTAGATCGTCAGCCGCCGTTTCATCTCCTCGTCCGGTTCCTCGACCGCCACCTGCAGCTGCACCGAGCCCTCGTCCGGGATCACGAGGGGCGCCTCGAAGGTCAGCTCCTCGACCACCTCGGCGCCGACCCCGCTGCCAGCCACCAGCGCCATCTCGATGTACGCCGTGCCGGCCAGGATCGTGATCCCCATCACCGCGTGGTCGGCGAGCCAGGGCATGTCCTCCAGCGAGAGACTGCCGGTGAAGAGCCAGCCCCGGTCGTCCGCCTGCCGCACGGCCGCCCCGAGCAGGCGATGCTCGGTGGGCGACTGACCCAGCAGGCTGACGTCCCCGATGCCTTCCCGCAGATCGATCCAGTACCGCTGCCGATCGAAGGCGTAGGTGGGAAGGTCCACCCGCCGGGCGCCGGCGGGCTCGAAGAAGGCCTTCCAGTCGACGGGGTAGCCGTGGACGTGCAGCTCCCCCAGGAGCCGGACCAGGGACTCCGCTTCCTCGTCCCGAGGGCGCATCACGGTCCCGGCCATCACCTCCATCTGCACCTCGGGGCTGAGGGACTGGCGCGCGAGGGCGGTGAGGACCGCGTCGGGACCGACCTCGACGAAGCGCCTGGCTCCGGCGCGCTCGAGGGCCCGAGCGCCGTCGGCGAAGCGCACCGGCGAGCGGACCTGGCGCACCCAGTAGGAGGCCTGGGCCAGCTCCTCGCCGGCGATCTCGCCGGAAACGTTGGAGACGATCGGGATCCGCGGCGGCGCGAAGCCGAGGTCGTCGACGACGGCCGTGAACTCCTCGAGCATCGGCTCCATCAGGTGCGAGTGGAACGCGTGGCTGACCCGCAGCCGGTTCGTCCTGCGCCCCCGCTGCCGCCACAGCTCCTCGAAGCGCTCGATCTTCTCGGCCTCGCCCGAGACCACGGTCGACATCGGCCCGTTGAGGCCGGCGATCGAGAGCCCCTCGATTTCCTCCCGCAGAGCCTCCTCGACCTCTTGCTCGGAGGCCTCGACCGCCAGCATCGCCCCGCCCGGGGGCAAAGCCCCCATCAGCCGGCCGCGGGCGACGACCAGGGTCGCCGCGTCCTCCAGCGACAGGACCCCGGCGACGTGGGCCGCGGCCACCTCGCCGATCGAGTGCCCGATCAGCAGGTCGGGCTCGACCCCGAAGGACTCCAGCAGCCGGAAGAGGGCGACCTCGAGAGCGAACAGGGCCGGCTGCGCGAACTCGGTGCGGTCCAGCAGCTCCGCCTCGGGCGTCTCCCCCGCCGCGAACATGATCTCTTTCAGGGACCGTTCCAGCTTGGGGTCGAGCTCGGCACAGGCAGCGTCGAGCGCCGCGGCGAAGGCGGGGAAGCGGCGGTACAGCTCCGCCCCCATCCCCGCCCGCTGGGCGCCTTGGCCGGTGAACTGGAAGGCCGTCTTTCCCGCCCCGGGCCTGCCGAGGTGGACGTTCCCCGTCGGCGCACCCGCCCGCAGCCTGTCCAGTGCCTGCGTCAGGTCCTTGCGATTCGAGGCGACGATCGCCGCGCGGGGGTTCATGTGGGCGCGGGTCGTCGCCAGCGAGTAGGCGACGTCGAGCCGGCTGACCTCGGGGTGTGCCTGGAGGTAGGAGTGCAGTCGCTGCGCCTGGCCCCGCAGCGAGTCCTCGCTTTTGGCCGAGACCAGGAACGGCAGGACGGGGGGCTCCTCGACGTCCCGCGACGGCTCCTCGTCGGCTCGGGGGGCCCGCGGCGCCTCCTCGAGGATCGCGTGGGCGTTGGTGCCGCTGATGCCGAAGGAGGAGACGCCGGCGCGCCGGGGATGGTCTCCCCGCGGCCACGGCTCGGGCTCGGTCAGCAGCCGCACCTCCCCCGCGGACCAGTCGACGTGCGGCGAGGGCTCGTCGACGTGGAGGGTGCGCGGCAGCCGGCCCTCGCGCATCGCCAGCACGGTTTTGATCACTCCCCCCACTCCCGCCGCGGCGACGCTGTGGGCGATGTTCGACTTGATCGACCCCAGCCGCAAGGGGCCGTCGGCGCGCTCCTGGCCGTAGGTCGCCAGCAGCGCCATCGCCTCGATCGGGTCTCCCAGCACCGTGCCCGTGCCGTGGGCCTCGACGACTTCGACATCCCCGGGCGCGAGGCTCGCGTTCCGCAGCGCTTCCCGGATCACCCGTTCCTGGGCGGGACCGCTGGGGGCGCTGAGGCCGTTGCTGGCGCCGTCCTGGTTGGTCGCCGACCCCCGGACCACGGCCAGGACCGGGTGGCCTGTCCGCTCGGCGTCCTCGAGGCGCACCAGCGCCAGCAGCCCGGCGCCCTCCCCCCATCCGACTCCTTCCGCGCCGGCGGAGAACGACTTGCAGCGTCCGTCCGGCGAGAGGCCGCGCTGGCGCGAGAAGGCGATGAACAGGGCAGGGGTGGCGTAGATGGTGGAGCCGCCGGCCAGCGCCATCGAGCATTCCCCGTGGCGCAGCGCCTGGCAGGCGAAGTGGAGGGCGACAAGCGAGGAGGAGCAGGCGGTGTCGACCGAGATCGTCGGCCCCTCGAACCCGAAGGTGTAGGCGATGCGGCCGGAGGCGACGCTGGTCGTGGTCCCGTTGAGGAGATGACCCTCGAGCTCTCCGGGAACGTTGGTGTTCATCCCATAGCCGGTGGCGGCAATGCCGGCGAAGACGCCGGTGTCGCTCCCGCGCAAGGTCCCGGGGTCGATCCCGGCGCTCTCGATCGCCTCCCAGGCCGTTTCGAGCAGCAGACGCTGCTGGGGGTCCATCGCGAGGGCCTCCCGCGGCCCGATCGAGAAGAAGGAGGCATCGAACTGATCGGCGTCGACGACGAACCCGCCCTCGCGGGCATAGCTCGTGCGCGGGTGCTCGGGGTCGGGATGGAAGAGCTTGTCGAGGTCTCCCCAGCCGCGGTCCGAGGGGAACTCCGTGACCGCGTCGACCTCGGCGGTCAGCAGCTCCCACAGATCCTGCGGATTGTGCACGCCGCCCGGGAAACGGCAGCTCATGCCGACGATCGCGATCGGCTCGTTCGCCCCGGAGAGCAGGCGCTCGTTCTCCTGCCGCAGGCGCTCGGCCGTCTTCGCGGACTCCCGCAGTGCCTCGGCGAGCTTCTCTCGGGTGGGGCTCAGCTGGTCGGTCGCCATCTCGATTGCTCCTTGGTCGAAATCAACGACCTGGATTGAAATGGCCTCCAGCGGTGGAGCCAAATCCCGCGGATGAGACGGTCCGTTCAGCCCGGCCCGGTGCCGAAAAGCGCCCGCCATCGCGCGACGTCCCCCGCCGCAACCTTGCCGAAGAGCACGGGTGGGACGGTGAAGGGATGCGCGGGCGCCAGCTCGTCCCCCTTGAAGGTCGACGGCCAGCCGCGGTCGGCGTCCGGCACGGCGAGCGCGTCGAGAACCCGGTTCGCGGTGAACGGAATCGTCGGAGCGCTCAGCCGCGCGAACAGGGAGGCGAGGTTGAGGCAGAAGCGCAGCGTCAGCTCCGCGTCTTCGCGGTCCGACCCGATCGCGACCCAGGGCTGCTTGCGGTCCAGGTAGGCGTTGCCGCGGCTCCATATCCTGCGCAGCTCGCCGATCGCATCGCGAAACTCGAGCGCACCCATCCGCTCCGTGTACGCGTCCAGCAGCCGGTCCAGATCCTCGAGCAGCTCCAGCTCGGGTGGCCCCGGCTCCCCTCCCGCCGGGACCGCGCCGCCGAAATGCCGGTCGGCGAAGGCGAGGGACCTGTGGACGAAATTGCCGAAGCCGTCGGCGAGGTCCTCGTTGACCGCGACCGCGAGCGCCTCCCATGAGAAGTCGGCGTCCCCGGCTTCGGGCGCGTTGGCGGTGAGGTAGTAGCGCCAGCAGTCGGCCGGCAGCAGCTCGAGCCCCCGGTACATGAAGCCACCGGAGCTCCCGTCGAGGGCGAGGCCGCCGCCGTAGTAGGTAAGGCCATGGAAGGCCTTGAGGTAGTCGACGAGCTTCCACTTCTCTCCGGAGCCGATGAACATGCAGGGGAAGCTCACCGCGTTGAACGGGATCTCGTCCCTGGCCGCGAACTGCACGTACCGCACGTCCTCGGAGGCACGCCACCACTGCCGCCACGCGTCCGGGTCGCCGCCGGCCTCGGCCCATTCTCGAGTCGCCCCGATCCACGCGATCGGCGCGTCGAACCAGGCGCAGTACACCTTCTCCTCGCGCCCCTGCCCCGGGACCGGCACGCCCCATCGCGAGTCTCGAGTCGCGATGCGGTCCTCCAAGCCTTCGTCTAGCTGCTCGAGGCCGAGGGGCGGCCAGTCGTGCTTCTCGCTCAGCCAATCACGCAGCGCTCCCGCCAGCTTGGTTTGCAGGAAATACAGCTGCCTGCTGTCCCTCAGCTCGAGATCGCGGCTGCTCGAGATCGCCGAGCGGGCATCGAGTAGCTCGGTCGGGCCCGGGAGCCGGCCGTCGGCCGGCGAGAACAGCTGCCGGGTCGAGCGAGCCTCGAGAAAGCCTTCTTCCTCGAGGCGCTTGGCGAAGTACTGCGTCTGCTCCCTGACCCGCGCCCCTGAGCTCCTGCCGAAGACGTCGAAGGAGAGGCCGAATTCCTCGGCGAACCGCGCCTGTGTCGCGTGCTGCCGACGGCAGTGATCGCCGACGGCCAGGCCTGTTTCGTGCGCCGCCAGCTCGACGGAAGCGCCGTGCTCGCCGGTCGCGGAGACAAAAAGGACCTCCTCACCGCGGGCGCGCAGGAAGCGGGCGTAGACGTCGGCCGGCAGCAACGAACCGGCCAGGTCCCCCGGCTGTGTCACCCCATCCGCGTTCGGGAGAGCGGTGGTGATGAGGTATCGCCGCATGGGAGTTCGAGTGAAGCAAAGGCGAGACCCGGCTACTGAGGCGAAAAAACTCGTCCCGCCGGCAGGGCGATCGCCGTGGCGAGGATTCCCGCCGTGACAGCCCAGCGGCCGGCGAGAGTGGGTGGAGTCCCTGCGGGGCCGTGACGGCGCGCCCGCAACCGCGCCGAGAACCGTCCCCCGGCAACATCGAACGCGACCTCGGCATCCTCGAAGTCAAGCCTCGTTCCGGTCAGCGGAAACCAGGCCTTGAAGACCGCCTCCTTGGCGCTGAACAGCAGGCGATCCCAGCAAGGGCCCGGCGCGTCGCGCAGGAGCCACCGCACCCGCTCCCGCTCGACCGGCAGGGCGATCGCTCCCAGCACTTCCGGCGGGAGCCGCAGGTTGGGCTCGGCGTCGATTCCGACAGCGTCGAACTCGGCCGCCCGGCCCACCGCCGCCGCCCTGTAGCCCCGGCAGTGAGTGATGCTCCCGACGACGGTGGCGGGCCAGCGGGGCGCGCCGGAGGGGTCCGCGGGAATGGCGGCGGCCGGCAGGCCCAGCTCGGCGAGAGCGTTGCGTGCGCATGCCCTGCCGGTGGCGAACTCGCGGCGGCGCCCCTCCACAGCGGAGGCGAGTACGGGTTCCTCCTCGGGGAAGAGCGGCGCCTCGATCTCCTGTCGCGTCGCCGCGACGAAGACTCCACGCGGCAGGAGTAGCTCGAGCGCCGATCGCCTGGACGCATTAGTCGAGTGACGCCGGCGACACATCAGGGAGGGCGCACGGGGAGGTTCCGGGGCCACCAGTTCCACTTGCCGAGGATCGTCATCAGGCTCGGGACCAGAAGGGGCCTGACGATGAAGGCGTCGAGCAGGACCGCCGTCGCGATCCCCATCACCCCCTCTTTGATCAGCAGCACGCTGGAGGTGGCGAACGGCCCCACCGCGAGGCAGAAGAGGAGCGCGGCGGCGGTGATGATCCGGCCGGTGCGCTCGAGCCCCAGCGCTATCGCCTCCGGGTCCGGGCGCCCCTCCTCCCGTGCCTCTTTGATCCTCATCAGCAGGAAGAGCCCGTAATCGGTGAGCAGCCCGAAGGCGCCGACGCTGACGACGATCGGCAACGCCAGGACCAGGGCGTTCTGGGAGTCGTAGCCGAGCGCTTCCTGCAGGCGGCCGTCCTGGAAGATCAGGACGAGGATGCCGCACGTCGCACCCAGAGACAGGAGGTTCATCAGCACCGCCTTGACCGCAAGCACAAGGGAGCGCGTCGCCAGGCCGAAGAAGAGCAACGTCACCAACACCAGGATCGCGGCCGCGTAAGGCAGCCGTTGCTCCAGGGACCTGGCCGTGTCGATGTAGGACGCGGTGTAACCGGCGACCTTCATGGGTGCGTCCATGGCGCGGAGTCGTTCGACGAAGTCCTTCGTCTTGCGGGAGAGGATCGCGTGGGTAGGGTTCAGGTCCAGTTGCCACAACCGGGCGGAGTGCTGGAACCCGACAGGCGAGGGAATGGCAAGACCCGACCGCGCCGAGAGGTCCTCCACCCGCTTCGAGACCCGCTTGGCGGTCGCCCGGGTTCCGTGGATCGCGAGGTCGATTTCGCCTATGCCCGGGTGATCGAAGTTTTCCCTCGCTTCTTCGGCGAAAGCCCGGGCGTGCGAGGAGGGCGGTAGCGAGGTGGTGTCGAAGCCGGTGAATCTCATTCCCAGCGCCGGCCATGCCAGGAGGACCAGCAGCAGCGAGGAGAGGATCGCGACCGGCACCGCCCTGCGCATCACGAACCGCGCGGTCCGGTACCAGAATCCTGCCGACCGCGGGCGCGCAGCCCTATCGACGCGTTGCTGCCAAGCGCCAGGGGCCAGCGCATTCACCCGCCCGCCGAGCAACGTCAGAAGCGCCGGAAGGGCGAGCAGGCTGATCGCGCCGGCGACGAGAGCGACGACCATGCCGGTGACCGCGGCCGACCGCACGAAGGAGATCGGAAACACGAGCAGGGAGGAAGCGGCCGCGCTGATCGCCACGCAGCTGATCGCCACCGTCCTGCCGGCCGTCGCCAGGGTCACGCCCGCGGCCTCGCCCGAGGAGCGGCCCGCCGCCAGCTCCTCGCGAAAGCGGGACACGATCAGGAGGCCATAGTCCACCACCAGCCCCAGCGCCATCGCCAAGGCGAGATTCAGGGCGAAGAGCGAAACAGAGAAGGTCTCGGCCAGGACCCGGATGCAGCCGGTGACGATGAGCAGGGTCAAGACGCCGACCAGCAACGGCAGGAGCGCCGCGACGACGCTCCGAAAAACCCAGAGGCCGGCGACCAGCAGGAGCGGGAAGGCGATCAGCTCGGCCCGACGCAGATCGCTCTTGGCCTGCTCGGTCAACTCGTAGGCCAGAATGCCCCGCCCGCCCACCCTGACGCCCGGGCGTTCCAGCGCCTTCGCCACCTCGAACGCCGCGGGACCTTCGGGAAGGTCCCCGCGCAGCCAGCCGAGGACAGCGAATAGGTCCCCATTGCGCGAACGGATGACCTGCGGCACGATTTCCTTGATCTGCGGTAGGCCGTCCAGCTTCGTACCGACGCGAATCGCCGCCGCCTTGCCTTCGACGAAGAGCGCGATATTGGGAACACCCTGCCAACTTTTCGGCTTTACGGCTTCGAGCTCACCCGCCGCTTCGTAGCTCTCGGACTCCCAGCTGGCGAAGTCGCTTTCGCTGTTCGACAAGTGCTCGGAAGCGGTGCGACCGGCCAGGCCCGCCACAATTGCCAGCAGGACCACCGCGATCAGGACGACCCGAGGCCTGTTGATCGGGATTTGGGCGAACCGCACGGGGCGCGCCCTACCCCAGATCCTCCCGGGCAAGCCGGTAACCGCACTGTGGGCAGAAGAACCTCGGCTCGTGCGCCACCAGCACCTCCCGCTCGTCCTCTGCCGAGTCGCCGTCTGCCTCCAGGGCACCCGTGCTCCCCTTGGGAGCCGCGCGCAGCTCGGTTCTCAGGTCAGCGACCGAGAAGCTCTCCGCGGCGGCTCGATCCAGCCAGGCCTCCTGCTCGGCCTCGGGCAGGGCGGCGACCGCCACATGGTGACTCCAGGTCAGATCGTCACGACGTCGTGACATTTCAAAGGCGGCGGAGACGGAGGCCATGTTCGCCAGGCTCCTCGGGTCATAGCCGGTGATCTTGGCCGCCTGGGTGTACTTTTCCCCCCACTTCTCGGTCCCGTACCGAACCCAATCTCCAAGCCACCACTGATTGCAGCGACTGATCCCGCCCAGGCGCTTGCCAACCGCGAGCCACTCGTGGCGGGCGAGCTCACGCCTCGGCTCCCATGCCACAGTGGGTTGGCTCCCACGGGGGGCGGAAACATCGGGGTTTGGCTTTAGCGCGGCGACTCCCATCTTCCTTGCTCCCATCAGTACTGCTGACTCACCTAATTGCCAAAAGTTTCTATGAGCAATAGGTATCACCTGAGTGAACAGGTAGGGCATGCCTGTTTGCGAAGTCGAGGCGCACCGGACTTCGCGCATCGCGAGTGGAGCTCCCTACTAGCCCACGAGGAACTTGCTGGCGCTGGAAGTCAGCTCCTCGAGCCGCAGCGCCAGTTCCAGCTCGGCTCCGCAGTCGAGAAGCGGCCGCCCCAGCGTTCGCTCGATCAGGTGCAACCGGTTTTCTACCGTCCTGCGGCTGACCCGGAGCGACACGGCTGCCGAAGAGGCGTTTCGCCCGGTGTCGAAATAGGCACGCAGCGTCTGCCGCAAGGTCGTCCCCTGTCGCTTGTTCATGGCCAGCGGAGCCAGGTAGGTGGCCTGCAGCGAACGCACGAGGTCCGGCATCTGCAGGGCCATCGCCTCCAAGGGAACGTCAGAGAAGCAGGTGACCCTCGCCGACCTGTGGAGCGCGACCCCGAGGGCGGCCTTGGCCTCGAAGTGGGTCGAGCGCCAGCCCTCGAGGTCGCGGCGAGGCTCCCCCACCGCGAACTTGGCCTTGATCCCGCGCTTGTCCGCCAGCGCGTCTCGCGCCGAGTGGGAGGCCACGGCTCGCCTGCTCCCCAGCCACGCCCAGACGATCCCCTCCTCGCGGGGCACGGCGAGGAGGGCGGTCCCCAGGTGCTCGGCCAACGCCCGTGCCGCTTCGATCGCCCTACTTCCGCTGATGACGAGGCCGAGGTGCCACGCCTCCAGGTTGTAGTCGACCTCCTGCTGCCTGACCGGCGCCCCGGCGAGGAGGCGTTCGACCAACGCGTTCAGGCGCCGTGCCGACGACTCGTCCAGACGGCTTTCCTCTCGTCTGTACTCCGCCGCCAGCTCGGTCGCGAAGCGCATGAGGATGGAGCCCTGCAGTGCCTGCACGCCACTCAGGCTGTCGCCGGGAAGATCACCAGCCTCCTGGAGAACGAACTCGTTCAACAACGTCTGCGCTGTGATCACCCCGACTAAAAAGATGTCCACGGTAATCCCATCCCGTGCGGCTCTTCGCGCCTGGGCGATCGCCGCCGACGGGATCGGGTTGGCCGCGTCATCTCCACATTCGATGCAGGCGAAGTTGAACTCGGTGACTGCGGCCAGGGCAGCGTCGAATGCGGTGCGGTAATCAAGATCGCGAACTGCTTGAGCGTCCTCCTTACGGCACGTGTGTAGGAGAGCCTGCTCGATCTCACCCTGGCGTCTGCGAAGCCGTTGCGCGAGCGCGACGTTGCCAACGCCAACCGGTTGTCTTTCTTTGACGCCCATGCCTGCGATGTCCGCCGGGGGGAAGGGTGATTCGCTGGTCGCCGACGGATCGTGCCGTAGGAGTGTGGCGCAACACTTCATTGCAGCCAAATCCGCCCTCTTACCGAAACTCACCGCCATCCAGGTCGGGCCACTCGCGTGTTTGTGTGACCTGCCCGGTCCACTGACAGGGCAGGGCGCGGGCTGAGCCCTTCCTTCAGCGCACCGTGACCGGCGTCGCGGGCGGCGCGCCGCTCTTCAGCAGCGTCGCCAGGTAGATGACGACCGGTTCGGCGCCGTGGTTGGCCGCTTCGTGGATGTCGGAGGGCTGCTCGACGAGCCACTGGCCGGGCTTGATGCGGGCGGTCTGGCCGGCGGCGATGGCGCGGACCGTCCGCGGGTCCCTTTCCGCGTCGCCTTCCCGCACCACCGCCGATCCCTTGCGCACCGTGTAGGTGAGGGTTCCGGAGGCGATCCGCGAGATCTGCGTTCCGAGGTGATGGTGCAGGGCGAGCTTCGCGCCGGGCTCGACGACCACCCGGCTCAACACCATCGTCCGCCCCGGCGCCCCCTGTGCCTTGTCGGTCTGGGCGAGGGCGCTGCGCACCGCCGTCGGCGCGCCGTTCTCCGCCAACGCGCCGGGCAGGAGAACGCCGAGCGCGAAGGCGACGAGAATCGCGGCGGCCAGGCCGAGGCGTGGGCGGGTGACGGCGGACACGGCGAGGCAGCCTAGGTCGGGTGTCGGATGCCGCTAGGAAGCGGTCGTCAGCGGCGCCGCAAACAGCGTGCGATCGAGGCAGTGCAGGTCCTGCTCGTCGAAGTAGGGCCGAGCCCAGCCGTCACCGGTGGAGAGGAACCAGCCCGCTTCCCGTGCCGCCTCGCGTTTCGAGGCGGGGGGCTCGTCGCGATCGTCGCCGTGATCCGAGAGTCGGTTGAGGAACTGGAAGTGATCGACCAACGCCAGCGCCTCCAGCGCGAACGCGGTCGCGACATCGCCGTCCCTGATCTCGATCAGGTTGTCGCCGTTTGCCATTTCGCCGGCGAGGGCGAGGTTCGACGATCCGCAGTAGACGACGGGATCGGCGCCGTTGAATCCGCAGATCACGAACTTGTGGTGAATCTGGTGGTAGAGCCCGATGCTCGGCACCTGGTTGAAGGGGGGCGGCAGTTTGGTTTTGGTCGGCGTCCCGGTGACGAGCACGCCGGTCGTCTGGCCCGGCACGTACAGGGCGATGCCGTCGGGGTCGTCGGAGACGCCATAGCTGAAGACGTCGTCCTGCTCGTGCAGTCCCTGCAGCGCCGGGTAGACAGCTCCCGACCCCTCGAGACCCATCACCGCAAACAGCACGCTCGCCGAGTCGCCCTGCTCGCCGGCCTCGGTGTCGACACGCTCGACGATCCCGCCGAGAAGCTTGGCCGCAACCTCCTCGCTGTGCGGCGAGAAGGTGACCGTGCGCGGCGGCGTCACCGCGTCCGGCGAGAACTCCTCGGTCGAAAGCTCCGACTCGAGGAACGGGCCGGCTTTGACCTCCCCCTCCCAGACCTGCTGGAACAGCTCGGCGTACTTCTGCGCCGTCGGCTCGTCGTCGAAGACCAGCACGTGGTTGGAGTTGATGTACAGCCCGGAGGCGGAGAAGTTCGTCGAGCCGGTCAGCACCTTCTTCGCCCCGGTGGCGTTGGAGACGACCATGACCTTGTCGTGCGCGTACCGTCTGAACTTCCCACGCTTGATCTCCGCCGCACCCGTCGCCGCCTGCTCGAACTTTTCCTCGAATTCGTCCTCGGGCTTCGGCTCATCCGAGTCATGGTGCAGGGCCGCGTTGTCGAGGATCACTCGCACCCGTCCCTGCTCGGCGAGCGCGAGCAGCTTCTTCAAGACGTCGGGCTCGCTGAAGTCGTAGGCGAAGAGGTCGAGCTTCAGCTCGTCGTCGGCGAGCACCTCGTCCAGCAGAGCGAAGATCGTCTTGCGCGCCGTAAAGCCGAGCCACTCGTACTCCTCGGCGTAGGTGAACTCCTCGCCATCCGGATTGGTCCCGGCTACCTCGGACGTGTCATAAAGCAGATCGGCATCGCGCGGGATGATCCGGGCTTTGGGGCCGAAGCGCTTGGAGTAAGCCTGCGACTGCACATAGCCACGGGTGAACGCAAGTTGCAGCGAGCCCTTCTCGAAGCCGTCGACGAGGACGTCCACCGATGCGCCCAACGTGGCGTCGAGCGGCAGCATCCGGCGGTCGTCGTCGGCATACCGCGGCGTGACGGTGTAGGTGTAGGTCCCGATCGCCGGCTCCAACCCCTGATGCTCCATGCCCGGCACGTGCAGCCAACGGAATTTATGAAACGGAGCATTGACACTCGATTCCGCCGGCTCGGAGTCATCCTGCGCATGTTGCTCCGGGAACTCGTACTGCAGCTGGTTCCACAGGTAGTACTCCTCCCCGCCCGGAGGCCGACACGCGATCGTGAACCCGGCAAGTCCCTCACGCCGGTCCTCGGCAAGGTCCCAGGCCAGCAGCGTCTTGGCATCGCCCCGGTAGGCGACGAGGTTCAACCCATCGGTTCGCACGGTCACAGGAGGCATCTGCTCACCATATGACGGACCCAGGCCTTTGCAAGGGATTGAGGTGAATAAATCAATAAGTACTGAAGTGTCAGTGCCGGAGTCAGGCCGCGGCGACGAGGCCGACGCTCATCGCTTCGAACTCGGTCACCAACCAGATGAGACCGATCAGTGCCAGCGCAACGACGATCGCGATGCCGATGAGGATGCCGAAGACGAAGTTGGTCATCAGTGGAGCCTCCCTTCGCGGGGGCTGGAATCTGTGGGGCATGTTGCCCCCAGTTGTTGGCCCAGGAAGGTCAGGCGAGCAACTCCTCGATGCGGTCTCGGACCAGTCGGGCGCGCTCGGCACCGATCGCACCGTAGGAGGCGGTCGCACCCTCGACCGCGTAGTCGAAGTAGGGCTCGGCTCGCAGGTCGATCAGCTCATCCTTGATGTAAGTGCGGAGATCGGACGAGGCATCCCGGAACTCGTGGGTCAGCTCCGGGCGGCCGTCGACCAGCGTCAGCACGTTGTGGACATCGAGGCTTCGCAGGAGGTCCCCCCTGCCTCGACCCTTCCAGGCGCAGAGCTTGGTTGCCCAGAAGCACGGGGGTCGCGGCTCGGATCTCGGCACCCGATTCGAGGGCGATCGTCGCCGCGGTCGAAATCGCCTCCTCGTACCAAGGGTTGGAGAAGCCGAGTATGTCGGCATCGGTCGGCATGACATCCAGGACTAGACGTGACTCAGAGGATTGCCACCGACACAGGACCGGCGCACCCGCCGCCTCTTCGAAACCTCGCTCGCGGAGCTTCGCGCCGAGCCGGTAGTACGCGGAGCGGCCTGCAACCTCGCAGATGACATCGACATCCTCGGTGGCGCGGGCAGACGGCGCGCCGGGCTCGGTGAGCCAGAGGTGAATCGTCGCGCCGCCGACGAAGACGACCTCGTCCAATAGCGGGCCGAGTAGCTCGGCGGCGATCTCGAGCTGCTGCGCGCTCAGTGGTTCCTCTCCCCCACCTGCTCGCTCAGCAGGCTCATGAGAAGGTCCTCGGCCACACCTCGGACGCGCGGGTCGCCGGCCCGCAGGCTGTCAAGCAGAGTCAGGATCTCGCCGAGCTCCGACCAGCCCTCCACCGCTTCCGGCGCCGCGGGATGAAGCGGCTCAATCGCCTGACCTCGCACCTGGCCTCTGGCATAGGGCCATACCGGCGGCGGCTCCTCGCCGGAGGAGTGAATTGCACTCGCCATCGGCTCAGCCGCCCACGCGGCGGGAACCCCGGGCACCAGCGCCCCTAGCCGGACCGGAGCAACGAACCGCAGCGCGTGGAGCGCGAACTCCTCGAAGTGCGGAATGTGGACCTCTCGGCGCTTTCCCGAATACAAATCCGCTTGCCGGGCCCGGGCCAGCGCTCGCTGGACCACGGGATGCGGAACATGCAAGCGGTCAGCCAGGGATCTATAGCTCCACTTCCCACGATGAGCGAGAAGGCCACTGAGAACGTAGATGTCGGCCCCCTTGACCATTTGCTCAGTAGCGTATCATGTATCCATACACAATACTAGCGCTCCCCTTTCACACCGCAACGGTCCCATCGAGAACGCGGTCGCGTTCGCCTCGCTGATCCGCAGGCCGGTTCGCCGGGGGCAGCGCACGGGAGCACCCGCTCAAGGGCCGGGCCGAATCTCTACCGAGGCTCACGTTGCCCCAGGCGTTGCCCCAGCGGCGTTTTCGTCCTCCCGGCCGATCCCTCAGAAGTCCGCAACGCCGCTTCCAAGCGGCATCGCGCGAACGCGCCCGACAGGATTTGAACCTGTGACCTTCGGTTTCGTAGGACGGGAGAGCGTGGCGCTGGGGCGGCGATTGCGGCGCTGATGCGACCGGGATGCGACCTAAGGGGAAGCTGCGAGGCTGAACTGGAGGCGCTGTGCCGCTCGAACTTCACCAAGAGCGCTTTCAATGGGCACCTCGAAATGCATCTGCCGGCGCGCCTGCCAAACATCAATGGAGGTCAATAAGGCTTCGGGGTGCAGCTGCTCAAGTGCAGCCGCATACGGCGCTGCTATCAACGGTGCCTGGCTTTCAGAGAGGTTATGACCGTCCCATAGAAGCGCCCGGGCAGCGAGTCCGTCGCCATCCGCGAGAACCACGTCGAGTCGCACCTTCAAGGGTCCGGCTGGCCAGGCGAGCACCGCGCTTAGCGCCAACCCTTTGGCTGATCGTCCATCGGCGAGATCAGCAACGACGTAAGCGTCAAATCCTGCAAGGACGTTGCCGTTGGAGGTCGCCATGCTCGGGTTGGGGTGATTAGCCCACCGACCAACCTTGCTGGAGCGCAGGTAGTCGCGGGCTGCCGTCGCCCCATGTTCGTGATAGGTGGAGATCGCTTTGCGAGCCACAGTGACGGGGACCGTTAAGAATGCAGGCGGTTTTTCGCCAGGTCCGGGCACCTGATATTCGGGAGCCCGGACCTTCTTGCTCAGCTCATTTGCAGTCCGCATGCGTCGGTCCTCCGTGGTCGCTAGCTACTCGTCGTGCAGCAGGTCGTTCAGTGAGGACTTGCCTTCGCGCTTCAGAAGCGTTCCGAGCTCCATATCGCTGCGAGCGCCGAAGTCGCGCCCGTACTGCTCCTCGATCGTGCCCACATGGGTATCGGCACGTTTGCGGCGGAGGGGGCCGCTCTCCGTCCTAGAGCGATTTCCTTGCATTCCCGGTGCGTCGTTAGATCCAGACAAAGCGAAAACTCCTTTCTCGACTAAAGGTCCAATTGAGCATAGCACAAAGTCTACAAGGTCGCTAGTATCTCTAAAGTCAATTGACTCAACAGGGTTTACAAAGAAACTAAAGCGGCTATAGTTGCCATGTCCATCCAGAAGGAGGGCTAGCAATGAGCACCACCGACTTCCTGAATGTCAGGCAAACCGCCAAGGAGCTTGGAGTTCACGAGAACACCGTCCGCAACCTTGAGAAAAAAGGCACGCTGAAAGCTGTTCGCCTGCCCGGCTCCGGGTTTCGTCGCTTCCGCAAGGAGGACGTCGATCGGATGAGAAAAGAGATGTGGAGCGAGTTTGCTCCAGATACCCAGATCCCGGCCAATAAGCGGAAGTCATCTAAACGGCGTGTTCTCTCCAACGAGGATTACGCCGCCTGAAGTATCAACCGAGCCACGCGATAGCGTGGCTCGGTGTCGTTAAGAGACTGGGAGCCTCGTCCGCCTGACGCGGAGTACTACACCGACCGGGGAAAACAGCTCCGGCAAGGCGACCTGTTTAGAGACATTCCTCTGGGCTATCCGATGCCGCCCGACGCGGTCGATCATGAAGAGGGGCGGCGGAAGTTCCTTTCGGGTCCTTTTGAGCCAGGTTTTGGCCTCCTGATAAGCCCTACCTGCAGCATGCATGCGCAAGGGGCAACGGGCTATGCCCACCCCGTTCGGATGCTGGCGCCCGTATTGAGCATCGAGCATCTGCTTGGGACCAACGCCATCAAAGATGCTGCTTTACCGGACCTCAGAACCTACGACCACCTAGTCAACTATCTGTACTTGCCGCCCATCGAGGACCACAAGTTCCCCGAGAGCCTGGCACTTCTCTATGGCGCAATAACGATCCATCATGACTACCTTGAAGAACGACGAATCGCCCAGCTATCCGAAGACGCTGCGGTTCACCTGAAGTTCAAGCTGACCGCCTTCTATGGAGGATCGTTGTTCTCCCACGAGGACTTCGAAGACGACGGAGACTAAGCCTCAGCCTCCTCTGCCGGAATGAAGACGTAAGCCTCTCCGTCCTCATCCCAGACAACCTGTCCCTCCTCGCAATAGCCAGCTCGGCCAGTACCACAGACCAGTCGAGCCCGCATCGGCTGCGCGCGGTCGTCGGGCAAGACCGGAAGCCCCAAGCACTCGTCCCAGCCCAGCAACTCATGATTTCCTGGATTCAGCAGGATCGCCTTGGGCTCCCTGGGGCATTCTTTGGCATGGCTCTCGATGACGGCGCGGACTTTCATCAGCATTTCGATTTCAAAACCAATGCCGACTTCCATTCCGGGTCGTCGATCCTCCGGCTGGGATGACTCTCCCGACATGACCGCGACTGTACCGAGAGGATTCCGAGGGCGCGCTTTGCGGACCTAGCCAATCGCGTGTCGAACCGCCTGATCGCTCACTCCAATCCCATGCGTATAGCGCGCCAACATGGTCTCGACGCGATGTCCTGCGATCTCGGCTAGATCAGCGTCATTCACACCAGCAGCGCGGAGGTGCGTGACGTAGCTATGGCGGCACTCGTGGGGGCGGATGTCTAGGCCGGAGGCTTCTTGGGCGGGCCTCCAGAGGTCGCGGTAGAAGTTCCGCTCTCGCCACATGCGGCCGGTTGGGGTCGTGAAGAGAAGCTCGGTGTTGTCGCTGACCTGGAGCTGGGCTTCCAGCATCCAGGCGAGGGTTGCGGGGACAGGGACGACGCGGCCGGCGTCGCGCTCGCCGTGGTCGGTCTTCGTCCCCTCGAGGATCTGGCCCTCGTGGGCGGTGCGGCGGACTTGGAGGGTCTCGCCGTCGAAGTCTTCGCGGCGTAGCGGGAGAACCTCGCCGAGCCGGAGGCCGGTGTCGGTGAAGACGCGGATCATCGCCTCGTAGTCGCCCGCCACTTTCGCGAAGCGGTGCATTTCCTCGAAGGTGAAGACGCGGATCGGGCGGGGCTTCTTCGTCGCCCTCGGGTCGTTGGCTCTGATCCGCACGCCCTTAAACGGGTTGAGGTCGCAGACTTCGTCCGTGATCGCGTTCTCGGTCATTGCCGAAAGCGAGCGGATGATTCCGACCGCTCCGGTAGTGGCTCGACCTTCGACCCTGAGCATGTGGTCGACCAGGGCGAGCGCGTGACGGCGGCGCAGCTCGCGCATCGGCCAGTCCTTCAACGCGATCCCCTCGACTTGGATCTCGGTGACTCGGCTGATCCGATGCTCGTTCGTCGCGTTGGTCCGTTCCGAGCGCGGGTGTCTCTCGGGCCAGGTGGCGAAGTAGTCGCCTAAGGTGTCCGGCCGGTCCGAGAGGCCGTACGCCTCGTCAATCGCTTTCTGCGCTTCGCCCTTCCTGGCGAAGGTGCCTTTGCCTCGGTTCCAAGACGGCTTGGCGATCTGGCGGCTACCGTTGCGGCCGGTGTACCTGGCGACCCAGACCACCTGCCCGGATGGATTGCGACGCTTGACGGGGGTGTCTCGCCTCATGCCGCCGCCTCCTCCCTGCGCTGTTCAAGGAAGGTCGCTACGTCGGCCGGATCTATCCGCCTGGATGCGCCGAGCTTGTAGCTGGGCAACTCGCCGCGCCTGATCCAGTTGCGAACGGTGCGGTCGCTGACGGCAAGGTAGGCGGCGAGACTGCGCTCGGTGAAGAAGGTCGGGCCGCTGACTTTGGCCTCCATGCTCTTTATGCCACCCGCGAGGGCAATCTGCAGGGGTGAGTTGCCGCCATACCCCTTCTGTCCGGCCAGGTGTGGCGCTGCATCGGAACCCGACCGAAGGTCAGACCCCTCCCGGCCCTCCTTAAGGGCGGCCTCCGCACGGCGAAGCCGTGCCAAATTCGGCCGCCCGGAGGGACGGGAGGGGCAGCTTGAAATAGCCGAATCCGGAGGGTTCGTAGTGTGTCGGGGCTTCGAGTAGGGCCATAGGCCCGTAGCGAAGCTTCGTGGGGAGTCTGCGTTTCGTGCATCAGGTTTGGGCTGGGTGGTTTCATCCTCAGACTGGATCGGGGGCTTTGATCGAGGTCTTCGGGTTCTTTGGAGTTGGCCTGGGACTGGGGGCGGTCCTCTTTCACCCCCGCGCGACGCGATCCACGGAGGGGTCGCTCTATGCCGCTAGCCGCTCCAAGGTCTTGCGGTCTTCTTCAAGCACCTCCGTCAGGCGCTCTTTGAAGTCCGGCTCGGTGCGTCGTTCTGCGATGAACCGGTAGAGCGCCGCGCGGACCAGTTCTGAGACCGGCAGGCGGTCCACTCGGGCAACAGCATCGAGTTCGTCGGCAAGCTCCTTCGGGAGCCGCAGGGTCGTGATCTTGGTGTTCATCCGAACCTCCTGACGGCAAAGGTGCCTTTTGCGCTCGGACCCGGCGCAATCCAGGCAATTCCCTCCAGAAGGCTTTCGACGCGCACGCCGAGGGCTCCGGCGAGCCTCATCAGCGTGTCTACGCGAGGCAGCCGCTGCCCGTGCTCGATCAGCCCGATCTCGGTGCGGTGGAGGGAGGCAACCGCGCCGAGCGCTTCCTGGGAGTAGCCGGCGCGGCGACGGGCAAGCCAGACATTCCTTCCAAGCTGCCCGGCGACATCGCGGTCCACGCTTCTGCCGTCCATCAGAGTTCGGCCAGCTCGTGGAAGAGCAGGGCCGCTCTGGTCGGGATCACGCGCCTGGTCTCGGTTCCGAGCAGTCCGCCCTTGGCGAGATCGCGGACGGCTCGCCGATGGCGGTCGCGTTCCTCAAACGTCGCCGCCAGGCCGCCGGTCATTTCCTTCAGCAACTCCAGCTCCGTCAGCGTCTGCGGGAAGAGCGCGAGAACGTGATTCAGGACCGCCGCCTGGTCGCGAAGATCCTGCTCGGCGGGGGTCGTGGCGCGTTCATCATCGCCCGCGCCTCTAGGCTTGTCGTGCATGGGAGTTCACCCTCCTGTGCCATGCCCCCGGCTGTTTGCGCAGCGCGGGGGCGCTTTGTTGATCGGCAAAGCCTAGCAGGGTCGTAGAGACCCCTCTACACGCTCCTAGTCCTTGCGGAGGATCTGTGCGACTCTGGTGAAGTGGAGACCCGTCTCGCTGGCGATATCGCGCGTCGAGAGTCCGGCCTCCTGCGCCTCTGCGAACGACTTGCGCCGAGCCTCGCGGAGCGCTTCGAGCTTGTCCTGCGCCTTCTCGAAATCAGCCTGCGCACGCCGCACGGATTTCCGCGCCTTGGCCTGTAGATCTCCTGCCATCGCCGTGGACCCTATTGGGCCTGAGCGATGAGACCAGGATGCGACCAAGACCGCCCGGAACGCCCCGGAATCGTCCAGCGCTGCTCGGAACGCCGATCAAAGCCGAAACCGACGTTCTCGCTCTGCATCGGGAAACACACGGCGTCCCCCGGCACAGCGAGGAACGCGCCCGACAGGATTTGAACCTGTGACCTTCGGTTTCGTAGACCGACGCTCTATCCAGCTGAGCTACGGGCGCGAGAGGCCGGGTGGTGCCGGCGAATGTCGAGATTAAAGGATGGGGCTTGGTTTTAGGCGAGTCGGGCGGTGGGGGAGGTCTGCCTAGCCGGTTTGGGCGGTGCCGTCTTCCTCGGCGTAGGCGGCGAGGAGTCTCTGCTCCTCCTCCTTGCCGGGGAAGCGGGTGGCGACGAGGAGGGCGCCGAGGGCGATGGCGACTATGCCCGCCACGTAGGCCCAGGCGTCGCCCTGGAGGAAGGCGCCGCGGGCGCCTTCGATGATCGATTCGGCGTAGCGGGGGTGCTGTTCGGCCGTCGCGGCGGCGCTGGAGAAGGACTTGGTCAGCTCGTTTTCGACGCTGCTGGAGACCGAGTGGGGCGCCGTGGCGACGGCCGAGGCCGCCGCCGCCGCGTAGCCGGCGGTGAGCAGGGCACCGAGGATCGACTGCATGATCGCGCCGCCCAGGTCGCGTTGCAGGTCAGCCGTCGCCGAGGCCATGCCCGCCCGGCGCACCGGGACCGACGCGGTCAGCGAGTGCGAGGCCGGGGTGCCGGCGAAGCCGACGCCGACGCCGACCAGCAGGTAGCCGAGGCCGACGTGCCAGTAATGGGCGTTCTCGTCCCAGAGCAGGAGCATGATCAGGAAGCCGGAGAGGCAGAAGGCGTAGCCGACCAGGAGGGTGAAGCGCGCGCCCCGGGTCTCGACCAGGTGCGCCGAGCGGGGAGCGACGAGGACCATTCCCACCGCACCCGGCAGGATCGCCAGGCCGGCCTCGAGGGTCGAGTACTCCAGCACGTTCTGCAGGTACTGCTGGCCGATGAACATCGCCGCCATCAGCGAGCCGAAGACGATGATCCCGGCGCAGGCGGCGACCCAGAAGATGCGCCTGCCGGCGACCTCGAGGTCGAAGAGCGGCGCCGCCACGCGGCGCTGGCGCAGGACGAAGGCGACGATCGCGGCGATCGCGACGAGCCCCAGCCCAGCCGACGCCGCTCCCGCGCCCGGCACCGGCGCGAAGTTGATCGCCAGGACCAGGGCGGCGACCATCAGCACCGAGAGGATGCCGCCGAGGTTGTCGACCCGCTCCGAGGTCTCGTTGACATGGGCGGGGACGAAGCGCCAGGCGAGGTAGAGGGCGGCGAACGCCAGCGGCAGGGTGACGAAGAAGACGGAGTCCCAGTCGAACTGGGTCAGCAGGGCACCGGAAACCAGCGGCCCGAGCGCCGATATCCCTCCCCCCAGCGCCGACCAGAGCGCGATCGCCCTGGTCCGCTCGGCGCCGCTCCAGAGCGCGGTGATCAGCGCCAGCGTGGTCGGGAAGGCCATCCCGGCGGCGAGGCCGCCGACCAGGCGGGCGAAGAAGAGGACCTCGATCGAGGGGGCGAAGCCGGCCATCAGCGAGGCCGGGATCGCCAGCGCCGTCCCCGCCAGCAGCATCTGCTTGCGGCCGTGAGCGTCGCCCAGCGCGCCGAGGTAGAGGACCGAGGCGGCGAGCCCGAGCGAGTAGCCGACGGCGACGAGGTCGAGCCCCGTCTGCCCCGCGTCGAAGGCCTTGCCGATGTCCGGCAGGGCGACGTTGGCGACCGCGAGGTTGAGGTTGGCGACGGCGGCGACGGCGATCAGCGCCGTCAGTACGACCTTCGCCCGGGGCGGCGAGGTGGAGCTCGACGCGGGTGCCGGCGGAGTGGCGGTCGAATCCATCTGTCCAAGACCCTATTCGCCCTTCCAGCGCATAGGCTGGCGCGCGTGACCAAGTGGGCGGCACTCGGGGTCCTCGCGGCCGCTCAGTTCCTGATGGTCCTCGACCAGGCGGTGATGAACGTCGCGATCAGCCAGCTGGTCGAGGACTTCGACACCACGGTGACGACGATCCAGGCGGTGATCGCCCTCTACGCCCTGGTGATGGCCGGGCTGATGCTGACCGGCGGCAAGCTCGGCGACATCTTCGGCCGCCGGCGCGTCTTCGCGATCGGCTGCGTGATCTACGCGATCGGCTCGGGACTGACCGCCGCCTCCTGGAGCGTCCCCTCGCTGATGTTCGGCTGGTCGATCCTCGAGGGGATCGGCGCCGCCCTGGTCCTGCCGGCGATGGTCGCCCTCGTCGCCGGCACCTATCGCGGCAGCGAGCGGGCGGTCGCCTACGGCGTCCTCGGCGGCGTCGCCGGAGCGGGCATCGCGGTCGGCCCGATCCTCGGCGGCTGGGCCACCACCGAGTTCACCTGGCGCATCGTCTTCGTCGGCGAGGTCCTCGTCGCGATCGGCATCCTCCTCGGCACGCGGACGCTCCGCGAGCCCGAGCGCGGGCCGGGCAGACCGACCCTCGACTGGGTCGGCAGCGTCCTCTCGGCGGCCGGCCTGGCGGTCCTCGTCTTCGGCGTCCTGCAGGCGAGCAACTGGGGCTGGCTGGCGCCGCGCAGCTCGCCGATCACCCCGTTCGGCTTCTCGCTGACGCCGTTCGTGATCGCCGCCGGCGGCGTCCTTCTCGCCGCCTTCGTCAGCTGGGAGCGCCGACGCGAGGCCCGCGGCGAGGAACCGCTGCTGCTCCTCGACCTGCTGAAGATCTCGCCGCTGCGCGGCGGTGTGGCGATGTTCCTCGCCCAGAACCTGGTCCTGATGGGGGTCTTCTTCACGATCCCGCTCTTCCTGCAGATCGTCCAGGGCCTCGACGCGCTCGAAACGGGCATCCGCATGCTCCCCGCCTCGGTCGGCCTCTTCGTCAGCGCGATCGTCGGCTCGGCGCTGTCCTCGCGATTCGCGCCGAAGCCGCTGGTCCGCGCCGGCCTGGCCCTCGTCTTCGTCTCCACCCTGCTGCTGATGGGCACGATCGAGCCCGAGCTCGACAACGCCGCCTTCCTCTTCGCGATGGGCGTGCTCGGCGTCGGCATGGGCCTGGTCGTCTCCCAACTCGGCAACGTCGTCCAGTCGGCGATCGGCGACGAGCAGCGCAGCGAAGCCGGCGGCCTGCAGAACACCGCCCAGCAGCTCGGCTCCTCGCTCGGCACGGCGCTGCTCGGGGCGATCGTGATCACCGGCCTGATCACCGCCTTCACCGGCAACATCGCCGACGACCCGCAGATCGCGAGCCGGGTCGAACAGCAGGTCGAGGTGCAGCTCAGCGCCGGCGGCAGCTTCGTCGCCTCCGACGAAGTCCGCGAAGCCGCCGAGGCCGAGCGCCTCTCCCCTCGGACCACCGACGCGCTGGTCTCCCATTACGAAGACGCGCAGCTGGAAGCGCTGAAGCTCGCCTTCCTCGTCGCCGCCCTGCTCGTGCTCGGCTCCCTGTGGTCGACCCGGCGGCTGCCGGCGGAGCGGCTAACTGCCTGATTTGAGCCGCACGTGCCAGTGGACGGTCGCGGTGGCGACCAGCTGGCCGTCTTTGTCGGTCAGCTCGACCTCGCAGGGGAACTCGACCTTGCCCTCCTCGTCGAGAATGGCGAGCGCCTTCGCGGCGTCCATCCCCAGCGTGCCCTTCGCCGTGATCGCCCCGTGGGCGACCTTCAGGTAGTCGATCTCGGCCGACTTGGCGAGCGGCGTGACGTCGCCCATGCGGACCGCGAAGGCGCCGACGAAGGCCGCCCCCGAGGCGGTCTCGGCGGCGGTGAAGAGGGCGCCGGCATGCTGAGAGCCGACGTGGTTGTTGAGCTCGGGGCGGCGCGGCAGGACCACGGTCGCCTCGCCCGCGCTCACCTCGGTGATCTCGATGCCGAGGTACCCGGCGAAGGGCACCGCGATCGACATCCCTTTGGCGATCGCGTCGAAGTCGACGTTTGGCATTCCCGGAACTCCTGGCATTCGCCCAGCCTACCTTCGCTCAGCGGCCTTCGAAGGTCGCGTGGCCGGGGCCGCCGTGCTCGAGGAAGGTGCGGACGGCGTTCGCAGGTCCTCGCTCGCGAAGAGCTCGCCGGCTTCGGTCCGCACCACCTCGTCAGCGGCCGGGATGCCGCCTTCGCGGAAGCGGCGGAGGATGTGCTTGGTCATCGCGTGGGCCTTGGTCGGGCCGTCGGCCAGCTCCTGCGCGAGCTTGCGCGAGGCGGCCGCGAAGTCGTGGTCCTCGAAGAGCAGGTTGACGACGCCCCAGCGCTCCATCTCCTCGGCGCCGAAGATGCCGCCCGACATCACGAAGTGGCGGGCGCGGCCGCTCCCGGCCCGCTCGGCCAGGCGCTGGGTCCCGCCCATCGACGGCGTCAGCCCGACCACTTTCTCGACCAGGCCGAACTTCGCCTTCGGCGAGGCGACGATCAGGTCGCAGGCGAGCGCCAGCTCGAAGGCCGCGGTCAGGGTCAGCGCGTGGGCGGCGAAGACGACCGGCGCCGGCAGCGTTTCGACCTTCTCGATCATCTCCAGGAGGTCGGTCCACAGCGCGCTCCCCTGCTCCGGCGTCAGCCCGGCGAAGACGTGGACGTCGACGCCGCCGGAGACCGCCCGCCCCTCGGCCCGGATCAGCAGCGCCCGCGGCGGCGTCGCCGCGACCTCGTCGATCGCCGCCCGCAGGTCGTCGATCATCCGCTGGTCGAAGAGGTTCAGCGGCGGGCTGTCGAGGGTGATCACCGCGAGGTCCCCCTCCCGCTCCAGTCTCGCCGCCGCGCTCATAGCTGCGGAACCCTATGGACCTCGAACAGGTTCGTGCCCAGTTCCTGGCCGTCGAGGCCGGCGGTGATCGCGACCAGCTCGCCCGGCGCCGCGATCCCGTGCTCGGCGGCGAGCCCCGCGCAGTGGCCGAGGAGGCTGCGCAGCTCGGTCCCGAAGTCGCTCTGCACGGCGGTGATCCCGAACAGCAGGCCGACCCGGCGCACCGTCTCTATATAGGGAGAGACCGCCAGCACCGGCACCTCGGGACGGTGGGCGGAGACGAGCCGGGCCGTCCGCCCGGTGTTGGTCGGCACCACCAGCGCCTTGAGGCCGAGCCGGTAGACGGCGCCGACAGCACTCTGGGCGACGGAGTCGGCGACGTCCTGGGTCGCCTGGTCGGTGCGGCTGAAGAGCCACTCGGCGTAGGGCAGGTCGGGCTCGGTGGCGCGGGCGATCCGGTCCATCACTTCCACCGCCTCGACCGGGTGCTGGCCGACGGCGGTCTCCTCGGAGAGCATCACCGCGTCGGTGCCGTCCCAGATCGCGTTGGCGACGTCGGTCACCTCGGCCCGGGTCGGGCGCCGTGCGGTCACCATCGAGGCCAGCATCTGGGTCGCGGTGATCGCCGGCTTCGAGGCTTTGCCGGCGGCGCGGATCAGCCGCTTCTGCTCGATCGGCACCTGCTCCAGCGGCACTTCGATCCCGAGGTCGCCGCGGGCGACCATGATCCCGCCGGTGGCGAGGCGGACGATCTCCTGGACGTTTTCGGCCGCCTGCTGGCGCTCGATCTTGGCGATCACGGGGATCCGGGAGCCGAGCTCCCGCAGGCGCGCCGCGACCGGCTCCAGATCGGCGGCGTTGGAGACGAAGGAGACCGCCAGCAGGTCGACGCCCTGCTCGACCGCGAACTCGACCCAGCCGAGGTCGACGCCCGTGGTCGCCGGCAGATCGGCGCCGCCGGGGATGTTCATCCCCTTGTGGGAGGAGAGCGTCCCCCCCACCTCGACCTCGGCCCCGACCCCGTCGTCGGCGTCCTTCTCGCCGACCCGCAACCGGATCGCCCCGTCGGCGAGGTAGACGAGTTGATCCTCGCGCAGGTCGGAGACCCCGGCCCACTGGACGGGGATCGTCTCCTGGTCACCCTCGACCTCGTCGGGGGTCAGCGTCACGTGCATCCCGGTCTCGAGCTCGGCGACGTCGTCGCGCAGCGAGCCGATCCGCAGCTTCGGCCCCGGCAGGTCCCCGAGGATCGCCACCTCGCGCCCGACCCGCTCGGCCGCCTCCCGGATCGCCACGATCGTCTCCGCCTGCCGCTCGCGCCCGGCGTGGGAGAAGTTGAGGCGGAAGACGTCGGTCCCGGCCGCGACCAGCCGCTCGAGCACCGCCGGCTCCCAGCTCGCCGGGCCGACCGTGGCGATGATCTTCGTCCGGCGCCCGGGGGGGCCGGAAACAGCTGCGCTGTGCAGGGACATTGAAGGTGACTGTAGAGGCAAGCCCCGGCGAGCTCATCCCGGGTGAAGGTGTCGCCGCAGGAACTCGATCTCGTCGGCGACGACGGCCTCGTGCTCGGGACCGTCATAGATGTCGAAGTGGTCGACGCCCGGATAGGTCCGCAGCTCCCCGAGGGGCGCCCGGCGGGCGGCCCGAATCGCGATCCCGGGTGCGGCGACGCGATCGGCCTCGCCGACGCAGACGAGCCATGGGCAGTGAAGCCGGCGGGCGTGGCGGGCGTGGTTGAAGGCGAACGGCGAGGTGAGCAGCCAGCGCGACGAGGCCCGGTTGCGCCAGCGCGAGTCCTCGCCGCTCGCGACCACGTGCCGCCAGCCGTCTTCGCCACCGGGGGCGTTGATGAACGCGGTATCCGCCGGCCGGCCGACCGCCGGTAGGTGCCGGCCGCGGACCGCGGCGGCGAGCATCTTCGCCTGGACCCGAAGCGGCGACCGGTGTGCCTGCAGCATCGTCAGGAACGGCACCTGGCTGACCGCGGCGGCCACTCCCGGGTCGGCAGCCGCGGCTGCCAGGGCGTTACCGCCGCCCATGGAGGAGCCGAAGGTCGCGACCCGCGCCGGGTCGACGCCGTCGAGGCCGCGGGCAAGGTCGATCGCCGCCGCCCAGTCCTGGAGCTGGCGCCTGGGCTCGAACAGGTCCGGCTCTCCCTCGCTGTCGCCGAACCCTCGGTGGTCGAACACGAGGGCGGTGATCCCCTCGCGGGCAAATCGCTCGGCGAAGGCGCCGAGGCGGTCGCGGCGAGTGCCCGTCAAGCCGTGAGCCATGACGACTGCCGGCCCTGAAAACGCACCGGGATAGAGCCACGCCGCGCAGCGCTCGCCGCGGGACTCGAACCGGACCTCCTCGCGCTCCATGCAATGAAAACGCGGCCGCAACCGCAAACGTGAGAAAGCGGAGAGGGAGGGATTCGAACCCTCGAGAGAGCTTGCGCCCCCTACTCGCTTAGCAGGCGAGTGCCTTCAGCCACTCGGCCACCTCTCCGGGTGCGCGCGCAGTGCGCGTCGCACGATTGTAGGAACTAACCGGTTACGGCGGGGGTAGGCTGGCGCCGTGTCCGCCCCTCCCCAGTCGCACGAGCGCTACGAGCGGATCTTCGCCGAGGTCGAGGCGCCTTTCGCCTTCGTCGACCTCGAGGCGATGTGGGCGAACGCCGAGTCGATGCTCGGGCGCTCGCAGGGCAAGAACGTCCGGGTGGCGTCGAAGTCGGTCCGCTGCCGGGCGCTCCTGGAGGCGATCCTCGCTCGCGATTCGCGCTTCCAGGGGCTGATGACCTACACGCTGCCGGAGACGCTCTGGCTTGCCGAGCAGGGGTTCGAGGACCTGCTGCTCGCCTACCCGACCGCCGACGTCGGCGCCCTCGAAGAGCTGGCGCTGCGCTCGGCGGCGAGTCCCGACGGGGCCCCGATCGTGATGGTCGACTGCGTCGAGCACCTGGAGATGATCGAGTCGGTGCTGGGCAAGGGGGCGCCGCCGCTGCGGGTCTGCATCGACGTCGACGCCAGCTGGTGGTGGCTCGGCGGGCGGGTGAAGATCGGACCCAAGCGCTCGCCGATCCACTCGGTCGAGCAGGCGGTGGCGCTGGCGCGGGAGATCGAGAAGCGGCCGCAGATCGAACTCGACGCGCTGATGGCCTACGAGGGGCAGATCTCCGGCGTCGGCGACCTGCCGCCGGGGCAACGCCTGCGGGGGACGGCAATCCGCTTCATGCAGAAACGCTCGGCGGCCGAACTGGCGGAACGGCGGGGGGCGATCGTCTCGGCGCTGAGCGAGTTCGTCGAGCTGGAGATCGTCAACGGCGGTGGCACCGGCAGCCTCGAACTGACCGCGGCCGAGGAGGCGGTGACCGAGGTGACCGCCGGCTCCGGCTTCTACGCCCCCGTCCTCTTCGACCACTACACCCGCTTCAGCCTGACCCCGGCGGCCGCCTTCGCCCTGCCGGTCACCCGCAAGCCCTCCGACTGGGTGGCGACGGCGCTCGGCGGCGGCTACCTCGCCTCCGGCCCCGGCAACCCGGGCCGCCTTCCCGCCCCCTGGCTGCCGGAGGGGTTGCGGTTCGACGAGGAGGAGGGCGCCGGCGAGGTGCAGACGCCGCTGCTCGGCGAGCCGGCCGGCTCCCTCGGCGTCGGCGACCGCGTCTACCTCCGCCACGCCAAAGCCGGCGAGCTCTGCGAGCGCTTCAACACCCTCCTCCTCGTCGAAGGCGACCGCATCGTCGACGAGGTCCCGACCTACCGCGGAGACGGCAAGACGTTCTTGTAGGGCGGCGAGCCGGCTGGATGGTGCCGACTCGCCGCCAGGGTGACCATGAGGCGGCGGCGGGTCGCTCCTCCCCCGCTCCCCTCGGCCCTGCAACTCGGCAAGAGCGGGGGCAGCAACTCACCCTTCGCGATTACTTCCAGCCTCATGGGGTGAGTTTCCACGCCTGTTGTTCATCAAGCCAGGGGGTGGCACCCTAATATCGACCCTAGACTTTCCGATACCTACTGTGGAACTGGAAGGGTTTTCAGGGTGGCTGCACTGTTGGAGCGGGAACGCGAGCTGGGGGAGCTCGAGGCCGTCCGCAGCGATGCGGAATCGGGCCGGGGCGGCGCCATCGCGATTACGGCGGGGGCCGGCCTGGGAAAGACGCGCCTCCTGCAACAGGCGCAGGAGGCAGCAGAGCCGGACCGGTTCAGGGTCTTGTCGGGACGAGCCACCGAGTTGGAACGCGATTTCCCGTTCGCCCTGGTGCGTCAGCTCTTCGAGTCCCATCTACGGGGGCTACCCGAGCGGGAGCGGGAGGCTCTGCTCGAGGGCAGTGACGCCGCCCTGGGTGCCCTGGGACTCGATCCCAGCCCGAGCGGAGCCCACGACTCCTTTGCCGTACTGCACAGTCTCTACTGGGTGACCGCGGCCCTTGCGGAGCAGGAACCACTGCTACTCGCGATCGACGACCTGCAATGGGCCGACACGGGCTCGATCGACTACGTCACCTTCCTGCTGCCCAGGTTGAGTGAGCTGCCCGTGATGCTCGTCCTGACGAGCCGCACCGACGAGTCAGACATGCCTGCGAACTTGAACCAGATCCTTACTGACACTTCGGTACGCAATCTCACCCCGTCGCCACTGAGCACCGACGCCACCTCCCTCCTGCTTGCGGAAGAGTTCGGCAGTCAGCCGGAGCCCGCGTTCACCGAAACCTGTCATCAGGTGAGTGGCGGCAATCCGTTCTTGCTCAGCGAGCTGGTGCGGACTCTGCTGGAGCTGGAAATCGAGCCTCTCTCCGACCAGGTCGAATCCGTTCGCGAGCAGGCACCGGAGCGGGTGGCGCAGTTGGTGCTGCGAAGGGTCGGGAGGCTCTCGCCGGAGGCGGGTGCGGTGGCGCGCGCCCTCGCCATTCTGGGAGACGACAGCGAGCCGCCCCTCGTCTTCGAGCTGGCCGGGATCGACCCCGCATCCGGAGATCGGGCGATGGACGAACTGCGCGGCGCCACGATCTTCGGGCCGGACCCCGGCGCCCGGTTCGTCCATCCGCTGATCCGCAACGCGCTCTACACCAGCACCTCCCCCGGCGACCGGTTCCGCCTGCACCATGAAGCGGCGGCGCTCCTGCGAAAGCGTGGGGCAGGCGCCGAACGGATCGCGACCCAGCTCCTCGCGAGCGAACCCCAGGGCGAGCGCCGGGGCGTCGAAGATCTCGTTGCGGCGGGGGAACAGGCGCTGACGAGTGGGGCGCCTCGCTCCGCCATCGCCTACCTGAACCGGGCAATGGCGGAGCCGCCCCCCGGCGATCTCAAACCAGCGGTGTTGACCCCCTTGCTCACCGCCGCCTTCCGGGCTGCGGATCAGTCGGTGCTGGCGGCAATCGAGGCTGACGTCTTCGCGGAGTGGGCCCGGGATCCCGATCTACGCAGCCGCTGGGCGCTCCAGCTGACGATGCTGATGGCGCTCGGGGGCAGATTCGACGAGGCGGTCTCCCTGCTCCAGGATGCCGTCGAGGTCGCCGTCGCCGAAGAGGACGTCGAGCACGCGTTTCAGTTCAGCGCGCAGCTGAACACCCTCGGCTCCATCGTCCCTTCGGTTCCCGAGGTGGAGCTGGGGGACTTCGCCGAGATCAACCCGGAAAGTCCGGCCGGCCGCCTGGCAGCCGCGCTGGAAGCCCGCTCGGGGATGGTGGACGGATCGGCAGAGGAAGTGGCCAAGGCCGCTCGGCGCGCGCTTGGCCAGAACGGGGCCATCTTCGCCGAGGAGCCCGAACTCGCCGCCCCGACGCTGTCGGTGATGATGCTGGTCGCGGCCGACGATATGGAGGCGGCGCGCCATGGGGCGGAGTGCGCGCTGAAGATCGCGGTCGAGCGGGGCGCGACTCCGGACCTCGTCCGGGCTCACTTCCTCACCGGGTTCGTCGCCTGGGGCTACGGGGACCTGGTTTCGGCGGAGGCGGATATGCGCCAGGCCATCGAGCTGGGGCGAATGGCCGGAATCGTGCCGCTGGTGCTGATGTTCCTGGGCCCCTATTTGGAGATCCTGATCGAGCGGGACGAACTGGAGACGGTGGAAACGGAGCTGGAGACGATCGGCATGGCAGCGGGCCCGGTTCCCGCGAGCGCCCTGTTCACGCTGATACTGCTGGCCCGTGCGCACCTGCGCGTGGAACGGGGGCGCCTCGAGGAGGCGGCCGAGGACTGCCTCGCCCTCGCGGCCATGGCGGACGAGCTGGGAGCGGGCGGCGGTCCCCGCGCCGTCGCCGGCCCGTATGCCGTGGTGGCGCTGATGGCTACTGGGCAGCGCACCGAGGCTCGGAAGTGGGTCGACAACATGACGGCCGAAGCCCGACGTTGGGGTTCCCCGTCCACCTCAGCGCACGTCCTGCGAGCAGCCGCGGCGGCCGAGGGCGGCGAAAGGGGAATCGAGATGCTGCGGGAGGCTGTCGCCCTGATGGACGGCTCGCCACGGCGCCTCCAACGTGCCCATGCCCTGGTCGACCTGGGCGCGGCTCTCCGCGGCATGGGCCGGCGTACGGAAGCCCGAGCGCCGCTGCGGGAGGCCTTCGCACTGGCGCGACAGTGCGGGGCGGCGCGGGCGGCGAAGCGCGCGCACGACGAGCTGCAGGCGACCGGGGAGACGGTCCGCCGCTACACCCCGATCGGCGTCGAGTCGCTCACCCCGAGCGAGCGGCGGGTGGCCGACCTCGCCGCATCGGGGATGACCAACCGACAGATCGCGCAGACTCTCTTCGTCACCGTCAAGACCGTCGAGGCCCACCTCAGCGCCGCGTACCACAAGCTCGACATCCGCTCCCGGCAAGAGCTCAAAGCTGCTCTCGCCGGAGACTGACGCAGGCGGCCCTAGGGCCCGAGCACCCGCTCCGTGTACTCGTTGGCGAAGGTGCGGCCCGGGTCGAGCGTGTCGCGGGCGCGCTGGAACTGCTCCCAGGCCGGGTAGCGCGGCGCCAGCGTCGCGGCGGTCTGGAAGTGGCGCTTGCCCCAGTGGGGGCGGCCGCCGTAGTCGTCCATGATCGCCTCGACCGCTTCGAAGTAGGGGCGCCACTCCATCCCCCGGTACTGGTGGACGGCGATGTAGGCGGTGTCGCGTTCGTGCGAGGGGCTGAGGAAGGCGTCGTCGCCGGCGGCGACCCGCATCTCGATCGGGAAGAAGACCGGGAACTCGTTCGAGCGCACCCACTCGATCACCCGCCGTGCCGCCTCGGGCCCGTGCTCGCGCGGCACCCCGTACTCCATCTCCGTGAAGCGGACGCGGCGCTCGTTGACGAAGACGCGGTCGCTGCGGTCGCTGGTGCGGCTGCCGGAGGCGAGCCGGCCGGCGAGGCGCGAGAGCGCCGGGATCGTCCTCGGCAGCGCCTTCCCCGTCCCCGCCAGCGCCCCCAGCGCCCAGTTCTCGAGGACGACGTCGTTGAGGTAGGCGGCGCCGCGGCCACGCGGGCGCGGCGGCTCGGAGGTGCGGTTGCGCTCCAGCACCAGCGCCGAGTCGTCGTAGGGGAAGGTGAAGAGCTCGAAGTGCTCGTGCGCCTCCGCCCGCTCGTCGAAGCTGTCGAGGACCTCCTCGCGCGGGTGCGGCGAGTCGACCCGGAGCAGGGTGAAGGCCGGGACGCAGCGCAGGGTCACCGCCGAGATCACCCCCAGCGCCCCGATTCCCACCCGCGCCGCCGCCAGCAGCTCGGCATGGGTCGCGGCGCTGAGGTGGCGGACGCTGCCGTCGGCGAGGACCAGCTCCAGCCCCTCGACCTGGGCGGAGATGTTGCGCAGCCGCGCGCCGGTCCCGTGGGTGCCGGTGGAGATCGCGCCGGCGATCGTCTGGCTGTCGATGTCGCCGAGGTTCTCCATCGCCAGCCCGAGACGCGCCAGCTCCTCGTTCAGCTCGGCGAGCACGGTCCCGCCACCGACCTTGACCAGGCCCGTCTGCGGATCGGCGTCGAGGACCCCGCTCAGCGCCTCGACCCGGACCATCACCCCGTCGGTCAGCGCCGCCTCGGTGAAGGAGTGGCCGGAGCCGGGGACCCGGACCTTCTGGCCGGCGGCCGTCGCGGCGGCGATCGCCTCCGCCAGCTCCTCGCGATCGGCGGGACGGACGATCCGCGCCGGCCGGCAGCGCTGATCGCCGGCCCAGTTGACCCACTCGCCGGCCCCGCTCCCGTCCCGTCTCGCCATCGTCCGACCTTAACCCGCGGCGGTGCGCGGATCTGTGTTCGGCTGCAAGACCCGGAAGGCGTAGAAGACCGTGAAGACGAGCAGCAGTGAGATCGCCAGGCTCGGCGCGGCGTTACCGGTGAGGCTGGCGACGACGCCGCCGCCGACCCCGCCGATCACCTGACCCGAGGCCCAGGCCATGTTGGAGAGGCCGGCGGCGAACCCCTGGTGCAGGCCGCTCTCCTCGGCGACGTCGGAGATCAGGGTCAGCGCCGGGGCGAAGCAGAGGCCGGCGCCGAGGGCGGTGACGATCAGCCCGGCGAGAACCTCCTCCAGGGAGGGCACGACCGCGATCACCACCATCGCGAAGGCGCAGATCGAGAGCCCGATCACGTAGGGCAGCCGGCGGCCGACCCGGTCGGAGATGCGGCCGGCGAGCGGGGCCAGCATCGCCTCGAGGCCGGCCCCGGCGATGAACCCGGCGGCGATCAGCCCGTGACTGCCGCCGAGGGAGTCGATGCGCAGCGGCACCAGCACCTCGATCGCCCCGAACATCACCGAGGGGACGGCGACGAAGGCCGCCGCCTCGAGCACCGGCCGGCTCCTCAGGATCGCCATCACCTCACCGAGGTTCTGCTCTTCCGGCGGAGTCGTCTCCGGCAGGCTCGCGGCGCCGAACGCGAGGAGGATCGTAACCAGCAGGACCGAGCTGAAGACGATCTCGGTCCCGATCGAGCCCGCGATCGCTCCCAGTGCCGGACCGAGCAGGGCGCCGGCGACCGCGGTCCCCAAAGCGGTGCCGATGATCGAGCCGCGATTCTCCTCCGGAGCGGTCGTGATCAGCCAGGTCAGCGCCCCGGACCAGATCAGCGCCCCGGCGATCCCCTGGACGAAGCGGGCGCCGTCGAGGAGGTAGATCTGGTCGGCGAAGCCGAAGGCTACGCTCGAGCAGCCGAGCAGGAGCAGCCCCATGATCACCGTCCGCCTCGGCCCCACGCGGCTGGCGACGAACCCCGCCGGCAGCGACGCCAGCAGCGTCCCCGCCGCGTAGGCCGCGGAGAGGATTCCCGCTTCGGCCTTGGTCAGCCCGAGTTCGTCGACGTACTGCGGCAGCAGCGGCGCGATCGCCGCGAAGAAGGCGACGTCGAAGAAGATCATCGCGGACGCAAGGAAGAGAAGCCGGCGCATGCCCGCATACAATCAGTGAGGAAGCCTTAACGCTCTGGGAGGGGTGGCAGAGCGGTTGAATGCGGCGGCCTTGAAAGCCGTTAGGCGTCGTAAGGCGTCTCGTGGGTTCGAATCCCACCCCCTCCGCTTCCGGCCCGCCGCGCAGGAAAGCGGTCGCGGCGGCCGAACGAGCAAGCCATGGAGAACGCCGGCAGGCGCGCCGAGCGCCGCGAGGTCTGGCTGGAGCGCGCCGAGAGGGTGAGGGACGCGTTCGGCCTCGTCCTCTTCCTGGTCCTCCTCACCTACGTGCTCGCCTCGCTGATGAGCAACCACGACTGGTCGGCGGTCGTCCTCACCCTGGCGACCAGCACCACCTCGGTCGTCGCGCTGGTCAGCTCACACGTCCGGCCGAAAGTGGTGCGCGCCTCCATCTGGCTCTCGGCGTTGACGGTGGCCCTGGCTGTGATCGCCGCCGCCTCCGACGAGCAGACGCTCCTCAACCTCGCCTCGCTGATCCAGATCTGCCTGCTGGCGCTGGCGATGGCGGCGGTGCTCTGGCGGGTGGTGTCGAGCGCCGAAGTCGGCTCGAGGACGATCCTCGGCGCGATCAGTGTCTACGCCGTGCTCGGGATCCTCTTCACCTTCGCCTATGGCACGATCGACCGCCTGCAGGGCGGGCCCTTCTTCGAAGGGATCGCCCGCCCCGCGGGAGGCGACTTCCTCTTCTTCAGCTACACGACGCTGACCACGACCGGGTACGGCAACCTCGTGCCCGCCGGGCAGCCGGGCCGGATGATCGCCGGCCTCGAGATGATGCTCGGCCAGATTTTCCTGGTCACTCTCGTCGCCGGGCTGGTCAGCCTCTGGCGCCCGGGGGAGGCGCTCCGGCGCCGCCGCGAGCGGCGCGAAGCGCCCGGCGAAACCGCCTGAAGCGCGCTATCCCTCGTCGAGCTCGACGCGTTCGATCGTCTGCGCCTCGCGCGGCTTGTCGCCGGCGTCGGTCGGAACCGACTCGATCGCGTCGACGACGTCCATGCCGTCGATCACCTCGCCGAAGACGGTGTGCTTGCCGTCGAGCCACGGCGCCGCGCCGGTGGTGACGATGAAGAACTGGGAGCCGTTGGTGTTCGGCCCCGCGTTGGCCATCGCCATCGCCCCGCGGACCACCTTGTGGTCGTTGATCTCGTCCTCGAATTCGTAGCCCGGCCCGCCGGTGCCGGTGCCTTCCGGGCAGCCGCCCTGGATCATGAAGTCCGGGATCACCCGGTGGAAGACGAGCTGGTCATAGAAGCCGTCCGCGGACAGCTTGCGGAAGTTCTCGACGGTTTTCGGCGCGTCCTCGTCGTGAAGCTCGAGCACGATCGCCCCGGCGCTGGTGTGAAGGGTCGCTTGCGACATGGATCGAACCCTAGATGATCTAACTCAGCCTTCGACCCGGACCGTGACCGGCGGCGAGGACCCGGGCGCGTACGGCCAGCGCTCCTCCGCCAGCCCCGTTGCCCGCAGCCGGATCGCCGCCTGCCCGCTGACGTAGCGGAAGCGGTAGTGGGCACGGAAGCGGCCGTGATGGTCGCTGCGGGTGACGAGGACCGGGCGCCAGCGGTGGGTCGCCTGCTCCAAGTACTGGATCGCGACGAGCTTGCCGCGGCGCGGGATCGGGGCCCCCTTGCTCCTCACCTTGCCGCGGAGCACCACCGCCTGCCCGGTCCGCAGGCTCTGCGGGACGGCACGGAGGGTGAGGCCGGAGCGCACCCGCAGCTCGAGCCCTGGCCGCCGCGCCGGCTCGAGCCCGACGTCGCCGGCGAAGGCGACGGTGACGCGGCGCGAGGGGCCGGCCGCGAGGCGCAGCTCGAAGCCGCCCTGCTCGCCGGTGCGCACCGTCTCCGTCGCGACCGGCAGCAGCGCGCCGCGAGAGGGACGGGAGACGACCCGCAGCTCGCGGTCGCCGAGGCCGGCGCCGTCGGCCCTGGTCAAGCGGCCGCTGAGGAGGGCCGGCGCGCCGAAGGGGACGGTGAGCGAGTCGCCGCGACCGTGGCCGCCGCGGAGCCTGGCGAAGAGCCGCGACTTGCCGCGGGGAACGTGCGGCGGCGGCACCCGGCGGATCGCCATCTGCGTCCCGTCGGCGCGCAGGCTGGTGGCGGCGATGTTGCCGGCGGCGTCAGCCGCCTCGGCGCGGAAGACGAAGGTGCCGATACCGAGCTCCGGCATCGGCGCGGCCAGCTCGGCGGCGTCCGCGGCTCCGGGGAGGAGCTTGGTCGGCAGCTCGATCCAGCGCTCGGAGTCGACCCGCCGGTAGAGGATCTGTCCCGAGGCCGGGCCGGAGTGGGCGTCGGAGACCGCGGCCCGCACCTGCTCCCCGCTCTCGCCGGTGAAGGCGAGCTGCGGGGTGACGTCGTCGAAGCGCAGCGGCACCGTCACCGCCGAGGCGGGGGCCTCGTTCCCCGCCTCGTCCCGCAGCCAGAGCTGCAGCGAGTAGGAGCCGGCGGTGGGAACCGAGAGGTCGGCGAGGGCGCGGCGGTCGCGACCGGGGGCGAAGCGAGCGCCGGTGTCGAAGCCGGCGCCGCCGGCGATCCGCCAGGCGGCGCCGGCGATCGGGCTCGCCGGGCCCTGGTCGGGGTTCTCCCAGGCAAGGTCGAAGTCGTCGGTCCGCCGCCAGTCCTCGCCGCCGGCGAGCGCGACGGCGCGCGGGTGCGCCGGCGGGTTGTTGTCGATGAGGACGGTGCGGCCGGGGGCACAGGAGACGTTGCCGGCGAAGTCGGTGGCGCAGTGGCCGAGCAGGTGCGGGCCGTCGCTGAAGTTGGTCGTCGCCACCGTCTGCGAGGAGTCGACCTTGGTCAGGCACGGCTGCATCCGCGTCCCCCGCCACTCGCCGCCGATCGAGACCTTCTCGCACGGGTACTCGACGAGGCCGACGCGGGTGCCGTCGAGGCCGATCTCGCTGAAGCGGACGCCGCCGCCGGCGTCGTAGCCGGTGACGTGGACCCACTGGCTGCCGCGCCGCCAGCCGCCGTCGGTGAGGGTGCCGCCGTCGATCCAGGCCCCGGGCGCGGTCGGGTCCTCGACCGTGATCGTCAGCGCCCGCAGGGCCGACCAGGAGCTCTGCTCGAGCGAGCAGGACTTGTCCTCGCCGCGGGCGCAGAGGAGCCGGTCCTCGAGCGCCGCCACCGGCGCCGGGAAGCCCTTGCTGAACTCGCGCGGGGTCGTATCGGTGCTTGCCGCGCTCAGGAAGGGGTCGAACCCTCCCCCGGCCGGGGCGGCCCCGACCCGCTGCTCGATCCCGTCGTGCAGCGCGTGCCACCAGGTCCCTCGCACCTGGGTGATGCCGGTCCCGGCCGGCGCCTGCCAGCGCCAACGGGCGAAGCGGGTGCCGGAGACGGTCGACTGGCCGTCGCGGGTGAGGCTCTTCAGGTGGGCGCCGTCGAAGGGGTCGCTGCCGGCCGGCGGCACGCACCAGCCGTCGGAGCGGAACTTGGCGCCGCCGGTGGTATCGGCCCAGCTCGCGTCGGCGCCGACGTACCAGCCGCACTGGGCGACGGCGTACTTCCCCGCCTCCGCCTTCGACGCCGCCAGCAGCAGCGCGCTCAGCGCCAGCAGGATCCCCAGCGCCACCGTCCTTCCAATTGCAACTCGCCCCGACATCGGTCCTCCTTCGCTCGACTGCGTACGGAGGCCCAAGGGCTGGGAGGCGGCGATCTCTCCCCCCGCGCGGCTCCGGAACCGGGGCTTTGCGAGAATCGGAGCAATGCCACTTCCCACCCAAGATCAGATCACCGAGAAGCTGCGCGCCGTCATCGACCCCGAGCTGCGGCGCTCGATCGTCGAGCTGGGCATGGTCCGCTCGATCGATGTCAAGGAGAGCGGGCGCGTCGAGGTCGTCGTCTCGCTGACCACCGCCGGCTGCCCGATCCGCTCCCACTTCGAACAGGCCGTCGCGAGCCAGGTCTCCCAGCTCGAAGGCGTGACCGCGGTCGCGGTCGGCTTCGACGTTCTCTCCGACGAGGAGAAAGGCCAGCTGCAGCAGACCCTCGGCCGCGGCAAGCTGCCGCAGGGCGCGCTGGCAAAGGTGAAGAACGTGATCTGCGTCTCCTCCGGCAAGGGCGGCGTCGGCAAGTCGACGATGACCGCCAACCTGGCCGCGGCGCTGACCGCCGAAGGCCATTCCGCCGGGGCGCTCGACTGCGACGTCTACGGCTACTCGATCCCGCGCATGCTCGGCGTCAACCGCAAACCGGAAGTCAACGGCGAGCGCAAGATCCTGCCGCTGGACTCGCCGAGCGGGGTGAAGGTGATGTCGATCGGCTTCTTCGTCGAGGACAACTCCGCCGTCGTCTGGCGCGGGCCGATGCTCCACAAGGCGATCCAGCAGTTCCTCGAGGACGTCGCCTGGGACGAGCTCGAGTACCTGCTGCTGGACCTGCCGCCGGGGACCGGCGACGTCTCGATGACGCTCGCCCAGCTGCTGCCGCAGGCCAAGTTCCTCGTCGTCACCACGCCGCAGCCGGCGGCACAGTCGGTCGCCCAGCGCGGCGCCGAGATGGCGAAGAAGTTCGACCTCGAGATCCTCGGCGTGATCGAGAACATGTCCGGCTTCACGACCCCCGACGGCGAGCGCTTCACGATCTTCGGCGAGGGCGGGGGACAGTTGCTCTCCGACGAGCTCGACGTGCCGCTGCTCGGCAAGGTGCCGCTCTCCGAGCCGCTGCGCGAGCACGCCGACAACGGCTCGCCGCTGGTCATCGCCGAGCCCGACGCGCCCGCCTCACAGGCGATCCGCCAGGCGGCACGCGGCATCGTCGCGGCGACGCCGCAGGAGCTTCCGGTCCTGCAGGCGGCGCCGAACGCGGCGGAAGCGCCGCCGGTCGGCGGCACGCCGCTCCCGGTCGTCCAGTAGCACCTGTGTGAGCAAGCCCACACAAGGCGCCGAAACTTCCTTCATCCTCCTGCATTAAGGAATGCACATAAACGCCTAATCCCTGGCTCAGGTTGCCGGGGAGCGGGGGACCCAGGTTTCTGGGGCTAACCCACCTTCGAGTGGGGGCGCAGGCTCCTTCAGCGCCAGCCCGACAGCTAACCCCGCCGGCCGACGAAGGAGGAGTGAATGAAGCACGTCCCTGGGGCGGTCGGGAAAACGCCCGCCCTTTGCATCTCCATAGCTGTGCTGGCCATGGTCGCGATCGCGGCGACTTTCGCGGCTTCGGCCCAGGCGGAAACCCCAGGTGGGGTCTCCTCGACGACCCCGGAAGTCGAAAACCCGACCGCGCCTGCCGGCAAGGCGGTGCTGGTCAACGGCCGCGCGGTGCCGCCGGCCGACGCGCCGCCGGCGGTCAAAAAGGTGATCGCCGCGGCAAACAAGATCCGCACCAAGCCCTACATCTACGGCGGCGGCCACGGTCGTTGGTGGGACGCCGGCTACGACTGCTCCGGCGCGGTCAGCTTCGCCCTCCACGGCGGCAGCCTGATCACCAGCCCGATGCCCTCCGGCTCCCTCGCCGGTTGGGGCAGCGCCGGCAAAGGCCGCTGGATCACGGTCTACGCCAACGGCGGCCACGCCTACGCCGTAATCGCCGGCCTCCGCTGGGACACCGCCGGCAACACCAGCGGCACCGGCCCCAGGTGGCACAAATCCCTGAGGGCAGCAGCAAGCGGCCCCTTCACGGCCCGCCACCCCGACGGCTACTGAAAGACGGGTGCCCGGCGGCGGCTAGCGCCGCCGGGCAAGCTCCTGCTCGGCGATCATCTCCGCTGCGATCTGCGGCCTCAGCAGGCCGCAGCGGTGGATGCTGTACGGCCGATTGCCGCTACCGGGAGAGACGTCCAGCCTTAGGTCGTGGCGGCCGGTCCGCACGTCGGCGAACGCGGTGAGCATCAGGGCGGTCACGGCTCGCCGCAGGCTCCGCTTGATCCTGACACTGGAGAGGCTCTTAGTGGTGAACACCGTGGCGCAATCGGCCGCGACGTAGAACTCGGTTCTGGATTTGTCCTCGGGGTGAGACCTGGTGAAGCGCCAGGCATCGCAGGTGCCGAACGCGAAGGAAGAGCCCCGGTCACCCTGGCCGAGGCCGGCCGGCTGCACCGAGGAGGGCGGATCGGTCTCCGGAGACCAGGCGAGCGTGATCGCTTCCGGGGCGGCGGTGACGTGGCAGGGGACCGCGGCGAGAACCTCGCGGTAGCCGTCCAGCAGGTCGCGTGCCGCCAACTCGGCCGCCTCCTCCTTCTCGCGTGCCATCCGCGCTTCGAGAGCCCGTTGCGACTCCGCCTTCGCGAACGCGTCATCAAGGGGATTCGACATCGCTGCCTCCTCGGACATGAATAGGGCCGCCCAAGGCGGCCCTTTCAAGGTCCTGGTGCGCTCGACTACGCAGCCTGATTCTTGAAGTAGTTCGCGTTGATCTCCGCGTATTTCGCCCACTCGGCCGGGAGCTGGTCCTCGGCGAAGCAGGCGTCGACCGGGCAGGCCTCGACGCAAGCGTCGCAGTCGATGCACTCGTCGGGGTCGATGTAGAGCTGCTCGACGTTGTCGTAGTCGGGCTCGTCAGGAGTCGGATGAATGCAGTCGACCGGGCACACCTCGACGCACGAGTTGTCCTTCTGGCCTATGCATGGCTCGGCGATGACGTAGGTCATAGGGGCAGTTCTCCTAGCTTCGATTTCCGGGTGCCTGCCGGGGGCCCCGGCCAAGCGCGAGCGCACATTTTAGGGATGATGCGGACATGCTGCTGTTGACGGGGGCGACTGGAAGCATCGGCTCGCGGCTCTTGCCGCTGCTGCTCGAGCAGGGCGAGGAGGTGCGCTGCCTGGTGCGGGAGCCGCGGCGGCTGGGGGCGCGGCGGGTCGACGTGCAGATCGCGCTCGGCGATCTCGGCGAGATGTCGGACCCCTATCTGGTGCGCCAGGCGCTGCGCGGGGTCGACCGGGTGATCCACCTGGCGGCCTCGATCCGCGACCAGCCGCCGAAGCGGATCGAGGAGCTGAACGGGCTGGCGACGGTGCGGCTGCTGCGGGCGGCGGAGCGCAGCGGCGTCGAGAGCTTCCACTTCTTCAGCGCCCTCGACGCCCAGGCGGCGCAGCGGACGCGCTTCTTCCGGGCCAAGTGGCTGGCCGAGCAGGCGGTGCTCTCCTCGCCGCTGCAGACGACCGTCTTCGCCCCCTCGATCGTCTACGACCACAGCGACCCCTGGATCACGCTGCTGCGGCGCTTCTCGTTCCTGCCGGTGCTGCCGGTCTCGGGCCAGGGAATCGCCTCCTTCCAGCCGATCTGGGCGGCGGACGTGGCCCGCTGCGTCACCGGCGCCCTGGCGCGGGAGCGCCGCGACGGCGAGCGGACCCGGCGCTTCGAGCTGGCCGGGCCGGAAACGCTCACCTACGACCAGATGTCGGACCTGGTCAGCCGCATCGCCGGCCGGCCGCGGCCGCTCGTGCACCTGCCGCTGCCCTTCGTGCGGGCCGGGCTGATCGCCCTCCGCAACCTCTTCGGGGAGGCCGTGTTCGCTACCTGGGAGGAGGCCGAGCTGATGGAGGTCTCGATGACCAGCGAGCGGGGGCCGGCCGACGCGCAGGCCCTCGGCGTCGAACCGCGAAGGATGAGCGATGTACTGGAGGACGCTTAGACGAGTTCCGGCGGTGGTGGCGCTCGCCGCTGCCCTGCTGGCGCCGTCCCAGGCCGGCGCGCTCTCCCTGGTGCCGCCGAAGCCGAACGTCTTCCTCGGCGTCAGCGACCGCGGGACGACCGCCGAGTTCAACGAATTCGTCGAACTGACGGGCAAGCACCCGGCGCTGCTGCAGACCTTCCACCCCTGGGGCAACAGCCTCAACGAGGCCTACGAACGCTGGCGGGAAACGGCGACGCGGCCGATCCTCCACATCTCCACCGCCGACGACCAGACGCTGGCGGAGCTGATCACGCCGCAGCAGATCGCCCTCGGCTACGGCGACGACTACCTCCTGCAGCTGAACCAGTTCTTCGCCGAGCGGGCGCTGCCCGCCTACATCCGGCCGCTGGGGGAGCCGAACCGCTGCCTCAACGCCTGGTCGGCGGTCAACTGCGACGGCTCCCAGAAAGGCGGCGAACACACGACCGGCTGGTACAAGCAGGCCTTCCGCCGCATCGTCGCGATCGTCCGCGGCGGCCAGAGCCTGGAAGGCGTCAACGCCACGCTGGCGGAAATCGGCCTGCCGCCGGTCAACCGGACCAAAGGCCCGCCGCCGACCGAACTGCCGGCGACGCCGGTGAGCATCATCTGGAGCCCGCTGCCGGGCGGCTCGCCGCGGGTCAAGGGCAACTTCCCCGGCAACTACTGGCCCGGGCGCCGCTGGGTCGACTGGGTCGGCACCGACTTCTACTCCCAGTATCCGGTCTGGAAGGACCTCAACCGCTTCTACGCGGGCAAGCAGTGGAAGGGCAAACCGGTGGCGATGACCGAGTGGGCCGTCTCCGGCGAAGACGACCCGCGCTGGGTCAAGCAGACGATCGCCTGGACCGTCAAGCACCCCCGCGTGCAAATGCTCGTCTACTACCAGGGCTTCGGCGCCGGCAACCCCTACGACCTCCGCCTCTACCCCCGCACCACCAACACCCTGCGCCTGAAGATCCGCCGCCCCAACTTCCTCGAAACCGCCGAATCCAACGCCGGCTTCCTCCCCCCGCTGCCCCCGAAGCCGCGGAAAAAATAGGCCTACAAACAGCGAGTCCGCGAAAACCCGCCTACTACACGGGTTTTCGCGGACTCGCGAAAACTGCTCCCCTCTACGGGGTCGCTACATCATGCCGCCCATGCCGCCCATGTCGGGCATGGCCGCGCCGGCGCCGTTCTCCTCCGGCGGTTCGGCGATGATCGCCTCGGTCACGAGGATGTTCTTCGCGATCGAGGCGGCGTTCTCCAGGGCGGAGCGGGTGACCTTGGTCGGGTCGATGACGCCGGCCTTGATCAGGTCGCCGTACTCGCCGTTCGCCGCGTTCAGGCCTTCGCCTTCCTTCAGCTCACGGACCTTGTTGACGACGACCGAGCCCTCGAGGCCCGAGTTCTCGGCGATCTGCCGGACCGGCTCCTCCAGCGAGCGGTGGATGATCCGCGCGCCGGTGACCTCGTCGGGCTCGTCGAGCTTGTCGGGGTCCAGAGCGGCCTGCGCGTTCAGCAGCGCCACGCCGCCACCCGGCACGACGCCCTCCTCGAGGGCGGCGCGGGTCGCCTGCAGCGCGTCCTCGACGCGGTGCTTTTTCTCCTTCATCTCGGTCTCGGTGGCGGCGCCGACCTTGACGACGGCAACACCCCCGGCGAGCTTGGCCAGGCGCTCCTGGAGCTTCTCCCTATCGAAATCGGAGTCGGTGTTGTCGACCTCGTTTTTGATCTGGTTGATCCGGCCTTTGATGTCCTCGGCCTCGCCGGCACCGTCGATGATCGTCGTGTTGTCTTTGGCGACGACGACGCGGCGGGCTTTACCGAGCTGGGTGATCTGGGTGTTCTCCAGTTTCAGGCCCATCTCCTCGGTGATCACCTCGCCACCGGTCAGGATCGCGATGTCCTCGAGCATCCGCTTGCGGCGGTCGCCGAAGCCCGGCGCTTTGACGGCGACACCGGTGAAGGTGCCCCGCAGCTTGTTCACGACCAGGGTCGCGAGGCACTCGCCCTCGACGTCCTCGGCCACGATCAGCAGCGGTTTACCGCCCTGCATCACCTGCTCGAGCACCGGCAGGATGTCCCGCACGGAGCCGATTTTCTGGTTGGCGATGAGGATGTAGGGCTCGTCCAGCACCGCCTCCATGCGGTCCTGGTCGGTGACCATGTACGGCGAGATGTAGCCCTTGTCGAACTGCATCCCCTCGGTGAACTCGAGCTCCATCCCGAAGGTCTGGCCCTCCTCGACGTTGACGACGCCGTCTTTGCCGACTTTCTCGATCGCGTCGGCGATGACGTTGCCGATGTCGTCGTCACCGGCGGAGATGGCGGCGACGCGGGCGATCTGGTCTTTGCCGGCGACCTCCTTGCTCTGCGTGTTCCGCAGGTTGTCGACGACCTCCTCGACCGCCTTCTCGATGCCGCGGCGCAGGGCCAGCGGGTTGGCGCCGGCGGCCACGTTCTTCAGCCCCTGGCGGACGATCGTCTGGGCCAGCAGGGTGGCGGTGGTGGTGCCGTCCCCGGCGACGTCGTTGGTCGCGGTCGCGACCTCGCGGACGAGCTGGGCGCCCTGGTTCTCGAAGACGTCCTCCACCTCGACCTCGCGGGCGATGGTGACGCCGTCGTTGGTGATCGTCGGCGCGCCGAACTTTTTGTCGAGCACGACGTAGCGACCTTTGGGGCCGAGGGTCACCTTGACGGCGTTGGCGACGGAATCGACGCCTGCCTGCAAGGCCCCGCGGGCCTCCTCTGCGTACTTCAGCTCCTTGTGAGCCATTTGTTCCTGTCCTCCTTTGAATTAAGTCCGGGGTGGCAGCTCAGCCGAGCTTGGCCAGGACGTCCGACTCGCGCAGCACCAGCAGTTCGTCGCCCTCGACGGTCACCTCGGTGCCGCCGTATTTGGAGTAGAGGACTTCGTCCCCCTCCGCGACGTCGAGCGGAATGCGCTTCTCGCCGTCCTCGTCCCATTTGCCGTCGCCGACGGCCACGACCTGACCCTTCTGCGGCTTCTCTTTGGCCGTCTCCGGGAGGACGATGCCGCTCGCGGTCGTCTCCTCCTCCTCAATCGGCTTGACGATCAGCCGGTCCCCGAGGGGCTTCAGCTTCATCCGTGAACCTCCGTAATCGGTGTGGGTGGTGTGAAAGTTGAGAAAACGCCGGTCCAGAGCCAAACTCAGCTCCTGCGACGTTTGGCACTCTCAGGGGGAGAGTGCCAACAACCGGAAAGATTAGCGAAGCCTCAGTCGATCGCCAAGAGACGGCAGCTGAGCAGCTCGGCGATCCCCTCGCCGCCGCGGCGCATCACCCAGTCGTGGTTCCACTCGAAGGCCGGCCGCAGAAGCGGCGCCAGCAGGTTCATCCAGGCCTTCGTCGTCCGCACGTTCCACTCGTAGAGGACCGCGGTCACCCCGTCCTGCTCGTAGAGGCGCCAGCGGCCGACGCCTTCGAGCTCACCGACGGCGTGCCCCTCCATCAGGGTCGGGTACTCGATTCGCGTCGTCGTCACCTCGAAGGCGACCCGGTATGGCAGGAGGCTCTTCCAGACCATCTGCGAGACGGTGCCGAGGCCGCCGTCGTCCCCTTGGCGCAGCTCGCTCGCCTCCTCCACCCCGCGCCACCAGCTCGGCCAGCGCTCCTGGTCGTGGATCGCCTCCCAGACCGGCTCACGCGGGGACTCGAGCAGCCAGGTCGTGAGGAAGGCGTATTCCGCCATCAGACGACCACCTAGTTGTGGTGCGGGGTCTCTCCGTTACCCAGATGCGCGCGGGGAGGCTCGACGATCTGCGAGAAGCGGATCACGGTGACCAGGTCCTCGTCGGCGACCGTGCGGCTGTAGATCTGCTCGAGGAAGCGCTTGGTCTCCTCGAGGCGGCGGAACTCGGGGTTGTCGTGCTCGATGTCGCGGCGGCTGAGCTCGGCGAGGGGCTTGACCTCGACGTCGTCGATCACCGCGGTGAAGATCTTCTCCCGCGGGCTGTGGCGGAAGCCGACGGTGATCCAGACGACCTGGCCGCGCTCGTACTTGTTGCTCTTGTCGCCGAGGCGGATGGTGGCGCTCTTGCGGCCACGCTTCAGCTGGTCGATGAAGACCGCTGAATAGAAGTTCAAGACGTAGATGCCGCCCTTCATCGCGCTGCGAGCGTATAGGAGAGCGACTTTCGTGCGGGAACTGGACGCCTGTTTGAGGCGACTGGACGAGTTTTGGGTGTTTTCCGGCGGACCTGAAGGTTCTCGAGCGCGGAACCGATGTCCACAGGGATGCCAACCAAGCTCGCAGGTCTCCAACGCTCCGCCCTCTTCCTCCTCGCGGCCCTCGCGATGCTGCTTCTCGTCGCCGCCCAAGCGCAGGCGGCGAAGTGCGACGGCAAGAAGGTGACGATCAAGGGGACGGCCGGCAACGACCACATCGTCGGTAAGAAGGCGAGCGACGTGATCGACGGCGGTGGCGGCGACGACGTCATCACCGGCGGCCCGAACGGCAACGACACGATCTGCGGCGGGCCCGGCAACGACACGATCAACGGCGGCCGCGGCTTCGACTCCCTCCACGGCGAGGGCGGCAACGACCACCTCCAGGGCGAGACCGGCTCTGACTCGATCGACGGCGGCGAGGGCGACGACGACCTCTCCGGGTCCAAGGGCGCCGACGGCCTCCACGGCGGCGGTGGCGACGACGTGCTGATCGGCTTCAAGGGCCCCGACAAGCTCAGCGGCGGCGGTGGCGACGACTACCTCGACGGCCAGCAGGGCAGCGACAAGATGGACGGCGACGGCGGCGACGACAAACTTCTCGGCGACAAGGGCAACGACAAAATCGACGGCGGCCCCGGCTCCGACCACATCGAAGGCGGCCCCGGCGACGAGCCCGACCTGCAGGGCGGTCCCGACGCCGACGAAGTCTTCGGCGGCGCCGGCATCGACCACGTCGACGGCGGCCCCGGCGACGGCGACATCGTCCGCGGCGACTCCGGCACCGACGACCTCTCCGGCGGCGAGGGCGGCAACGACATCGTCTCCTACGCCAGCGCCACCCGCGGCGGCGTCATCGTCAGCCTCGCCGCCCACACGTCCAAAGGCGACGGCCACGACAGCCTCAACGACTTCGAGGACGTCGTCGGCTCACCGCAGGGCGACGAGATCGTCGGCGACGGCAACTCCAACCGGATCGACGGCGGCGTCGGCGACGACGACCTGCAGAGCGGCGGTGGCGGTGGCCAGGCCTTCGGCGGGCCCGGCACCGACTCCTGCGAGGGCTTCGCGGCGGAAACCTCCTGCGGGCCGGAAGAATCCCCGCCCCCCAGCCTCGCCTACGGCATCCTCAACCAGGGCCTCGACGGCTCCAGCCTGATCGTCCAGGGCAGCCCCCAGAACGACGACATCCGCATCTCCCGCGGCAACGGCACCTGGGTCGTCTCCTCGGCGGTGCCGATCTTCGCCGGCGACGGCTGCGAGACCCCCGCCTCCCAGGGCAGCGCGATGATCTGTCCCGACTCCGGCGCGGTGCCGCTGATCGTCGTCACCGGCGGCAACGGCAACGACACGATCGTCGTCGACCCGAGCGTCCCGGCCGGCGCCAAAGTCCGCATCAACGGCAACGCCGACGACGACAACCTGGTCGGCGGCAACGGCGAGGACGTGCTCGAAGCGGGCGAGAACTACAACAGCCCGAACAGCGGCCACGACCGGCTCGAAGGCAACGGGGGCTCCGACGTCCTCTACGCCGACCCGGGCGGCGACACCCTGCTCGGCGGCAATGGCAGCGACCTTCTCGTCAACGCGGTCCCAACCTGCCAGGGCAACGTCTACGACGGCGGCAGCGGCGAGGACACCGTCTCCTACGCCCGCTCCAAAGACAACCTCCGGGTCACCCTCGGCGGCAGCGGCGGCCCCCCCGGCTGCGGCAACGAGGACAAAGTCCTCGCCAACAACGAGAGCCTCGAGGGATCGGACGGCCCCGACGTCCTCGTCGGCGACAACGGCGACAACAGCATCATGGGCCACATCGGCAAGGACACGCTGGTCGGCAAAGGCGGCGGCGACTTCATCGAAGCCCTCGACGGCCAGCGCGACAAGATCGACTGCGGCGGTGGCGGCGACGACGTCGTCAAGGACGGCTTCGACTCCGTCTCCAGCTGCTGACGGATCGCCTCAGCTGCCGAACCCCTCCTCGCCGATCAGCGGCACGAAGCGGCAGGGCGCGATCGCCTCGCGCTCGACGCGCCCGCCCTCGCGGCGCAGCAGCGTCAGCATGTCCGCTTCGGAACCGGCGATCGGGAGGACGAGCCGGCCGCCGTCGACGAGCTGGTCGACCAGGGCCGGCGGCGGGTCCGGCGCGGTCGCGTGGCAGGCGATCGCGTCGTAGGGCGCCCGCTCGCGGACGCCGAGGCTGCCGTCGCCGACGACCAGCTCGACGTTGCCGATCCCGAGGGACCGCAGCACCTCGCCGGCGCCGCGCGAGAGCTGCTCGTGGCGCTCGACGCTGACCACGTGGCCGGCGAGGCGCGAGAGCACGGCCGCCGAGTAACCGGAGCCGGTGCCGACCTCGAGCACCAGCTCGGAGCCGGTCAGCCGCAGCGCCTGACAGATCGCGGCGACGATCCAGGGCTGGGAGATCGTCTGCTCCGCGGCGATCGGCAGGGCCGAGTCGGCGTAGGCCCGATCGCGCAGAGGCTCGGGTACGAACTTCTCCCGCGGTACCTCGGCCATCGCGCCCAGCACCCGCTCGTCGTCGATCCCCCGCCCCCGCAGCTGACGCTCGACCATGCGGGCGCGCCGGCGGGCGAAATCGGTCATGGCAACGGGTGCTCGAAGAAGCCCGGGGGAAAGTCCCAGGCGCGGAACTTACCGGCCAGGTAGGGAAGGTGGTCGTTCCAGTCCTCGGCGACGAGCGGCTCGGGACCGAAGGTGTCGAGCTCGTCTCCGCGTTTTGTGAACCCCCACTTGAAACCGAGGACGGCGCGGACTTCCCGCCTTCCCAGTTCCGTTTGTTCGATCAGCCTGCCCCCCAGCCCGCAGAGGAAGGTGTGGGCGACGAAGTCCCAGTTCCGGTAAGTGCTGTGGGGGGAGTCGAACATGGTCGGCGAGAAGCCGAAGAAGGCGAACGGATGCGGGACCTCGCCGAGCGGTTCGAAAAGATCGACCTGAAAGCCCTCGGCGCGGTCGTCCATGTCGACCATCTGCACCCATCCGACCATCTCCCTGTAGCCGGCGGCCGGGGGCTCGACTGTCGCCCGGCAGTAGGGATGGCCGCGGGCGAAGTCTTCGCCGCCGAAATGACCCGGATCGTCGTTGATCCCCATCTCCACCCGGACGAGGCCGTCGGCGTCGTTCCACCGGTACGGCAGCTCCAGCTTCCTCGGCAGGGGCGACGGGGTCACGGTCCTGTCAGTAGATGTAATTGCGGAGCTTGGCCGGCTCCAGCACGGTGACGCGGCCACGGCCGGAACGGACGACCCCGGCCCGCTCGAGCTCGGCGAGGAAGCGGCTGACCGACTCCCGCGAGGTGCCGGCGAGCTGGGCCAAGTCGGTCTGGTTCATCTGGATCGTCACCTCTTCCTCGCCGTCGCCGTCGCCGTCCTGGGCCTCGCGGCTGAGCTGGGCGAGGATGCCGGCGACGCGGCTGGGAACGGTCTGGAAGGACTGGCGCGAGAGGCGGACGTTGGCGGCGCGGAGGCGGCGGACGAGGCCGGCGACCAGCTTCAGCGAAATCTCGGGATGGCGCGCCAGCAGGGCGCGGACGTCGTTCGCCGGCAGCGCCAGCAGCTCGCCCTCGCTCAGCGCCTCGGCGCTGGCCGAGCGCTGGTCGCCGTCCAGCATCGCCAGCTCGCCGAAGATCTCCCCCGGCCCGAGGGTGGCGAGGGTGATCGCGCGGCCGTCGGAGTGTTCGCGGGTGACCCGGAAGCTGCCCTCCTTGACGATGTAGCAGGCGTCCGAGTCGTCGCCCTCGTGGAAGACCCGGGTCCCGGCCGGAAAGGTGCGCGGCACGGCGACGTGAGAGAACCTCTCCAGCTCCCCCTCCTCGAGGTCGGCGAAGAGCGTCACGCTCTTCAGCAGCTCGACCGCGCTCTGATCTGCCTCCGCCACCGCATCGATTATGGCAATGGTCTGGCCGAGCGGCCAATTGGCCTAGGCCGAGGCGGTGAGTTTGCGCGGGCCGCGGCTGAAGCCGGCGCCGACCAGCGCCTCCTCGTGGCCGGAGCCGATGATCGCCTCGCCGTCGAGTTTCTCGATCGCCAGTTTCGGCAGGTGGCCGTCGCGGACGGCGTCGGCGAGGGCGCGCATCGCCTCCTCCAGCTCGGAGCCGGCGAGCGGCTTCAGGCGCAGCAGGCCGCGGCCGCCGCGCTCGAGGAAGACGAGCGGCTCGCCGTCGCGCAGCAGCAGGTGGGCGCCGGGGGTGCGGCCGGGGCGGCGGCCGCCCTCGAGTTTCGGCCACGGCAGCGAGGCGCCGTAGGGATTGGCGGGGTCGGTGGCGGCGAGGACGAGGTAGGAGCCGTCGCGTTCGGGCAGCGAGCGCAGCCGCTCGACCGCGCCGGGGAGGGCGAACTGGGCGCCGCCGAGCCCCTCGACGAAGTAGCCGCGGCGGGCGGTGCCGAGCAGCTCGAGGTTGCCGAGCTCCCCGTAGAGGGTCGAGAAGCCGCCGGGGATGCCCTCGGCGAGGACGGTCTCGCGGGTGACGATCCCATAGCGCTCCAGCATCAGCTCTGCCGTCGCCCGGAGCTTGGCGCCGGGGCCGGGGGCGTTGGCGAAAAGCGGCTCCGTCAACGACCAGCGGCCCTGGACGGCGGCGCCGGTGGTCGAGCGGCGGCGGGCGAAGCGGCGGCCCGGCCGTTCGGAGGGCGGCACCGCGCGCAGGCGCGGCGCCCGCAGCGGCGCGAAGGCGTCGTTGGTCGCCTGGCCGCTCCAGACCAGGTCCCAGAGGGCGTTGTGGATGTCCTCGGCCGGGTGCTCCAGCTCGACGACGAGGTCGAGCCAGAAGGAGGGGCCGGCGGCGAGCCGCTCGCGGATCGCGTCGTGGACCTCGCCTTGGGGAGACTCAAGCTTTGAGTTCGAGGGCGGTGGGCCGGCGAGGCGGACGTCCTCGCGGAAGTAGAGGGCGACGCGGCCGTCGTTGCGGCCGAGGGCGCCGGCGCCGATCCAGACCAGCTCGCCGCTGGTGCAGAGCTCGTCGAGCCAGCTCTGCGAGTAGGCGCCGAGGCGGCGCGGGAGCACGTCTCCCTCCCACACTTTCGGCGTCAGCGCCACCCCCTGCAGCGGCACCAGCGCCTCGCGCAGGCGGTCGAGGCCGGCGCCGGTTCGCCGGAACGCGTCGACGTTCTGCCAGCTCGGCAGGAAGCGGGCCAGCTCCCGCGTGTCGGCCGCCTCGACCTCTTTGCGCAGGCGGGCGAGGCTGGCGCGGCGGACCCGGCGCAGGACGTCGGCGTCGCACCACTCGCGCTCGGTGCCGCCGGGGAGGAGCTCGCCGCGGACCATCGCCCCTTCGGCCTCGAGCTCGCGCAGCGCCGGCAGCGGGTCGATCCCGTAGCGGTCGGCGAGTTGCACGGTCGGGAAGGGGCCGTGGGTGCGGGCGTAGCGGCGGACCAGGGCCCGCATCGCGTCGGGGTGCTCCTCGAGGAAGGTTTCCGGCAGGCCCGGCGGCTCCGGCACGCCGAGGGCGTCGCGGTAGAGGCCGGCGTCCTCGGCGGCGATGTAGCGCTCTTCCCCGGCGATCCGGACCAGCGCCACGCGGCGCTCGGCGACCAGTTTCTCCAGCATCGACTTCGCCGAGTAGCCCTCGGTGACGCGCTCCTCGCACTCCTCCGGGGTCATGTCGCCGATATTGCGCAACAGCTGCTGGAGGGCGTCGCGGTCGCCGGTGCGGCCGACCTCGGTGCGGTGCTGCAGCTGCTCTTCGACTTCGTCGAGCGCCTCGGGGTCGATCAGCTCGCGCAGCTCCTCCTGACCCAGCAGCTCCCGCAGGAGGTCGCGGTCGAGCGCCAGCGCCGCCGCCCGCCGCTCGGCGTTCGGCGTGTCCCCCTCGTACATGTAGGTGGCGACGTAGTCGAAGAGCAGCGAGGAGGCGAAGGGCGAGGCGGTCGGCGTCTCCACCTCGACCAGCGAGAGCGCGCGGGAGTGCAGCTTGCCGAGCAGGTCGCGCAACGAGGGAAGGTCGAGGACGTCCTGTAGGCACTCGCGGTAGGTCTCGAGGATGACCGGGAAGCGGGGGAAGTCCCGTGCCACCTCGAGCAGGCTCTGTGACTTCAAGCGCTGCTGCCAGAGCGGCGTGCGCTTGCCGGGGTAGGCGCGCGGGATCAGCAGCGAGCGCGAGGCGTTCTCGCGGAAGCGGGCGCCGAAGAGGGCGCTGCCGGAAAGCTCGGAGACGATCAGGTCCTCGATTTCGTCGGGATCGATCAAGACCATGTCGGCCGACGGCGGCTCGTCGGCGTCCGGGAGGTGGATGACGATGCCGTCGTCGGACCAGATCGCGTCGGCCTCGAGGTCGCGCTCGGCGCGGATCTTGGCGGCGAGCGCCAGGCCCCAGGCGGAGTGGACGCGGCCGCCGTAGGGCGAGAGGATGCAGAGGCGCCAGTCGCCGATCTCGTCGCGGAAGCGCTCGACCACGATCGTCTCGTCGGAGGGGACGACGCGGGTCGCCTGCTGCTGCTCGCGCAGGTAGGAGACGACGTTGTTGGCGGCGCGCTCGTCGAGGTCGTACTCCTTGGCGAGCTCGGCCGGGTCGCGGTTGACCGCCTCGCGGGCGAAGGCGCCGATCGCGCGGCCCAGCTCGGCGGGGCGGCCGATCCCGTCGCCCTTCCAGAAGGGGACGGCGCCCGGGGCGCCCGGGGCGGGGGTGACGATCACCCGGTCGCGGGTGATTTCCTCGATCCGCCAGGTGCTGGAGCCGAGCAGGAAGGTCTGGCCGGCGCGGGCCTCGTAGACCATCTCCTCGTCGAGCTCGCCGACCCGGCGGCCGTCGGGGAGGTGGACGCCGTAGAGACCGCGGTCGGGAATCGTGCCGGCGTTGGTGACGACCAGCTGGCGGGCGCCTTTGCGGCCGTGGATGGTGCCTTCGGTGCGGTCCCAGACGATCCGCGGCCGCAGCTCGGCGAAGCGGTCGGAGGGATAGCGGCCGTCGAGCATGTCGAGGACGTTCTCCAGCTGTTCGCGCGAGAGGTCGTGGAAGGACTGGGTCGAGGTGACGAGGCGCTCGACCTCGTCGACCTCCCACTCTTTGTGTGCCGCCAGGGAGACGAGGTGCTGGGCGAGGACGTCGAGCGGGTTCTGCGGGATCGTCGTCTCCTCGATCTCGGCCTCGCGCATGCGGCGGGCGACGACCGCGCACTCGAGCAGGTCGCCGCGGTATTTGGGGAAGATCCGGCCTTTGGAGACTTCGCCCATGCGGTGGCCGGCCCGCCCGATCCGCTGCAGGCCGCGGGTCACCGACTTCGGCGACTCGACCTGGATCACCAGGTCGACCGCTCCCATGTCGATCCCCAACTCAAGGGAAGAGGTGGCGACGAGGCAGGGAAGCTGGCCCGACTTGAGCATCTCCTCGACAATCAACCGCTCCTCGTGGGACAAAGAACCGTGGTGAGCCCGAGCGATCTCAACCTGCTCCAGCGGCTCGCCAGTGTCCTCATGGTGGCCCGCTTGCTCAGTAGCTGGTAGCTCCTGTTCGCCTTCGCCGTTCGCCAACTCGTTGAGTCTCTTCGCCAGACGCTCCGCGGCGCGGCGGTTGTTGACGAAGATCATGGTGCTGGTGTGTTCCTGGACCAGCTCCAGCAGCTTCGGGTAGATCGCCGGCCAGATCGATCGCGCGTGCGCGCTCGGCTCAACTTCACTGGGAGGCGGCCCATCCTCGCTCGGATAAGCAGGCGCCCCCGGATCGGCCATGTCCTCAACCGGCACCACGATCTCCAGATCAAGAGCCTTCTTCTGCCCCGCATCCACAATCCGGCACTGCCTCTTAGGACCGACAAGGAACTGCCCGATCCGCTCAAGCGGGCGCTGGGTCGCGGACAGTCCGATCCGCTGTACCTCGGATGCGGCTCGCGAGGAGGGGTCGGGGGGGTCCTCTCCGGACCCTCCCCGGCTGTTGTCCGGAGAGGACCCCCCTGACCCCTCCTCCAATCCCTCCCGAACCAACCAATCGAGCCTCTCCAGCGTCAGCGCCAGATGCGACCCCCGCTTGGTCTGCGCCACAGCATGAATCTCGTCGACGATCACCGCTTCGACCCCGGTCAGAATCTCCCGCACACTGGAACTCAGCATCAGGTAGAGCGACTCCGGCGTGGTGATGAGGATGTCCGGCGGCGTTTTCGCCATCGCCCGCCGTTCTTTCTGGGAGGTGTCGCCGGTCCGCAGGCCGACAGCGATGTCAGCCCCGATCCCCCGCAGGGGCGCCCGCAGGTTGCGCTCGATGTCGTAGGAGAGCGCTTTCAGCGGCGAGACGTAGACCAGCTTGACGCCGGTCCCGAGGTCTTTCGCCCGCGCCAGCTTGTCGATCCCCCAGAGGAAGCTGGCAAGCGTCTTCCCCGACCCGGTCGGGGCGCAGATCAGCGCGTGCTCGCCGCTGGAGATCGCCTCCCAGCCGCCGGCCTGCGCCGGCGTCGGCCCCTCGAAGGAGGCCTCGAACCAGCGCCGCACCGGCGCGCTGAACGGCGCCAGTGGGTCGGTTTGCTTACTCGGTTTCGCCTTCGTCGCCAACCCACCGATCTTACGCAGCCGTGTTCTTCGCGCCCCCCGGGTTGGCGGGGACCACCTTGAGAATCGTATTTATCCTTGTAAATCTTTAATTTCAATATAGAATTGCATGGATGATTGAGCGACGGCAAGCATCTGCAATTGCTTCCCTGCTGCAGCAATCTCCCGCCGTGGCCATCATCGGCCCCCGCCAGGTCGGGAAGACCACGCTTGCCCTGGCGATGGCGGGGTCCCGAGACGCTGTCTATCTCGACCTCGAGTCCGGGCCCGACCGGGCCCGGCTGGCGGAGCCGCAGCTCTACTTCGCCGACCACGCCGACGAGCTCGTGATCCTCGACGAGATTCAGCGCACGCCAGGCATCTTCGAAGAACTACGCGGCACCATCGACCAAGCCCGACGGGAGGGGAGGGGGAACGGCCGCTTCCTCCTCCTCGGATCGGCGGCGCTCGACCTCCTGGCCCAGAGCGGCGAGACTCTGGCCGGCCGCGTCTCGTTCGTCGAACTGGCGCCCTTCGACGTGATCGAGCTTGGCGAAAGCCGCTGTGACGAACTCTGGGTCCGCGGGGGATTTCCACCCAGCTTCCTCGCGCCAGGCAACGAGGAGAGCTTGCGCTGGCGAACCGACTTCATCCGCACCTACCTCGAGCGCGACATCCCGCAGCTCGGCCCGCGGATCCCGGCGGAGACGTTGCGGCGCCTGTGGACGATGCTCGCCCACAACCAGGGCGGCCTGCTGAACGCGGCGCACCTCGCACGAGGGCTCGGCGTCACCGGTGCGACCGTCGGCCATTACCTCGACCTGATGGTCGACCTGCTGCTGGTGCGGCGACTGCAACCGCGTTTGACCAACGTCGGCAAGCGCCTGGTTCGATCGCCGAAGGTGTATGTGCGCGACAGCGGCATGGTTCATGCGCTCCTTGGCCTCGCCGACAAGGAGGCGGTGCTCGGACACCCGGTGGCCGGCACGAGCTGGGAGGGGCTGGTACTCGAGAACGTGATCGGCACCGTGGGCGAGCAAGCCGAGTCGAGCTTCTACCGCACCAGCGGAGGGGCCGAGATCGATCTCGTCCTCACCTGGCGCGACGGACGGGAGTGGGCGATCGAGGTCAAGCGGAGCGCCGCGCCCAAAGTGGAACGGGGGATGCGTTCGGCATTGGAAGACCTCCAGCCCGAGCGCAGCTTCATCGTCTACCCCGGCAGCGAGCGCTATCGCCTCGCCAAAGGAGTTGAGGCGATAGGGCTCGCTGAGCTGTGCGCCGAGATCGGCGGCTAAGGCTGCCCGCCGGCGAACTTGACGTATTCGAACCAGGACTTCTTCGGCGTGAAGCCGGGCCCGAAGAGGCCGGAGCCGTTGCAGAAGTTGCAGACGTGCTCCTGGTCGTCGACCGAGAACCAGTAGAGGCGCTGGATCCGCCAGGCCCGCTGCTTGGACTTCAGCAGCTGGAACGATTTCTTCAGTTCCCGCGCCTGCCCGGCCGCGCCCTTGGCGAACGAGTTGGTGCCGTCGGATGCGGGCGGGCCCGAGCTCCAACCGAGCTCGGTGATCCAGAGGCCCTTGCGGCCGTCGCCGTTCGCGATCAGCACCTTGCGCACTTCTTCGATCTCCGGCGTCAGGTACTTCCAGGTGCCGGTGTAGGGGTGCAGGGAGACGCCGGCGAACTTCGACTTGATCCCCGGGTTCGCCTTGTACATCTGTTCGAGGAAGTAGCTGGCGAAGTAGTTGACGTTGGTGCGGTTGACGAGCTTCTTCTTGCCGGCGACGACGCGCACGTAGCGCGCGCCCTTCGGCTGCGAGAAGAGCCCGGCCAGCACCACCTGCGCCCCGGGGTCGACCGACTTCAGGGCGCTGCTGGAGAGCTTGACGAGCTTTCCGTATTCAGCCGGGTTGGGCTTGGCGACGAAGTACTTGAAATTCGGCTCGTTCCAGATTTGCCAGGCGCGGATCGGCTTCACCGGCACGCCCGGGTGCGAGGACCAGAAGCTGCCGTTCGGGCCGTAGCGCGCGACCGCTTCGGAGAGCAGGGCCTTCCAGGCGGCCGCGGCCGCCCCTTTCGCCGGCAGGTAGGCCGGGGCCTTGGTGCCACCGCCGCCGGGAACGGCAACGGTCGGCACGGCCCAGGTCGGAGCGCCGCTGATCGTCGGCAGGACGTCGATCCCGGCGCGAGCCGCCTTTTCGACCACGTCATCGACGCCGCTCCAGTTGATCGCGCCGCCGCTCTGGGACTGCAGGTCCGCCCAGCCGAGGGGGACGCGGACGCTTTCGACCCCGCCCCTGCCGAGACGCTGGAACTGTTCGGTCGAGAGGGACGACTGCGGTACAACGCCCCAGAATTTCGCGGGCAGCGCCTGCGCGGTGGCGGCGAAGGCCATCGCGATCACCAGCGCCAGCGCAGCCGTCTTCTTCTTCGTTCGAAGCATCGCTTTCAACCTCCGGGTCAGCTCGCGTTGGGCGAGAAACGGCCGTCGTTGCCGCGGCGCTGGCGGTAGAGCACCGCGCCGACCGAGATCGCTGCCAGCACGGCCACCGCGATCAGGATCGGAACCAGGGGCGAGGAGGAATCGTCCTCGGAGCTGGTCGTCGTCGGCAGGGGCTTGGCGTTCTGCACGCCGCCGCCCGGCTTCTCGTTCGCGACATTGGCGCCCTCGCCATCTTTACCCTGGGCTGCCCCGCCTCCGTTGGGAGTGCTTGGATTGCCCTTAGATGCCCCGCCGCCTTCTGAAGATTCCTCATCCGGCTGTTCCGTGCCTTCGTCGTCGGGGGTCGAGCCGTGCGCCTTGGGGTCCTTTTCCGGAGAATCGGTGTTGTTGTGCTGGGTAGGGGTCTTTCCAGCACCGCCACCCGGGAGGGTGGTCGATTCGTTTTCGTAGACGGTTTCAGCCTGAGCGAGGGCCGGGAAGCACGCAAATGCCAGCAGAGCAAGCACTGAAACGAGCGCAACGGCAGGTCGCCCCAGGCTCGGGCCTTGGGGGTGGGGGGTCCGATGCATGGCGCGCAAGGTTAGAGGAATCAGCGGCGCTGATAAGTCCGCTGCTTTTCCTCCTGCCGCTGGCCCTGGTCGGAGGCGGCTTCGGCTTGAGCGATCGGCACGCGGCAGGGCTGGCCGTATGGCTGCTCGTGGTCGGGATGCTGGTGCTCGGCGCCGCCGGCCGCGCCCTGCTCGCACGGCCCTTCTACTGGGCGACTGGGTTGATCGGTGCACTGGCGCTCCTATCCGCATTGTCGTCCTTTTGGTCCGGATCGATCGAGCTAAGCGTCACCGAGGCAGACCGGGTCCTGGTCTACCTCGGGGTCTTCATAGCCACCTTCCTGATCGCCCAAACCGGCCAGAGGCGCCAACGTTTCGGTGAAGGGCTGGCAATTGCGCTGATTGCGATTGCCGCCATCGCCGTCGCCTCGCGCCTGCTGCCGGACGTGATCCACGTCCTCGAAGGCCCCGGCTCCGGTTCGCGGCTCAGCTACCCGCTCGGCTACTGGAACGGCGAGGGCGTCGTCTTCGGGATCGCGACCGGGCTGGCGCTGTGGCTGAGCAGGCGCTCCCTCACCGCCTGGCTGCGCTGGTTCGCCGTCGGCTCCCTGCCGGTGGTCCTGCTCGCGCTCTACCTCACCTACTCCCGCGGCGGCCTGGTCGCGACGGCGATTGCCTGCGGCTGCCTGATCGCGCTCTCGCACGACCGGCTCTGGCTGCTGGGCGCCCTCGCGATCGGCGCCCTCGGGGCCCTGCCCGCGGTGATCGTCGTCCAGGGCCATCGCAGCATCGCCGAGAACCTCAACAACGACCAGATCGCCGGGCAGGGGCACGAGGTGCTGGCCGTGCTCCTCGCCGGCTCGATCCTGGCCCTCGCCCTGTTCGCCGGGCTGCTGCGGATCGAGCAGCGGCAGGGCCGCCTCACCGACCGGGCGCTGGCCGCGTCGCGCAACCCGCGACTGCTGAGGCTGTTCGCGCTCGGCGCGGCGCTGCTGGCGATCGCCGCCGCCCTCGCCGTCGGCGGCCGCGCCTGGGATGAGTTCTCGAGCCCGGACCTGCAGCCCCCCAGCAACCCCGAGGCCCACATCACCGAACTCTCCGGCAGCGGCCGCAACGAGTTCTGGCGCGTCGCCGTCGACAGCTTCGAGGAAAAGCCGGTGCTGGGCAGCGGCGCCGGCACCTTCCGCTTCTCCTGGTACCAGCTGCGCCACAACTCCGAGTCGAACACCGACGGCCACTCGCTCTACCTGCAGGCGTTCTCCGAGCTCGGCCTCCTCGGCGGCCTGCTCGTCCTGGCGATGATCGGAGTGCTGCTGTGGACCGGCCTCGCCGCCTGGCGCCACGCGCGGGAACCGCGGCGCGACCTCTACGCGGCCCTGCTCGGCGCCTGCCTCGCCTTCGCCGTCTGCTCGGCGATCGACTGGTTCTGGCAGATCGCGGTGATGGGCGCCGTCTTCTTCATGGCCGCCGGCGTCCTCGTCGCCGCCCGCTGCGCCCAGCTGGCGCGGCTGCGGGCAACCGGAAACGGGCACGAGAGCCGGCGCGGGTTCGGCCTTGCCGTCGTCGGCCTCGCGGTCGCCTGGGTCAGCATGCTCGCCCTCGTCGGGCCGCTGCTGGTCGATCGCGAGATCGACGCCAGTAACGCGGCGGCGGCCGAAGACAACCTCCCCAGCGCCGTCAGCCACGCCGAAAACGCGCGCAAGATCGAGCCCTGGGCAACCTCGCCCTACAAGCAGCTCGGGCTTCTCGCCGAGCGCGAAGGCAACTACCCGGCCGCGGTCGGCCACTTCGACGAGGCGATCGACCGCGAAGAGGACAACTGGCTCCTCTACTACCTGCGGGCGCGGGTCGAGAACCGGGCCGGCGACGAAGCCGCGGCGCGCTCCGACTTCGAAGAAGCCCAACGCCTCAACCCCGAAGAAAAGTGCCTTCGCGGTGGTTTCGAAGGGTGCGGATGAAGATGAGCTGGACGTCGCATACGAAGCAGAGCGAGGCGCAACCGGCGCAGCTGCCCGCCGAGCGGGAGCCGGCGCCGAGCCCGGGCGCCCAGGAGTACCGCCGGCGCGGCGCGGTGCTGCGGCGGCTGCTCGCCTTCTCCGACTGGCTGGTGCTGATCGGCTGCCTCTTCGTCGTCACGGCGACCAGTGGCAGCACCGAAGTCGGGACGCTCTTCTGGGCGACGCTGGTAAGCCCGATCTGGGTCCTGGTCCTCAAGCTCCACGGCCTCTACGACAACGACCACCGCCGCATCCGCCACAGCACCCTCGACGAGCTTCCCTCGCTCGTCTCCGCCAGCGCCGTCGGCGTCCTCCTCCTCGACGGCCTGCTGGCGCTGAGCCCGGTCGGGCCGCTCTCGCCCGCCAGCGCGATCGCCCTCGGGGTCGGCACCCTCGCCGGCAGCTTCGTCCTGCGCGGCGTCCTGCGACTCCTCTGGCACCGGCTGACCCCGGTCGGGACGGGGATCGTGATCGGCTCCGCCGCCGCGGTCGACGTCGTCGCCCGCCGCGTCGCGATCCACCCGGAGACGCGGCTGGCGCTGGTCGGCTACCTCTCCTCGCAGCCGGAGCTGACCGCCGCCGAGCTGCCGCGCCTGGGCTCGGTCGGCGACCTCGCCCGCACCGCCAGCGAGCACGCGATCGAGCGGGTGGTGGTGACCGAAGGCGAGATGAGCGAGCCGGCCACCGAGCGGCTGATCGAGGACTGCAAGGCGGCGGGGCTGGCGCTCACCTTCCTGCCCCAGCACTACGGCCTGCTGGGCCCGGGCGTCGAGCTCAACCGCCTCGCCGAGCTGCCCGTCCTCGACTTCCGCTTCAGCGACCCGCCGCGCTCGACGATGGCGATGAAGCGGGTGATGGACGTCGTCGTCTCGGCCGCGGTCCTGCTCCTGCTCTCGCCGCTGCTGACGCTGATCGCGCTGGCGATCCTGTTCGACAGCGGCCGCCCGGTCCTCTTCCGGCAGCGGCGCGTCGGCGAAGAGGGGGAGCCGTTCACGATGGTGAAGTTCCGGACGATGGTCGTCGACGCCGAGCAGCGGCTGCCGGAGCTGATCGACGTCGCCACCCTCGACCAGCCGGCCTTCAAGATCCGCGACGACCCCCGGGTGACGCGGGTGGGGCGCTTCCTGCGCCGGACCAGCCTCGACGAGCTGCCACAGCTGATCAACGTCCTGCGGGGCGACATGTCCCTGGTCGGACCGCGGCCGGAGGAGGAGGCGATCGTCGCCCTATATGACGAGCGCCAGCGCGGCCGGCTGGCTGTGAAGCCGGGGGTGACCGGGCCGATGCAGGTCTACGGGCGCAGCGACCTCACCTTCGAGGAGCGGCTGGCGATGGAGCGGGACTACCTCGACAACCTCTCGCTGCTGACCGACCTGGCGATCCTGCTGCGGACGCCGCTGGCGATCGTCCGGGGCGACGGCGCCTACTGAAGCGATGGCCGCCGCGGCACCCCTGGTGGCGATCTGCATGGCCACCTTCGAACCCGACCCCTCGCTGCTCGAGCGGCAGATCGGCTCGATCCGGGAGCAGACCCACGAGGAGTGGGTCTGCCTCCTCAGCGACGACGGCTCGGCGCCGGAGCGGCTCGAGCACCTGCGGGGGTTGATCGCCGGAGATGAGCGGTTCACGCTCTCGGTGGGCGAGGAGCGGCTCGGCTTCTACGCCAACTTCGAGCGGGCGCTGGAAATGGTGCCGGCGGAGGCCGGCCTCGTCGCCCTCGCCGATCAGGACGACCGCTGGTACCCGGAGAAGCTGGCGGCGCTGATCGCCGGGCTCGGCGACGCCCGGCTCGTCTACAGCGACATGCGGATCGTCGACGAGGCCGGGGCCGTCGTCTCCGACACCTTCTGGCGTGGGCGGCGCAACAACTACACCGACCTCGCCTCGCTGCTCCTCGCCAACACGGTCACCGGTGCCGCCTCGCTCTTCCGCCGCGAGCTGCTCGACCTCGTCCTGCCCTTCCCGGAGCCGGTCGGGGACCCCTTCCACGACCAGTGGATCGCCGCGATGGCGCTGGCGAGCGGGACGATCGCCTACGTCGACCGGCCGCTCTACGACTACGTCCAGCACGGCGGCGCCGCGCGTGGGCACGAGGCGGCGATGCGCAGCTATGACCCCCGCCGCCGGCTGAGCTGGCGGGCACCGCGCAGGACCCTCGCGGAGCTCTCCGCTCACGCCGAGCGGGCCTACGAGAGCAACGCGCGGCGGATCGCCCTCTCGGCCCGGGAGATCGAGGCGCGAACCGGTGGCAGGCTGGAGCCGGACAAGGCGGAGGCGCTGCGGCGACTGGCGCGGCTGGACACGGAGAAGCCGCCGACCGGCTGGCTGGCGCGGCGCTCGCTGCGGCTCCGGGGACGCAAGGAGACGATGGGGATCGAGCTCTCGCTGCTGGCGGCGGTCCTCTGGGGACGCCGATGAGGACGGTCCTGCACGTCCTCCCCCACCCCGGCGGGGGAGCGGAGACCTACATCGACCTCCTGGAAGGGCTCGAGGGGTACGAGCACCGGCGCGTCGCGCTCAGCGTCACCCGCTCGCGGCTGCGCGGAATGCCCTCGGTGCTCGCCCGCCTGCGGCGCGTCCGTCGCCTCGCCCGCGATGTCGACCTCGTCCACGTCCACGGCGACATGGCAGCGATGCTCGCAGCCCCGGGGCTGGGCGGCCGGCCGCTGGTCTTCACCACCCACGGCCTACACCGGCTGCGGCGCTCGACCGGGCTCGTCGGCCGGCTCGTCCGCCGCCGCCTGCGCGTCGCGGTCGGCGCCACCGCGCGGACGATCTGCATCGCCGGCGACGAGCGCGGCGACCTCGCCGCCGTCCTGCCGCCGTCCCTGCACGACCGGCTCGTCCTGGTCGCGAACGGGGTCGCGGTCGCGCCGGCGGCCGGCGCCGAGGAGCGGGCCGGGGCTCGCGAATCTCTGCGGCTGGGCGAGGACGAGATCGGCGTCCTCTTCGTCGGCCAGCTGGAGGAGCGCAAGGACCCGCTCGGCGCGATCGCCGCCGTCGAAGCGGCCCGGGAGCGCGGCGCCGATCTCGTCCTCCTCCTCGCCGGCGGCGGACCGCTCGAGCGGCAGGTCGCGGCCCACGAGGGACCGGCGGTGCGGGCGCTGGGGCACCGCGACGGGCTCGAGGACCTCTACGCCGCCGCCGACCTATTCCTGCTCCCCTCCCACCGCGAGGGGATGTCGTTCGCCCTGCTCGAGGCGATGGCGCACGGCCTCGCCCCGGTCGTCGCCGACGGCACCGGCAACGCCGAGACCGTGGGGGCGGCGGGCGTCGTCTTCCATGCCGGAGACGCCGAGGCGATGTCGGCCCGGCTCGCCGAGCTCGCCGCCGACCCCGCGACCCGCGCCCGCCTCGGCGCCGCGTCGCGGGAGAGGATCGGGACGGAGCTCAGCCTCAAGCGGTTCCTGGCGGGGACGCGGGAGCAGTACGAGGCCGCGATCGCGGCAGGCTCCTAGGGAGCCTGGCCGCGGCGCTCGCGCAGCGAGCGTTTCAGCGACGCCGGCAGCGCGTAGGAAAGGGCCGGGCGCAGCAGTCCGCTCGCGCCCTTCAGGGTGCGGCGGCGGCGCAGCGCCCGGGTGCGGATCCGGATTCCCTCGGCGAGCTGCGCGCGCTCGGCCCGGGCGGCGACGTTGCCACCGCCCATCACCCGCGTGGCGAGCTCCTCGTCGAGGGCGAGGAGCCGGTGGCGCTCGGCGATCCGCAGCCAGAGGTCGTACTCGGTCGCGTAGCGGTAGCGGGCGTCGTAGCCACCCAGCGCCAGCGCCTCCTCGCGCCGGAAGGCGGCCGAGCCGTTGGGGATCGGGTTGAAGCGCATCAGCACCGGCCCGACGTCGCCGGCGGCGAAGCTGGTCCGCGGCCGCAGCACCCGGCCGGAGCCGTCGACCTCCCGCATCCGCGAGCCGACGACCGCAGCGTCCGGATTTTCCGCAAGGACGGCCAGCTGCCGCCGCAGCCGCTCGGGCGCCGAGTAGTCGTCGGCGTCCTGGATCGCCACCACCGGCGCCGCGGCGGCCTCCAGGCCGGCATTGAGCGAGCGGGCGATGCCGACGTTCCGCTCCAGCCGCATCACCCGCCCCCGAGGGTCATCCCCGATCGCTTCCTCGGCAGCCGCGGCCGAACCGTCCCGCGAGCCGTCGTCGATCACGATCAGCTCCAGGTCCCGCTCCGTCTGCCCGAGGATCGACGCGACCGCCCGCGCGACCGTGCGCTCGTTTTCATAGGCGCCGATGAGCACCGTGACAGCGGGGGTGACGGAGGGCATCGCGCGTACGCTTACTCCAATTCGCTCGCCAACACCAGGTGGACGTCTTCGCGCTCGGCTGCGAGCTCTTGGAGGCGGGGCGAGAATCCGACGCGATCGAAGAAGTAGAGCTCGGCGTCGGGCGCTTCAAGCTCCTTCCTGATCGTCTCCAGTTTGTCGAACTCTCCGGCCTCGTGTACATGCTGATCGTTGCCTGCTTCCGGCCACTTGCAGGACCCGAGCGCCGCTACCCGCCCATCTGAGTCGACGGCAACCGCATCGGCCTCGTAAGCGCGGCTGCGCAGCTGCCCGTCCTCGCGGCGGCGGATCGACCCCCACCACCACCCCACTTCGGCGGCGCTGAGCTCCCCGCCGAGCCAGGTTTGGCAGACACGCTCGAACGCATCCTCGGAGACGAACTTGTCCAGCTCCGGCATCACCGACTCCTCGAGATAGCGGTCGGCGTCGCGGCGGCTGCCGAGGCGACTTTCGCGCGGCGCGACGAAACGGAACCAAAACCGCAGGAATGGATCGACGATCGCATAGGTGACCTTCCTCCTCGATGCCCTGGCCACCGGGTACCGGCGCTCGACGAGCCCCATCTCCTCGAGCACCTCGAGAAAGGGACGAACCTCCGGGGCGGAGCGACCTACCCGTTGAGCGATCTCGTTGAGGCGGGTATCGCTGCCGGCGATCGCGCGCAGGCACGACATGTAGGTCGCCTGCTCGCGCAGGCGACTCTCCTGGGAGAGCAGGAAGCGAGGCTCCTCCCGCAGGAGCCCGTCTGGGTAGAGGATCGCGCGCCGGATCGCCTCCGAGAGGGGGGCGTATGGATCAATCTCCTTCAGGTAGTAGGGGATACCGCCGAACACCGCCCAGGCCCTGATCCTCTCCTCGATGCTCCAGCCGGGCACGAAAGCGCCGATCTCGCGCCACGGAAAGGGCAACAGGCGCAGCGAGCCGGTGCGGCGTCCGTACGTGGTCGCCCCGTATCCGACGACCTCCCGTTCGAAGAAGCTGATGTCCGAGCCCGACAGGCAGAGAAGGAGATCGGGGTTGTCGGCGTGCTCGGCTACGAAGCGATTGAGCAGCGAGCCGATCTCCGGCTCTTGGCGGGCGATGAACTGGAACTCGTCGAGCACGATCATCGTCTGCCCGCCCTCGAGCAGTTCGGAGAACGCGGCAAAGGCTGCCCGCCAGCTGCTGAGCGGTTGCTCGGCATAGATGGCACGACCGCTGAAGCGTGAGAGCTCCGCCCCGAGGTCCTCGAGTTGGTCCCGCCTACTGCCGGCACCGGCCTCGAAGTAGAACTGGCGACATCCCTCTCCGAAATGGCGCAGGAGCTCGCTCTTGCCGACCCGGCGACGACCGTAGAGCACGAAATACTCGCCACGGTCGGACCGCAGTCGCTCCGAAAGCGCCGTCAGCTCGTCTTTACGGTTGTAGAAAGCCATCGACAGTAGTTAAGACACATCTTAATAAGACGTATCCTAACTGTGCGAACGGAAACAAACGTTGCAGGCGCCGACGGGGATGAGGGAAGCCACTCCTCTACGCTGGCGCGCATGAGCAGCGCCGCTCCCTGGGCCGGCCGGCCGGTCGCGATCGTCCACGACTGGTTCCAGGGGTTCCACGGGGCCGAGCGGGTGGTCGAGGTGCTTGCCGACGACGTGCTGGCCGAGGCGGGGCGGGTCGACGTCTTCACCTTTCACGCCGAGCGGGAGCTGCTGCCGCCACGGCTGGCGGCGCGGATCGTCCGCGAGTCGCGGCCCTCGCGGCTGCCCGGCCTGCGGCAGGTGGGGCACGACCCGGGGCGGTGGCGCTACCTCCTTCCCTACATGCCCCGCTACTTCCGCTCGCTCGACCTCAGCGCGTATGAGCTTGTCGTCGTCTCCTCCCACGCCTGCGCGATCAACGCCTCGCCGCCGCCGGGCACGCCCTGCGTCTGTTACTGCCACACGCCGATGCGCTACGCCTGGCTCACCGACACCGAGCGGGGCCGCCTCGGCGGCATCCGCGACCAGGGGCTGGGCCTGCTTTCGGGATGGCTGCGCAAGCAGGACCGCGCGGCCGCGCAGCGTCCCGACCGGCTGGTCGCCAACTCGACCGCGGTGCGGGACCGCGTCCGCCGCTTCTACGACCGCGACGCGACCGTGATCCACCCCCCGGTCGAGGCCGAGGAGCTGCGCGCCGAGCCGTCCCAGGAGCGCGGCAGCTTCCTCTGGGTCGGGCGGCTCGTCCCCTACAAGCGGCCACTGCTGGTCGCCGAGGCCTTCCGCGGCCTGCCCCAGCGGCTGACGATGGTCGGAATCGGCCCCCAGGAGGAGGAGCTGCGCGAGCGCCTGCCCGAGAACGTCGAGCTGCGCGGCTGGATCACGCGCGAGGAGCTGGAGCGGCTCTACCGCGAGGCGGCCGGCTTCATCCACGTCGGCGAGGAGGACTTCGGGATCACGATGGTCGAGGCGCTCGCCGCCGGGGCGCCGGTGATCGCGCTCGACGCCGGCGGCGCCCGCGACATCGTCCGCGACGGCGCCGACGGCGTCCTCCTGCCGGAGGCGAGCGTCGAGCGGCTGCGCGGCGCCGTCGAGCGGGTCGCCGCCGCCGAGTGGGACCGGGCGCGGCTGGCCGAGCGCGCGGCCGAGTTCTCGCGCCCCCGCTTCGTCGCCGCGATGCGCGAGCTGCTGGCAGAGACGATGGCCGCCCGATGAGCGAGCGCTGCGGCGAGGTCCTCGTCGAGGTCGGCGAGGAGATCGAGCGCCTGCTGCGCGGGATCGCCGCCGAGCACCGTGAGCCGACCCTGCTCGACGTCGGCTGCTGGGAGGGCGAGCTGAGCGCGCGCTGCGGCGCGGCGCTGGGGGCGCGGCGGATGCTCGGCGTCGAGGTCTACGAGGAGCCCGCCGCCGCGGCCGAACGAAGGGGCCTCGAGGTCGCCCGGGTCGACCTCGAAACCGGCCGCTTCCCCTGGGAGGACGGCAGCGTCGACGTCGTCGTCTGCAACCAGGTCCTCGAGCACCTGAAGAACGTCTGGCTACCGATGACCGAGATGCACCGGGTCCTGCGCCCGGGCGGCCACGCCGTCCTCTCGGTGCCGAACCTGGCCAGCCTCCACAACCGGGTGCTGCTGGCGCTCGGCCGCCAGCCGACCTCGATCCGCGTCCTCGGCCCCCACGTGCGCGGCTACGCCTTCGCCGAGTTCCGCGACTTCGTCGCCCTCGGCGGCGCCTACGAGGTCGAGCGCGCCCTCAGCGCCGGCTTCTACCCGCTGCCGGCGGCCTGGAGCCGCCCCCTCTCGTCGCTCTGGCGGAGCGCCGGCCACACGACGATCGTCCTCGCCCGCAAGACCGACGCCGCCCCGCCCTGGCTCGACTACATCGAGGGCGAAGTCGAGGGCGGGATGCAGACCTTCTACGAGACCAAATTCAACGCTCGCTGAATTCTGCCCCCGATAGGGGGTCATTTTCAGCGCTCGCTGAATTCTGCCGCTTAGAACGGCAGCTCGTCGGCGACTTCCGCGAGCTTCGGAGCGCTCTTGTCGCGCTCGGAAAGCAGCGGCTCGTCGACGAGCCAGTCGACCCCGACGTCGGGATCGTCCCAGGCGATCCCGGACTCGGTCTCCGGGTCGTAGTAGCTGGAGACCTGGTAGGCGACGTCGGCTTCCTCGGAGAGGACGGCGAAGCCGTGGCCGAAGCCGACCGGGACGAAGAGCTGGCGGTGCTTGACGTCGTCGAGCACCCAGGCCTCCCAGTGGCCGAAGGTCGGCGAATCGCGACGGAGGTCGACGGCGACGTCGAGGATTTCGCCGCGGGGGCAGCGGACCAGCTTCGCCTGACCGGGCTCGGTCTGGAAGTGGATGCCGCGCACCGTCCCCTTGCGCGAGCGCGAGTGGTTGTGCTGGACGAACTCGACCTCGACGCCGAGCTCGCGCCAGGCCTCGCGGCTGTAGGACTCGAGCATGAAGCCGCGCTCGTCGCCGTGGACCTGCGGCTCGACCAGGACCGTCCCGTCGAGCACGCTCTTCACCCGTTTCGCCACTAGCCGAGCGCCTTTCCGTACTGCTTTTCGTAGTACTCCCGGTACTCGCCGGAGCGGATCGGCCCCCACCAGTCCTCGTTGTCGCGGTACCAGTCGACGGTCCGCTCGAGGCCCTCGGCGAAATGGACCCGCGCCTCCCAGCCGAGCTCGCCCTTCAGCTTCTCCGAGGAGAGCGAGTAGCGGCGGTCGTGTCCCGGGCGGTCGGTGACGTACTCGATCAGCGACTCGTCGCCGCCAGCCAGCTCGATCACCCGCTTGACGACCTCGATGTTCTCGCACTCGTCGGGGCCGCCGACGTTGTAGGCCTCGCCGGCCTTGCCCTTGGTCAGGACCGTGTGGATGCCGCTGCAGAAATCCTCGACGAAGAGCCAGTTGCGGACCTGGCGGCCGTCGCCGTAGACCGGCAGCGAGTCGCCGTGGAGGGCGTTCAGCACCATCAGCGGGATCAGCTTCTCCGGGTACTGGCGCGGGCCGTAGTTGTTGGAGCCGCGGACGATCGAGGCGTCGATCCCGTAGGTGTGGAAGTGGGCGGAGACGAGCAGGTCGCCGGCGGCCTTGGTCGCCGAGTAGGGCGAGGAGGGGTCGAGCGGCGAGGTCTCGGTGAAGGAGCCGGACTCGATCGAGCCGTAGACCTCGTCGGTGGAGACCTGCAGGTAGCGCTCGACGCCGAGCTCACGGGCGGCGTCCAGCAGCGTCCCGGTGCCGACGACGTGGGTGCGGGCGAACGCTTCCTGGTCGTCGATCGAGCGGTCGACGTGGGACTCCGCGGCGAAGTTGACGACGGCGTCGACGCCCTGCATCGCCTCGCGGACGACGGCGGGGTCCTCGATCGCGCCCTCGACGAGGTTCGTCCCCTCGGGCAGGTTCTCGCGTCGGCCCGCGTAGGTGAGCTTGTCGAGGACGACGACGTCGTGCTCGTCGCCGACCAGCCGCACATAGGTGGAGCCGATGAACCCGGCCGCGCCGGTCACCAGGAGTCTCATTCGCTTGCCTCCGCTTGTCGTTGGGCGAGATAGCCTGCCAGCCCGTCCTGCCAGCCAGGGAGCCGGATCGCGTGCTCGCGCTGGCTGACCAGGGCCGAGAAGGGGGGTCGCGGCGCCGCGGCGCCGAATTCGTCGCTGGTGATCGAGAGCACTCTGCACTCAACGTTCGACTGCTCGAAGATCTCGCGCGCGAACTCATACCAGGAGCACTGGCCCGCCGCCGCCATGTGGTGGATTCCGAACTCGATCCCCTCGATCAGGCGGACGATGCCGTAGGCGAGGTGCCAGGTGTAGGTGGGCGAGCCGACCTGGTCGCGGACGACGGTGACCTCGCTCCGGGTTGTGGCCAGCTGCAGCATCGTGTCGACGAAGTTGCGGCCGCCGAGCCCGAAGAGGCCGGCCGAGCGGACGATGAAGTGACGCGTGTTGGCAGCGGCGACGGCCTCCTCTCCCGCCAGCTTGGTGCGGCCGTAGGCCGAGAGCGGCGCCGGCTGGTCGCTCTCCACGTAGGGCGCGCCCTTGACGCCGTCGAAGACGTAATCGGTGGAGATGTGGACGACCCGGGCTTCCACCTCGGCCGCCGCCGCGGCGACGTTGCCCGCGCCGCTGCCGTTGATCGCGAAGGCGGCCTCCTCGGCCGACTCGGCGCCGTCGACGTCGGTCCAGGCGGCGCAGTTGATGACGACGTCCGGCCGCTCGAGGTCGAGCTTGCGATCGAGCACCTCGGGCCTGGTGACGTCGAGCTCGGCGCGGCCGTAGCCGACGACGTCGTGGCCGGCGTTACCGGCGGCGAGGAGGACGTCACGGCCGAGCATCCCGGCGGCTCCGGTGACGAGCAGCTTCATTTCGTGCGGGGTGGCATTGGCACCGGCAGCAGGCTAGCTATCCGGAAACGGGCACGACGGGCAGGCCGGCCTCCGATGCCCGCTCGACGAAGCGCCTGTCGCCGCTGATCACGGTCCCACCCAGCTGCACGGCCAAGGCCGCATAAACCGCGTCGTAGGCGGTCAGGGAGTGGGCAATCGCCAGGGAGAGGGCCGGGAGAGCAAGGTGCGCATCGAGGGGGTGGCGGTCGAGGTCGTCGAGGTTCGAGAGAGCCCCGATCGCCGCCATCGCCGATTCACGGCCCAGCTCATTGCGACCGACGAGCTTCCAGAAGGCATTGGCGCACTCGATCAGGATCAGGTCGGGGGCGTGGAGATCGTGGCCGTCCTCACGGGCTCGGAGCAGGGCCGAGCGAGCCGGTTTCGACATCGGCTCCTCGACGTAAAGCGCCACCATGACGCTGGCATCGACGACGACTGCAGCCATGCGACTACCGGTCGCGGTCTTCGCGGATCAACTCGGCGGCGCCGGGAGAGTCGCTGGAGAGAGCGTGCTCTGCCCGGATCCGATCGGCATCGCGAAGGAACTGCTCCAGCGAAGTGCCCGAACGCGGGGAGAGACTGCGCCGCAGTCTCTCGACGGCCTCCGCGCTGATCGAGCGCCTGGCCGATTTCGCCTCACCGCGCAACTGCTCGTAAAGCTCTGCGGGGACATCTCTGACATAGAGAGTAGGCATTGCTTGCAAAATGCTAGCAGCCATCTGCTGCCCTGCGGCCCCCCTCAGACGAGTTTGATCTCGGAGCGGTCGCCGACGAGGAGCTGGAGGGTCTGCGGCATCCCCTCGCTGCGGGTCAGCTTCACTTCCTTGCCGAGCAGGCTCGCCTCCATCCGGGTGCCGAGGTCTTCGACGACGGAGCCGGCGAGGACGATCGAGTTCTCGACTTCGGAGCGGCGCACGTGGACGTCGTCGCCGATCGAGGTGTAGGGGCCGATGTAGGCGTCCTCGACGTGGGCGCCGGCGCCGATCACGGCGGGGCCGCGGACGACCGCGCGCTCCAGCCTCGCGCCCGCGCCGATGACCACCCGGCCCTCAACCTTCGAGCCCTCGTCGACGTCGCCCTCGATCGAGGTGACCAGCTCCTCGAGCACGAGGCGGTTGGCCTCGAGCATGTCGGCGAGCTGGCCGGTGTCCTTCCACCAGCCGCGCACCACCTCGGAGCGGACGGCGCGGCCGTCGTCGATCAGCTTCTGGATCGCCTCGGTGATCTCGAACTCGCCGCGCCAGGACGGCTCCAGCGAGCGGGCCGCGTCGAAGATCAGGTTCTGGAAGAGGTAGACGCCGACCAGCGCCAGGTTCGAGGGCGGGTCTTTCGGCTTCTCGATCAGGCGGACGATGTGGTCTTCGTCATCGAGCTCGGCAACGCCGTAGGACTGCGGGTCGTCGACCGGGGTGAGCAGGATCAGCGCGTCGGGCTGGTGCTCGTTGAAGGTGGAGACGAGGCCGCGGAGGCCGTCGCGCAGGAGGTTGTCCCCCAGGTACATGACGAAGGGCGAGCTGCCGATGAACTCCTCCGCGGTCAGTACCGCGTGGGCGAGGCCGGCGGGCTTGTCCTGGACGATGTAGGTGATCTCGGCGCCGAAGCGGGAGCCGTCGCCGGCCGCCTCGCGAATCTCCTCGCCGGTCTCGGGCGCGATGATGATCCCGATCTCCCGGACGCCGGCCTCGACCAGGGCCTCGATCCCGTAGAAGAGCACGGGTTTGTTGGCCACGGGCACCAGCTGCTTGGCCGAGGTGTGGGTGATCGGGCGCAGGCGGGTGCCGGCGCCGCCGGAGAGAATCAGTCCCTTCAAGGGCTCCATGCGAGGCTGGAACCCTACTGCGCCGCGAAAGGAGCGGGCTACCGGCCGTTTTGCGCGCCGATATCGTGCGCGCGCATGCCACTTCGGGACAGGGCAGCCGCGGCTCGACGGCACCTCGATCGCCACCTCTTCCCCGCCGCCGAGCCCGGCACCGAGCCCCGCCTGACCCGGCCCCAGGCGGCGGCGCTGGCGCTCGGCCTGCTCGCGCTCGCCGTCGTCCTCCAGCTCGCCCGGATCGGCTGGACCGGCTCGCTCGACGCGCTCTGGGCCGAGGACGGGCCGATCTACCTGGCGGGGGCGATCGAATTCGGCTTCCTCGACGCGATCACGACCGAATACGCCGGCTACCTCGTCCTCGTCCCGCGCCTGATCGGCGAGGTCGGGGCGGCGGTCCCGCTTCGCGACGCCCCGGCGGCGATGGCGATCTCCTCCGCGATCGTCGTCGCCCTCAGCGGCCTCGCCGTCTGGTTCGCCGCCGCCGGCCACGTCGCCAGCCCCGTCCTGCGCGGGGCGCTGGTGGCGCTGACCGTGCTCACCGCCGTCGGCGGCACCGAAACGGTCGTCTCCACCGCCAACGTGCCCTGGTTCATGCTCGTCGCAAGCTTCTGGGTGCTGCTCTGGCGCCCGCGCAGCAACTGGTCGGCCGCCCTCGGGGCGGCCTTCCTTGCCGCCACCGCGCTCAGCACCCCGGGCACGCTGTTCTTCCTCCCCCTCGCCCTGCTCCGCGCCTTCGCCGTCCGCGACGGCCGGGACGCGACGATCGTCGGCGCCTACTTCGGCGCCAACCTCGTCCAGCTCTACGCGGTCTCCCGCAGCACCTACGAAGGGGTCGAACCGGTCTGGACCGGAGACATCTGGAGCGTGCTGCTGCAACGGGTCGTCGACGGCACCTTCTTCGGCCTGCGGCTCGGGGGAGAGCTGTGGGGGCTCTGGGGCTGGGCCTTCCTGATCCTGCTCACGGTCGCGTCGGCGATCGGGCTGGCCCTCGTCCTCCGGAAGCCGGCGCCCTCGGTCCGCTATCTGGCGGCGGTGACGGTTCCGGTTGCCCTGCTGATGTTTGTCGTCTCGATCTACCAGCGGGCAGTGGCGATCCCGATGCTCTGGCACGAGGGCGACTGGATCCCCGACGCCGGTCGCTACGCGGTCGTCCCGGTGATGCTGCTGGTCGGCCTGGTCTTCGTAATCGTCGACCGCGACTGGCGAGGGCGCAACTGGGGCCAGCGCCCGTGGTTGGGAGTTGCGATGGTCGCCGTGATCCTCCTCTCCGCCCTCGTCTCGCTGCCGGCCCGAAACGTGCTCGGGCGCGGGACCCCGCCCTGGAGCGCCTCGATGGACAAGGCGGAACGGACCTGCGCAGCGGCGCCCGGGGCGGTCGCCATCTTCGACATCTCGCCACCGGGGTTCGCCGTTCCGCTCTCCTGCGCGACCGTCCTCGCCTCCTCCGACGCCGAGCCGCGTCGCTAGGCTGAGAGCTCCTCGAAGGCGCCCTATGCCCGTCGACAATCCCGCAACCGAAGCGCCGACGGACCGGCGCGCACCGGCGCCCAAAGCGGGTGACCCGTTGGCGATCCAGGTCGCGGGCCTGGAGAAGTCCTTCCGCATCCCCACCCACCGCGTCGACTCCTTCAAGGAGCGGCTGGTCCGCCCCTTCGCGGCCCGCGAGTATCGCGAGCTGCAGGCGCTGAAAGGGATCTCCTTCGAAGTCCGCAAGGGGGAGTTCTTCGGCATCGTCGGCCGCAACGGCTCCGGCAAGAGCACGCTGCTGAAACTGCTCGCCAGCATCTACCGGCCCGACGCCGGCCGCATCCGCATGGCCGGCCGCCTCGCCCCCTTCATCGAGCTCGGCGTCGGCTTCAACATGGAGCTGACGGCGCGGGAAAACGTCGTCCTCAACGGGGTGATGATGGGGCTGACGCCGGGAGAGACTCGGCGCCGGCTCGACGCGGTGATCGATTTCGCCGAGCTGGAGGAGTTCGCCGAACTGAAGCTGAAGAACTACTCCTCGGGGATGCTGGTGAGGCTCGCCTTCTCGGTGATGATGGAGGCCGACGCCGACGTGCTGCTGATCGACGAGGTGCTGGCGGTCGGCGACGCCGCCTTCCAGCAGAAGTGCGCCGACGCCTTCCACGCGATGAAAGCGCGCGGCAAGACGATCGTCCTCGTCACCCACGAGATGGCGACGGTCGAGGAGTACTGCCACCGGGCGATGCTGATCGACGGCGGCCACATCCGCCAGCTCGGCGACCCGGCCGAAACCGGGCGCTCGTACCTGAAGCTGAACTTCGAACGCGGGGTCGAAACCAGCGACCCGGCCGCGGGGACGGGGGCCGAAGGGGCGCGCCTCGTCGACTGCTGGCTGGAGAACGCGGCCGGGGAGCGGACGACGACGATCGAGCACGGCGAGGAGATCCACCTGCGGGCCGAGATCGAGGTCGAGCGCGAGGCGGCCGGGCTCGGGGTCGGCTTCGTGATCGCCAACGCCGACGGGCTCGGGCTGTTCGAGTTCGGCACCCACGTCGAGGCCGCCGACGGCTCCGACGTGGTCCCGGCGGGGACGCGCACGCTCGTCAAGGCGAAGCTCGAGAACCCGCTCGCGCCCGGCCGCCACTTCGTCCACTGCGGGGCGCAGAGCAACCGCGGCGGCGGCGTCCACGTCTACGTCCACAACGCCCTCGACTTCGTCGTCTTCGGCACGGTCGGAACCAAGGGGATCGTCTCGATCGAGCACGAGATCGAGGCGACGGTGGAGACGGAGGGCAAGCCGTGACCGCGACGACTCCGGACGCCGGCCTGCGCGACGTCAACGGGCCCTCGGCCCTGGGAGGCGGCCGCCGTCGCTTCTTCGACCTGCTCTGGCTGATGTCGGTGACCGAGTTCCGCCGCACCTACTTCGGCACCGTCTTCGGCTACCTCTGGTCGCTGGTGCGGCCGCTGATGCTCTTCGGCGTCCTCCTCTTCGTCTTCACCCAGGTCTTCAAAGTCGGCAGCAGCCTCGACGACTACCCGGTCCTGCTGCTGCTGGGGATCGTCCAGTTCACCTTCTTCCAGGAAGCGACGACCGCCGCCGTCACCTCCGTCGTCGCCCAGGAGGGGGTCGTCCGCAAGACCCAGTTCCCGCGCCTGGTGATCCCGCTGGCGACGGTGCTGACGGCGTTCTTCAACTTCTGCCTCAACCTCGTCGTGGTCCTCGTCTTCATCCTCGCCTGGGGCGTCGAGCCGATGTGGACGTGGCTGCTCTTCCCGGTCGCGGTGGCGGCGCTCTTCGTCCTCACCGCCGCCGTCAGCATGATCCTCTCGGTCCTCTTCGTCCGCTTCCGCGACGTCGCGATCATCTGGACCGTCCTCGCCCAGGTCCTCTTCTACGCGACCCCGATCCTCTACCCCCTCGGCCTCGAAGACTTCCTCAACCGGACGGTCGAAAACCTGCTGATGCTGAACCCGCTGGCGGTGATCTTCGAGCAGGTCCGGGTCTGGATGCTCGAACCCTCGGCCCCCACCCCGGCCGAGGCGGCGGGCGGCGCCCTCCACCTGCTGCCGGCGGTGGCGATCTACCTCGGCGTCTGCGCCTTCGCCGTCTGGATCTTCAACCGCGAGGCCCCGCGGATCGCCGAGGACCTCTAAGGGGGAGAACCCCCAGGTCGAGGCGACTTAGTGTCCTCGTGGGACACCAAGACGCCTCGATCGATTGGCGCATCGCTCGCGTCGCTCGCGAGCAGCACGGGATCGTGACGACTGCGCAACTCGTCGAGGTGGGGTTGACGAAAAGCGCGATCGCCAAGCGCGCGAGGCAAGGGCGGCTACACCGCCTCCATCGTGGCGTCTATGCGGTCGGCCATGAGGGCATCAGCGAAGAGGCGAGGTGGATGGCGGCCGTGCTCGCATGTGGCACTGATGCCGTGCTGAGTCACGGCGCCGCCGCCGTCCATTGGGGCCTTCTGCGCCCCCTCGACGGCCCGATCGACGTCACCGTCCCAACCCAAGACGGCCGCGCGCGACGGCAAGGCATCCGCGTCCATCGCCGCGGAAGCCTCAAGGCGCATTGGTCGACCGCTGGTTCACTAAGTCGCCTTGCCACCGTGCGGGACCACATCCCGGTCACGACGGTGCCTCGCACGCTCGTGGATTTACGCGACACGCTTCCTCCTCGGCTCGTTCGTCGCGCCGTCCGCCAGGCCGAGTTCCTCGGCCTGGCGTTGGGAGAGATCAAGACGGATCGCACCCGCAGCGACCTCGAGCGTTACTTCCTCCGCCTCTGCCGGAGCCAAGGGCTGCCGCTGCCAGAGGTAAACGTCCCACTTGGCGGCATGACCGTGGACTTCCTCTGGCGCGACGCGCGCCTGGTCGTGGAAACGGACAGCTACGCGACCCACGGCGGCACCGTTGCCTTCGAGGACGATCGCCAGCGGGACCTGCGGCTGCGGCGGGTCGGCTACTCCGTCCATCACTTCAGCGAACGACAGCTCGAAGAGGAACCCGACCCCGTGGTCGAGGACGTGGCCTCGGCGCTGCGGGTGGCGGGGACGTGATGCGAGGCGAACTTGCCTCGGCCGAGATCGGCTACTGAGCCGGACAGAGGCGGGCCAGCTGGCTCGCTTCGACGTGGAGGTACCAGGGGTTCGGCGCTTCGTCGCGCGGGACCCGCAGCAGCGTCGTCGAGCCGCCGGGGGAGGGTTCGGTGACGACCGGGTATTCGCCCGTGGCGAAGCGGCGCAGCTTGAAGACAGCGTCGGCTCCGGGCGCGACTTCGATCCGGTGCAGGCCCGGGCGCAGCTCGACCTCGCTGTCGGGGGCGCTGCCGGCGGGCTGGGTGACGCAGCCCTCCCCTCCCGAGCCGAACTCGCCGGGCCGCACCGCGGTCGAGAGCGGCAGCACCCGCGAGAGGACGACGTCGGCGTAGTGGCGCCCGACCGGCGGGGCCGCTTCGAGTTCCTCGAGGCTGTAGGCGGCCGAGCCCCAGCGGTCGGCGGCTTCGAAGTACTTGCCGGCGCTGACGACACCGAGCGAGGCGGTGCCGGCTACCTCCGGGTCCGAGAGGGCGTAGCCGGGGTCGACGGTGCGGCGGGATATCTCCAGCGCCGTCAGGTCGGCGCGGGTGAAGACGCTCTGTTCACGCTCCCACTCGCCGCCCGTCTTCATGTAGCCGATGTTCGGGACGATCGCGACGAGGACGACGCCGCCCGCGACCAGCAGCGCGTTGCGGTTCCAGCGCACGCCGCGCAGCAACTCCGCCGCGATCAGCAGGACGAAGATCGCGCCCGCGTAGACGTAGCGGGTGGCGGTGGCTTCGCGGCCGGGGATGAAGTTGAAGGCCGCCAGCAGCCAGTAGCTGACGGCGGCGGCGGCGACCGGCCAGAAGCCGGCCGGGACTCCCCGCTGGCGGATCCGGAAGCCGGCGGCGACGAGGAGGGCGACGAGCAGCGGGGCGCCGAAGTCGATCGATGCCGGCCCGCTGGCCGGGGTCTTGCTCAGGCCCGCCAGCGAGCTGAGCGCCGAGGCGAACCCTTCCATCACGTAGACCGGTGAGTTGAGGACGTTCTCCAGCGTCAGGTGGGTTTCGGCCTCGTTCCCCCAGCCGGCGTACCAGGCGAGGTAGACCAGGCCGGGGACGAGGAAGACGTAGGCGCGCCGCCAGCCCCGCGTCCGGCGCTTGACGAAGACGTCGACGGCGGCGGCGAGGACGAAGGAGATGCCGAGGCTGCCGGAGAGGACGGCGAGGACCAGCATCGCGCAGGCCCAGGCGTCGCCGCGCCCGTCCTCGCGGTCGAGGAAGAGCAGCATCGCCAGCCCGAAGACGATCGGCAGCGTGAACTCGTTCTCGAAGGGCCAGAGCAGGATCGGCCAGGCGGCGCCGAGGAAGAGCATCAGCGAGGCCGCCATCAGCGCCAGCCAGGGGTTGGTCCGGCGCCGCACGTAGACGAAGAGGAGGACCGCCGCCGCCAGCAGGCTCAGCCCCATCGCCACCTGTTCGGGCGTGTTCGAGGTCATCCCGAAGACCTCCAGCAGGACCTTCGTGATCGCCACCGGGATGACGACGATGTGCTCGTTGTGGGGCTTCAGGAAGGCGTCGGCGGAGAAGTCCTGCCGGTCGAGCAGGAAGGCCCAGGTGTCCTGGAAGAAGGTGACGTCCCACTGCGCCTTCGCCAGGGCGGCGGCGGCCAGGACCAGCGCCACGCCCAGCAGCAGAACGGGGACGTTGCGCCTCTGCCACGCCATCAGGCGCGCGAGTCTATCCGTGGCCATCGACGGTCTGTCTGGTTCGGCCAGACGAGAGGCCTACCTCGTCTGGTAGACAGCGTCGCGATGAGGCGTGCGTCGAGCGGGGCGGCAGGGCACCGCGAGTGGTCGATCATGCTCGCGCTCTGGGTGCTTGCGGTGCTCGCCTGCGTCCTCGGCCTCTCGCGGCCGACCGAAGCTCACGAAGCGACCGGCGAGCAGCTGCTCGACCTCGTGCGCGTGCTCGCCACCACCGCCCTGGTCCTCGTCCTGCTGCTCGGCCCCGGGATCGCCCTCCGCGACCTCACGGGGAAGCGAGATGTCTCCCTCGGCTTCCTGCCACTGCCCGGCATCGCCCTGCTGGTCGCGATCGGGGCGCTCGCCTGGGCGCTGGCCGGGCCGATCGGCTCGGTGAAGACGTGCTTCCTACTGACGGCCCCGGTACTTGCCGCCCTCTTCGTCGCCCTGACGCGGGCCGGCCCGGAGGGACTGCTCGATCCCGAGGAGCGCGTCGCCCTGATGATCGTCGGCGGCCTGCTCGGCCTCGCGATCGCACGCGCCCTCTGGTTCCTGGGCCCCGAGGGAGAGCTCTTCTCCGGCGGCATCACCCGCACCCTCGAGGTCGGCTCCCGGCCCGACAGCAGGATTCCCTTCCACGTCACCCAGCTTGTCGCCGGCGGCGACGATCCCTACGACAAGCTCGGTGCCTCCTACTTCGCCCCCTACAACTTCTCGAGCCGCGGCCCGCTGGCCGGAGTCGCCACCGCGCCCGTCGTCCTGCTCACGGGCGGGCGGCCTCCGGCGGAAGTCCCCGAATTCGCCTGGAAGCCCTTCGACCCGAGCGGGTTCATGGCCTTCCGGATCGCGATGACGACCCTCTCCTGCACCGCCCTGCTGTCCCTCTGGACGCTCGTCCGGCGGCTCGCCGGCCCAGGCGCGGCCCGCTTCGGCGTCCTGCTCGCCGCGACCACCCCGTTTCTCCTGCACGAAGCCTGGTTCACCTGGCCGAAGCTGCTGGCCGCCTCCTTCGTGCTCCTCGCCGCGGTCTCGCTGATCGAAAGGCGGCCGCTGCAGGCCGGCCTCCTCGTCGGGGTCGGCTACCTGATGCACCCGGTGGCGCTGCTGGCACTGCCGGCGCTCGGCCTGCTCGCGCTCTGGCCGCTGGTCGACCCGCCCTGGCGGCACCCGCGGATCGCCGACCTGCTCAAGCTCGCCCTCGGCGTCGGCGCCTTTGTGCTCTTCTGGCGACTCGCCAACTTCTCCCACTACGAGCAGGGCGACTTCTTCAACTACCTGACCGAAGCGGGGCCGGGCGTCCAGGCGGCCCCCTGGTCGGATCCGGGAGCCTGGCTCAGCCACCGGCTCGAATCGCTCGGCAACACGGTGGTGCCGATGATGCTGGCGCTGGCACACGGGGACAACCCCTCGATCAACTCCTTCGGCGGCACCTCCCCGCCGCTGATCCACATCTTCTTCCAGTACTGGAACACGCTGCCCTTCGGAGTCGGGATCGTCTTCTTCCCGCTGCTCCTCGTCAGCCTCTGGAAGGCCTGGCGGCGCTGGCCCTGGGGCGTCTTCCTCGCCGTCGGGGTCCCCTTCCTCACCTTCCTCGTCTACTGGGGCTCCTACGCGACGGGGATGCTGCCCGAGGGACTCCAGGCCTGGGTCCTGATGCTGCTGGCGGTTGCGGCGATCCAGCAGGGGCGCTCCGGCTTCCCCTGGCTGCGCTCGGCGCCGATCAGAGCAATCCTCAGCCTCCGCGCGCTGGAGCTGCTGGCGGTCGCCGTGGTGCCGACCTGGGCGACCCGCGGCGAGTTGATCTCAGCCCAGTACCCGCTCACGGACGCGGTCGCGCTGGCCGGGATGACTCTCTTCGCCGGCGCCCTCGGGATCGCGGTCTGGAGAGCGGGCGCAGAGGGCAGCGAAACCGGCGAGGGCGAGAGCGGCGAAGGCGGCGTTGGCGGGGGAGAAAGAGGCTCCCGGCAGCGGCTCGAAGTACGGCACGTAGAGCGCGAGGCTGAACAGCGCCGCTGAGAGGAGGTAGGGGACAGCGAAGCGCGGCAGCACCGCCCGCAGTGCCGCGACGCAGCCGACGGCGCCGAGGATCGGGAGCAGGTAGCTGCCGACGTGGATCGAGGTCCGCGCCGGCTCGCCGCCGATGATCACCAGGCCCCAGACGAGGGCGCCGATGCCGAAAGCGGCGAAGCAGAGGAGGGCGAAGCGCCACTCCGGCTCGCGGCGGGGGCGGCGGCGCCAGGCCAGGGCCATTGCTACGGGCCCGAGCAGGAGCAGGCCGAGCGAGGGCAGCAGGAAGAAGAAGGAGACCGAGCGGATCGCCCTGACCACATCGGTGAGGCTGCCGCCCTCGAGCCCGTTCTTCAGCGAGTCGTAGGCCTCGCTCCCGCCGACCATCGTCTCGAAGTTGTCGAGCTTGTAATCGATCGCGCCGCTGAACCCGATTTCGCCGTAGGTGTCGGCGATCGCCTCACCGGTGCCGCGGTCGTCGATCTCGACGACGCCGCCGACCTGCCACTTGACGAGCCGGTTGCCGGGCGGGTCGCCGTACTTCTGGTAGGCGCTCCAGGGCGCCAGGGCGACGATCGCGACCAGGGCCGCCACCCCCACCCAGCGCGCCGACGGCATGCCGCGGTAGGCGGCGATTGCCAGCAGCGGGACGATGCCGAAGACGCTGGCGCCGTGGGCGAGCATCGCCAGCCCGCAGAGGGCGGCGAAGAGCGCCGCCGCCCAGAGGCTGTGTCGCAGCTCCCCCCGGAGCGGGGTCAGGACCAGGGCCGCCGCGGCCAGCAGCAGCGCCGCCGGCAGCAACTTCGGCCAGACGTAGAAGCCGTTGACGATCGCGAGGCCGCTGACCAGCACCGTCCCCATCGCCAGCGCCCGGGTCAGTCGGCCCACCCGCGCCGCCACGAGCAGCGCCCAGAGGCCGACGATCCAAAGTTGCTGCAGGACCACCCCGAGCACCTGGTAGTGGAGGCCGGTGGTGTCCCAGGCAAACGGGCGCTGCGTGAGCACATAGCCGATCTGCAGCGGCGGCCGGTCGCTGGCGAGCCATTCGCCGGGGAACTCGGGTGGGGTGCCGTGGTGGCCGTTGGCGTAGAACCAGTCGGCGAAGAAATGCGGGATCAGGTTGTCGCCGGGCAGGGTTTCGAAGAACCGGCTCTGAGCCAGGGTCAGCGGTTGCGTAGCGCCGCCGTGCATGAAGCCGAGGAAGACCAGGAAAGCCGATCCCAGCGCCCAGAGGGCGAGCGGGACGGCCAGTGCGCGCAGCACCTCTCCCGCGACGGCGCGGGTGCCGAGAATCCAGGCGACAACCAGGGCCGAGCCGAAGGCAAGGAAGTAAGAGAGCGTTTCGCCCGCCAGCGGATCGGCGTAATAGGCCCAGAACCCGAGCATCGCCCCGGCGCCCGAGGCGGCCAGGCCGACGGCGAGGAGGACGGGCACCGCGCGCACGCCGCGCGCAGCGGCGAACAGGGCCGCGGCCACGCCTGGGATGCCGGTGAGCACGAGGTGGATCACCAGGAGGAGAAGCAGTTCGCCCTGCACGGCGGAGAAGGTTGGCACAGGAGCGACCAGGGGCGAGGGGCGCCGGTTCGGAGCACTCCGAGGCCGGTAAACTCGCCGAGATGGCAGATCAGACCTCGCCGGTCGCGCCGCGTGAGGACGCCGGCAGCGCCCCTGAGTACGGGTCCTATTACTACCGCCACGACTGCGGCATCCCGTATGAGCGCAACGAGCACTGGCTCGGCTTCTTCGACCAGGTCGCCGAGGCGATCGTGCGCGAATACCACCCCGCGACGGTGCTCGACGCCGGCTGCGCGATGGGCTTCCTGGTCGAGGCGCTGCGCAAACGCGGCGTCGACGCGAAGGGGATCGACGTCTCCGAGTACGCGATCTCCCAGGTCCACGAGTCCGTCGCCGAGCACTGCAGGGTCGGCTCCCTGAGCGAGCCGCTGGGCGGCCGCTACGACCTCGTCACCTGCATCGAGGTGCTCGAGCACATCCCGCCCGAGCAGGCCGACGCCGCGATCGCCAACCTCTGCGCCGCCGGTGATCGGCTGCTCGTCTCCACCTCGCCGCGCGACTACTCCGAGCCGACCCACCTCAACGTCCAGCCGCCCGAGTTCTGGTCGGCGGCCTTCGCCCGCGAAGGCTTCTTCCGCGACGTCGACCGCGACCTCTCCTACCTCACCCCCTGGGCCGTCCTCTACGTGCGGCGCGAGGAGCCGCTGACCGAGACGGTCCGCCGCTACGACCGCTCCTGGTGGCGCCTTCGCGACGAGGCCCAGGAGGTGCGGACGGCGCTGCTGAAATCGCAGGAGAGGCTGGCGGAGCTGGAGGGCGGCGACGTCGAGGACCGCCCGCAGCTGCTGCAGGAGGTCGACCGCCTCCAGGAGGAGGTCCTGCGGCTCCGCGACCTGCTGATCGGCAAGGACGCCGAGCTCGGTGCCGCCCGCGGCCGACTCTGCGAGCTCGAAGACCAGAACCAGCGGGTGGCGAACGTCGCCAACCGGGTGCACTCGCGGATCCCGCGGGTCTTCCGCCTCTTCGGCGCGCTCCTGCGGCGGCTGCGCGGCCTCGCCCGGGGCTGAGGCCGTGACCCCACCCCGCTTCTCGGTCCTGACCCCGGTCTACGAAACGCCGGCCGACGTCCTCTGGGAGATGCTCGAGTCGGTGCGGACCCAGACCTTCGAGGACTGGGAGCTCTGCCTCGTCGACGACTGCTCCAGCACCCCCCACGTACGGCGCCTGCTGGAGGAGGCGGTCGCCTCGGACCCGCGGATCAAGTTCCGCCGGCGGCAGGAGAACGGCGGCATCGTCGCCGCCTCCAACGACGCCCTGGAGATGGCCGGGGGCGAGTTCCTCGCCCTCCTCGACCACGACGACGAGCTCCACCCAGACGCCCTCGCCCACGTCCACGAGGCCTTGCTGGGGACCCCGGAAGCCGACTACGTCTACACCGACGAGGACAAGATCGACCGCGCCGGCCACCACTCCGGCCCCTTCTTCAAGCCCGACTGGTCGCCGGAGCGGATGCGGACGCAGATGTACACCTGCCACCTCAGCGTCCTCCGCCGCTCGCTGGTCGAAGAGGTCGGCGGCTTCGACGCCGGGTTCGAGGGCTCCCAGGACTGGGACCTCGTCCTCAAGGTGACCGAGCGCGCCCGCGCCGTCCTCCACGTGCCCCGCATCCTCTACCACTGGCGGATGCTCGAGACCTCGGCGGCGGGCGGCGGCGAAGCGGCGAAACCGTGGGCCTTCGAGGCGGGGAAGCGGGCGATCCAGGCCCACTGCGACCGGATCGGCCTGCCGGCGCGGGCGACCCGCGACGAGGTCGACCCCGGCGTCTACCACCTCGAGCCCGAGCTGAGCGACGAACCGCTGGTCAGCATCGTCATCCCCAGCCGCGGCACGGTGCGGGAGATTCGCTACGAGCCGGTGGTCCTGATCAACAACTGCGTCCGCAGCATCGTCGAGCGCTCGACCTACGAGAACTACGAGATCGTCTGCGTGCTCGACGCCGACACTCCCCGGGACGTCTTCGACGACCTCCGCGAGATCGGCGGCGAGCGGGTCCGGATCGTCCGCTTCGACCGCCCCTTCAACTTCTCGGCCAAGATCAACGTCGGCGCCGTGCGGAGCAAGGGCGAGCACCTGCTGCTGCTGAACGACGACATCGAGGTCGCGACCCCGAACTGGCTGGAGCGGATGGTGATGTACTCGGCGCATCCCGGCGTCGGCGCCGTCGGCGGCAAGCTGCTCTGGGAAGACGGCCGCCTCCAGCACGTCGGGGTGGAGTTCGAGGGCGGCCTGCCCGGCCACCTCTGCCGCGGCTTCGGCGGCGACTACCGCGGCTACGGCAACGGCATGCGGATCGCCCGCGACTGCCTTGCCGTCACCGGCGCCTGCCTGATGACGAGCCGCGAGCGGTTCGAGGAGATCGGCGGCCTCAGCCCCTCCTTCCCGGTCAACTACAACGACATCGACTACTGCCTGAAGCTCTATTCGCGCGGGCAGCGGATCGTCTACGACCCCGACCTGGTGATGTTCCACTTCGAGTCCTCGAGCCGCGAGACCGACGTCCAGGAATGGGAGAAAGACCGGCTGCTCGACCGCTGGGAACCGATCACCGCCGCCGACCCCTACTCGAACCCTCACCTCCGCCACGGCTCGCCGCGGCTGAGCGCGCAGCTGAACTGGATGATCCGGCGCCGCCCGAACCTGCCGAAGGTGCTGACCCGCCGCCGGGGCTAGAGCGTTGCTGCGCCGGAACCGGGGCAAGGAGCTCCTTCCCTGGGACAGCCTCGACCACCCTCCGGCCCGCTTCCGGTTCGAGGCCGGGGTGATCGTCGCCAGCGGCTGGGCCCTCTTCGAGGACAGCCCGGTGGCGAAGGTCGAGGGATGGCTGGGGGACGTCTCCCTGGGTAAGGCGCGGCTGGGATTGCCACGCCCCGACGTCGCCGCACTTCATCCCGCCCCCGAGGCGACCGTCTGCGGCTTCGAACTACGAGCCGGGATCGAGCCGCCGCAAGCGGACGCCGAGACGGAGCTGCGGATCGTCGCGACCTCGCTGGCCGGGGAGGAGCGGGAGCTGGGAGCGGTGCCGGTGACGCTGGCAGCGGCGGCGAAGCGGGTCCCGCGGCCGCCGCGCATCGACCCCTCGTCCCCCGGCGGAAGCGGGCTCCGCCTGCTCGCCTTCAGCAACGTCCTCACCCTCGGCGGTGCCGCGCTCCACCTTGACGAGCTCCTGAGGGAGATGCAGCGACAGGGGCGGGTCGCGCCGACGGTGGTCACGGCCATCGACGGTCCTCTCCGGGGCGACCTCGAAGCAGCAGGCGTGCCGGTGCACCTGCTGGGCCCGCTGCCGCTCGACGACCTCGACGCCTACCTCGACCGGGCCGAGGAGATCGCCGCCTGGGCGGCGGGGAAAGGATTCGAGCTCGTCCTCGTCAACACGGCGACGGCGCTGACGCTGCCGGGAGCCGACGTCGGCCGGGCCCTGGGCCTGCCGGTCGTCTGGTCGATCCACGAGAGCTTCCCGCCCGCTTTGCTCTGGGACGGCCTCGGCCCGGGCCTGCGCGAGCACGCCGAATCGGCACTCGCCGAAGCCGCCTTCGCCGTCTTCGAGGCCGAGGCGACGCGCAGGCTCTACCCCGCGCTCGCCGAGCGCTCGGCGACGATCCCCTACGGCCTCGACCTGGCGCCGATCGAAGCGGTCCGGGTCGGCTTCGACCGCGACCGCACCCGCCGCGAGCTGGGAATCGCGGCAGACGCCGACCTGGCGATCTGCGTCGGCACGGTCGAGCCGCGCAAGGCGCAGCTGCAGCTGGCCCGCGCCTTCGACCTCGTCGCCGAGCGCCACCCGCGGGCGCAGCTGGCGTTCGTCGGCAGCGACGAGGGGGCGAGCTCGGCGGCACTGGCGGCCTGGATCGCCTCCTCACCCCACGGCGAGCGGATGCGGCTGGTGCCGCGGACCCCGGAGGTGCAGCGCTGGGTAGGCGCCGCCGACCTCCTCATCTGCGCCTCCGACGTCGAGTCCCTCCCCAGATCGGTCCTCGAGGCGATGGCCTGGGAGAAGCCCGTCCTCGCCACCGCCGTCTTCGGCCTCGCCGAGACGATCGAGCATGGCGTCAACGGCTGGCTCTGCGAGCCCGGCGACCTCGGCGCCCTGGCGGCCGGGCTGGACCTCGCCTTCGGGTCAGACGCCGAGACGAGACGGCGAATCGGGAGCGCCGCGCGGGAGCTGGTCCTCAGCCGCCACGACCTCGGCTCCTACGCGCGGCTCATCGGAGATCTGTTCGACTCGACTGTCACAGCTTCCATTCCTCCTGAGCGAGGGGAGCGTCGTTGAGCTGGTCGCGCCGCTCCCGCCAGTCGGGCATGAAGCCGTCCATCAAGGCGGTGAAGCGGCGTCCGTGACCACGCTCCAGTAGATGGGTCATCTCGTGAACGGCGATGTACTCGAGGCTCTCGGGGTGCTTTTTCGCCAGCTCGACGTTGAACCAGATGTGTCCCGTCTCGCGGTTGCAGGAGCCCCACTTGGTCTTCATCCGTCGAACCGACCAGCGGGAAACCTCGACCCCCATCACTGCCTCCCACCTGGCGAGAATCCCCGGAACGGCCCCACGTAGCTGCTCGCGGTACCAACGGTCGAGCACTTCGCGGCTCTGCTCGGGAGAGCCCTCCTCGGGGACGTAGAGAACCATCCGGTCTCCGTCGAGCTCGACGTGGGCGCGACCGGCCCGCTTCACCACCTTGAGCCGGTAGCGGCTCCCCCACGCGTGGTGCGACTCGCCGCTGACCATCTGGCGCCGGGATTGCCGCTCAGCGGCCTCCAGTCGCTCGCGCTCGCGCTTGATCCAGGGGAGGCGCTGCACGAGGGCCAGGCGAACCTGCTCGTCATCGAGCCGCCGCGGCGCGGCCACCCGCACCCGACCGACTGGCGGGTAGACCCCGATGTGGAGGTTCTTGATGTCCTTGTAGACGACGTCGACGCTGATGCCGGCAACCGTGAGGTAGGCGCTAGCGGTACTCATCGCGGGCTCTCACGAGCTCGAACAGCTCGTCAAGACGATCGAAGTCAGGTGACAGCGCGGTCTTGATTGCCAGTCTGACCTTGCGTTCCTTCAGCGTGTCGCCGACCCAGGAGTCGGGCCGGGAGTCCAAGATCGCCTGGTCGACCCCGACAGCGAGGTCCTCCGCGGGGGCGAAGAAATCGACGAGCGCCCGCCGGCCACCGTTGTCCGCCCACGCCGGATAGCTCGTCTCCGATTCCCCCTTGCCCAGTTTCGTCGCGTGTTCCAGCAGCTTCTCGAGATAGCGCTGGTACTCGAGTGAACCCCGCCGCCGCTCCTCGAGGATCGCGTCGAGCAGCTCAGACATGCGGTCGTAGTACCTCGGGTTCAGCGGGCGCTCGTCGACGATCACCGTGCGAATGTTGTTGGCGATCGTCTCGGCGACGGCCTCGGGGTCCTCCTTGATGCCGTCCGGGAGCCGGTCGATCGCCCCGGCTCCGAGCCGCACGATCAGCTCGACGAGTCCCGCGTCGCCGAAGTCGGAGATGACCTCCGACGGATCGGCGCTGATGTAGGTGTCGAGCAGGCGGCGCATGCCGGCCTCGTGCTGCTTGAAGTCGACGTCCTCGCCGGCGCCCAGCTTGACCTCGGCGCGGACGTTGGCGTAGTGGGCCACCTCGGCCTTGATCGCAGCCGCCTCCTCACCGGAGTACCCGGCTGTTCCCATCTCGTTGGCGAGGTTCGCGTAGGAGCGGCTCAGGCGTGCGACGAGCTTGTACAGCTCGACCCGCTTCGGCTCGTTCGCCTTGAGCTGCGCGGCGTCGCCCTGCTCGGCGGCGCAGAAGTAATGCTGATACTGGAGCGTGTTCCTCGGGGGGTCGACCGGCTCGCAAAGGGCGCGGATCAGCTCGAGCGCCTCGTCGAGGTCCTCGCGGGCCTCGACGAGACGATCGGAGAGCAGCCCCTCGATGTCCTTCTCCTCGTAGCCGTCGAGGGCGCCCCCGGTGTAATCGGTGATCGCTGCTTCCAGCGAGTTGAAGAGGTCGCGGTAGTCGACGACATAGCCGTAGTCCTTGTCCTCGCCGTCGAGCCGGTTGACCCGGCAGATCGCCTGGAAGAGACCGTGGTCCCGCATCGTCTTGTCGATGTAGAGATAGGTCGCGCTGGGCGCGTCAAACCCGGTGAGCAGCTTGTCGACGACGATCAGCAGCCGCATCTGCCCCGGGTTATGGACGAACTGGTCCTTGACCTGCTTCTCGAAGAGCTCGACTTTGCCCTCGGCGGCATCGGCGGGCTCGTCGAAGTGATCGGCCAGCATCTGCCGGTAGATCTCGTACCGGCGCAGCCGCTCGGTCGCACCCTCGCCGGAGTCCTCCTTGGCGATATCCCCCGCCTTCGGGTCGTAGGAGGTGACGATCGCGCACCTGCCCTTGAAGCCCGCCTGGCAGAACAGCTCGTAGAACTTGCAGGCCTGATAGATGCTCGAGCCGACGAGGATCGCGTTGCCGCGGCCATCCATCAGCCGCGGCTTCGTCTCCATGTCGAAGAGGATGTCGTCGACGATCTGGCGGGCCCGCGGCTCGGAGCTGACGACTTTCTGGATCGTCCCCCAACGCTTCTTCAACTCGGCTTTGGAGAGGTCGGTCATGCCCTTGGTCCTGGCCTCGAACCAGGCGTCGACTTTCGCCGGAGAGGTGAGCTCCTGGTCGATCGTCCGTGCCTCGTAACGCAGGTCGAGCACGACCCCGTCGGCAACCGCCTCGTCGTACTTGTAGGTGTGGATGAGCGAGCCGAAGGTCTCGATGCTGGATTCCTTGTCCCGGCGCAACAGCGGCGTGCCGGTGAAGCCGATGAACATCGCCCCCGGCAGCAGCCGCTCCATCGCCGCGTGCATCTTGCCCGTCTGGGTGCGGTGGGCCTCGTCGACGAAGACGAAGAGGTTGCCCTTGGCCCTGAAGCCGGAGGGGAGCTTGGCGTGCAGCTCGGCGATGAAATCGGCCTCCGCCTCCTCGCGGCGCTCCTCGTCCTCGGAGCCGCGGAACTTGTGGATCAGGGAGCAGACCAGCCATGGCTCGCTCTGGTTCAGCGTGGCAAGCAGGTCGGCGCCGCTGCTCGTGCGGTAAATCTTCTCGCCGACGCCGTCGAAGACGCCCTCGATCTGTTCGTCGAGCTCGGTCCGGTCGGTGATCAGAAGCACGCGAGCGTCCTTCTGGTGCTCGCGGATCCACTTCGCGAGCCAGACCATCGTCAGCGACTTGCCCGAGCCCTGGGTGTGCCAGACGATGCCGCCTTCGCGCTTCTCGACCCGCTCCTGAGCCGCCTTGACGCCGAAGTACTGGTTGTGGCGGCACACCTTCTTGACCCCGGAGTCGAAGACGACGAAGTCGTGGACGACCTCCAGCAGCCGCTCCTTCACGCACAGCTGCACCAAGGCCCGATCCAGCGGCTCATCGATCTCGCCGTCCTCCTTCCAGGACAGCCAATGCTTCTCCGGCGTCTCGATCGTCGCGTAGCGCAGCCCCTCGACGTCGTTCCCGGCCATGACCAGCTGGACGGTCGTGAAGAAGGGCCGGATGAACTCCGGCCGCTGGTTGCCGATCGTCTGCCGGATGCCCTCCGATACGGCGATCTTGGAGCGCTTCAGCTCGATCGTGGCGATCGCGATGCCGTTGACGTAGAGCACGAGGTCGGGCCGCTTCGTGTGCTGGCCGAACACAGTGACCTCCTCGGCTACCGCGAAGTGATTCGCCTCCGGGTTCTCCCAGTCGATCAGCCAGACCGTCTCGTTGACGTGACCGACTTCGGGCTTCACCTTCACGCCGTAACGGAGGAGGCGGTAGACGTCTTCGTTGGCCTCGTAGAGATCGCGGCCACCGCCGGGCGAAGCGTCGCTCTTCAGCTGGCGCACCGCTTTGCTGATGTGGACTGCGCCGTAGCCTCGCTTCTCCAGGTTCGACCCGAGCATCTGGGCGTCGACGTTGGAGTTCTCCCCTCGCTCGTGCCAGTTCCCGAGATAGTCGTAATCCAGCGTGTCGCGAAACAGCTTCACCACACGTTCCTGCGCCCTGCGCTCGATCTGGCCGACGTTGCTCATGCCGCTGCTTCCGTTGCCTGCGGGTGCGCCCGGGCAGTGAGCTGCTGCAGCATCCCCTGCCGTATGTTCCTCGCCTTCGCCAGCCGCCTTTGCAGTAACTCGATCTCTGCGTCAGCGTCGTCGAGAGCCTCCCGGATCGTCCGCTGCTCCGCGATACCCGGCAGTCGGATCTCCACGTCTTCCACTCGACTCGAGCTCAGGCTGGGCACGCCCGACGCCTCGTTCATCGAACCCCAGTCCACGGTCAGGAAGGTGTAGTACAGGTACCGGGGATCGACCGCTGCCGAGATTTCGGTGTAGAAAAGCGTGTCGACGGTCCAGAACGGGGTGGCTTGATACTGGGGCCGATCGATCGTGCCCTTGCGACCGATCAGAACAGACGGCTTGCTGTAGAGAGGGGAGCTGGCCCAGCCGATCCGGCCACCGGTGGCGAGAATCGGAAAGCGGCCACTCGGGGTCGCCACAGCCTTCTGGCTCTTACCGTGGCGGACAGCGAGAACGTCGCCGAGGGAGACTTCCGGCCAGCTGCCGCTGAAACCGGGGAACCGGCTCCGTCCGGTCAGCAGCTGCTGCATCAGCCCCTGTTTGCAAGCCAGCTTCTTGGCGATCACACGCCGCAGCGAGAAGATCGAATCCTCCGCCGCCCCCATCAACGTAAGAATTGACTGCTGGTCGGCAAGACTTGGAATCCAGAGGGGCGCCTCGAGGAGGTTTTGGTTCTCGAAGTTCACCTGGCTCTCCGCCATTCCGGTAGTGCGCTGATCCAGGAATGCCTGCGTCCGGCGATCCGCAAGCGCCAAGGCAAGGAAGCCGGGCATGATTCTCCTCGGGTCGGGTCGCAGACAGATCATCTTTCCCGAGGGAATGATCCGGCGGCGAACCGTGGAGACGAAAGAGGGGACGCCAACGCGATGGCGGGGTCCCGCCTTCGTGATGATGGAGTCACCGGGCCGTACTTCGAGGCGGGACTTCCCCCAGAGCTCCTCGGGAAGCACCTTATGCCTGGTTTCGTCCCAACCGTAGTCCCAGGTACTGCACGTCGTTTTCAGGACTCCCCACTCGCCGCCCCTGATGTTGCGCTCTTCGCACGTCGGGCTGGGCCCACTGAAGGACCTCAGGATTACGTCGCCAACAGATGTCTCAGTCCACGAGTCGACGGTTTTCAGGACTCGACCCCCATATCCGCCAAGTAGCCGGCGACCTCGGCTTTGAGCTTCTCGAGCTCGGTGTCGAGTGCGCCGACGGTCTCGGCGTAGCGTTCGCCCAGTTGCCGTATGCGCTCGACGAGCGCAAGCGTGAGGGCCTGAACCTCATCGGTCATGCGAGTGCGCATCGTGGTGGCCCACTTGTCGTCCAGGACTATGGCTTTGGCGTCGTCCTCGCTGAGGTCAGCGTATTTTTCGAGCGTGGCCAGGTCGAGTGCGGCCCGGGCTTCCTTGACCGCTCGCTTGGCAGCCGCCTCGTCCGCGTACAGTTGGATCAGGTGCCGCAGTGCGGCAATCTCGTCGAGGTCGGCCTCCTCCTCCCCCTTGGCTTCGCGAAGGCGTGCGGCGGCAAGGGACTTGTTGATCCTGCCGTCGTCAACCGCGGGGGCGAGCAAGCCCTCCTCGCCGCCGTGCTCCGAGACGTACTCCTCGATCGCGTGGATGGCAGCCTCGGCCTCGGCATCGAGATCGTCGACCTGGGCTTGCTCGCCGGCGAAATAACGAGCAGCGACGAGGGTGGGTGGAATCAAGTCCATCTTGTACTTGGTCGCCTTCTTTCCACTCCCGATTATGAGGTCCGGCTCCTCGGAGAGCTTTCGATCCTTGTTCTCGATTGCCAGGCGCGGCTTGGCTGCACCGACCCAGCCCTCGTGCATGAGGAGGAAGACGTCGTCGTGCACGATGCTGTGCCAATAAGTCATCAGCTGCTCGTAAACGGCGTACTCGTCGAGCAGCGGCGTGGGTTTGAAACGCCCGAGGAGGTCCTCGCTGATCACGCCGATGAGATCGTTGGGCGTGGTTTCCTTGGTAATGGCGGCCAGGGCCGGGCGGTGCCTGGCGAACCATTCCTCGGTAAGGCTGTGAATCCCGTCGGCGAACTCCCGAAACTCCGGCGAATCGAGAATGGCCGCCTGCACCTCGGTCACACCGACCGCAAGGTCGAGGTAGCCGGGGCGGTTGGGCTTGAAAAGCCGGGAGCGGAGTTGCGGAAAAGCGTCCCAGTAGTCGCTCAATGCGTCGATGTCGCGCTCGGGAATGCCGCCATGGAGATGTGCGTGCAGGTCCTGGATGTCCTCGGGCTCGGAGGAGTCGATGTAGCGGGGGATGTTGAGGTTGAAGTCGTTCTTGGGGTCGGCGATCTCGCCGAGCGGCACCATCCGCGAGTAACGCTCGACCTCGGACTGCTTGGTGAAGACGTCGACGATCTTGTGGAGGTCCTGGCTGCGAAGCCGGTTCTTGGCCCCGTCTTTGATGAACCCCTTGGAGGCGTCGATCATGAAGACCCCCTTGCGGGCCTGAGCGTTCTCCTTGTCGAGCACGACGATGCAGGCGGGAATGGTCGTGCCATAGAAGAGGTTCGGCGGCAACCCGATGACGCCCTTGACGTAGCCCTGCTGGAGAAGCGCCTTGCGGATGGTCGCCTCGGCGTTGCCGCGGAACAGCACGCCGTGGGGGAGGATCACGGCCGCCTTGCCGGTGCTCTTGAGCGACTTGAGCGCGTGCAGCAGGAAGGCGTAGTCGCCGTTCTTTGCCGGCGGCATGCCGAACTCGAACCGACCGTAATCGTTCTCGAGCCCATTGCTCCATGACTTCAGCGAGAAGGGTGGATTCATCACGACGAAGTCGAAGGTCTCGAGCCTGCCCCCTTTCGTCAGCTGCGGGCTGGTGATGGTGTCGCCCTTGGGGATAACGGCGATCTCGTTGTCATGGAGGATCATGTTCATCCTCGCCAGCGCCCAGGTGGCGTTGTCCTTCTCCTGGCCGTAGATGGACATTCCGCGGGGAGCCTCGGCCGCCGCCTTCAGCAGCAGCGAGCCGGAGCCGCAGGCGGGGTCGTACACCGTCTCGTTCTGGGCGGTGTCGGCGCCGATGCCGACTACCTTGGCAACGACCCGAGAGACCTCGGCGGGCGTATAGAACTGGCCCTTGCTCTTGCCGGACTCGGTGGCGAAGTGCCGCATCAGATACTCGTAGGCGTCGCCGAGCAGATCGTCTCCCTCGGCCCGGCTGCCGCGGAAGTCGAGGTCGTCGAAGATCGCAACCAGCTTCGAGAGCCGGTCCTGCATCTCCTTGCCTTTGCCGAGCTTCTCCTCGTCGTTGAAGTCCGCCAGATCGATGACCTTCTGCAGCCGGTTTGCTTCGGCGAGCTTGGCAATGATCTTGTTGATCTTGTCGCCGATCTCCTTGTCGCCCTTGAGCTCGACCATGTCGTCAAAGGAGCCACCCGGAGGGACGTCGATCAAGCTGTCGGGATCGGCCTTCTGCTTGTCGGAGACGTATTTGACGAACAGGAGCGTGAGGATGTAGTCCTTGTACTGGGACGCATCCATTCCGCCGCGAAGCTCGTCGCAGCTTTTCCAGAGTGAGCTGTAGAGGTCGGACTTGCGGAGCTTCACGCCGCTGCGCCGCGCTCGCCTGAGCTTTTAGCCGGTGGCGGCTTCATTTCGGGGCGGCCCACCTGGTAGTCGCCGCGGCTGAGGGCGTTCTCGAGCCAGACATAGAGGACGATGAAGAGGTAGCGGCTGCCCATCTCTTTCATCGCCAGCTTCGCCTCGCCGGTGGTTCGGTTGGTCCAGGAGGTGGGGACGACGGCGTAGCTGTGGCCGCGGACGATCGCCTTCAGCGGCATCTCGACGGTGAGATTGAAGTGCTTGGAGAGCAGCGGCTGGATCGTTTCGATGACCTCGCGCCGGTAGGCCTTGAAGGCGTTGGTGGTGTCGTTGTAGCGGTGGCGGAAGAGGATGCGGATGAACTGGTTGGCGAGGCGGTTGATCGTCAGCTTCAGCCCCGGGTAGTCGTGGATTTTCGCCCCCGGCATGAAGCGCGAGCCGAAGGCGCAGTCCCAGCCCTCTTCGAGCAGCATGTGGTAGCGGACGAGGTCGTTGGGGTCGTCGGAGGCATCGGCCATCACGATCGCCACCGCGTCGCCCTCGAAGACGTCGAGCCCGGCGCGGATCGCGTTGCCGAAGCCGCGTTCGTTGTGGGAGCGGTGGACGCGGACGCGGGGATTGCGCTCGCCGATCGCGGCGACGACCGCTTCGGTCGAGTCTTCGGAGTCGTCGTTGACGACGATCACCTCGTAGTCGATGCTTTCGCGCTCCAGCGCCGCGGTCACGCCTTCGACCGTGTTGGCGACCGATCCCTCCTCGTTCTGAGCCGGGATCACCACCGAGAGCTTCATCCCCTCTGCCATGAGGAGGCGACGCTACCGGAAGTCACGGAATCGCCGCGAAGTCGCCCCGCAATTCTTTGTTTCTGCGCGTCTTCTGTCGCAGCTAAAACGTTACGCTATGCTCATGGCGGTGATGATGCAGCCGAGAGAGCCGAGAGAGAAGTGGACCGACGAGCGTCTCGACGACAGCTTCGCGGCCCTCAAAGCTGAAATCGCGGACACGAAAGCCGAGATGCGCGAAGGCTTCGCTCGCATCGACGCCGATATCCGCGAACTGCGGCGGGAGATGAGGGGTGGCTTCTTCTTAATCGTCGCCGCCATCATCGGCAGCAACGCCTTCTAGATCAGGCGGTGGCGCCGACCCAGCGCTCGAGGTTCTGCTCGTACATCTCCCGGAGGATGTCGTCGATCCCGTAGCGCAGCCCGAAGTCGGGGTAGTCGGCCTTGAACGGCTCGAGGTCGGAGATCCACCAGCGGTGGTCGCCGATCCGCGGCTCCTCCCCCATCTCCCACTGCAGCTCGCGCCCGGCGATCCGCTCGCAGGCGTCGATCGCCTCCAGCATCGAGCAGTTGGAGAAGCGGCCGCCGCCGATGTTGTAGACGGCGGCGGGCCGCGGGGCCTTGCGGTAGGCGTCGAAGGCGGCGATCAGGTCGGCGCTGTGGATGTTGTCGCGGACCTGCTTGCCCTCGTAGCCGAAGACGGTGTACGGGGTGCCGGTGACGGTGCACTTCATCAGGTAGGCGAGGAAGCCGTGCAGCTTGGCACCGGCGTGCTGGGGGCCGGTCAGGCAGCCGCCGCGGAAGGCGACGGTGGGCATGTCGAAGTAGCGCCCGTACTCCTGCACCAGCAGGTCGGCCGCGGCCTTGGAGACGCCGAAGAGCGAGTGGGTCGAGTTGTCGATCGTCATCGAGGTGTCGATGCCCTTGTAGTACTCGTGGTCCTCGGGCAGCTCCAGCCGCTTCTCCAGGCTCTGCAGCGGCAACCGGTTCGGCGTGTCGCCGTAGACCTTGTTGGTCGAGCAGTGGACGAAGGGCGCCTCGGGGCTGTGGACGCGGGCGGCCTCGAGCACGTTCAGGGTGCCGTTGGCGTTGACGCCGAAGTCGGTCTGCGGCTCGCTCGCGGCCCAGTCGTGCGAGGGCTGCGCGGCGGTGTGAACGACCAGCTCGATCTGGCCGGCATGCTCGCGGAAGATCCGCTCGATCTCACCGGCGTCACGGATGTCGGCGTTCTCCCAGCGGAACTCCTTCGGGTAGGCCTCGATCAGGCGCTGGGTGACGTGCGAGGTGGAGGACTCGGGGCCGAAGAAGCGAGCGCGCATGTCGTTCTCGATCCCGACCACGTCGAAACCCTGGGAGACGAAGTGGTCCACAGCCTCTGAGCCGATCAGACCCCCGGCTCCGGTGATGATCGCGACAGGCATTCGCTTGCTTACTCCTTTCCCCCACGCGGGGCGTCGATGTTCAGCGCCTGGGCGATCCGCTCGGGATCGGCGGCGATCCACTCATGGATGTCGGCCAGCACCTGCTCGGCGCTGCGCCGCGGCCGCCACTCGTCCAGGCCGTAAAGCCTCGTGCAGTCAGACAGATATATAGGCACATCTCCCTGGCGGGTCTCCTCGACCGGCGTCATCGGCACCTCGTTGCCGGTCAGCTTTTGGCAGATCGCGGTCGTCTCGCGCAGCGAGAGGCTGCACTCGCGGCCGCCGCCGACGTTCACGGTGCGCCCGTCCCAGGCCTCGGGATCGAGCAGCTGGCGCTCGACCAGATCGACGAGGTCCTCGACGTGGAGGAGGTCGCGCACCTGCTTGCCATGCCCCCCGAACCCGATGTACTTGAGCGGGTTGCGGAAGTGGTGGGCGAGCATCCAGTGGGTGAAGACGCCCTGGTCGACCTTGCCCATCTGCCAGGGGCCGGCGATGACGCCGCAGCGGTCGATCACGGCGGGGACGCCGAGGCCCTCGCGGTACTCCTCGATCAGCATCTCGGCGGCGAGCTTCGTCGCGCCGTAGAGGGTGCGCGCGCCCTCCAGCGGGAAGTCCTCGGAGATGCCGCGCTCGGTGACGCCGCGGACCTTCTGCTCGGCGGCGAGCTCGAAGCGGGTCTCCGCCTCCTCCAGGCTCAGCTCTACCTGGGGCGCCACCGGGTAGACCCGGCTGGTCGAGAGAAAGACGACGAAGGCGCCGTCGCGGCGGGCGAGCTCGAGGCAGTTGTAGGCGCCGGTGAGGTTGGTGTGGACGAGGTAGCCGGTGTCGCCGTCGACCCCGCTCATCACCGAGGGCTCGGCCGAGCACTCGATCAGCGCCGTCAGCTCCCCCACCGCGCCGAGATCGGCCGGCTCGCGGACGTCGCCCTTGACGAACTCCACCCCGGCCTCTTCCAGCCGCGGCAGGTTCAGTTCCGAGCCCTGCCGGTAGAGGTTGTCGAAGGCGACGACCTCCCAGTCGGGGTGCCTGGTGGCGAGGGAGACGGCGAGATTCGAGCCGACGAACCCTGCCCCGCCGGTGATCAGCAGCCGGTTCAAGGCTCGCGAAGCTATCACCTAGAATCGCCGCGTTGGCGTTCCTTCACCTCTGGTCCATCGACCTCGGCCGGGAACCGGCACCGCGACGACGCGCAGCCGCGAACGACGCACTGCGGCAAATCCTCGCCGTCCACCTCCCGGAGGGTGCCGAGGTCGAACTGGTTCAGGGGGAGCACGGCAAGCCGCGGCTGGCCCGGGGCGGTCTCGAGTTCAACCTCAGCCACTCAGGCGAGATCGCCCTCGTCGCGGTCAGTGCCGAGCATCCCGTCGGGGTCGACATCGAGGAGGTACGCCCTGACCGTGACCCGGTCGCCTTGGCGGAGCGGGCGCTCGCAGCGGAGGACGTCGAGGCGGTGCGCGAGGCGGCCCCGATCGACCGAAGCGCCGTCTTCCACCAGCGCTGGGCGCGCCACGAGGCCCGCCTCAAGTGCCTTGGCGTAGGGATCTTCCGCGCCTCGCTGCTCGAAACGGACGATCTGGCGGTCCAGGATCTCGAGGTGGCTCCCGGCTACGCGGCCGCGGTGGCGGTCGCCGCGGCGGAGGTGCCGCCCCTGCGCCGGCGGACATTCGATCCAGGAGCGCTTCAAAAAGACGGCAACCGGGTTAGCTAAGTTGAGACCGTGATCCGGGCAGGCGGGAAATTGGCGATCGCTTTGGGCCTCCTACTGGCGCTCTGGAGCGGCAACGCCCAGGCGCTGAGCACCCAGCGGGTCGGCAGCTTCGACCAGCCGATCTACGTCACCTCCGCCCCGGCCAACCCCGACCGCCTCTTCGTGGTCGAGCGCGGCGGCTCGATCGTGGTGGTCGAAAACGGCGAAGTGAAGCCGTTCGCGAGCATCCCGGTCTCCAAGGTCGGTGAGGGCGGCCTCCTCTCGATCGCTCTCTCCCCCGACTTTGCCACCAGCGGCCGCCTCTTCGTCTACTACACCGGGCCCCAAGCCGAAAATCCGGACATTCACGTCGCCGAACTCGTGGCCAGCGGTTCCAGCGCCCCTCTCTCCAGCCTTCGCAACCTGCTGACGATCGAGCACCCGAACCAGGACAACCACTACGGCGGTCAGCTCCAGTTCGGCCCCGAAGGCAACCTCTTCGTTTCCACCGGCGACGGCGGCGGCAGCAACGACCAGGAACACAACGCGCAGAACCTCAGCAGCCTGCTCGGCAAGGTCCTGCGCATCGATCCCGATGCGGGCAGTCTCCGGCCGTACACGATCCCCGCCGGCAACCCGTTCGCGAATCCCGCTCCATACGACACGATCTGGAGCTACGGGCTGCGCAATCCCTTCCGGTTCTCCTTCGACCAGCTCAGCGGCGACCTCTGGATCGGCGACGTCGGGCAGGAAACCCGGGAGGAGGTCGACTTCGCCGCCGCCCCAGGCCTCGGCAGCGGGGCCAACTACGGCTGGAACTGCCGGGAGGGCTCCCTCCCCGGGCCGGGAACCGACGAAGGCTGCGGCTCAGCCCCTCCAGGCGCGTTCGCAGAACCGGTTTTCGACTACGTGAACCCCACCGAGGGCTGCGCGATCATCGGCGGTTACGTCGCCCGCGGCCCGGGCCTGGGTGACGTCTTCGGGCGCTACGTCTACGGCGACCTCTGCGTCGGCGACGTCCGCTCCTTCTCTCCCACCGCACCGGCCCTGACCGATCGCTACGAGGGCGTCCACATCGACTCCCTCAACTCCTTCGGCGAGGACTCCTGCGGCCGCCTCTACGCGGTCTCCGGCGACGGGCCGGTGTACCGCCTGGTCGGCTCCGACGCGGCCACCTGCGCGGGCGTCCAGCCGGTCAGCCTCGCCACCTCGTTCGTCAAAGTCCGCGCCGCCAGCCGCAAGGTCAAACGCAAGCGCCGCGCCCTGATCTCCGCCTTCGTCAGCCCCTGCAACGGACGGCAGGGCGGCCGAGTGACGCTCTGGCACGGCCGCCGCAACCTCGGCACCCGCACGCTCGACCGCGTCTGCTCGGCTCGTTTCCGCCCGCGTATCGGCCGCCGCTCCACCTTCCGGGTCACGGTCAGAGCCGACCAGGCCTTCGCCGGCGCGATCTCACGCCGGCTGACGATCCGCCCGGTTCGCCGCCACCGCCACCGTTGAGGGCGCCCCGCGCCTGCGGCGCCCTCGGCCGCTTCGACCGGGGACGCGTGCGCCGCATGGCCGAGCTCCTCGACGCCGACGCCTTCGCCCACGAAGACGGCTCCTCCGCGCTGCTGCTCGACCGCGAGCCGCTGCGCTGGAGTGCCGGGCGCCTGCGCGGGCTGGGCTGGGTCGAAGGCGACACGCGACCCGCGCCGTCCGCGTTCCCGGATTGGCGGACGGCGGCGGAAGCCGGGCTCTGCGGCCTGCTCCTGGACGGTCGCAAGCGCGCCCTGCATTCGGCGGTCAACGGCCTCGCTCCCCTCTACTGGCTCGAGCACGACGGCGCCGTCTACTTCGCCTCGCGGATCGATCCCCTTGTGCAGACCTCACCCGTCCGCCTTTCCGTCGACTGGGAGGCCTGGGCATCGATCCTGACGATCCGCCTCGCCACCGGCAACCGCACCCCCTTTGCCGAGATCAGGCGAGTGCCCCAGCACTCCCGCCTGCGGCGGCGCCTCGGTGCCTGGCGCATCGAGGAAGAGCGCTGGCCCTGGGCCGAGGTCGAGCCCGACCAGAGCGCCGCCACCGCGGCGGAAGCCGCGGCGGCGGCGCTGGAGGAGGCCCTGGCCCCGCTCCCGGGCGGGATCGCCTGCCCGCTCAGCGGCGGCCGCGACTCCCGCATGCTCTTCGCCGCGCTGGCCCGCGACGGGCGTCTCAGCAGCGCCGTCACCGTCTCCGACGACGAGGGCGAGCCCCGGGAGGAGGAGATGGCGGCACCGGTGGCGGCGGCCTTCGGGGTGACCCACGAGAGGTTGCTCGGCGCCGAGGCCGACTATCCGGACCAGTGGGAAGAGCGCGCCCGCCGGGCGGAGTACCAGATCGTCGACCACGCCTGGCTGATGCCGCTGGCCGAGCGGCTGGCGGGGGGCTCGGCGCCGGTCCCCGACGGCTTTGCGATGGACGTCTTCCTCTCGGGCGGCCCTCCCTTCTACAACCAGGAGGTGCTCGACACCCGCGATCCGAGGGCGGCGACGCTGGCGATGTTCGAGATGCTGCGCCACTGGGGCCACGCCCACGTCGCCCTCGCGGAGGGCTTCCAGGAGCCGGTGGTCGCGAGCGCCCGCGAGCAGTACCGGGCGGCGACGAAGCGCTTCGAGGGACATCCCCTCCAGAACATCCTCGGCTTCTACGCGACCCGCACCCGCGGCGGCGTCTCGACCAACCCGACCCAGGTCTTCGGCGACCGCTCCCGGGTCCTCGCGCCCGGGGCGACCGACCCCTTCGCCCGCGCCGCCCTCTCGACCCACAGCTCGAACAAAGGCGACGGCGCGCTCTACCGGGAGATATTCGAGATTCTCGACCCGCGGATGGCCGCGCTCCCGGCCACGGCCGAAGTGCCCCGAGGGCAGCCCTGTCTACCGCGGCGCTGGTGCTCGGCGACGGCGCTGAACCATCATCGCCGCTCTCTCCTCGACGGGCCCCTCGCGCCCCATCTCTCGCAAGAGCTGGAGGACTGGATCGAGGGCCCGCCCGCGGCGGAGCCGAACCCGCACCTGAGGCTGGGCATCGAGTCGATCGGCCTGCTGCACTCCTGGTGGCGCCGCTACCGCACGAGGTTGCGCGAGGCCGACCCGTTGCAGCTCAGGGCCTAGCGCGGCCGCCGGTGATCGCGACGAAGGCGCGCCAGGCCGGCTTGGGACGGAACTTCGGGCCGGCCCGGAAGAGGCCGACCGAGTCGCAGAAGCTGCAGGAGCCGGCCAGGTCCTTCCAGGAGAACCAGTAGGAGGCCTTGAGGCTGAGCCGGCGGGCGTTTTCCAGCATGTAGCCGTAGGAGCCGCGCAGCTGCTCGACCTGGCCCCGCACACCCTGCTCGAAGGCGACCTGCTGGAAGTTGTTCTGCGAGCCCCAGCCGAGCTCGCCGATGTAGAGCCAGGGACGGTCGCGGTTTTCCAGCGCGACGTCGTGGAATTCCTCGGTCATTTCCTCCAGCTCTTCGCTGTCGATCGCGTAGGGGTGGAGGTCGATGCCGTCGAAGCGGTTGCGCAGGCCGGGAACGGCGTAGAGGCGCTGCAGGAAGGTCGTCGCCGGCATCCCCCGCGCGCCCTTCGCGTTCGGCTCGGCGAAGAGGCCGCCGAGGACGACTTTCGCCCGCGGGTCGACCGCTTTGATCGCCCGGCTGGAGATCGTCACCAGCTTCGCGTACCGGGGGACGGAGACCGGGTAGGCGAAGTAGAAGAAGTTCGGCTCGTTCCAGACCTGCCATTCACGGATCGGGACCGGGACCGGAATCGCCGGTTCGTAGTTGACGCCGATGCCGCCATGCTGGGCCCAGAATTCGCCGCCGGGCCCGTAGCGGGCCACCGCGGCGGCGAGGAAGGCGCTCCAGGCCTGGCGCTGCTTCGCGCTCGAGACCGGCAGGGTCGTTTCCTTGCGCGCCACCCAGCGCGGCGGCGAGGCCAGGGACGGGAAGACCCGCAACCCGGCGCGGGCGGCGACTTCCACCATCGCGTCGAAGCCGCTCCAGTCATACGGGCTGTTGCGAAACGGCTGCACGCTCGACCACAGCAGCGGCAGGCGGATGCTTTCGATCCCCCCCGCCCGCATGTAGCGGGCGTCGAGTTCGGTCAGTTCGGTCTGCGGGGCGACCCCGAAGAAGCCCTTCGGGGGGCGCGGCAGCGGCTTCGCCGAACCGGCCTGTCCGCCGAGGACGAGCGCGAGGAGGAAACAGGCGAGGAGGGGAAGGACGAGGAGGCGTCGTTTCATCGAATCGGAAAGGTAGCGATCGGGTCGGTTCGGCTCAGTAGGTGCCGCCGAGCTTGCGGTGGTCCCAGGTTGCCGTTCGCAGCGGCGGGAAGCTGATCGCCACCCGTTTCGGCGCCTGCGCTTCCAGCGCCGCCTTGGCGTCCCCCTCGACGGAGGAGATCCCCTCGGCGTAGCGCACGGCCAGCTCTTCCGCGAACCCGAGAACGGTCTCGAAGTCGCGGTGGATCACCGCCTCGGACTCGACCATCGTCCCCCGCAGCTCGCCGTACTCGTGGCCGGCCTCGACCAGCACGGTCGCCCGCGGGTCCCGTTCGAGGTTGCGCACCTTCTGCGACTTCGCGTAGGTCCAGATCCAGACGACGCCCTCGCGGGGGACGAACCAGAGCGGCATCGAGTGCGGCCAGCCGCGCGGCCCGAGGCTGGAGACGACCGCGATCCGCTCCTCGTCCAGCAGTTGCCGCAGCTCGGCCTCGCCGAGCTTGATCTGGTTGCGCCTGCTCACGGCCGCGAACTCTAGGCGCGTTTGCCCCGGCGTGAGAGGATCTCCCTGTGAAGATCGCGATCGTCCTCTACGAGGGATTCACCGCGCTCGACGCGATCGGTCCCTACGAGGTGCTCCGTTCGGTCCCGGGCTGGGAAGTGCAGTTCGTCGCCGAGCGGCGCGGCGAGGTGCGGACCGACAGCGGCGTCGTCGGCCTGACCGCCGACCGCAGCCTGGACGAGACCGAGGCCCCCGACATCCTCCTCGTCCCGGGCGGGATGGGCACGCGGGCGAAGATGGAGGACGAGAAGCTCCTCGCCTGGCTTCGGCACGTCGACGAGAGCACGAAGTGGACGACCTCGGTCTGCACCGGCTCGTTGCTGCTCGCCGCCGCCGGGCTGCTCGAGGGCAGGCGGGCTACCGGCCACTGGGCCTGGCTGGAGCCGCTGCGCGAGTTCGGCGCCGAGCCGGTCGGCGGCCGCTACGTCGAGGACGGCAAGGTGATCACCGCCGCCGGCGTCTCCGCCGGGATCGACATGGCGCTTTACCTGGTCGGCCGCGAGGTCGGGTCCGACGTCGCGCAGGCGATCCAGCTCGGGATCGAGTACGACCCCGACCCGCCCTTCGACGCCGGCTCGCCGGAGAAGGCGCCGGCGCCGATCGTCGAGCTGGTCAGCGGGATCTCGCGCGCCGAGTAACGGCGACGAAGGCGTGCCAGGCCGGCTTCGGCCGGAAGCGCTTGCCGCCGCGGAAGAGCCCGGAGGAATCGCAGAAGGCGCAGCTTCCCCGCAGGTCCTTCCAGGTGAACCAGTCGACCTGGCGCAGCCGCAGGCGGCCCCGGTTGGCGAGCAGGTAGCCATAGGCGCGGCGCAGTTCGCGCGCCTGCCCCCGCAGGCCGACCTCGAAGGCGACGGCGCGGGGGTTGTAGGCCGAGCCCCAGCCGATCTCGGTCACGTAGAGGCCGGCGCGGCGGTCGCCGTGGCGGTTCATCGTCGCCCGCGCGTCCTCAACTGCGCGGCTCAGCTCGCCGACGTCGGCCGCGTACGGATGGATGGCCACCGCGTCGAAGTCCGCCTTCACCCCGCGCGAGCGGTAGAGGCGGTCGAGGAAGTCGACCGCGTCCATCCCCAGCGGCAGGCCCTGGCGGGGATAGCCGAAGAGGCCGCCGAGGACGATTTCGGCGCGGGGGTCGGCGCGCCGGATCGTCGGCCGCGTCACCGCCAGCAGCCGGGCGTAGCGCCCTGGCGAGACCGGCTTCGTGAAGTAGAAGAAGTTCTCCTCGTTCCAGACCTGCCAGGCGCGGATCGGCACCCGCGGCAGCGGATCGTCCGTGCCGGGGGCGTGCTCGCGCCAGAACTCGCCGCGGGAGCCGTAGCGTTCGACCGCGGCGCGGACGAAGTCCGCCCAGGCCCGCCGCTGGCGGCCATTGTCGACCGGCAGCCGCCGCCCGTTCCCGGTCGCCCAGCCGGGCGAGGTCGAGAGCACGGGCAGGATCTCGATCCGGCTTTCCGCCGCGGCGGCGACGGTCTCGTCGAACCCGCTCCAGTTGTAGTCGCTACGCGCCGAGTGCTGGGTACCGGCCCAGGAAAGCGGCATCCGCAGCGTTTCCACCCCGCCGGCCCGCATCCGCGCCAAATCGTCGGCGTCGATCCCGGTCTGCGGGACAATCCCGAAGAAGCCGCGGGGGACCGCCTGCGCGCCCGCGGGCGCGAGGAGGGCGGCGACGATCAGAAGCAGGGGAAGGAAGAGGCGGGCTCGGTGCATCCTTGGAGAACCCGGCAGCGGCGCCGGAGTCGCGGCGCGCGCCTGACTAGGAGACCGAGGGAGCCAGTTCCAGCGCCGACCACGGCCCCGCGCCGCACATCGGCTGCGTCCGCCCGTCCAGCCAGTCCGGCTGCAGGTCGTCGTAGTGGGGGCTGGCGGGATGGCCCGACTGGCCGGTGAACATCTGCCAGCGGGAGCGGTCGGGGTCGGTCGGGTCGGCGATCATCCGCCAGCTCGGGGCCCAGACGGCGTTGTAGGGGTCGTTGGGGTCGTAGGCGATCTGGCTGACGGTCTCCTGGGCGCCGCCGGCGCAGAGGCGGCGGTTGAGGAGGCGGTCGAAGAGCGGGTTGGCGTCGCCGAGCGGGTGCGGGAACTTGAGCTCGTGGACCCGGCCCCAGCGCCAGTTCTCGGGCTCAGGCCCGAAGCGGTCGCCGAGGTCGTCGAGGGCGCCGGAGAGCGCTTCCAGCACCAGCCCGTCCCAGGGGCGGCCGATCAGCTCCTCGTCGCCTTCGGCCCACAGCGCCATCAGGTGCGAGTGCCAGCGCCAGGGCGAGGTCACGTGCGGCAGGAAGCCGTTGTCGGCGCGGTCGAGCCAGCGCTCGCAGAGGTCGCGGTCGCCGATTGCGCAGCGCGCGACCTCGCGCGCCAGCCGCAGCAGGAAGGCCTGGTAGATCGTGCCGGCGATCGAGTCCGGGTCGAGGCAGCCGTCCCAGCTGCGCAGCCGCTCCAGGGCGCTGCGCTCGCGCTGGCCGCGCGGGTGCAGGCGGCTGAGCCGCGCCACCGCCTCGGCTCCGGGGAGCGAGAAGTTGTCGTTCTGGATCGCCTCGAAGCTCTCGAGGTCGTGCTTCTCGGTCTCCTTCAGCATGTCCTCGATCCGCTTGGCGCGGAAGCCGTCGAGCCAGTCGCTGGTGATGTGGTGCGGGTAGTCGTCGCCGACGATCCGGTTGTTGGCGGTGATCACGTACCCGCACTCGGGGTCGACGACCTCCGGCAGCTCGTCGTAGGGGACCGTTCCCTCCCACTCGAACTCGCCGCCCCAGCCCGGCTTCGGCAGGTCCGGGCAGCCACCGCGGCGGCGCGGCAGGCGGCCGATCAGCTTGTAGCCGATCGATCCCCTGCTGTCGGCCCAGACCATGTTCGAGGCGGGCGAGGTGTGGCCCTCGAGCCTCGCCACCAGCTCGGGGCCGGAGGTGAGGTCGAGCAGCTCGAAGGCGGCTTCGAAGGCGGTCGATTCGCGCAGCGTCTGGAAGGCCAGCGCCAGCGGCTCCCCCTGGTCGGCGCCGAGCGCCTCGTTGACGATCGGGCCGTGGTGGGTCGAGCGCACCTCGAGGACGACCGGCTCGGAGCGGCCCTTGACGACGATCTCCTCGCGGGCCAGCTCGAGCGGCCGCCACTCGTCTTCGAACAGGTAGTTGTCGCCCTCGATCCGCTCGACGAAGAGGTCCTGGACGTCGGCCATGACGTTGGTGATCGTCCAGCAGACGTCGTTGTTCTGGCCCATGTAGATGCCGGGCATTCCCGGCAGCGAGGCGCCGCGGACGAAGCGCTCGCCGTGGCGCAGCTCGACCTCGTACCAGATGCCCGGCATGCTGGGCGAGAGGTGCGGGTCGCCGGCGATCAGCGGCGTCCCGGCCTTCGAACGGGCGCCGGAGACGGCCCAGTTGTTGGAGCCCGAGGCCTCGGCGGCCAGCCCCAACGAGCCCCGCACGCGGTCGATCTGCTCGACCAGCGGCATCCCTTCCCCGGTCCAGGCTTCCAGCGATTCGGCGACGACGGGGTTGTCGGCGGGATAGACCGGGTCGAGCCGGGCCGCCAGCTCTGGGCCGAGCTCACGCACCATGTCGGCCCGCAGCAGCTCCCGCTCCCAGTTGGTCGAGAGGCCGAAGGCGAGCAGCTTGCCGAGGCTGAGGATGTCCACCGGCCGCCAGGGCTTCCACTCCTGCCGCAGGATCTGCATCTCGAAGGGCAGCGCCTTTGCGTCGCGGGCGGCGGCGTTGACGCCGGCGCAGAAGCGCTCCAGCTTGGCGCGCAGCTCCGGCTCCATCGTCGCTTCCTCGGCTTCGGCGATGCGCCGGATCCCCAGCGTCCGCATCAGCTTGTCGACCGGCAGGCCCTCCTCGCCGGCCATCTCCGCAATCCGGCCCTCGACGACCCGCCGGTAGAAGTTCAGCTGCCAGAGACGATCCTGGCCGTGGCAGTAGCCCTGGGCGAAGAAGAGGTCCTCACGGTCGGCGGCCTCGATATGGGGCACACCCCAGCGGTCACGGCGGACCCGCACCCGGTCCCGCAGCTCAGGAATCTCGACCCTGCCCTCGACCTGCGGCAACGGCCGGCGAAAGAGGCGGTGCAGGAGGATGGCGGCGGCGGATCCGACCAGGCCGGTTCCGACCGCTCCTGCCAATACACCTGCCCGCGCCGCCCGCTTCATCAGGCCAGGGTACTGGCTGCTCAGCCAGTTTGCAGCCTTATGCCCCCAGGTCCTCTGGCAGTCGCCCCTCGCTCTCGAGCTTTTCGAGGTGGGCCTCCATCGCCATCGCCGCCATCGGCAGCAGCTCCATCGGGATGTCGTCCCATACGGTGGCGAGGAGGTTGGCGCGGGATCGCTCGCCTTGTCCGAGAGCGGCGAGCAGGCGGTTCTCCCGCATCTGGCGGTGCTCGACGTACTCGGCCAGCTTCGCCTCCGGCTCGGTCACCCAGGGGCCGTGGCCCGGCGCGATCAAGTCGATCTCCTGCGCCTGCAGGAGGGCCAGGGAGTCCATGAAGGCGGCGAGCGAGTTGCCGCCCGGAGGGACGATCGTCGAGCCGAGGCCGAGGACGAGGTCGCCGCTGAAGCAGACGCCGGTCTCGGTCAGGAAGCAGACGTGGTCCTCGGCGTGGCCGGGGGTGGCGAGGGCGCGGAGGGCGAAGTGCTCCTCGCCGCCGCCGGGCAGGACGACGTCGGCGTCGAGTTGGTCGGCCCCGGCGGTGTGGTCGCCGTGCGAGTGGGTGAGGAGGACGAGGCCGATGCCGCCTCGCTGCGAGGCCGCGACGCGGATCGCGTCGAGGTGGCCGGGGTCGTCGGAGCCCGGGTCGATCACCACGCAGGGGTCGGAGCCGAACAGATACGAGTTGGTCCCTTCCAGGGTCATCGGCCCCGGGTTGGGGGCAACGATCTTCAGGACCTCGGGATGACCCGGCGCCTCGTTCATCGCGTTCGCTGAATTCTGCCCCCTAGGGGGAGCAAAACTCAGCAATCGTCGCTCGCCTCAGGCGGCCTCAACCTCTTTGGCGATCGCCTCGCGCGCGTCCGGCGGCTCGAGGACGACGAGGTCGCCGGCGCCGCGGAGGATCTCCCGCACCAGCCAGGGCTTGCCCGCGTAGGGCAGCTCGACGACGACGGCGCCGTCGGCCAGCTCCTCGACCACGGTCCTCTCCTCGCGCAGCCAGCGGGCCCGCTCCGGCGAGACCCAGACCCGGGCCACCTCGGCGGTCGGCACCTCGCCGTGGGTCATCCAACCCTCGACCCCGGCGAACTCCTCGACTTCCGGACGCGGCTCGAACTTCTCCTCGGAGAGGCGCGCCTCCTTGACCCGGTCGAGCTTGAAGTGGCGGACCCCTTCTTTGGTCAGGTCGTAGCACTCGACGTACCAGCCCTCTTTGCCGTTCTCGAGCCGGTAGGGCTCGACCCGGCGCTCCGTGAACTGGTCCTCGTTCTCCTTGTAGTAGGAGAGCTCGAGCACGCGGCTCTCGGCGATCGCCTGGTTGACGGCACGGGCGACCTCGGCGTCGCCGCCGCCGGCCGGCGCGATCTCCAGCCCCTCCTCGGAGGGGTCGTGGCCGAGCGCCTTGACGATTTTCCGGCGCGCCGTCTGCAGGTCGGACTGCGGCAGGTGGTCGCCGAAGAGGTCGATCGCCGCCACCAGCGCCTTCGCCTCCAGTGGCAGCAGGCGCGCGGGACGGGCGAAGTTGTCGCCGTAGGGCTGCGAGTCGACCTCGATTTCGTTGCCGATGATTTCCGCGTAAAGGACGTAGGTGCCGCCGCCGAAGTTGACGACGTTGAGCAGCTCGACGTCCTCGCGTAGCTCCTCCGCGGTCAGTTCCAGGCGATCCCGGAGGTCGTTGACGTGCAGACGCTCGCCCTGTTTCGCGCTTTCGATCAGGAGTCCGGCGAGGGTGACCAGGCGGGCGAAGCGCTCGGGCCGGATCGCCGCCTCGCCGCGGCCGTTGGAGCGGCTGCGCCTCGGCTGCTCCTCGAGCGGGCGGTCGACGACGTCGGCCGGGCTGAAGCCGTTCTCGTGTCGCTTCAGAAGCAGGTCGCGCCGCTTCTCGGCCTCCTCGCGGAGGTCGTCGGGGGCCAGCACCTGGGCGTTCTGGCGCCAGCGCAGGACCCAGGCAATCAGCTCGCGCTCGGAGGCGTAGGAGGTCTCGAAGACACGACCCTTCCCGGGCGCGCCGTCGGACTTCTTCGCGTTGCGGAGCTCGCCGTAGGTACCGTAGTCGCGCTCGATCAGCCAGGCGATCCGCTCGCGGATGAAAATCTTCGCCGTCCCCTTCGTCTCCCCCAGCTGCCAGTCGGCACGGCTGCCGTAGTCGCGGCGGTCGAAGTCCTCCGGCGGCGAGAAGTCGTGCTCGGCCTTGGAGGCGTAGCCGACCTTGCCCTGAATCCGCGAGAGGCGGAAGACGCGGACGGCATCGCGCTCGTGGGCGTGGCCGATCAAGTAGAACTGGCCGCCGCGGAAGACCAGGTGGAAGGGGTCGACCTTGCGCTTTTCGGTCTCGCCCCGCTCCATCGTGTAGTAGGTGAACTCGATCGTCTTGCGGCGGCTGATCGCGGTCTCGATCTTGGAGAGGCGCTGGGAGAGCTCACGGCCGCCGGCGGAGGCGGTCATCGCCATCTCGATCGGCGCCCGCTCGCCCTCGTGGAGCGGGTTCGGGTGGCCCCAGGCGACCTGCTGCAGCGCCAGGCGCAGCGGCTCGGCGTAGGCGAAGCCGCCGTCGGTCAGCAGCATCAGCGCCGTCGACAGCGCCGCCAGCTCGTCGTCGGAGAAGGAGATCGGATCGAGGTAGAAGTTCTCAGGCGGCAGCGAGTAGAGCTCGGCCTCGAAGAAGCCCTCGCCCGGCTTCTCGACCCCGAGCTGGATCCCGAGGCTCTCCAGCTCGGCGCGATCGGCATAGAAACGGCGCGCGAACGCGTCGTCGTTCATATCGCTGTAGCCCTCCACCTCGCGCTTGATCTCGAGGGCCGAAACCGGCCTCCCCTGAGCCATCAGGAACGAGATCAACGAGAGCTGGCGAATTAGCTTCTCGGTGTCCTTCGCCACTGGTCGGCAGGATAGTCTGCACGCGGCCCATGGACGTCCTCAGAAACCTCTTCGGCAACCTAAGCGCGGGCATTATCCGGCTTTTGGTGACCGTCGGAATCCTCGCCGCGGTCTATTTCTTCATCGTCAAGCCGACCCTGGACACGACCGAGAAAATCAGCAACGAAGTCAACGTCAACGTCCAGAAGGGCTTCCAACAGTCCGACCTGGGCGACATCAACAAGACGATCGACGACGTCAACCGCCAGGTTCAGCGCGAAATCAAGAAGTCACTGCGGGCCTCGAAACAGCAGGGCAACGCGGACCAGCTGATCCGCTGCATCAAGCGCGCCCACCAGAACGTCAACAAGATCCAGCGCTGCAGCGAGCGGTTCCAGTAGCCCGTTGCCTTAGAAGAGGGTGCCGCCGACCAAGGTGGCGATGATCACAACGGCTCCGCCAAGCAACGTGCGGTTCAGGTCGTGGAAGCGCTCGTCGATCTTCTCGAAGCGCTCGTCGATCTTCTCGAAGCGCTGGTCGACCTTCTCGAAGCGGGCTTCCATGCGGGCGAAGCCTTCTCGCATCTCGGTCTTGATCTCCGAAAAGCCCTGATCGAACTTCGCACTCAGGTCGTCCAGCCGCTCATCGGTCCATTTTTCCCTCGGGCTCATCATCACCGCCATGAGCATAGCGTAACTGATTGTCTACAGCAACGCTTTGTCTTCAGGCTGCGCGTTGCGCGAAGAACGCCGAGCCCGAGAGGGCCCGATCGAAGCCCGACCAAACCTCGCCGGCGGGGAGCTGGCGCTCGATCCGGTCGAAGCTGCCGAGGCGGCCGCCGAGGTTGTCGATCATGTGGACGAGGACGGCCTCGCGGGTGGCTGGGACGACCGGCGAGCCGTGTTCGAGCGAGCCGTGATGGCTGAGGATGATGTGGAGGACGCACTGGGCGAGGGCGGGGTCGAAGCCCGGCAGGTCCTCGATCGCCCGGCGCACCGTGTAGTAGCCGAGCGGTATCTCCCCCTGCAGGCGGCCGGCATCGGTGAGGTCGATCGCCAGCGGATCGTCGTTGTAGGCGACGCACTTGCCGATGTCGTGCAGGAGGGCGCCGGTGACGGCGACGTCGCGGTCGATGCCGGGGAAGAAGTTGGCCGCGGCGGAGACCGCCTGGGCGACCGAGAGGGTGTGCTCGAGCAGCCCGTGGCGGTAGGCCTGGTGGTAGGTCTTGGCGGCGGGGGCGACGCTGAAGCGCTTCCAGGTCTCGGTCTCCTCGCCGAAGAAGACGTCGAGCAGATCGCGCAGCTGCGAGTTCTGGACCGTGGCCAGCAGTTCGCGCAGGCCCCCTTCCAGATCCTCCGGAGAGACCTCCGACTCGGCGGCCAGATCGTCGGCCTCGAACTCGTGCGGCTCGGCCGCGCGGATGCTGCCGATCTTGATCTTCGCGCCCCAGCGCTCGCTGACCTCGAAGACGCCACTGACGAAGACCGCGGTGCCGGTGCAGCAGAGGGCGTAGAACGTCTCCGCCTCCTCCCAGCAGACCGCCTCGGCGCTGCCGGTTGCGTCGCCGACTGAGAGCCGCAGCCAGGGGTCGCCGTTGCGCTTGCGCCGCAGCTCCCGCTCGCGGACCGCGTAGACGCCGCTGACCCGCTGCCCGTCCTCGAGCTCCCCGAGGGGGATGCGGAACGCGGGGGCGATCGGCTCAGCCACCTGCGGCTCGGTCTTGGCGAACGCCTCGATCTGCGTCTGCTCGGCCATCGTTCGCCCAAGGTAGAGACGGCGGCGGACGCGGCCCCGATCGACTAGAAGATCTGCAACCCGGCGAGGGTGAGGAAGCCGGTGACCATGACTCCCGTCATCGTCATGAACCCCTGGAACATCATCCGTCGCAGGTCTCGGATGTCGGCGTCAACGCGCTGGAAGCCAAGAACCATCTGCTCCTTCATGTCGTCGAGCCGCTCGTCGGTCCATGCTTCTCTCGCCATTGCCTCCATGATGACAACTGTAACCTATTGTCTGTGACGGAACAGAGGCAAAGCGCAAATCGAAGTTAAGCCGGCGGCGAGTCGATCGCGAAGAGGCGCCATTCGCCGGGCGCGCCCTTCAGCTTCTCGATCCCGCGTTCGGAGAACTCGAGGCCGGAGCCGACGACCAGCTCGCGGACGGTGCTGGAGACGAGCACCTCGCCGGCGCCGGCGAGGGCGCCGATGCGGGCGCCGATGTTGACCGCCATGCCGCCGACGTCGTCGCCGATCAGCTCGACCTCGCCGGTGTGGATGCCGGCGCGCATCTCGATGCCGAGGCCGGTGAGGTCGTCCTGGACCGCGCAGGCGCAGCGGATCGCCCGCGCCGGCCCGTCGAAGGTCGCGAGGAACCCGTCCCCCATCGTCTTCACCTCGCGGCCGCGGTGGAGGGCGAGCTGGCGGCGCACGGTGGCGTCGTGGCGCTCCAGCAGCTGTCGCCAGCCGCGGTCCCCCAGCTCCGCCGCCCTTTCGGTCGAGCTGACAATGTCGGTGAAGAGGATGGTCGCCAGCGCCCGTTCGGATTCGCCGGCGCCGCGGCTGCCGACGAGGAACTCCTCGACCTCGTCGAGGAGCGCGTCGAGGTCGCCCGTGAAAGGCAGGTGGTCCTCGCCGGGAAGCTCGAGGTAGCGGGCGCCGGCGATGTTGTCGGCCAGGTAGCGCCCCTGGGCGGCCGGGACCATGGTGTCGCCGCCGCGGTGGAGGACGAGGGTCGGGACGTCGATCGCCGGCAGGATCGCCCGCACGTCCATCTCCCGGTAGAGGTCCATCAGCGAGATCGCCCCGGCCGGGCTCGTCCCCTGCCGCAGCAGCCGCGCCCACCAGCTTTCGAACTCGCGGTCGCCGAGGCGGCTCGGCGCCCAGACGTTGAGGGCGACCGCTTTGCCCCAGTCGCGCTGGACGACCTCTCCCCAGCGGTCGAGGGCCTCCTCCGGGATCCCGGCCGGGAAGTCGGGGGTCTCGAGCATCCGCGCGAAGGTCCCGAAGAGAACGAGGCTGGAGACCTGGTCGGGGTAGGTCGCGGCGTAGAGAGCCGACATCGGGCCGCCCTCGGAGACGCCGAAGAGCGCCGGGCGCTCGAACCCGGCCGCTTCGACGACCGCTTTCAGGTCGTCCATCGACTCCTCCAGGGTCGGCGGCCGGCCCGGGCGGTCGGAGAGGCCCTGGCCGCGCTTGTCGAAGATCAGCATCCGCGAGAAGGAGGTGAGCCGGCGCAGGAAGCGAGCCACCGTCGGCTCTTCCCAGATCAGCTCCACCTGGGAGACGAACCCCGGCACCAGGACGAGGTCGAGCGGCCCGTCGCCGTGCACCTGGTAGGCGATGTTGACCCCGCCCGAGTCGGCGTAGCGCGTCTCTACTTCCATCCAGGGTGGAAGTATGGCGCGGTGAGATTTTCGCGGCTAGGCCTGCGTGGAGCGATGGCGAGCTTCGCCGTCTTCGCCCTCGCGGCGCCGGCGTTGCGAAGCCCGGCGGTGCCCTTCCACGGCAGCGCCGAGCCGATCGGCGCGCAGCTGCGGGAGCGGATGACCGGCGTCTCCTGGCACCGCGGCTGTCCCGTCGGCTTCGACGATCTTCGCCTCCTGCGCGTCACCCACTGGGGCTTCGACGGCGAGGCCCATCGCGGCCGCCTCGTCGTCCACCGCGACTCGGCCCAGCCAATCCTCCGCGCGATGCGAAAGCTCTACGGCCTCCACTTCCCGATCCGCCGCATGCGCCTCGTCGACGCCTACGGCGCCGACGACCACCGCAGCATGGCCGCCGACAACACCTCCGCCTTCAACTGCCGCTTCGTCGCCGGCACCGATGGCTGGTCCGAACACGCCTACGGCCACGCGATCGACGTCAACCCCGTCGAGAACCCCTACGTCACCGCAAGCGGATACGTCTCGCCTCCGGCCGGGGCGCCCTTCGCCGACCGCTCTCAGCGCGCAAAGGGTCTGATCCACCGCCGCGGCCCGGTCGTTGCCGCCTTCGCGGAGAACGGCTGGGAGTGGGGCGGTGACTGGAGCTGGCCGAAGGACTACCAGCACTTCTCGGCTGGCGGGGGTTGACGCCCGTCCCGCCGAGGAGCCGATAGGCGCGTCGGCGAGGAGTACGGGACGCGGTAAACGCTTGCGGAAGCCGAGTTTTAAACCCCTGTGTTTCTAGTTAGGTTCCTCCCAGTACTTAACAGAACTAGAGGGGAAACATGGCGCAGAACGGACGGCTTTCGGCATCGGAACTTGCATCGATCCCAGGGGGAAATCTGGCCATCGCGGCCGCCGCGGCGTGGAACGCGCCTGGCGGCCCGGGCGACGCGGCCCTGGTCCCGACGGGATCGGAATCGAGTTACCGAACCCTGGAGGGCCAGGAGAAGCAGCGCGCCTTCTGGTGCGGTCAGGGCAAGTGTGGGAACGCGGCCGTGCCGGGGACGAGCAACCACGGCCTCGGCCTCTGCGTCGACCTCAAGGAACCCTGGATGCGGACCTGGATCGACGAGCACGGTGGCGAGTACGGGTGGTGCAAGACCGAAGCCCCGGGCGAGTGGTGGCATGTCAACTACGTCGGCGGCGTCGACTTCCCCACCTTCGAGCTGATGAAGATGGGGTCGCACGGGAAGCGCGTCGTTCGCATCACCAAACGGCTCGCCTTCATCCATGAGCCGGGCGGCGGCGCCTACCTCGACCGCTTCTACGAGAACTTCAAAGAGCCGGTGGAGGACGCGGTCGAGAATTTCCAGAAGGACCAGAAGCTGGGAGTCGACGGCGTCATCGGGCCGAAGACCGCAGCCCGGATCAATGCCGTGTTCCACCGCCAGTACGAGGAGCGGGGAGGCAAAGAGAAATGAAAGACCGCTGGAGCCTGCTCTGGGCGGCCCGCTTCGTGGCGAAATGGGAGGGCTTCATCCCCACCGCCTACCTCGACACGATCGCCTCGCCGCCGGTCTGGACCATCGGCTACGGCCACACCAACGGCGTGCGCCAGGGGCAGACCGTCAGCGAAAGCGAAGCGCGCAAGCTCCTGGCTGCCGACCTGCGCGATGCCGCCCGCGCCGTCGCGCAGGAGGTCAAGGTGCCGCTCACGGTGCGCCAGCGCATCGCCCTGATCTCGATCGTCTTCAACTGCGGGCCCGGAGCGCTCGACGACACCCACCTGATCAAGGACCTGAACGGCGGCAACTACGAGCAGGCGGCCGATCGCTTCCTCGAATGGGACCACGCCGGCGGCGTCCAGGTCGAGGGCCTGACGAACCGCCGCAAGTCAGAGCGGTGGATGTTCCTCCACGACAGCAGCAAAGCGAAGAAGGTCGATGTCACCACCCACGCGCAACTGAGCAAAGCGCGGAAATCCGCGACTCCCGTTACGGGCGGTATCAGCCCCCGGTAGCCCTGCGGGGCGCGGCCCGAGTGGCGAGGGTGGGAATCGAACCCACGACACCACGATTTTCAGTCGTGTGCTCTACCAACTGAGCTACCTCGCCTGGGGCGCCTGAACCGCCTGCGCAGCGGGAAGGCTAGCGGGCCTTGGAGTGCCGCGGCTGATTGCATGCGGGGATGAGTTGGGCTAGGGCGGGGCTGGGGCTGGTTGCGCTTCTCGCGGCCGGAGCGCTGCTGCTCTCGGGCGGGTCGGGGACCGATCCCGAGACGCCGGCGGGCCTGCCGGGAATGCCGCCGCCGTTCCTCGGCGTGGCGGTGGTCGGAGACGGTGAGCTGACGGCGGCGGTGGACGCTTACGGGGACGTGGTCGACCTGCGGGCGCCGGGGCCGGCGGGACGGGCGTTGATCGAGAACCCGGCCGGCCGGCAGGCGGCGGGGACTGTCGAGCCGGACACCGGGATCCAGGTCTGGGTCCGGATCGGCGGCGAGCCGGCGCGGCCGATGTGGCGAGCGGATTCGATCCACCAGGGTTACCTGCCGGGCACCAACGTGCTGCGGACCGTCGCGCGGTTCGGCACGGCGCGGGTCGAGGTCGAGCAGGCGGCACGAGGGGAGTCGCTGGTGATGCTGGTGCGCGGCAGCGGGACCGAGCTCCGCGTCAACGCCGGCATCGACTGCGACGAAGAACGCTCGACTCGCGCACTGGTGATCGTCTGCACGGCCGGAGAGCGAGTGAATGCCGGCGACCGGACGCAGTTGTCCCCGGTATGCGGGGACAACTGCGTCCGCTTCGGCCGTCAAACCCTGGACCAGGCCGCAAGCGCGGATCGGCGCTGGCTCGTTCGCGGCCGGCCGCTCGGCCCGGGCGCGCCGGGATGGGCGCGGCGGATGTACGGCCGCTCGCTGCTTACGCTCCACGCGCTGAGCGCCCGCGAGAACGGCGCCGTCGCCGCCGGCGCCCGCGACGGCTGGGCCTACGTCTGGCCACGCGACGCGGCTGCCGTCGCGATCGCCCTCGCAGAGGCCGGCTACCAGCCGGAAGCCGAACTCGCCGTCCGCTTCCTGCTCGGCGCCGGCCTCGAGTACGCGGCCCGCTTCAACGGCGACGGCAGCCCCGTCCCCGGCCGTGCCGCCCAGGGCGACGCGATCGGCTGGGTGGCCGCGGCGGCGAAGGCTGCCGGGATCATCGACAGCGAAAGGCGCGCGGCGCACATCCTCGCGGGCGGAGAGCCGATCCCCTGGCGCGACCGCGCCGACTATTGGGAGGGCGAGCCCGGCGACTACCTCGGCAACGCCCTTGCCTCCGGCGAGGCGGCAATAAGGCACCTATACGGGGCAAAAGTGCCGGCTCGATTGGTGCGGCAACCGGGCGATCCGGATTCCGGGCTGGACTCAGCCGCCGCCTGGGCGGTTCGGCCCTTCTCCCAGCCTCGCCTCTACCCCGCCGCCCGCGCCACCCTGGTGCAACTGGTGGCCGGAGGGACCCGATTCGGCCTCACCCCCGGCGAAGGCTGGCCCGGGGGCGAGGACCCGTGGTCCGCTCCCACGGCCTGGACCGCCTGGTCGCTGGCAGCGCTGGGGGAGCGTGAGCGAGCGCTGGAGCTGATGCAGGCGTTGCGGCGCAGCGCCACCGCGGCGGGCGCTCTCCCCGAGCGCGTCGATGCCGAGACCGGCCTGCCGACGTCGACCACCCCCCTCGCCTGGTCCCACGCCTTCGCGATCCTCGCCCTGCGGGAACTCTGGCCCTCTTAGGGCCTTACAGCTCGCCCCGCATCTGCCCCATCAGCTCCAGCGCCCCGGCCTTGTGCAGCGATTCGTTGAGGTTGCCGCACTTCGGGCTCTGCACGCAGGAGGGGCAGCCGGCTTCGCAGGGGCACTCGGCGATCAGCCGCTCGGCGTCGCCCAGCAGGCGCTCGAACTCCTCGTAGCCGCGCTTGGTGATCCCGACGCCGCCAGGGTGGCCGTCGTAGACGAAGATCGTCGAGCGACCGGTCTGGAAGTGGACGTTGGTCGAGAGGCCGCCGATGTCCCAGCGGTCGCACATCGCGATCAGCGGCAGGACCGCGATCTGGCTGTGCTCGGTCGCGTGCAGGGAGCCGAGCAGCGCCTCGGTCGGCAGCTTGCGGCTGAGGCTATCCGGCAGCACGTACCAGAGCGCCTGGGTGACGAAGTTCTGCTCGGGCAGCTCGAGGGCGACGATGTCGATCGGTTCCTGGTCGGAGACGGAGACGCGCTGGAAGGCGATCACCTGCTCGGTCACCGAGACCTCGCCGAAGTTGAGCTGCACCCCCGCCACCTCGCGCTGCTCGTGGGTGCGCTCGATGTAGATCTCGGTCTCTTTCTTCGGCCGCGTGTACCAGTCGCCGTCGAAGGCGGAGACGACCGCGCGCCGCTCCTCGATGTCGAGGCGGTCGACCTCGTAGGAGCGACCGAGGTGGAGATAGACGGCGCCGGGGTGGATCGTCGTAAAGGCGCGCTCGGCCTCGACCAGCCCCAGCATCTCGCCGGACTCGCGCTCGATCACCGCGACCGAGTCGGCCGAGGCCGAGCGCAGGGCGATCCGGCTGGCGACGAACTCGCTGCGCCGCGGCATCAGCTTGCCGCCGGCGGCGCGGAGCTCCCCCGCCGCCAGCAGCCGTTCGGTCCGCTCGGCCCAGCCCTCGCCGAAGATCTCGGCGTCCGCGGCGCTCAGCGGCATCTCGTAGGCGGCGGCGATCAGGTGCCGGGAGGCGATCTGGTCGTTGCCGTGGTCGAGGATCGCCGCCTCGACCGGCCGCCCGATGAACTCCTCCGGGTGGCGACAGAAGAACTGGTCGAGCGCGTCCTGGCCGGCGACGTAGACGGCGAGGCCGCGGCGCCGGCGACCGGCCCGTCCCCACATCTGCCGCAGGCTGGCGACGGTGCCGGGGAAGGTGACGCAGATCGCCGCGTCGAGCTCGCCGACGTCGATCCCCAGCTCGAGCGCATCGGTGGCGACGACCGCCAGCAGCTCGCCGGAGGAGAGGCGGGCCTCGATCTCGCGCCGCTGCTGCGGCGTGTAGCCGCCGCGGTAGGGGGCGATCCGCTTCGCCAGCTCCGGCTTGCCGCGGCGCTCGAGGTTTTCGCGGGCGAAGCGCTGGATCAGCTCGATCCCGCGCCGGCTTTTGAGGAAGCAGATCGTCCGCACCCCGTGGCTGACCAGCTCGGCCAGCAGGTCGGCCGCCTCCGAGAGGGCCGAGCGGCGGGTGCCGCTGCGCTCGTCGAGCAGCGGCGGGTTCCACATCGCGATCTCGCGGCCGGCGCGCGGGGCGCCGTCGTCGTCGATCAGCGCGAACTGCGTCCCGACCAGCCGCTCGGCCAGCTCGACCGGGTTGGCGATCGTCGCCGAGGCGAGCAGGAAGCGCGGCTCGGAGCCGTAGGCGCGGGCCAGCCGCCGCAGCCGCCGCAGGACGTTGGCGACGTGGGAGCCGAAGACGCCGCGGTAGGTGTGCGCCTCGTCAACCACTACCCACTCGAGGTTGGCGAAGAAGTCGCCCCAGCTCTTGTGGTTCGGCAGGACTCCCATGTGAAGCATGTCGGGGTTGGTGAGGACGAGGTTGGAGCGGCGGCGGATCGCCGGGCGCTCCTCGCGCGGGGTGTCGCCGTCGTAGATCGCCTCGCGCAGGCCGGGCGGGCGCAGCTGGGCGAGCTTACGGGCCTGGTCCTGGGCCAGCGCCTTGGTCGGGTAGAGGTAGAGCGCCCGGTCTTTGGGACGGGCGGCGATCCCGTTCAGGACCGGCAGGTTGAAGGCGAGGCTCTTGCCGGAGGCGGTGCCGCTGGTGATCACGAGGTCGGAAGTGGCGGCCGACTCGAAGGCTTCGAGCTGGTGGGTGTAGAGCGAATCGACCCCGAAGCGCCCCAGCGCCTCGGCCAGCGCCGGGTTGAGCTCGGCCGGCAGCGGCGCCGGCCGCGAGTGGCGCTCCTCTTCGGAGGACTCGGCGACGATGCGCCCGTCCCGGCGCGCGGGGTCGATGGCGACTGCCCACTCCGAGCCGAGCAGGCTGCCGCCGTGCGCCATCAGGCCGGGCTCACAATCTCAGCCGCCACCCGCATCGCCTGCAGGGATGAGCGGTCGTGGATGCGGAGGATGTCGGCGCCCTCGCGGACGGCCAGGGTCACCGCCGCGACCGTCCCCCACTCGCGCTCGCGCGGCGGCAGGCGTCCCTCCCAGGACCCGGCGAGGACGGCGCCGATGAAGTCCTTGCGGGAGAGGGAGACGTAAAGCGGCAGGCCGAGCGCGCGCAGCTCGCCGAGCCGGCGCAGGATCTCGAGGTCCTGCGCAGGACTGAGGTCGAAGTCGAGTCCGGGGTCGATCGCGATCTGCTCCTCCGCCACCCCAAGCTCCCGGGCCGCCTCGACTCTCCCCTCGAACCAGGCACGCAGGTGGTCGACGACGTCGCCGTAGTCGCGCCAAGGGCGGTCGACCCGCGGCGGCCCCTCGATGTGCATCAGCACGTAGCCGCAGCCGCTCTCCGCGACGAGCTCGAACATCTCCTCGCTTCCGCCGGAAATGTCGTTGACGACGGAGGCCCCGGCCGCGAGCGCCCGCCGCGCCACCTCGACCGAGAAGGTGTCGGCGGAGATCGGGGGCCCCCCACCATTCGCCTGTTCCTTTTGGTCGCCAGGCGACCAAAAGGAACAGGCGAGTTGGTGGGCCAGCCCTTCGACCGCCGGAACCAGCGCCGCCGCCTCGTCCTCGGCCGACACCGGCGGGCCCGCCTTCGCCGCCACGGCGCCGACGTCGAGCATCTCGAAGCCGGCCTCGACCAGCGCCATGCCGTCGGCGACCGCCTGCTCCGGCGTGCCGCTGCGCGCGCCCTCGAACATCGAGTCGACGGTGACGTTGACGATCCCGGCGCCGATCGGCCGCGCCAGGTCGAGGGTCCGATCAGCCAGCCTCCACGCCATTCCCCGCTACGGTAGCGACCGCGCCGATGCCGCTCCGCTGCGTCTACACCGACCTCGACGGAACCCTGCTCGGGAAGGGGAGCTCGCTCTTCCGCGACGCCGAGGGCGGCTTCAGCCTGGCGCAGGCCCGGGCGCTCGAGGCCTGCCACCGGGTCGGTGCGGAGGTGGTGATCATGTCCGGCCGCCGCGAGCCGCAGGTGCACGAGGCGGCGCGGCTGATGGGCCAGGCCTCCTACATATACGAGGCCGGCTGCGCGTTTGCGATCGAGGGCGAGACGACGCTGATGACCGGCGGGGTGGCGCCGAACGAGGACGGGACGATCTACGAGCAGATCGAGCAGCGCGGGCTCCCGAAGCTGCTCTTCGAGCATTTCGAAGGGCGGCTCGAGTACCACTCGCCCTGGCACCACGGCCGCGTCCTCTCCCACCTCTTCCGCGGCAAGGTCGACGTCGAGGAGGCGAACGCGCTGCTGCGCGAGCGCGGCGACGACGACCTGCGGTTGCTCGACAACGGCGCGATCGGCCGGCCGATGCCGACCGTCGAGGGCCGCACCCACGCCTACCACCTGGTCCCGAAGCAGGTCAGCAAGGCGGCGGCGGTCGCCGGCCACGCCCGCGCCCGCGGCTACGACCCGGCCGATTGCATCGCCGTCGGCGACTCGGTCGAGGACCTTGAGGTGGCGGCCGCGGTCGGTCGCTTCTTCGTCGTCGCCAACGGGCCCGAGCACGACGCCGGCCTGCGGGCGGCGATGCCGAACTGGGACAATGTCACCGTTACCGAAGGCAGCATGGGTGACGGCTTCTACGAGGCGGTCGTCACTTCGCTGATGGAACGTCGGGCCTAAAAGAGGAGAGCTTGTGTCGTCTGAGAACGCGACCGTCGCGGAGCAGGAGTACCTGGAGATCATGTTCTGGCTGGAGGAGGCCGGGCTGCCGATGACGGGCGCCAACATCGCCCGCGCGATGCAGCTCTCGCCGCCGACCGTGCACGAGATGATCGGCCGCCTGATCGACGACGGCTACGTCGAGCGCAACGCCGACAAGACCCTCACCTTCACCGAGTCCGGGCGCGAGCACGCCAGCTACATCGTCCGCCGCCACCGGATGATCGAGCGCTTTCTCACCGATGTTCTCCACATCCCCTGGGACGAGGTCCACGAGGAGGCCGAGCGGATCGAGCACGCGATGAGCCCGGTCCTCGAGGAGCGGATGCGGGCGGCGATCGGCGACGCCACCACCTGCCCCCACGGCCACCCGATCGTCGAGGGCATCCGCGAGCAGGGCTCGCTCTTGGCCGACGTCGAGGTCGGCGCCGACGTCGTCGTCCTCCGCTTCGAGAACGAGGCCGAGGAGCTGCTGCACTACCTGAAGGCGGCGGGCCTAGACCCCGGCCTCGTGGGTAAGGTCGAGAGCTCCGACGACGAGCGAGTCGTCATCGCCTCCGCCGACAACAAGCACGAGGTCAGCCGCAGCGTCGCCGAGACCGTCTCCGTCCGCGCCGACCCGGCACCGCCGCCCCGGGCGGCGATCCCGGAGCAGCTGGTGCTTTCGAGCGATCGCTACGGGCGCTAGCCCGGCTAGGACGGCACGTCACCGATCGCGAGTAGGCCGCCTTCGAGCGATTCGGCGTAGCTGCCGCCTTTGTAGATCGCGTTCGTGTGTTCGCCGACGGTCAGTGGGCAGACCCCGCTGCTGGTGGTGACTTTGTCTTTGATGCCCGAGAGGCTGAAGGCGAGGTTGAACCCGGTACCGAATGTTTCGTTTTCGTAAGAGACGATCCCCGTCGGCGTCTGTTCGCCGACTTCGACGACGCAGGTGCCGAAGATGGAGGTAGCGGTGATGACGATCTTTTTGCCTTCCGGGCATTTGATCGCGAAGCCGCCTTTCCAGTTGTCTTCCGATCCTTCGGGCTGGGCGAGGCGATAGGTGCAGCCGTTGGGAGTGATCGTGGCCGGGAGGCCGAAGGCCGTGCATCCCGAGTAGGTGGGCGTGATGGTCAGTTCACTGGTCGGAGCGGTCTTGGTGGTGCTGTCGAAGTTCAACGTGGTGCATTTTGCTTCCGAGCCTGTGACCGTTAAGACGTGGGTGGTCGTCTGGACGGCGTGGACCTTGTTCGGGTATTTGGAGTGGAGGAATTTGCCAAGAGCTGGATCGACTGTTTCGAATTCGCCGATCGCGAGTAGGCCGCCTTCGAGCGATTCGGCGTAGCTGCCGCCTTTGTAGATCGCGTTCGTGTGTTCGCCGACGGTCAGTGGGCAGACCCCGCTGCTGGTGGTGACTTTGTCTTTGATGCCCG
>Ga0307503_10000021_pt1 | contig 175285 bp, 180 predicted proteins | sample 17_S_MG_FD_194514 | JGI IMG/M metagenome (GOLD analysis project Ga0307503, IMG submission 194514) | Soil microbial communities from Populus trichocarpa stands in riparian zone in the Pacific Northwest, United States - 17_S | ecosystem: Environmental > Terrestrial > Soil > Riparian zone >... | reverse complement strand
GGATCTGCAGGAGGATGTTGAAGACGTCCGGGTGCGCCTTCTCGATCTCGTCGAGCAGCAGCACCGAGTACGGCTTGCGGCGCACGGCCTCGGTCAGCTGGCCGCCCTCGTCGTAGCCGATGTAGCCGGGAGGCGAGCCGACCAGGCGGCTGACCGCGTGCTTCTCCATGTACTCGGACATGTCGATCCGGACCATCGCCTCCTCGTCGCCGAAGAGGAAGTCGGCGAGGGTGCGGGCGAGCTCGGTCTTGCCGACCCCGGAGGGGCCGAGGAAGATGAACGAGCCGGCCGGCCGCTTCGGGTCCTTGATCCCGGCGCGGGAGCGGCGGATCGCTTTCGAGACGGCGGTGATCGCGACCTCCTGGCCGATCACGCGCTTGTGGAGTTCCTCCTCCATCCGGATCAGTTTCTTGGTCTCGGCCTCGGTCAGTTTGAAGACGGGGATGCCGGTCCACATCGAGACGATGTCGGCGATCTCTTCCTCGCCGACCTCGGGTCGCCCCTCGCCGTTCTCGCCCTCCGCCCACTCGTCTTCGAGCTGGCGCTTGCGGGTCGTCAGCTGGCGCTCGGTGTCTCGCAGGTTGGCGGCCTTTTCGAACTCCTGGGCCTCGATCGCGGACTCCTTTTCGCGCCGCGTCTTCTCGATTTCCTCCTCGAGGTCGCGGTAGACCGGCGGCGTGCTCATGCTCTTGATGCGCATCCGCGAGCCGGCCTCGTCGATCAGGTCGATCGCCTTGTCGGGCAGGAAGCGGTCGGAGATGTAGCGGTCGGCGAGCTCGGCGGCGGCTTCGAGGGCGTCGTCGCGGATCGTCACCCGGTGGTGCTGTTCGTAGCGCTCGCGTAGCCCCTCGAGGATCTTCACCGTGTCCTCGGGCGAGGGCTGGTCGACCCTGATCTGGGCGAAGCGGCGCTCCAGCGCCGAATCGCGCTCGAGGTACTTGCGGTACTCGTCGAGGGTGGTGGCGCCGATCGTCTGCAGCTCGCCGCGGGCCAGGGCCGGCTTCAGGATCGAGGCGGCGTCGATCGCGCCCTCGGCGGCGCCGGCGCCGACCAGGTTGTGGAGCTCGTCGATGAAGAGGATGATGTCGCCGCGCTGGGTGATCTCTTTCATCACCTTCTTGAGGCGCTCCTCGAACTCGCCGCGGTACTTGGAGCCGGCGACGAGGGCGGCCAGGTCGAGGGTGTAGATCTGCTTGTTCTTCAGCAGCTCCGGCACCTCGCCTTTGTTGATCCGGGCGGCGAGGCCCTCGACGACGGCGGTCTTGCCGACGCCGGGCTCGCCCAGCAGCACCGGGTTGTTCTTGGTCCGGCGCGAGAGGATCTGCATGATCCGCTCGATCTCGGTTTCGCGGCCGATCACCGGGTCGAGCTTTCCCTCCTCGGCGAGGCGGGTGAGGTTGCGACCGAACTGGTCGAGCAGTTTCGAAGACTTTTTGCCCTCGCCGGCACCGCCGGCGCCACCGCCGCCCTGACGACGGCCGCCGGGGCCGGAGAGCATGCGGATCACCTCGTTGCGGATCTTGTCCGAGTCGGCGTCGAAGTCGAGCAGGATGCGGGCGGCGACGCCCTCGTTCTCACGCACGAGGCCGAGCAGGATGTGCTCGGTGCCGATGTAGTTGTGGCCGAGCGAGAGCGCCTCGCGCAGCGCCAGCTCCAAGACCTTCTTGGCGCGCGGCGTGAAGGGAATCTGCCCGGAGGTGACCTCCTCGCCGGAGCCGACGATCCGAACCACCTGAGAGCGCACCCTTTCGACGGTGATGTCGAGGGACTCGAGGACGCGGGCGGCCAGCCCCTCCTCCTCACGCAGCAGCCCGAGCAGGATGTGCTCGGTGCCGATGTAGTTGTGCTTGAGCGTCCGGGCCTCCTCCTGCGCTAGGACGACGACCTGGCGAGCTCTCTCAGTGAATCGCTCGAACAAATGAAGACCTCTTCCTGGTTCTCAAACCCCGTGTACCGGGATTTGTACCGCTGGACGCCGTGTCCCTTTATCGGGAGGAGTCCGTCTGCCCCTTAACTCTACCGGGGTCGGAAGTCCGGCTTCTGAGCGCTTGAGCACGCTAAGAGCGGAATTTCAGGCAGAACTCGGCACAGTCTCGTCACATTAGGAGCGCATCGCCGGAAAGAGAAGCACTTCCCGCAGCGTCTTCGCCCCGGTCAGCATCATCACCAGGCGGTCGATACCGAGGCCGACGCCGCCGGTCGGGGGCATCCCCTGTTCGAGCGCCTCGACGAAGGCCTCGTCGAACGGCTGCGCCTCCTCGTCGCCGCGAGCGACCTCGGCGGCCTGCTGTTCGAAGCGCCGCCGCTGCTCGTCGGGGTCGTTGAGCTCGGTGAAGGCGTTGGCGATCTCGACGCCGCCGACGAACGCCTCCCAGCGCTCGACCATCCCCTCGATGGAGCGGTGGCGCTTGGCGAAGGGCGAGAGCTCGACCGGGTAGTCGAGGACGAAGGTCGGCTGGATCAGGGACGGCTCGACCTCGCGCGAGAAGAGGCCGTCGACGAGCTTGCCCCAGCCCTCCTTCGGATCCGGCTCGGTCCCCATCGCCTTGGCCAGGGCCTCGCGGGTCGGGTGTTCGGCGATGTCGACCCCGGCCCGCTCGAGGATCGCCTCGCGCAGGCTGATCCGGCGCCAGGGCGGGGCGAAGTCGATCTCCGTCTCGCCGCGCGGGACCTTGGTCGTCCCCAGCACCCGCTCGGCCACCTCGGCGACCAGCATCTCGAAGTCGTGCGCCGTCTTCTCGTAGTCGGCGTAGGCCTCGTACCACTCCAGCATCGTGAACTCGGGGTTGTGCTTGTGGGAGACGCCCTCGTTGCGGAAGTCCTTGCCGAGCTCGTAGACGCGGTCGATGCCACCGACGACGAGGCGCTTGAGGTAGAGCTCGGTCGCGATCCGCAGGTAGAAGTCGCGGTCGAGCGCGTTGTGGTGGGTCGTGAACGGCCGCGCCAGGGCGCCGCCGTAGAGCGGCTGTAGGACCGGCGTCTCGACCTCGACGAAGCCGTGCTCGTCGAACCAGCGGCGGATCTCGGAGATCGTCCGGGCGCGGGTCTGGAAGATGCGGCGGCTCTCCTCGTTGGCCATCAGGTCGAGCTCGCGGCGGCGGAAGCGGGTCTCGGTGTCCTCGAGGCCGTGGAACTTGTCGGGCGGCGGCCGCAGGCTCTTCGCCAGGAGGCGCCAGTGGTCGATCGCCAGCGAGAGCTCCCCCCCGCGGCGGGTCGCCATCGCCGTCCCCTCGGCACCGACGATGTCGCCCAGGTCGAGGTCGACCAGCAGCTCGTAGGCCTCGTCGCCGAGGACGTCCTTGCGCGCGTGCAGCTGGATCTGGTCGCTGCCGTCGCGGATGTCGAGGAAGCAGGCCTTGCCGTGGCCGCGGCGGGCGACGATGCGGCCGGCGACGCGGTGGCGGGACTCGGTCTCCATCCCGGCCTGCAGCCCTTGGTGGGCCGCCCGCACCTCGGCGATCTCCTCCCGCCCGGAGAACTCGTGCGGAAACGGGTCGATGCCCGCGTCGCGGATTCGCCCGAGCTTCTCGCGACGGTCCTCGAGTACCTGGGAGAGGTCCTGCTGCTCCTCCTGCGGCGTGGGCTCGCTCATCGGGGCGCGAGCCTACCGGGCCTCAGGCTTTCTCGATTTTGGTGATTTTCAGTTTTTTCTTCGGCCCGCGCGGGACCTCGACCGAGACGATGTCGTTGCGCTTGCGCCCGATCAGGGCTTTGCCGATCGGCGACTCGTTCGAGAGCTTGTGCTCGAGCGGATTCGCCTCGGTCGAGCCGACGATCTGGAATTTTTGCGAGTCGCCGGTTTTCTGGTCTTTGACGTGGACAATCGAGCCGAAGCTGACCTCGTCGGTGCCGATCGACTTCTCGTCGATCACCTGGGCGCGGCGCAGTTTCTCCTCCAGCTGCGCGATCCGCCCCTCGAGCAGAGCCTGTTCGTTCTTGGCGTCGTCGTATTCGGCGTTCTCGGAGATGTCGCCGAATTCGCGCGCCTCCTTGATCCGGGCCGCGACCTCCCGCCGTTTGGTCGTCGAGAGAAACTCGATTTCCTCTTTCAGTTTTTCGAGCCCCTCGGGGGTAATGACGGCCTGACGCACTTGCGACCTCGCTTTGTTTGGAAAAGGGAGCCTGGCCGGTCTCCCAGACCTAAAAAAACGCCCCGATGCGGCCACCAGCGGCAGCGACACCCGGGCACGGAGCGCGCGATTATAGCGAGGGTGGCTGGCCGGCCAAAATGGCGTTTCCGGTTGCCTGGACAGGCGTCGCCAGCGCCGCGATCAGCTCCCGCGCGCGAGCCAGATCGGCGCTACGCTGGAGCTCGTCCGCGACCTCCTTCGGCGCCTCCAGGCGCTCCACGTACCAGGGGTGGAATTTGCGCAGGTAACGCTGGGCACGCTCGGCGCCGAGGTGCTCCTCGGCGCGCTCGGTGACCCAGAGCCACTCGGCGACGACCTCCTCCCGGCTCGGCTGCTCGACCCGCCGCCCGGTCAGTTCCTCGAAGACCCAGGGGTTGCCGAGCGAGCCGCGGGCAATCATCACCGCGTCGGCGCCCGATTCCGCGTAGGCGCGGCGGGCAGCCGGGGCGCTGGAGAGGCCGCCGGAGACGATCACCGGGACATCGAGGCGCTCGACCAGTTCCCGCGTCAGCTCGTAGTCCGGCTTGCCCTTGTGGCCTTTGGTCGCGGCGCGCGGGTGGAAGGCGATCGCCGCCACCCCCGCCTCCTCGACCAGGCGGATCGCCAGCTCGAAGCCGGAGCGGTCGCCGGCCTCGATCCCCGAACGCAGCTTCACCGTCACCGGCAGGCCGCTGCCCTCGGCGGCGCCGCGGGCGAGGGCCAGTGCCAGGTCGGGATCGCGCAGGAGCTGGGCGCCGGCGCCGGTCTTCCGCACCTTCGGCACCGGGCAGCCCATGTTGATGTCGATCAGGTCGGCCCCCGCCCCGGCGGCGATCTCGGCGCCCGAGCGCATCACCTCCGGGTCGTGGCCGAAGAGCTGCATCGAGACCGGGTGCTCGTCGGGATGGATCCGCATCAGCTCCCGCAGCGTGCGCTCGTTGCGGTAGTGGAGGGCGAAGCTGGAGACCATCTCCGAGACGGCGAGGCCGGCGCCGTGGCGTTTTGCCTGCAGGCGGACGAACCAGTTGCCGATCCCCGCCAGCGGCGCCAACAGGACGCGGTTGGCGATCGGCACGCCGCCGATCTCGAAGGGCTCGGTCAGCGCCGGGCGGGTGCCTGCATTGTCAGCGGTTGCGCTCATGGATCAGTCGCAGCCCCTTCAAGGTCAGCAGATCGTCGACCTCGTCGATCGTCTCGGTGAAGGGGACGACGGTCGCGGCGTAGCCGCCGGTGGCGAGCAGCCGCGGATTCGGCAGCTCGTCTTCCATGCGGCGGACGATGCCGTCGATCAGGCCGGCGAAGCCGTAGACGAACCCGGACTGGATCGCCGCCCCGGTCGAGCGGCCGATCGCTTCGGTGGGCTGATCGAGATCGAGGCGGGTGATCCGGGCGGCGCGTTCGATCAGGGCGCTGAGCGAGGTCGCGAGGCCGGGGCCGATGGCGCCGCCGAGGTACTCGCCGTCGGCGGAGACGGCGTCGATGTTGATGCCGGTCCCGAAGTCGACGACGACGCAGGCCTCGCCGAAGCGGTCGTAGCCGGCGATCGCGTTGACGAGGCGGTCGGCGCCGACCTCGAGCGGGTTCTCGATCCGGATCGGCATCCCGGTCTTGACGCCGGGCCCGATCGTCAGGCACTCGGCGCCGAGATAGCGCTGCGCCAGCTCCTCGAACTGGCTGCCGAGCGGCGGCACCACCGAGGAGACGCAGACGGCGTCGATCTCGCCGAAGGCCATATCCGAGAGCGAGAAGAGCCCCGCGATCCGCTCCGCCAGCTCGTCACCGGTCGCGCCTGAGCGGGTCTGGAAGCGCCAGTGCTCGACCAGCCGCTCGCCCTCGAAGGCGCCGAGGTGAGTCTGGGTGTTGCCGACGTCGACCGCGAGCAGCATGGCGGGATTATCGCGGGCGGCGACTGGCTGGGTAGCCAAACCGGGTCGAATGCGCTTAGGATCGGCGCCATGAAAGCTCGCCTCTACGTCATTCCGGCCTCCCATCCGAGCATCGCCATCGAGCTGATGCTCAAACACAAGGGCATCGACTACAAGCGCACCGACCTGCTGCCGGTGGTCTCCAAGGGTGTGCTGCGCGCCGTCGGCTTCCCCGGCAATACCGTGCCGGCGCTGAAGATCGACGGCGACAAGGTCCAGGGCTCCCGGCAGATCGCCCGTCAGCTCGACCGCCTGCGACCGGACCCACCGCTGCTACCGGCCGAGCCGGAAAAGCGCGCCGCTGTCGAGGAGGCGGAGCGGTTCGGCGACGAGGAGCTACAGCACCCGATCCGCCAGATTCTCTGGTGGGGGATGAAGAAGGACCGCTCGCCGCTGCGCAGCTACTCGGAGGGGGCACGGATCGGGATGCCGATCGGGCTGGCGGTGAAGACCGCGGCACCGATCGTCACCCTCTCCGCCCGCTTCAACGAGGCCAGCGACGAGAACGCCCGTCAAGCGGTCGCGGCGCTGCCGGCACTGCTCGACAAGGTCGACGCCCTGGTCGAAAGCGGGGTCGTCGGCGGCGAGCAGCTGAACGCGGCCGACTTCCAGATCGCGCCCAGCATCGGCCTGGCGATGACGCTGGACGATCTGCGGCCGGCGATCGAGAACCGCCCGGCGGCAACGCTGGCACGGCGCCTCGTCCCGGACTACCCCGGAAAGATGCCCCCGGTCCTGCCGGCCGAGTGGCTGGCGCCGCTGCGCGGCGAGCCGGCCGCAGCCTAGGTCTCGCCCGCTTCGGCTCGGTCGGCAAGCAACATCGCGGCCAGGGCCAAGCCGACGATCGCGGCGGTGATCAGGGCGAACTTGAACGTGTTCACCAGCGGTCCCGTGCTCTGCCAACCGGCGATCGCGACGATGCCCTGGCCGAGAAATCCGCCCGCGGCACCCGCAAGGATCGCCGGACCGACCCGGGCAGGTCGCCAGAGCCAGCCGATCAACGAGCCGATGGTTCCGCCCGCGAGAGCAAAAGACAAGAGGTCGATGTTGGTCCTCGGATCGAGGGGAACCGTCTTGTCCGGCAGGTATGCGAATGCCGCGAAGACCGCTCCGCTCAGCAATCCGGCGAAGGCCCCCACCAACAGGCCACGCAGGAGGTGGCGGAGCGGGTAGATGCGCCAGATTCTTCGCGTTAGCCAGATCGCCAACGCTCCTCCGAGAACGGCGAAAGCCGCCACCCGCCAACTGATTATCTCGATGAAGTGTTCTCGAAGCTGCGCCGCCGTTTCGTTGTCGGGGACGCTTTCGCCGGCTTTGATGGCCTGCCATCTTTCCGGGTCTTCGGGAGCGTCGTAGATCGCCTGCGCCAGGCCCCTGGTGATCCCGGCGCTGAGCGCTCCGATCAGCATCCCTTCCAGCGCTAATCGCCAGCCCAGGGCGGGAGGCTCGGGTTCGGGCCGCGGCGGGGGAACCACCGGCCCGGACTCGACGCCATCTGGCAGCAGCCCGTCCAGCGTCGCGAGGAGGCGGCCGATGTCGTAGCGCCAGCGACCGTCGCTGAGCTCGATCGCGTTGCGGCGGGCCAGGGGACGCAGCTCGAGAGGCAGATCCTCGCGACGCGGCATCTGGGCCCCGTGGACGAGCACGGGGATCGGGGTGATGTCGGGATTGCCTAGGGCGGTTTCGAGCTCCAGCCGGACGAAATCGTCAGACTCCTCGAGCCTGCGTCGGCCCTGCTCGTTGCTCGCGGTTGCCCAGTTGCGTCCCATCACCACCAGCAGCGCCACGCAGCCGGACACCACCTCGGTGATCCGTTTTTCGAAGTCGATACCGGGGGCGAGCTCGACGTCCATGAAGACGTTGCCCTCGCCGAAGCGGGCGACCATCGCGTCGTAGAGCCGCCCGGCATGCGCCGAGGTCTCGTCCCGGCGGTAACAGATGAAGACCTTCTGCGAGGTCGTACTGGGAGCAAGGCCGGTCTCGGTCTCGACGCTCATCCCTCGCCACCCTTTTTCTTGCCCGCCTCCTCGCGGTTGGCGGCCCAAGCCGCGTGCTCCTGGGAGACCAGGCTCTCGACCCGTTCGGCGAGGAGGACGTCGGGGTCGACCGCGGCGGCATAGGGACCGGCGTGTGAGAGGTAGAGGAACTTCTCGTGCTTGAGCCGCTCGCACGTCGCCCGGTAGGTGATCCAGTTCTGCTGGTACTGCATCAGCTGCTGGACCCCCTCGATGACGACGATCAGAGCGCCGCCGCCGCCGGCCACCCAGATCGGCGCCGAGATGCTCGCCGCGAACGGCATCGCGGCGGCGGTGACGATCTGGCAGATCTTCATCGCCTTGTAGACGCGCTGGTCGGACTGGCTTTTGCGGTCGTACCAGCTGATCTGTTCTTCCAGCCGCTCCCACGCTGGGCGCGCGGGCGCCGCCCCCCGCGCCTCGGGCTCGGTCACCACCTCGCTGAGAGAGCTCTCCATACGGCCCCTCGGTTTAGAGCACCGACGGGGTTTACGTCAAGAACAGCTAAGTATTTAAGGGTTGCGTTCGACCCGCTGTCCCGGCGGGAGCGCCGCGAGGGCGTCGGCGAGGCGCGTTTCGTCGGGAAGGGTCAGCTCCGGGTCAAGCTCGACCAGGGGGACGAGGACGAAGCGGCGCGTCGTCACCTCCCGGTGCGGGAGGGTGAGGCGGTCGCTGCTGAGCTCGAGGTCGCCGAGCAGGAGCAGGTCGACGTCGAGCGGGCGGGGGCTGTGGCGGGGGGCGTCGAAGGAGCGGCCACGCTCGGCCTCGACCCGCTTGCAGGCGTCGAGCAGCTCTTCGGGCTCCAACTCGGTGCGGACGCGGATGGCGGCGTTGAGGAAGTCGGGCTGGTCGAGGACCTCCCCGACCGGCTCGGTGACGTAGGTGGAGGAGACGGCCTCGACCTCGATCCCCTCGGCTTCGAGCAACTCGACCGCCGCTCTCAGGTGAGCGGCCGGGTCGCCGACGTTGGAGCCGAGACCGAGGTAGCCGGTCCGCTTCTGTCCCGCCAAGGCGGCTAGTCCCCGGCGTCTTCGTCTTCTTCGACCGCCCGCTCCTGCGTCACCTCGACCGCGACCTCCTGAATCGCCAGGGGGAGCGGCGGCTCGGGCTTGGCGGCGCGGACGCGGACCGATTCGCAGCCGTAGCGCTCCATAAGCCGCTCCCCCACCACCTGGGCCAGGCGCTCGAGCGTCTTGTAGCTGCGCTCGGTGGCGGCGAGGGTGACGATGTCGCAGACCGCGGCGTAGTCGACCGTGTCCTCGAGGCGGTCGGTCAGCAGCGCGTCGCAGTCGGGGACGTCGAAGGAGATGTCGAACTCGAGCCGCTGCCCGACCTCCTGCTCGGCCTCGGAGACCCCGTGGTGGGTGTAGATAGAGAGCCCGCGCAGCTCGATTTCCGCGCTTGACTCGACGCCGGTGTCGTGCGACTCCATGGCAGGAAGCTACCCGAGTATCGCCGTCGCCACGGCCAGCGCCTGGCGCACCTCGGCGACGTCGTGGACGCGCAGCACCGCGGCCCCCTCGGCGGCGGCGAGGACCGAGGAGGCGATCGTGCCGCCGAGGCGCTCGCCGGCGGCGGAGCCGTCGACCTTGCCGATGAAGCTCTTGCGCGAGGTCCCGACCACCAGCGGCCGGCCGAGGTCCCGCAGCTCGCCGAGGCGGCGCAGCAGCTCCATGTTGTGGGCGGCGGTCTTGCCGAAGCCGATGCCGGGATCGAGCCAGACCCGCTCCTCGGCGACGCCGGCGGCGGTCGCCGCCGCCAGGCGCTCGGCGAGGAAGGCCTTCACCTCGGCGACAACGTCGTCGTAGCGGGGGTCCTCCTGCATCGTCCGCGGATCGCCGCGCATGTGCATGAGGACGACGGTGGCGTCGCGCTCGGCGCAGAGGGGCCCCATGCCGGGATCCCCCCGCAAGGCGGTGACGTCGTTGACGATCGTCGCCCCGGACTCGAGCGCCGCGGCGGCGACGGCGGCCTTGGAGGTGTCGACCGAGATCTCGCACTCCAGCGCTCGAAGGCCCGCGATGACCGGGACGATCCGCCGCGTCTCCTCCTCGGCTCCCACCGGTTCGGCCCCGGGCCGGGTCGATTCGCCGCCGACGTCGAGGATCGCCGCCCCCGCCGCGGCCAGCTCGCGCCCGTGCGCGATCGCCGCCTCCGGGTCCAGGTAAAGGCCCCCGTCGGAGAACGAATCGGGCGTCACATTGACGACGCCCATCAGCTTGGGACCGGGGTTCACTGACCAAGCATGGCAAGGACGCAGGGAGCGAAGTGTGCTTTGCACACGAGCGACCGAGGACGCCGCCAGGCGCCGGTCAGGGGACGCCGGTCAGGAAGCGTCGCCGCCGGCGAACCCGGGACGCGGATGCGGCGTCGGGCGGCTGCCCTCGCGGGCGGCCTTTTCCGGCTCGGGGGCGGGCTCGGCCGGTTTGCTCGGCGGCTCCTCCTCGTCGACGAAGACCTCCTCCGCCGGCTTGCCTTCGAGCAGGGCGACGAACTCCTTGGCGTCGATCGTCTCCCGCTCCAGCAGCAATTTCGATACCCGCTCGAGGTCGTCGCGGCGCTCGTTCAGCAGGTTCTTCGCGGTCTGGTGGGCGCTCTCGACGATGCGGCGAATCTCGTCGTCGATCTCACGCGCGATCTCGTCGGAGTAGTCGGGCTCGGAGCTGAACTCGCGGCCGAGGAAGGGCTGGCCGCGGTCGTGGCCGAAGACGCGGGGGCCGAGGCGCTCGGACATCCCGAAGCGCATCACCATCTGCTTCGCCGTCTCGGTCACCTTTTCGAGGTCGTTGGAGGCGCCGGTGGTGATCTCGCCGAAGACGATCTCCTCGGCGCCGCGGCCGCCCAGGGTCATCGCCATCGTGTCGGTCAGCTCAGCTCGGGTGGTGAGGAACTTGTCCTCGGTCGGCAGGCTGATCGTGTAGCCGAGGGCCTGGCCGCGGCTGATGATCGAAATCTTGTGGACCGGGTCGGTGTTCTCGAGCAGCTGGCCGACGATCGCGTGCCCGACCTCGTGATAGGCGGTGATGAGCCGCTCCTTCTCGCTCATCACCCGGGTCTTCTTCTCGGGGCCGGCGATCACCCGCATGATCCCCTCCTCGAGCTCCTTCATCGTGATCTCGCGACTGCCCGAGCGGGCGGTCAGCAGGGCGGCCTCGTTGATCAGGTTGGCGAGGTCGGCGCCGGTGAAGCCGGGGGTCTGGCCGGCAAGCGTGTCGAGCTCGATCTCGCGCCCCAGCGGCTTGCCGCGGGTGTGGACCTCGAGGATCTTCTTGCGGCCCTTGCGGTCGGGGCGGTCGACGACGACCTGGCGGTCAAAGCGGCCGGGCCGCAGCAGCGCCGGGTCGAGGATGTCGGGACGGTTGGTGGCGGCGATCAAGATGATGTTGTCCTTCATCTCGAAGCCGTCCATCTCGACCAGCAGCTGGTTCAGGGTCTGCTCGCGCTCGTCGTGGCCGCCGCCCATGCCGGCGCCGCGATGGCGGCCGACGGCGTCGATCTCGTCCATGAAGATGATGCAGGGCGAGTTCTGTTTGGCCTGCTCGAAGAGGTCGCGGACGCGGCTGGCGCCGACGCCGACGAACATCTCGACGAAGTCCGAGCCGGAGATCGAGAAGAAGGGAACGCCCGCCTCGCCGGCGACGGCGCGGGCGAGCAGGGTCTTGCCGGTGCCGGGCGGTCCATATAAGAGGACGCCCTTGGGGATGCGGGCGCCGAGCGCCTGGAACTTCTTCGGGTTCTCGAGGAATTCCTTGATCTCCTCGAGCTCCTGCACCGCCTCGTCGACGCCGGCGACGTCGCGGAAGGTGATTTTCGGCGCGTCCACCGACATCCGCTTGGCTTTCGATTTGCCGAAGTTCATCACCCGGCTGCCGCCGCCTTGCATCTGGTTCATGAGGAAGATCCAGAAGCCGAAGAAGAGGACGAAGGGCAGGACCAGGGTCAGCAGCGAGAGCAGGCCGGAGCTGCCGGAGCCGTGGACGTCGGTCTTGACTTCGTTGTCGCGGAGGAGGTTGACCAGCGCCTTTTCGCCGTCGGGCGGGTAGCCGGTGGAGAAGCTTTCGCCGTTGGTGCGCTTGACGTCGAGCGTGTTGTCCTTGGTGTTGACGTCTACTTCTTCGATCTGACCCTCGACGACCAGACCCGTTTTCTGGTTGATCAGTTCGTTGTAGGCGGGCGACTCCGTGTTGTCGCCGCCGCTGATCATTTTCTGGGCGATGAAGGCCAGAATCACGACCAGCAGGATCGGGAACGCCGCGCTTTTGAAAAACCGCCTCACGAGGAGAAATCAGCGTACCAGGGCGGATTTTCCGATCTACTCGGAAAGCGCGGCGACGAAATCCAGGTTTCGGTACTTCTGCGCGTGGTCGAGGCCGTAACCGATCGCGAACCGGTTCGCGATCTCGAAGCCGACGTAGCGCGGCGAGAGGTCGACCCGCAGCCGCTCCGGCTTGGTCAGGAGGGCGCAGGCATGGAGCGAGGCCGGGTTGCGGGCGTTGAGGTTGCGCATCAGGTACTGCAGGGTGAGGCCGGAGTCGATGATGTCCTCGACGATGAGGACGTCGCGGCCTTCGATCGGCGCGTCGAGGTCCTTGAGGATGCGGACGACGCCGGAGGAATCGGTCTGGGAGCCGTAGCTGGAGACGGCCATGAAGTCGATCTCGCAGGGAACCTCGAGGTGGCGCATGAGGTCGGCGAGAAAGAGGACGGCGCCCTTCAGCACCCCGACCAGGACCAGCTCCCGACCCGCGTAGTCGCGGCTGATCTCCTCCCCCAGCTCGCCGATGCGGCGCTGCAGGTCCTCTCTGGCGACGAGGGTCTCGCCGATCGCGGGATCCGACACGGCGCGCAGTCTAGATATATACCGGGGGGCGAAGCCCACCGGCGCTTTTAGGAGCGCTCGGCGCGAAGGGTGCCGCCTTCGAGGACGGCGCGGATGCCGCCGCCGAGGTCGAGGGTCGAGCCGCCGCGGCTGAGGCCGGCGACCTGCTCGGCGAAGCGGGCGGCGCCGGCGACGGGCCGGCCGGCCGCATTGTCGGCGAGGCGCTGGAGGACGAGCCGGCGCAGCGCCGGGTGCAGCTCGGCGAAGCGGCGCTGGGGGATCGCCCCCTCCCCCGCCTCCAGCTCGGCGTCGACCAGGGAGTCGAGCAGCTCGGCCTCGGCCCGGAGCAGCGCCGCCGTCCGCAGCACGTTCCCCTTCGCCGCCGGGTGGACCCGCTCCAGGTCGGGAATCAGGTCGCGCCGGATCAGGGTGCGCTTGTAGTCGCCCTCCTCGTTGCTGGCGTCGTCGCGCCACCCCAGCCCGCGCTCCTCGCAGTAGGCGGTGGTCTCGGCGCGGGTGACATCGAGCAGCGGCCGCACCAGCCGCCCGTCCCGCGGGCGCATCCCCAAAAGCGCCCGGCGGCTGGGCGAGGAGGCGAGCCGGTAGAGGATCGTCTCGACCTGGTCGTCGGCGGTGTGGCCGGTGGCGATCGCGGCATCGCCTTCCTCGGCCAGCCGCGCCGCCGCCCCGTAGCGCTCCTCCCGCGCCCAGGCCTGGAGGTTTCCGGCGCCCTCCACGCGACGCGCCCGCTCGACCCGCAGCGATACCCCCGCCCCCTCGCAGAGACGACGGCAGTGGGCCTCGTCCTCGTCGGCCTCCTCCCGCAGGCCGTAGTTGACGTGCAGCGCGGCCACCGCCCCGGCCCCTCGCAGCCGCACCGCGAGATCGAGGAGGCAGACCGAGTCCCGCCCGCCGGAGACCATCACCAGCACCGGTCCCGGCCCGGCGAGGAGGCCGCCGGACTCGACCCGGGCGAGCAGCTCCTCGCCGCTCATGCGCCGCGGACGACGAAGAGCGCGGTCGGCGTCGGGAACCCCTTCAGGCTGACCTCGCCGATCGGCTCGAACTCGAGGCTCTCGCTGCCGGCGATGGCCGTGCAGACGGCGTCGGTGACCAGCACCTCGCCGGCCAGCGCCCGGTTGACCACCCGGTGGACCAGGTTGACCTGGCTGCCGAAGTAGTCGCCGTCGCGGTAGACCGCGTCGCCGTAGTGAATCCCGACCCGCGGCTGCGGTCGCCGCGGGAAGCGGGAGAGGAAGCCGACCGCCCACTCGGTCAGCGAGGTGGGGTCCGGCGAAACGACCATCACCTCGTCGCCGATCGTCTTCACGATCGTCGCCTCCCGCGGCATCGTCGCTTCGACGGTGGCGACGAAGTTCTCGACGACGTCGAGCGCCTCGATGTCCCCCTCCTCCTCGGTGTAGCGGGTGAACCCGGTGAGGTCGATGAAGCAGAGGGTGACATTGACGTGGCCGAGGGCGATTTCGGCGGTGTCCATCGAGGCGCCGGCCTCCATGTGGCCGACCACGTCCTGTTCGACGAAGAAGCGCAGGTAGCGCTCGTGCAGGTATTCGGTCAACGGCGCCGCCAGCGGCAGGATGTCGGCGGCGAGCTCTCCCATCTCCTCGGCCATTTCCAGCTCCGGCACGGCGTCGCGGATCATCGGCTCGTGGACGTAGAGGTGGAACAGCCGCACCTCGGCGTCGGCGATCCGCCGCATCGACTGCGCGTAGACGCGGACCAGTTGCAGGAAGGCGACGAGCGGGAAGCCGGCGGCGAGGACGCGGGCGCAGTGCCGCAGCGCCGCCAGGTCGTCCTTGCTCAGCTCGCGCTGGCCCAGCGGCGTGCCGAGGATGACGAGGATGCGCTCGACCAGTTCCGGCTCCAGCCCCGTCTCCGCCGCAGCCTCCTCGATCGAATAGGTCTCCCGCGAGCCCGAGAAGAGCTCCTCGGTGAAGCCGAAGGCGAGCCGCCCCTCTTTGCCGGCGCTCTTCAGGTCCTCCAGCGAGTAACCGCGCTCGCGCATCCGCGACACCACCCGCGCCTGCGCCGCCGCCGCCGCGGTCCAGCGCCCCCGCCGCACCGGCACGATCTTTTCTTCCGCCCACCGTTTCAGCGTGCTCGCCGGAACGCCCGAGCGCCGCGCCGCCTCGGAGAGAGAGATTCGCTGGTCAGGCATAGGGGCCGAGGCTAACTGCTCGCGGAGCGAGCACCCCTGAACCTGTGAGCTCCTAATTAGGAGCTGACGCTGACGCTGTGCCGGCAGCCTCGCCTACGCGCGGGGCGGGATACCTTCACCCGGTGGCTCAGGCTCGCCTTCGCCCGCTGTTGCCGCCGGCGTTGATGTTTGGCTTTGACGCGCGCGCACGGCTTTGGAGACCTGATAATCGGTTCGCTCGTAAGCGGGCCCACGCTCGCAGGCGGATCCAGAATTGGCAGTGGGACGGGCTCCAGCAGCGCCGCGTCAAGGTGGCGGTAGCGATGGACCACCGCATAAGGGGGACACGCTTCTTCCCCTTCCTGACATTCCACCTGAACACGCACCGCTTCCACGACCGAGAGGCAGAGCAGCGGCGCCGCTGCCCCGTAGTCCAGGTCGACATTCGAAAGGTCGAATTGCGCGAGCCCGGCGCCTCTCACTTCTTCCCCCTCCCAGAGGACCTGGACCCCGGTGCCGATCGAGTTCAGACGGCGCGTGGACGAACTGCAGTCGCTGATCGATGTACCGGGACCGACGGTGGCATAGGCAATCCACCCGCACTCAGACGGGGGGGTTTTCGGTTGAACCGGCGTGCCGCCTTCTGGAGATACGGGCCCTTCCGGCCCTTCTTCGCAGTCCAACTCCTCGACGGCGAGACCGGCCAAAGCAGCGGTTGTCCAACCTTGATCTACCTCGGTGCGAGTGATGTCTCCGGTTACCGAGGCTGCGGCAGTAGCCGGGATAACCAGTGCGAGCGCGGTCGACACAGCCAGTAAAAACAGGCCAAAGATGGTCAAAGTGACCAGGGGTATGTCGCTCTCCCGCCCGCGCATTCGAGAAGACCCTACCGGATAGAACTTCGCTGAGCAACTCTAAGGACGAGTGTCCAACGGCTCTTCCTCATGGTTCTCGTCCAAAATTCGGTACGGCCCGCGACATCCCTTGTTGCGAACTGTCACGTAATTTCCAACAAACCGTGATGTTTGTCAAAAAGGGTGGCATTCGTTGGGATTTTTTGCGTATTCTGATGCAGCACCAATCTGGGTGGGGGTGCGACAGGTAAGGGTTCGACCGGGAGGATTTATGCCGTACCACGGTCTCACACTGCGTGCAGCAAAAGCGCATGTGACAACAAAGTTCAGCGGTAAAGGAGCTTCGGTTTCGAGACGTTTCGCATTGCTGTCAATCGTTGCATCGATGGCCATCGGACTCGGAGGATCCGTCAATTCGGCAGCGGCCGAAACGTCGACCGGACCGGCCGACCCCGAACTCGAAGGTCAGATTCGCACTCTGTTCCCCACCCCTCCCGACCTCGATTTCTCGGGGAACGACATCGAACAAGAGGAAGTGATCCCGGGCCGCTACATCGTCGTTCTCGACGACTCGGTAGGACGACCGGGCGAAGTTGCAAGGGAGCAGGCTCGCGAACGCGACGGTGAGCTGGGGGTCATATATGACACCGCCTTCGAGGGCTATGTAATAGACAACGTGTCACGAGCGGATGCATCCGCTCTGAGAGAAGATCCTCGGGTCGAATCCGTAGAGCCGGATCGCAGAATTCATCTGGAATCCCAGACCGTCTCGACGGGCGTGTCACGGATATTTGCGCCCTCCAACGCAGCACTCGACATCGATGAAACTGATGACGCGCGGGTGAACGCGGATGTAGCGGTGATCGACGGGCGGATCGATTACACCCATCCCGACCTCAACGTCATCCTGAGAATCGACTGTGTTCCGGCGGAAGAAGGAGCCGAACCGGTCTGCGCTACGGACACCGGGACCGCCTTCTCAAAACACGGTACCCGCGTGGCGGGGATCATCGGCGGGATCGACAACGGCTTCGGTGTCGTCGGGGCTGCGCCCGGGGTCCGCCTCTGGGGGATCCGGGTGTTTGACGAGGAAGGCAACGGACAGACGTCCTGGACGAACACTGCGATCGAGTGGGTCGCGGACCACGCGGCCGAAATCGAGGTTGCGAACATGAGCCTGGGTGGGGCCGGCGACTCGCCGTCGCAGGACAAAGCGATCGGTGAAGCGGCCACCCTCGGAGTCGTCCCGGTGGTCGCCGCCGGGAATCAGTCCGAAAATGCGAAGAACCGCCATCCCGCGAAGAATCCCGACGTCATCACCGTCTCCGCGCTGGCTGATTACGACGGCAAACCCGGCGGTACCGGAGCCGCCACCTGCATCGCGAGCGAGGTCGACGACACGGCCGGCAGCTTCAGCAACTGGGGCGACGCGGTCGAGATCGCAGCCCCTGGCGTCTGCATCAACTCGACGGAGGCCGGCGGTGGATACGCCTTTGCCAAATACGGAACCTCCTTCGCGACCCCGCACGTCTCAGGAGCCGCCGCTCTTCTCGCGAGCAAAGCCAACCCGCAGTCGAAGGCCGACGTGGAAGCTATCCGTCAGGAACTCGTCGACGGTGGCAGCCTCGACTGGACGGACACGGCGGGGGACGGAAAACCGGAGCCGGTCCTCTATCTGGGCAACGCGCCGCTCACGCAGGTCGAAGCTGCCACCGGAGGTTGGTCGAGTACCGACGGCGCGAGCGTGACCTTCACGGGCGCCTTCAATACGCGGGGAGCCGCGGGGCAGTACCAGTTCGAATATGGCCCAACCACCGCTTACGGCAGCTTCCTGCCGGCGACCCCGGCCCAAGTGAGCGTGGGCACCAAATACCGAACCGTCTCTCAGGTCGCAGATGGACTGGAACCCGGGGAGACCTACCACTATCGGCTGTCCGTTACGACCAGCGCCGGAACGGTCTATGGCAAAGACAGAGTCCTGACCGCGCCTCGTTTCCTCCGGCAGAGCACGTCCAGTGCGCCTGCTGTGGAATCGGAGTGGATCAATGACGTCTCCTGCCCGACGGCTGGATTCTGCATGGGAACCGGGTACTACCGGGAAAAAGGCAATCACATCAGCGCCTACGAACTGAGCAATGGTCAGTTTGGCTTCTCCTCGCTTCCCCTACCGGAAGGCGCCACCTATCCACAGGCGTTTGGCGTTTCGTGCAGCTCCTCCACCGACTGCACGGCCGTGGGAAGGTTCCAGGCAAGCGGAGCCACTGTGCCTTTGGCCCTGCGCTGGAACGGCACGAGTTGGTCGACCCAAAGCGTTCCGCTGCCCTATGCCGGGGCCCCCAGCTCGGTCCTCAACGACGTCTCCTGCGCGTCCGCCACCGAGTGCATGGCAGTCGGCTATTACAAAGACGCCGAAGGCACCTTTGTCAACTATGCGGCTCGATGGAAAGGCGGCTCCTGGACCAGCATGTCGCCGCCCGTCACCTCCGGCTCCACCCAGAGCATGCTCGAGGACGTCTCATGCGTGAATGTCGAATGGTGCACGGCCGTCGGGTGGATCAACTCCGGCGGCTCGGGCAGCAAACCGGTGATCGTGACCTGGAACGGGTCGTCATGGAGCCTCGGTTCGCCCGCGCGGACCGGTGGCTCCCTCTACGGCATCAGCTGCATCTCGACGAACTTCTGCGCCGCCGTCGGCGCCCGGCTCGACACCGAAACCTGGGACGGCTCCGAATGGACCAGCCATCCGGCCGCCAAAGCGGCTGAAGCTGACGGCGGCTATTTGGAGGGCGTGTCATGCACGTCGTCCACCTATTGCGCCGCGGTCGGATCATCCTGGATCGGACCGCACCAGGTGGCGCTCGCCGAGGTCTGGGACGGCTCCTCCTGGCAGGTCGAAAGCTCGCCTCGCGAAGCCGAAGCGGGTGCCACCCTCAACTCCGTCGGCTGCATCACGCTGAACTCCTGCCAGGCGGTCGGTGGATCGAACGACGGAAACTGGGACTCGCTCTTCGTGGAGCGGAAAGATGTGGTCACCGAAGGGCCGTCCGAAATCCTCCCCGGCCAGGCGCTGCTGCGAGGCGTTGTCAACCCCGGGGGCTCCTCCACCACCTACAAGTTCGAATTCGGCAGGACGACGGCATATGGATCGAGCGTTCCGATCTCCGGCAGCAGCGCCGGCGCGGGAGCGGACCCAGTCGAGGTCAGCAAACAGGTGAAAGAACTCGAGCCGGAGTCGGTCTACCACTACCGCCTGAGCGCAACGAACGGCGCCGGGACCACCTATGGCCAGGACAGAACCTTCCGCTCTGGAACCCCCGAATACCACCTGGCGCGTTCGTTCGGGACCTCTGGTACCGGCAAAGGACAGGTAGACGCCCCCTGGGGACTCGACGTCGATGCCGAAGGGAACCTCTGGGTGGCCGACCGCAACAACAATCGGGTCGAGAAGTACTCCCCGACCGGGCAGTTCCTGTTGACGGTCGGCGGCGAAGTGAACAAGACGACCCATGGCAACATCTGCACGGCTGCCTCGGGCAACACCTGCGGGATCGGAGTCGCCGGATCGGGCAGCAGCCAGTTCCGCGAACCGCTCGACATCGCGGTAACCGCTTCGAACGACCTCTGGGTCACCGACGGGGGCAACAACCGGGTCCAGAAGCTGAACTCGAAAGGCGAATATCTGGGGCAGTTCGGATCGTCGGGAACCGGCAACGGCCAGTTCACCGAACCCTGGGGTATAGACATCGCCTCGAACGGCGACATCTGGGTTGCCGATGCCCGCTATTCGCGCGCGCAGAAGTTCACCTCGAGCGGGAGCTTCATCCTCAAGGTGACCGGGCTCGAAGGGCCGCGTGGTCTCGAGGTCGGCTCCGGCGACCACGTCTGGGTCACCGAACGGACCACCAACCATGTTCAGGAGCTCAGCTCCAGCGGCGAAAAACTCAGCCAGTTCGGCACCGCCGGGACCGGCCCCGGCCAGTTCGACGAACCCCAGGCTGTCGACATGAAGTCATCGGGAGACCTGCTGGTAACGGACCGCTTCAACGACCGCGTTCAGCAGTTCAGCGCCGACGGCTCTTTCGTCGCTCAGTTCGGCAACAACGAAGTCGTCGAACCGAGGGGAGTGACCGTTTCCTCCGGCAGCACGGTTTACGTATCCAACTCCTGGAAAGACCGCATCGACGAATGGCAGCAGAACGTGCCGGCGGCGACCACCGAAGGGACCCAGGGCATCACTTCCTCCGGAGCCTCTCTGGGAGGCAAGGTCAACCCTCGCGGCGTCTCGACCGAATACCGGTTCGAGTACGGGAAAACCACGTCCTACGGCTCCCAGACCAGCAACGAAAGCGCCGGCTCTGGGACGAGCGACCTTTCCGTCGGCAAATCGATATCCGGTCTCGAACCGAACACCACGTACCACGTCCGTGTCGTGGCGTTCAGCTCGGAAGGGCTGATCTACGGTAAGGACAGCACCTTCACGACGAAAATCTCGGTGCCGAAAGCCCTCAGCGCGCTCTCTGTCACGGAGCCGTTCAACGGGAGCACCGAATCGCTCTCGAACTTCGCGTCCAAATGGTCGCCCCTTGGCTGGGCCGGCGGCAGTGGTCCCAAGGGCCTGGACACGAGTACCGGCTGGCGTGCCAGCGACGCTTATCCCACCGTCAACGGAGCCGCCCACAACCCCACCTTCAACGATGGCGGCAACGGTGTCGGCGCCGTCGCGACTCTGGCGACCAGCCCGGGCAGCTCGAGCCGGTACTTCTCGCTCTGGCTAGACATGCCAACCCCAACCGGAGCCAAGACCGGCTACGAGCTCCGCTTCACCTACACCGCCAGCAACACTTACACCGTGGCCCTCTCCAGGTGGACGGGCGGCAGCTCGGTCACTCTCGCGAGCAAAACGGGGGCTTCGCTCGCCGTCGGAAACTCCGTTGCCCTGGTCGACCAGGGCGGGACCGTTTCGGCTTGGACGAATACCGGCTCAGGGTTCGCAGAACTCCTGGGGGCAAGCGATACGACGTATAGCAGCGGTTCGGCAGGCGTGGAGGCTGCGGGCAACTCGAGCCGCCTGATCAACTTCAGCGTCGGAGGCTTATAGCCGCTGCGGAGCCTTGCAGTGCTGCTTTGCCCGGGGCAGGCCGACCGCCTTCCGGTGCCCCAGCGCCACGGCCCCTGCTCTGCCCCCATGCCGGCGATGCTGCCGACGGAGCTTTCGGCAGCGGGGCGCGGCCGCGGGCTCGGCGATCGGCGGGGTGAACAGGGGTAAGCCCTGCCGCTCCGTGGCCTCGAACCCCGCATGATCGATTAGCTGATCCCGGTGAAAGGCGTCCCAGCCCTCGCAGTCGAAGATCGCCGGGCAAATTCTGGATTCGTAGACCGTCTCGACAGCCGACAGGCAGAGCAACGGGGATGAAGGCGAGGCGGCAATCCCCGAGACGTCGAAGGCCGCGGAGCCCGCGTCATGGAGTTCGGGTCCGATCCAGACGATCTGACTCCCCCCGCCGATCGAGCCCCACCTACGGTCGGGCTTCGTGCAGTCGGACGCCGCCGCGCCCGGGCCGATCGTCGCGAAGGGGATCCAGCCGCAATCCCAGGGCTCGCTTTCGAGTCTCGTGGGCTCTGGTTCGGGTCCCCAGTCCGGCGGTTCCCAGCCTTCTGGCGGTTCCGGCTCTTCCGATTCTTCGGGCGGTTCCGGTTCTTCGGGCGGTTCTTCGCATCCACTCGTCCTCACCGCGATCCCAGCGATCCGGGCCGACGTCCAATCGGAGTCGACTTCAGCACGGGTTATCTCCCCGGCAGAGGACCCGGCGACGCTGGCCGGAGCGAGCGCAACCAGGAAAAGAACGCTCGACGCACCGGCAAACCAGTGCCTGAATCTCCCACGCATGGCGGCAACATAGCCTTGAGTTCAACCACAATCAACCTTAAGTAATTAGAACCGCCCTGTAGAAACAAACGGGGCGGCCCGAAGGCCGCCCCGCTGGCTCTTGTTCTGGGGGAACGTCGGAGCGTTAGGTGGGGATCTCCGACTCCTCGTGCAGCTGGAGGACGGACTGGCCGTCCTCGCCGGTGCGGATGCGAATCGCCTCCTCCACCGGCAGCACGAAGATCTTGCCGTCGCCGACCTCGCCCGTGCGGGCGTGCTTGAGGATCGTCTCGACGACCACGTCCTTGTCTTTGTCCTCGATCACAACCTCCAGCTTGATTTTCGGCCGGACGTTGACGGTGAGGGTCGAGCCGCGGTACCGCTCGACTATGCCCTTCTGGCGACCCGAGCCCTTGGCCTCGATGATCGACAGGGAAGGGAATCCCTTGTCGAGCAACTCGGCCCGGATCGGCTCGAACGCCTCGTGGCGGATATACGCCTCTATCTTCTTCATGCGCTCAAGCCCTCCTAGGACTCACTGGTCATCGGGGTTACCGCCGCAGGGGCGGGCGCCTGAGCCGGCGGAGTGCCGCTGAGGGGCGGCGCGCCCGTCGAGTACTCGGGCTGGGGGATGAACTGCTCCGGGTACCCGTACATCCCGTGCTCGGAGATGTCGAGGCCGGCGTCCTCCTCCTCCGCCGTGACCCGCAGCCCGATCGTCTTCTTGATCAGGAAGAAGATCGCGTAGGAGACGACGAACACACAGACGAAGGCGACGCCGACGCCCAGCGCCTGGGCGCCGAGCTGGTGGAAGGAGCCGCTGTACCAGAGGCCCGGATCGCCGACTTCGTTCAGTTCCGCCAGCCGTGGCGAAGTGAAGATGCCGCACGAGAGGGTGCCCCAGATACCGGCGAGGCCGTGGGCCGAGAGAGCCCCGACCGGGTCGTCGATGACCTTCTCGATCGCGAGGACGCCGTAGACGACGACCACGCCGGCGACCGCGCCGATGATCGGAGCGGCCCAGTACTCGACGTAGCCGGAGGGCGCGGTGATCGCGACCAGGCCGGCGATCGCGCCGTTGCCGGCCATGCCGATGTCGATCGTCCTCGTCTTCAGGTACATGATCGCGACCGCGGCGACTACGCCGGCGGCGGCGGCCAGGTTGGTGACGACGACGACTTCAGCGAAGCGGCCGCCGATCGCGCCCAGGGTCGAACCGGGGTTGAACCCGAACCAGCCGAGCCAGAGGATCAGCACGCCGAGGCCGACCAGCGGCATCGAGTGGCCGGGGATCGCCCGCGGTTTGCCGTCTTTCGTGTACTTGCCGATCCGCGGGCCGAGCAGCAGCAGCGCCGCGAAGGCGCCGGTCGCGCCGATCAGGTGGACCACCGTGGAGCCGGCGAAGTCCTGCATCCCGACGTTCACCTGCAGCCAGCCGCCGCCGAAGATCCAGTGACTGAGTATCGGGTACAGGACGGCGCTGAAGATGATCGCGTAGATGACGTAGGCGCCGAATTTGATCCGCTCCAGGGTCGCGCCCCAGACGATCGCCAGCGAGACGGCGCAGAACACGAACTGGAAGAACATGAACGCGGCCGGGCTGATCGAATACGTTTCGACGAAGGGGATGCTCGAGCCGGCCTCTTCGACCGAGGAGCCGACGTCGAGGAAGAACCCGTGCGTCCCGGCGATCTCGCCGAGGCCTCCGAACGCCAGCGCGAAGCCGCACGCCCAGTAACAGAGCGAGGCGATCGAGAAGTTCACCAATACCTTGGCCACGCCGGCACCCGCGTTCTTGGCTCGGGAGAACCCGACCTCCAAGAGCAGGAACCCGGCCTGCATGAACATCACCAGGCAAGCGGCGACGATCACCCACATCGCATTGATGCTGGCCTCCGGGGTTTCCAGGATCGCCGGCGCTTCGGCGCCGAAGGCGGCACCTGGCAATACCAGCGAGGCGATCGCGGCTACCGGAGCGGCGATCATCAACCTCCTTTTCATTCCATTCCTCCTAGCCCGGCGGGGTTCACAGCCCCGCCGGTCGCGTTGGGATTTCTCGATCCCACGCTATGAACGGGGCGGCCGGGGGTCTTTGGACGGCTGGAGCAAATTCGGCGACCCCCGTTTCTCCCCGATGTCGGCGCCGTGCCTGGGCGGCTAGGGTCGGCGGCGATGCCGGCCCGCCTCAGACCGACCGCCGCGATCGCCGCCGACGCGATCCTTGTCGGCGACCCCGGCCGCGCCCTGATGCTCGCCCAGGAGCTGCTGCGACAGCCGAAGATGAGCAACCACGCGCGCGGGCTCTGGGGCTATACGGGGGAAACGCCGGCGGGCGACCCGCTGACGATCCAGTCGACCGGGATGGGCGGCCCCAGCGCCTCGGTCGTGCTCGCCGACCTCGCGGAGCTGGGACTGCGGAGGGCGATCCGGATCGGCACCTGCGCCTCGCTCGGCGACCTCGAGCTCGGCGAACTGGTCGTGGTCGGCGACGCGCACGAAGAGCGGGGCGCTTTTGCGTCCCCAGGGGCCACAAAAGCGCCCGGCCCCGATGCCCGCCTGACCGAAGGGCTGCGCCAACGCCTGCCCGAGGCGCGCGCCGTCTCGGTCCTCAGCCTCGACAGCCTCTATCGGCCCGAGCGTGATCTGCCGTCGGCGTTGGTCGAGGCGGCGGACATGCAAACCGCAGGGCTGCTCGGCGCCGCCGTCGAGCACGACGTCGCCGTCGCGGCCCTCCTCATCGTCTCCGAGAAAAGCGACGCGGGGCAGCTTCGAGACGAGGACCTGGAGACGACGGCGAAGCTCGCCGGGAGGGCCGCCTCGGACCTACTCTCAACCTAAGGTTGAGAGTTAGACTTCTCCTTTTTCGAGGGCTTCTTCGCGTTTTCGCGGCGCAACGCTCCCAGTTCGCGGCTGAGGTCGTCGATCGCCTCCTCAACGTCCTCCAACCGCTGCGAGAACGAGCGCAGGCGCCGCTCCAGCCGTTCGACGTCGGTGGCAGAAGGCAGGTTGAGGGCGCTCATCGCCGCCTGCTGAGCCTCAAGCGCCTTCTCCCGCGCCCCGAGGGCGGCGGTGACCGCGTCGTGGAGGGTCGGATTGTCGATCAACGCCTGGGCCAGCTCGCCTAGTGCCTGCTCCGCCCGGGCCCGCAGCCCGTCGCCGTCCTGCTCGTACTCCTCGAAGGTCAAGCCGCTCCCCTTTCCGCCTCGCGTTGACGCCAGCTTAACGAGCGCATCCGGCTCAGCTGAAAATCTGCCGTCGAAGCGATGTTTCAGACGTTGATTAAGGCCATGTTGGGGGCAGCCCGCAGCGTTGCGGACGCTCGTACTAGTGGGTAGCTTCCAGCAACTGCCCAGGGAGGGGTATTCGAGCGTGGGCAGGGACGCTTTGGGATGAGAACCAAGTTCGCACTTCTACTCGCTCTCGCCAGCTTTCTGGCGGTAACCGCGCTGGGCACTGCCCTGGCGGGTGCCGAGCCGCTGTCCGAAAGCTCGGCGGTCGACCCGACGACGACCACCGCTGTCCCCTCCCTGCAGGCGCCGGCCTGCGCCAACGGCCTCGACGACGACGGCGACGGCCTCGCCGACGACGAAGACGTCGATTGCGAAACGCCCGAGGACACGAGCGAGGCGCCCTCGGCTCCCGCCCCCGCGGGCGAAGAGGAAGCCGCTCCGATCCCCGCGCCCGCCCCCACTCCCTCGCCCGCCCCGGGCAAGGGCGGCGGCCTCGAGGAAGGGACCGAGATCGACGGCGGCGGCCCCGGCAAGGGAGGCGTCACCCGCAACGACGTCCTCGGCGATGCCGGCGGCGGCACCGAGAGCGGCGCCGTCACCGCCCCGAGCGCCAACGGCGGCGGCGACCAACCGGCCCCCGAGGGCCCCGACGGCGGCTCCCAGTACGCGACCGGCGGCTCCCCGACGCTGACCAACCCGACGACGACGATCGCCCCCTTCGGGCCGGCCCCGATCGGCGTCCCCAACTTCGTCATCGACAGCTTCGAAATCCCGCCCTTCCTGCTGCCGATCTACCAGGCCTGCGGCACCGAATACGGGATCCCCTGGGAGGTGCTCGCCTCGATCAACAAAATCGAGACCGGCTTCGGCACCAACCTCAACGTCTCCAGCGCCGGCGCCGTCGGCTGGATGCAGTTCCTCCCCTCCAGCTGGGAAGCGTTCGGCCTCGACGCCAACGGCGACGGCCGCAAAGACCCCTACAACCCGGTCGACGCGATCTGCGCCGCGGCCCACTATCTGAAACTGGCGGGCGGCCACGAGGACCTCTACCAGGCGATCTTCGCCTACAACCACGCCGACTGGTACGTGCAGGAGGTGCTCCTCTACGCCCGCGCCTACGGCCGCCTCCCCTCCGACCTCGTCGGCTCCCTGACCGGGCTCACCGAGGGCGCCCACTTCCCGATCGCCGCCGACGCCCGCTACGCCGACGACGTCGCCGCCCGCACGGCGCTGAAGAAGGGCGAGAGCCCGGAATACGGCAACGCCGCCGAAGTCATCTCCTCCTCTCCCACCCCGCGCGGGATCAACATCTTCAGCAAGGAGGGCGCGCCGGTCGTCGCCGTCAACGACGGGGTGATCCGCAAGCTCGGCCACTCCGAGCGGCTCGGCAACTTCGTCGTCCTCGAAGACACCTACGGCAACCGCTACACCTACGCCGAGCTCGGCCACCTGGTCCGCAACCGCCGCCTGGTCGTGATGCCGACCGGTCAGGAGAAGCGGGTCCCGGTCGAAAGCCAGAACCTGCGGCCGCGCCTGCGCGCCCTGCCGGAGCGCACCGGCAGCGAGCGCGAGACCGCCGGCGATGCCGTCGAAGCCGCGGTCGCCGCCAGCGGCAAGGGCTCGCTCAAGGTCGGCTCGAAGGTGATCGCCGGCACCGTCCTCGCCCGCGTCGCCGCGAGCGAGGAAGGGATCGACTCCCACATCAACTTCTCGATCCGGCCGGCCGGCAAGGGCGCGCCGCGGATCGACCCGAAGCCGATCCTCGACGGCTGGAAGCTGCTCGAGGCGACCGCGATCTACCGCGCCAAGGGCAAAAGCCCGTTCGCGAAGCTGAGCGGCGCCGGCGTCCTCCTGCTCTCCAAGGAGGCGCTGCAGAAACGGGTCCTCGCCGACAAGGGCCTGGACATCTACGGCTGCGGGCGCGAAGACATCGCCGGCGGCCGCATCGACCGCCGCATCCTGGCGATGCTCGAGTACCTGAGCACGAACGGCTACGAGCTGACGATCACCTCGCTGCAGTGCGGCCACGGGCTCCTCACCGCCTCCGGCAACGTCTCCGAGCACAGCACCGGCGACGCGGTCGACATCGCCGTCATCAACGGCGTCCCGGTAACCGGCAACCAGGGGCCGGGGACGGAGACCGACGAACTGATCCATGCGGTCCTGCGCCTGCAGGGGACGATGCACCCGCACCAGGTGATCTCGCTCGAGGACCTGCCGGGACCGACCAGCTTCCCGCTGGCCGACCACTACGACCACGTCCACGTCGGCTACCACGCCACCGCCGGCGACGCGGAAGCGAAGTTTGCCGCCCTGCTCAAACCCGACCAGTGGCAGCGGCTGATCGACCGCCTCGGCCAGATCGAAAACCCGAGCGTGCCGGTGCGGCCGTCCAAGTACTCGCTGCCGGACAACGCCAACGGCGGCCTCGCCGCCGGCAGCGGCGACTGACGCTGTTCGGGTTCGTCCAACTCGACTTCGCCGGCGCCCTGCCGCTGGCCGACGGCCGCTACCTCGTGCGCTCCGCCGACGCGGCGGCCGAGGAGAACGTCCTCGTCCTGCAGCGAATCGGAACCCCGCCGCCGGCGCGGCGGCGGCGGGTGCGCCGTCTGGCCGCTGACTCGGAGCCCGAGGCGCTGACGCTGACCCGGGCGACCGTGATCCGCGCCTTCGCCCCGTTCGAGAACGAGGAGGAGGCGGGTCGCTGGCTCGAGGAGGCCTGCGAGGCCGAGGACACGGTCGACGTTCTCGTCGGCGAAGCGGTGGTGCTGCTGAACCGGGCCCTCCACGCCCACGCGGTCGCCACCGCGAACCCCGCGTCGAGGAGCGAGCTCGCGGCCGAGGGCGCCGACCGGGTCGCGATCGGCTACGGCAGCGGCGAGGAAACCGCCGCCGGCCGCTTCCGCGACGCCCGCCGGATCGACCTCCAGGCCGCCGGCTCCCGCCGTCGCCGTCGCGAGCAGGAGCTGCAGCCCCAGGAACGGGTGGCGGCACTGCTGAGCGGCCGCGAGCGGCTCGACGCCTGCGAGACGCTGCTCCTGCGGGCTCGGGCGGACCTCGCCGCCGGCCGCGACCGCGAGGCGGCGCTGCAGCTGCGGGTCGGCCTCGAGGCGCTGCTGGTCGAGATGAAGGACGCTCTCTCCGACCCCGGGCACGAGGAGGACATGGGAACGCTGACCGCGCGAAAGGGCGAGGCGGGCGAGGCGGCCAACGCCGCGCTGCAGGGAGAGCTGGGGCCGGAGCAGCGGGGCCAGGTGGAGGAACTGGTGGCGACCTGCGAGCGGGTACTGCGCCGCCGTCGCATCCTCCAAGGCTAACCCTCAAGTAGAGCTTGAGGAAGGAGCTTAGATCGAGAGGTGGTGCATGACCACCTCGTCGAGCAACGAGTCGGCGATGTGATGCGCCTCCTCCAGCGCCACCCCCTCGATCGAGGGCACGCCGATCACGGTCAGGCCGGCGGCCCGCGCGGCCGCCACCCCCGTCGGCGAATCCTCCAGAGCCACGACCGAGGGCCCGGGCTCGACGCCGAGCCGCCGGCATGCCTCGAGATACGGGTCGGGGGCGGGCTTCGGCGCCGCCACCTCGTGGGCGCTGAGGATGACGTCGAACTGGTGCCCGAGCCCGACGATCTCGATCGAGCGCTCGACGAAGCGGAGCGGCGAGTTGGAGACCAGGCCGAGCGGCGTCCCCCGCTCGCGCAGGCGCTCCAGCAGCTCGCGGGCGCCGACCATCGCCTCCACCCCGTGCTCGAGCTCGGCGACCACCAGCGCGTTCAGCTCCTCGATCAGCTCCGCCGCCCGGCCCGGCTCGCCCAGCCGGCGCTCGAGGATGCCACCGGCGATCTCCGCCGAGGTGCCGACCAGCTCGCGCTTGTCGGCGGGCGTGAAGGCGGTGCCGCGGCGCTCGAAGAGGTCTTCCTCGGCCCGGGTCCAGACCGACTCGGTGTCGAGCAGGAGGCCGTCGTTGTCGAAGACGACGGCGTCTGGGAGCGCGGCCATCAGCCGAGCTCCGCCAGCAGCGCGTCGAGCTCCTCGTCGACCTCGCCCTCGAGCTTCAGCTCGGCGTCTTCGTCGTAGGGCGTCTCCCCCTTGGTGACGATCGCCAGGCGACCGCCGTGTTCGAGGGTCAGCTGCGGCAGCCCCGCCACCGGGTGGACCGCCAGCGACGAGCCGACGCAGAGCATCAGGTCGGCGCCTTCCGCCAGCTCGACCGCGCGCTCGATCGGCGCCGCCGGCAGCATCTCGCCGAAGAGGACGACGTCGGGTTTGACCGCGCCGCCGCAATCCGAGCAGACCGCGACGCCACGCTCGTCGAAGAGCGCCTCGGCCTCCTCGAGGCCGAAGGCGGTCGCGCAGGACGTGCAGGAGGAAGTCTCGATCGAGCCGTGCACCTCGATCACGTTCGCCGAACCGGCCGCCCGGTGCAAGCGATCGATGTTCTGGGTGATCACGCCCTCGATCAGGCCGCGGCGCTCGAGCTCGGCCAGCGCCTCGTGGGCGCGGTTCGGCTCTTTGTCCCCGAGCGACTGGAAGCGCGGCCGGTAATAGGACCAGAAGCGCTCCGGCTCACGCTCGAAGACGTCGATGTGGGCGACCTCCATCGGGTCGACCTTCGCCCACAGCCCCGTCTCCGGCGTGCGGAAGTCGGGAATCCCCGAGGGAACCGAGACGCCGGCCCCGGTGAGGGCGACGGCAGAGCGCGACTGGCCGAGCAGCTCGGCCAGTCGCTCCACCTCGCTTGCGGTCGCTACCTGCCGCTCCACTTCGGGGTGCGCTTGGCGAGGAAGGCGCCGATGCCCTCCTTCGCGTCCTCGCTGCCGAAGGCGGTGGCGAAGCCGCGCTTCTCGGCCTCGATCCCGGCGTCGATGTCGCCGTTGGCGGAGACGGCCTTGATCTGCTCGACCGCGACCGGGGCCTGGGCGCCGAGCTTGCGGCCCCACATCAGCGCCGTCTCGAACAGCTCGTGGTCGGGGACGACGCGGTTGGCGAGCCCGAGCTCGAACGCCTCCTCGGCGAGGATCGCGTCGCCGACGAGGTTCAGCTCCAGCGCCTTGTTCTGGCCGACCAGGCGCGGCAGCCGCTGGGTGCCGCCGAAGCCGGGGATGATCCCCAGCTTCACCTCGGGCTGGCCGAAGACGGCGGCCTCGGCGGCGATCCGCACGTCGCAGGCCATCGCCAGCTCGCAGCCGCCGCCGAAGGCGATCGAGTTGACCGCGGCGATCGTCACCACGCGGGCCTGGCCGAAGTCGCGGAAGAGGGCGTGCGCCCGATGGATCAGGTCCGCCCCGCTGGCCTCGTCCAGGGTCGTGAAGGCCTTGATGTCGGCGCCGGCCGAGAAGACGACCGGGACCGAGGAGGCGACGACCATCGCCCCCACCTCGCCGCCCTCCTTGACCCGGTTCCAGACCGTCTCCAGGTCGGCGACCACCTGCGGCGAGATCGAGTTCATCGGCAGGTTGGCGAGCCAGGCGATCGCGACCTCGCCGCGGGTCTCCAGCTTCACCGTCTCCGTCTGCTCGCCCTCGTCGGCCTGGGGGTAGGGGTAGAAGCCCTGGCCGGTCGAGAGGCCGTGGCGGCCCTGGGCGACCAGCCGCTTCAGGGTGATGGGCGGGGCGAAGCGCTCGCCGTAGCGCTCCTCCAGGTTCTCCATCGTCTCCAGCGCCTTGTCGAGGCCGGTGACGTCGGCTTTCCAGAACGGCGGCAGCAGGCCTTTGCGGGGGTCGAGGCCGGCTCCGGCCATCATCCCCAGGTCGATGTCGCGGACTGAGCAGATCCCCTCCTCGACCAGCAGGCAGGCCTCGATCAGGGCGCGGCTGGAGAACATCGCGACCAGCTCCTCGCCGTCGGGCTCGGCGTCGCCGGGGACGTTCTGCTCGCCGTCTTTGAAGAAGCCCTCGCCGCCGGTCTTGGCGCCGAGCTTGCCTTCGCCGACCAGCCCGCGCAGCCCCTCGTGGACGTAGAAGCTCTCGCCGTAGGACTCGTTCAGGTGCTCGGCGACGTGGAAGACGGTGTCGAGGCCGAGCAGGTCGGTGAGGAAGAACGGGCCCATCGGCGCCAGCTGGGCGCCGGCGATCGCCTCGTCGATCCCCTTCAGCGACAGCCCTTTTTCCTCCTGGGCGCGCCAGATCTCCCCCATCGTCGCCATCAGGATGCGGTTGACGACGAAGCCGGGGACCTCGCCGCAGACGATCGGCTGCTTCTTGATCGCCTGGGCGAAGTTGTAGGCGGCGGTGGCGGTCTCCTGCGAGGAGTCCTCGCCGACGATCACCTCGACCAGCGGCATGATCGAGGCCGGGTAGAAGAAGTGGAAGCCGACGACCTTGTCGGGCCGCAGCGTCGCTTCGCCGATCTCGGTGATCGAGAGCGAGGAGGTGTTGGAGGAGAGGATCGCGTGGCCCGGCGTCGCCGCGTCGAGCTCGCGGAAGACGGCCTGCTTGATCTCCATCTTCTCCGGCACCGCCTCGATCACGAAGTCGACGTCGCCGAACTCCTCGTAGGAGGTGGTGCCGATGACGTTGCCCATCACCTCGGCGAGGCGGGCGTCGGCCTGCTCCTGGGTCAGCTTCTCCTTCTTGACGAGGCGGGCGAGCTGGCCCTCGGTGACGCCGCGGGCTTTCTCGACGGCCGCGTCGACGAACTTCTGGTCGATGTCCTTGACGACGACGGGGATGTCGGCGGCGGCGATCGCCTGCGCGATCTCCCCGCCCATGGTGCCGCCGCCGACGACGGCGGCCTTGGAGACGAACATTGGCTGAGATTTCCTCCGGTTTTCGGCTTGGCGGTGCGGCGGAGCCGCGGGAACCGCAGGCTATAGGGATGCCTGCGGCTCCCGCGCCTCGGGCTACGCGAGCTCCTCCTCGAACGCTTCTTCGGCCTCTTCCTCCTTGCTGGGATTAAAACGCTGGTAGGCGAAGGCGCCGGCCAGCAGCAGCAGTCCGAGGCCGATGAAGGAGATCGCGCGGGCGATGTCCTCGAGCTCGGAGAGGTCGTAGGTCCAGACCTTGACAATCGTGACCGCCAGCAGGGCGAGGCCGCCGAGGCGGACGTTCGGCGCCCGCCGCACCATCCCCCAGACGATCGCGCCGAGCCCGGTCGCCGCCCAGAATGCCGACATCCAGGCCTGGCCGACCTCGCCCGCATTGCCGGCGTCGCTGACGCCGATCGCGTCGATGATCGCAACGGAGCCGAGGTAGACGAAGGAGGCGCTGCCGATGAAGCCGACCACAGTCGCCGTGGTCGGCTCGATCTCACGACCGAAGTACCAGCAGGCGATCGAGGCGACGCCACAGCAGGCGATCGCGACCAACGAGCTGCCGAGATCGTCGACCCCTTGCGCGATCGCGACCGGCGGCGCCTCGACGAAGAGCACGTGCGCGATCCCCAAGCCGAGGAAGACCAAGGCGAGCACCCACAGCCGCTCCGCGTTGGACAACGCCGGGTTGGGCATTGCGTCGGCGCGAGTCGCCACGAAGGCGAACGCGGCGGCAAGAGCGCTCCAGGCGGCGACAACGGTGGGGCCGTCGAAGGCGTTCGCAACTCCGAAGCTGGCGAGGCCGATCCCGCCCCCGGTCAAGAGCGAGCCGACTTCCCGGTGAAGGCCGGTGCGACGGGCAATCTCACCGAGCAGCAGGTGGGCACCCGCAAAGCCGAAGATCCAGGCGTTGAGGGCGAGGGACGAAGTGGAGTCGTCACTGATGACGATGCAGCCGACACCGACGACGAGAATGCTGCTGCCGAGGAGCAACAGCCAAGAGGAAACCGGGAGCTTCTCTTCGCCGCGGCTGCGCAGCTCGTAGCCGAAGGCGGCAGTGGCGTAGAGGACCCAGAACCCGGCGAGGACCGCGAGTACCAGGAGTACGGGTTCGCCTCCTTCTCCCGAACCCCCGAAGAGGCCGATGTAACGGCTTTCCGCGGTCCAGAGAATCAGCTGCGGCGCCGACACCGCGAACGCGCCCAGCGCCAGCCAGTTCCAGCGCTGCCAGAGGAGGACCCCGACGCTGGCGGCGAGGGCCATCGCGACGAAGGCGATCGAGCCGCCCTCGGAGGTCGTCCCGGTCAACATCGGCGCCGCCAGGGCGCCAAGCATGCCGACGCTGCCGACGAGCATCGACGACCAGCGCACGGCGAGGAAGACGCCGACGACGCCGATCAGGGCCGCCGCCTCCAGCCCGAACAGGGGTGAGATCAGGTCGTAGGTCTGGGTGGCGACGACGGTCGTCGCAAATAACCCTGGGATCGCCGCGGAGACCAACGCCCGAGCGACCTCCAGGTGGCCCCGACGTTCGTGCAGCCAGACGCCGAAGACGAGGAGCAGGAAGGAGCCCACCGCCCCCATCAATACGCGGACCTCCTCGGTGAACCAACTGCTATCCACGGCGGAGCGCAAGAAGAAGACGACCCCCAGAAGGACCGCGAGCCCACCCATCCAGGCGAAGACGCGGCCGCCGAAGAGGCGCTCGAACTCGATCCTCGAGATCGGGTTCATCGACGGGGGCGGCGGCCGGTGTCCTGGCGGGGGTTGGCTGGGCGGGGGCTCCGAACTGTGCCGAAAAGCGGGCGGGACGTAGTCGTCGTTCATCGTCTTCTCCTTCATTCGTTATTGACCGACGGTCAACACCGTAGCAATCTTGTCAACCATCGGTCAATAAGCCGCTACACTCCCGACACATGAGTGAGCCCGCCTACCGCCGGATGGACGTCGACGAGCGCCGCGCCCAGCTACTGGAGAAGGGCGCGGAGCTCTTCACCAGCCACAGCTACGGCGAGCTCTCGATGAACAAGATCGCCGCCGAGGTGGGGATATCGAAGGCGCTCCTCTACCACTATTTCCCCAGCAAGCAGGCGTTTTTCGAGGAGACGCTGAGCGCCTGGGCCGAGCGGCTGCGGATGCGGACCGAACCCGACCCGGACCTGCCCCCCGTCGAGCAGCTACAGGGCAGCCTCGACGCCTTCTTGGCGATGGTCGAGGAGAACGCCGGCGCCTATCGCAACCTGATGCAGAGCGCGACCGGGGTGCCGGAGATCCGCGACCTGATCGAAGAGGTGCGGCGGGCGACGGCGCAGCGCATCCTCACCGGCCTCTACGCCGACGATCCGCCGCCGAAAGCCCGCACCGCCGTCAGCGGCTGGCTCTGGTTCATGGACGGCGCCTGCCTCAACTGGATCGAGCACCGCGACATCGAGCGCGAGGAGCTGCGCGACCTGCTTCTCGGCGTTCTGATGGGCGCGCTGATCGCGACCGGCTCGCCGCCGGACCCGGCTCAAGTCTCCTGAGACTCCGGTCGATACAGCCCCTTCATGCGAAGGTGGGGGAAGCTGTCGACGGTCGTCTGCGCGCTGCTCTGCGGCGCCCTGTTCGCCGGGGCGGCGCCGGCCTCGGCCGCAGTGCCGGAGGCGAAGCTGCTCCGCGACGGCCGCGCGGTCGCCCCGCCCTCTGCCCCGCCGGCGGTGAAGGCGATGATCGAAGCCGCCAACCGAATCCGCCACCGGCCCTACGTCTGGGGCGGCGGCCACCGCAACTGGAACTCGCGCGGCTACGACTGCTCGGGCTCGGTCAGCTACGTAATGCACGCCGCCGGGCTACTCGAATGGCCGCTGGACTCGACCGGCTTCATGCGCTGGGGCGGCGGCGGAGCCGGCAGCTGGGTCCGCATCTACGCCAGCAAGGAGCACGTCTTCGCGGTGATCGCCGGCCTGCGCTGGGACACCTCCTACAGCGAAGACGGCGACCGCAGCGGCCCCGGCTGGAGCGAGCAGATGCGCCCCACCGGCGGCTTCCGCCTGCGCCATCCGCTCGGGCTCTTCGGCGCCACCCCCCTCTCCTAGTCATCTAGGCTCGCGCGATGCGCGACCGGCTGCTGGAGTTCGAGCTCGCTCTCGACCAGAGGGCGAATGAGGAAGTCGTCGACCACGAGTGGGGGCGGGCCTTCCTCTCCCCCGCGCTGCCCCTGGCCTGGGATGCCAACTGGGCGCTGATCGAGCGCTCGAGGATGTCGGCGGTCGAAGTGCTCGCCGCCGCGGACGAGAGCCTGGCCGCCTTCGGGCACCGCGCGGTCGCGATCCGGGACGAAGCCGAGGGAGAGAGGCTGGTGCCGGAGATCGAGGCGATCCCCGGCTGGGAAACGGAGCGCAACCTCTACATGTTGCTGCGGGGAGAGGGTGCCGGGAAAAGCGGCGACGCGGTCGAGACGGTGCTGAGCGAGTGCGAAGACCTGCGGCGGGAGCTGATCCGCGGAGAGTTTCCGGCTGACACCGAGGACCTCGAGCAGACCGCCGAGCAGCTGCTCGAGATGGGCCGTCGCACCGGCGAGGCAGGCGGCGACCACTGGTTCGTGGCGCCGCCGGCGGAACCCGCCGCCGCCTGCTGCCTGCTCTCCGACGGCGAGATCGGCCAGGTCGAGGACGTCGGCACCCTCGCCTCGGCCCGCGGACAGGGGCTGGCGCAGGCGGTGATCGGGGCCGCGTCGCCGCTTCCCGCCAGCTCGGCCACCGCCACACCTTCATCGTCGCCGACGCCGAGGACTGGCCGCGGCTGCTGTACGAGAAGCTGGGCTTCGAGTCCTGTGGGGTGCTCCACGTCTTCAGGCGGGCGCCGACAGCGGGGATAACCGCCTGAGCCTCAGCTTTGTACCGCCGTACAAAAGCGCGATCGCGGAGGCCCCATTAGGCTCTGTGATGCTCTTTTCGAGGGACTGAGACTTCAATCAAACCGCTCCCGGCACCGGGCGCGTGGATAGTGGGGGAGAACCCAAACCGATGACTCGCATTCGCCAGCAGAACGTGACCGCAGCACAGTGGAGCTCCAACGGAGGGGCTCTCGGCGCCCAGGACCTGACCCTTCCGGAGAACAACCCGTTCGGCCAGAACGTCTTCTCCGTCGCGGTGCAGCGCGAAAGGCTGCCCGAGGACGTGTTCGAGAAGCTGCAGACGACGCTGGCAGGCGGCGAGGCGCTCGACCCGAGCCTCGCCGACGCCGTCGCCGAGGCGATGAAGGAGTGGGCGCTGGAGAACGGCGCCACCCACTACACCCACATGTTCCAGCCGCTGACCGGCTCGACCGCCGAGAAGCACGACTCCTTCTTCGAGCCGGGCGAGGAAGGCTCCTCGCTGGCCGGCTTCTCCGGCAAGGAGCTGATCCAGGGCGAGCCCGACGCCTCCTCCTTCCCCACCGGCGGCGTCCGCGCCACCTTCGAGGCCCGCGGCTACACCGCCTGGGACCCGACCAGCCCCGCCTTCATCCTCGAGAACCCGAACGGGGCGCTGCTCTGCATCCCGACCGCCTTCGCCTCCTGGACCGGCGAGGCGCTCGACGCCAAGATCCCGCTGCTGCGCTCGATGGACGCGCTCAGCCGCTCGGCGATCAAAGCGCTGCGCCTGCTCGGCGACGACGAGGCCCAGCGCGTCTTCACCACCGTCGGCCCCGAGCAGGAGTACTTCCTGATCGACGAGCAGTACTTCTTCGAGCGGCCCGACCTGATCGCGACCGGCCGCACCCTCTTCGGCGCCAAGCCGCCGAAGGGGCACGAGCTCGACGACCACTACTTCGGCTCGATCCCCGAGCGCGTGCTCGCCTTCATGCTCGAGTCGGAGCTGGAGATGCGCAAGCTCGGGATCCCGGTCAAGACCCGCCACAACGAGGTGGCGCCGGCCCAGTACGAGATCGCGCCGATCTTCGAGAACTCCAACGTCGGCTCCGACCACCAGCAGCTGCTGATGCAGACGCTGGAGAGCGTCGCCCGCCGCTACGGCCTCGTCTGCCTCCTGCACGAGAAGCCGTTCGCCGGCGTCAACGGCTCCGGCAAGCACAACAACTGGTCGATGGGGACCGACACCGGCGCCAACCTGCTGAACCCGGGCGAGACGCCGGCCGACAACATCCACTTCCTGTTCTTCTGCGCCGCGGTGATCCAGGCGGTCAACAAGCACCAGGGGCTGCTGCGGGCCTCGGTCGCCAACATCGGCCAGGACCACCGCCTCGGAGCCAACGAGGCGCCGCCGGCGATCATCTCGATCTTCCTCGGCGCCGAGCTGGAAAAAGTGTTCGAGGCGATCGCGACCGGCGAAGGGGACCCCAACACCCCGGCCTCGTTCCTCGACCTGGGGACGCAGGTGCTGCCGCCGCTGCCGATGGATGGCGGCGACCGCAACCGGACCTCGCCGTTCGCCTTCACCGGCAACAAATTCGAGTTCCGGGCGCTGGGATCGAGCATGTCGCTCGGCTTCCCGAACACGGTCCTGAACACGATCGCGGCCGAGGCGATCGACGAGCTCGCCGGCAAGCTGGAGGCGAAGCTGGACGGCGGCGAGGAGATGCCGCAGGCCGTGATCGAGATCGTCAAAGAGAGCTACCTGGCCAACAAGCAGGTCTGCTTCAGCGGCGACAACTACTCCGAGGAGTGGCACCGGGAGGCCGAGCAGCGCGGGCTGAAGAACCTGCGGACGACGCCCGACGCCCTGCCCGAGGTGCTCGCCGACAGCACCGTCCAGGCCTTCGAGAACTACAACGTCCTCTCCAAGGCGGAGCTGGAGTCCCGCTACGAGGTCTGGGTCGAGCAGTACTGGCTGCGGGCCAACATCGAGGCGGAGACGGCCTTCTCGATCGCGAAGACGATGATCCTGCCGGCGGCCCTGCGCTACCTGGCGCTGATCGGCGAGTCGGGCGTCTCGGCGATCGAGGGCGAGGTCCGCGGCCTCGTCGACGAGCTCGTCTCCGGGCTCGGCGAGCTGGAAGCGGCCAACGCCGACCCCGGCCTCGAGGGCCTGGAGATGGCCAAGCACGCCCGCGACAAGCAGCTGGCGGCGATGGACAACGTCCGCGAAGCCGCCGACAAGCTCGAGGGCGTCGTCGCCAACGAGCTCTGGCCGCTGCCGAAGTACGAGGAGATGCTGTTCATCAAGTAGCCCTCCTCGAAGGCTCGACTGCGGAAAGGGCGCCTGCGGGCGCCCTTTCTATTTCCGATTAACCCGCATCCGCAGCCCGCCGCGCGGCGAGAGCGTCGGCATCTGGCGGATCGTCACCGTGCGGCCGGGGAGCGCGTCGATCCGCAGGCGCTGCAGCAGCATCGTCGCCACCAGCTTCACCTCCGTCTGGCCGAAGCGCTTGCCGATGCAGATGCGGGAGCCGCCGCCGAAAGGGACGTAGGCGCCACGGGGCAGCGCCGCCTTGCGCTCGCGGGTGAAGCGCTCGGGGATGAACGCCTCGGGCTGGGGGAAGACCTCCGGCAGCCGGTGGCTGGCCCAGGAGCAGTAGTTGACGTAGGCGCCCCGGGGCACGGTGTAGCCGCCGAACTCGTACTCGCGGACCGCCCGCCGCGGCCCGATCCAGGCCGGTGGGTAGAGGCGCAGGACCTCGTCGAGGACCATGTCGAGGTAGGGCATCTCTTTTTCCAGCTGCAGCGCGGTCGGGGTCGCGCCGGCGAGCACCTCGTCCTGCTCCTCGTGCAGGCGGCGCGTCACCTCGGGGTGGCGCGCCAGCTCGTGCAGCATGAAGGTCAGGGTCGAGGTCGAGGTGTCGTGGCCGGCGAACATCAACGTCATCACCTGGTCGCGGATCTCGCGGTCGCTGAATTCCTCGCCGCCGGCTCCGCGGGCGCCGACCAGGAGGCTGAGGATGTCGCGGCGACCGGGGTCGGGCTCGGCGCGGCGGCGGGCGATCTCGCCGAAGACGATCTCATCGAGGACCTCGCGGGAGCGGTTCATCTTCCGCCAGGGCGAGCCCGGCCCGCGGATCAGCCGCAGGTGGAAGTCGATCCCGTAGTAGCCGAGGGCGCGCTCGAAGTGCTCGGCCGCCGCTGCGCCCTTGCCCGCCTCGTCGGGGTCGAGCCCGAGCAGGGCCCGCATCGCGATCCGCATCGCCAGGTTCCGCATCCACTCGTAGACGTCGACGACCTCGCCGACCGGCAGCGCCGCGATCGCCTCGTCGGCCTCGATCGTCATCGCCTCGGTCGCGGCGACGATCTGCTCGCGGTGGAAGGCGGGCATCATGATCGCCCGGGCGCGGTCGTGGTAGTCCTCGTCGATCGTCAGCAGGCCGTCGCCGAGGAGCGGGATCAGGTCGCCGAAGCTCGACTCGCGCCAGTGGAAGTTCTCGGGATGGGCGACGGTGACGAAGTTGTTGGCCTCGGGGCCGAGCATGAAGACGGTGCGCGAGTGCAGCAATCGCAGGCTGAAGATCGGGCCGAACTCTTCGTAGGCCCCGAGCAGCAACGGCAACGGGTCGTGGGCGATCTGGTGGGTGCGGGCCCAACTGAAGTCGGTGTGGCCGGGCGGGAACTTGCCCCTCCCCCGCCACTCGTCGACGACGTCCGCGACCACCCGGCGGACCGGGTTGCCGGACATCTCCGGGGGACGTGGGACCGGCGTCGTCGTCTCGACCGTGGCCATCCCCGGGATCGTACTGGCTAGCTGGCCAGTTTCAGGCGGAGGCGGCGGCGAGCTGGCCGCAGGCGGCCTCGATGTCGCGGCCGCGGGTGAGGCGGACGGTGACGGTGACCCCGTGCTCGGCGAGGATCGCCCGGAAGCGCTCGATCCGCTCCGGCGAGGAGCCGTCGTAGGCGCCGGTCGGGTTGTAGGGGATGAGGTTGACCTTGTAGACGCGGGGGTCGAGTAGTGCGGCGAGTTCGCGGGCGTGCCCGGGATGGTCGTTGACGCCGTCGAGCATCACGTACTCGACGAAGACCTTGCGGCGGCGGGCGGCGCGGTAGCGGTCGCAGGCGGCCAGCACCTCGGCGATCGGGTAGCGCTCGTTGACCGGCATGATTTGCGAGCGCAGGCCGTCGTTGGGCGCGTGCAGGGAGAGCGCCAGGCTGACCGGCATCTCGCACTCGGCGAGGCGGTCGATCCCCGGCACCCAGCCGACAGTGGAGATCGCGGTGCGGCGGTGGGTGACGCCGAGGTCCGGCAGTCGCTCGCAGGCGGCGAGGACGTTGTCGACGTTCATCGTCGGCTCCCCCATCCCCATGAAGACGACGTGGTCGATGTCTTCGGTGCGGCGGAAGTGGAGTGCCTGGTCGAGGATCTCGTCGACCGTGAGGTTGCGGCCGAACTTCATCTGGCCGGTGGCGCAGAAGGTGCAGGTGAGGGGGCAGCCCGACTGCGAGGAGAGGCAGACGGAGCGGCGGCCGTCGCGGTAGCGCATCAGCACCGCCTCGATCGGCCGCCCGTCGGCGGTGTGGAAGAGGGTCTTGACGGTGCCGTCGTCGGACTTCGCCTCGGCGGCGACGGTGAGGGTCGAGAACAGCACCTCGGCCGCGAGCCGCTCGCGCAATGGCGCCGGCAGGTTGGTCATCTCCTCATAGGACCGCGCCCCGCGCGCCACCCACTCCCACACCTGGTCGGCGCGGTAGGAAGGCTCGCCGGCCTCGGCGAGGGTGGCGGTCAGCAGCTCTCGATCCACGGTCCGAGTCTAGGGACCGGACGCATTTGTCCCCGGTATGCGGGGACAAGTGCGTCCGGTTATTCGTGGACCTTTTCGCCCCGCTCGAGCATCGCGACGAATTTGCGCAGGCGGCGCTCCCGCGTCTCCGGCTTCTTCGCCTCGTCCAGCCGGTAGAGGATCGCGTAGCGGTTGGCGCCGTCGAGTCCGGCGAAGAACTCGGCGGCGGCCGGGCTGGCGTCGAGCTCCCGCCGCAGGTCCGGCGGCACCTCGGCGGTCCGCTGACCCTCGTACGCGGCCTCCCAGCGGCCGTCCGCCTTCGCCGCCTCGACCTCGGCGATACCGGCGGGGCGCATCCTCCCGGCCTCGACCAGCGCTTCGGCCTTTTCGCGGTTGATCTTCGACCAGCGACCGCGCGGGCGGCGCGGCGTGAACCGCTGCATGAAGTGGGTCTCGTCGAAGCCGCGCTTCTGGCTGTCGATCCAGCCGAAGCAGAGTGCCAGCTCCAAGGCCTCGCCGTAGGTGACGCTGCGCTCCGGCGCTCCCTTCTTGGCGATCTTCAGCCAGACGCCGGCGGCGGAGTCGTGGTTCTCCTCCAGCCAGCCCTCCAGCTCGGCGGGATCGGAGAACAGCCGGATCGGCAGCTGATCGGCCATCGCGACGGCCGAGCCTACGCTGCTACAGCCCGGCCGCGTCGGCGAGAAGGTCGACCTGGGCCGGATCGCTGGAGCTCGGGAAGAGGAAGAGCTCCTGGCAGCCGGCCTCGGCGAAGGCGCCGATGGTCCCCTGAACAGCCTCGCCGTCCTTGGCTGCCGAGTCGACGATGAAGTTGGCGATGTCCTCGCCGAGCCAGGCGTAGTAGTGGGTGAGGTAGTCGCGGGCGTCCTCCTCGGCGCGGTCGCCGAGCGAGAAGTAGGCGAGGGCGGCGTTTTCGGGCCGCTCCTCCCTGCCGGCCTCCGACCAGACCCGCTCGAACTCCTGCCGCCACTCGGCGAACTGGGCCGGCGGCGCCCCGGCGGCGATCCAGCCGTCGCCGAAGCGAGCCGCACGCTTGAACGAGGCCTCGACCGCGCCGCCGACGAGGACGCGCGGCTGCGAGGAATGATCGGGGCCCATCTCCTCCCCCTCCCAGACCTCCTTGATCCGCTCCAGCATCGCGTCGAGGTCCTTGCCCCGCGACCCCGTCTCGACCGCCGCGATCTCGTAGTCGTCGTCGCGGCCGCCGAGGCCGATGCCGAGGGTCATGCGCCCGTCGGAGATCTTGTGGACGCTCGCGACCTGCTTCGCCAGCGCCACCGGGTTCTCCCGCAGCGGACCGAGCAGCACGGTCGTCGCCAGGCCGATCCGCTCGGTCACCGCCGCGGCGGCGGCCAGCGCGGTCAGCGGCTCGAGGTTGGGATAGGCGACGCGGTCGATCGTGCCGAGGCTGGAGAAGCCGCGAGCCTCGGCCCGCCGCGCCCACTCGGTCAGTTGCTCCCCGGTGGTACCGGGCACAGCGTTGGGAAGGCCGATCGCAACGTCCATCTGCAGCTCCTTGGATGAATGAGGTGGGGCGGAAACCGTAGCCAGGTACCCGCGTGGACAGGGCAGGAATCGACTCAGGCGGAACGTCGCAGCCGCAACAGCGTCGCCCAGGCGCGTGGCCTGAGGGCCGCCGCCCTGACCAAGGCGGCACTGTCGAAGTACGAGATGCGGGCGGTGGCCAGGCCGTCCTCTCGGAGGACGATGCGATCGACCGCGTCCCAGGAGAGCTCGACGCCCGCCGCAGACCCGGAGAGCGTGAACTCGATCAAGAGCCCGTCCTCGGTGGCCCCCCAGCGATGGACGACGCCGGTGAGGTCCGGAATCGCGCTCAGCAGCCTCGCGAAAGCCCGCTTGCCGGCCGCGAGGTCGCGGGTGGTCGGCGTCATCGGCGCTCGCAGGTAGACGTCCGGCGCCAGCAGCCCGTCGAGCCCCTCGACCGACGGCGCCTGCCAGTAGCCGGCGAAGCGGGCGGCGAAGTCGGCGGGATCAGCCATCCGGCAGCTCCGCCAGCAGGCGGTCGATCGCTTCGCGGGCGTAGCCGAAGACGGCCTTCTCGCCACTGAGGCGGTAGCGGGAGTTGGCGCCCATCACCAGCGAGTAGAGCTCGAAGGCGAAGCGTCGGGGCCGGTCGACCCCGGCGATCAGCGCCTGGCGCTCGAGCTCCGCCGTCCAGGCGTCGAGCGAGGCGGCGATCGCGTCGCGGACGGGGCCAGGGCGGTCGTCGTACTCGGCCGAGGCGGCGGCGAAGAAGCAGCCGCCGGAGTAGTCCTGGAGCTGGTCGAGGTAGCGCTCGGCCATCGCCCGCAGGCGCGGGGCGCCGTCGGGCAGCTCCAGCGCCGGCTCGATCACCGAGGCGCGAAACCGCCCCGCCGCCGCCTCGACGGTCGCCAGTTGCAGCTCCTGCTTGGAGCCGAAGTGGGCGAAGAGCCCGCTCTTGCTCATCCGCAGCTCCGTCGCGAGGCGCCCGATCGTCAGCCCCTCCAGGCCCTCGACCGAGGCGAGGTCGACGGCGCGGTCGAGGATCGAGGCTCGGGTCTGGCTTCCCTTCTGGGTGACGGGAGTCACAGACGTAGGATATAAAAAAGCACGAACGTTCGTTTTAGGCGGCCGGTGAGGCCACGGAACCAGACGAAGCGGAGGAGAGAGATGGGCGAGTACACGGTGAAGAAGATCGACGACATGGAGGCGGTTTTCCTCGGTGCCTTCAAACGAGCCCGGGCGGAGCTCGGCGTCGAATCGTTCGGCCTGCAGGTGATCGACATGCCGCCGAACTTCGAGAACTACCCCGAGCACGACCACGCCGACGACGGCCAGGAGGAGGTCTTCATGGCGATCCGCGGCGGTGGCGAGATCGAGATCGACGGTGAGCGGTTCCCGCTCGACCCCGATCACATGGCGCGGGTGGCCTCGGGGACCAAGCGCAAGGTCTGGCCGGGGCCGGAGGGGATCCGGATGGTGATCGTCGGCGGCGTCCCCGGCGCCGTCTACGAGGCTCCCGACGTCAGCAGGCTGGGCGAGCCGGATCCGATGAAGAGCTGACCCGTCGGGATAGGCTGGGGGCCTGATGCGCCGCATCTCGTCCCTGGTCGTCCTCATTGCCGTGGCAGCGATCGCGCTGCCCGCGGGTGCCGCCGGGCAGACCTCCGAGCACTCCGAACACGCGATCGTCGTCGTCTCCGGCGACGTCACCGTGCCCCGCGGCCAAACCGTCGACGGGATCGTCATCGTCAGCGGCGACCTGAGGCTGAGCGGGCACGTCGACGGCGACGTGGTCCTGATCTCCGGCGACGCTCTCATCGCCGGCAGGATCGACGGCAGCCTCGTCACCATCGGCGGCGAGGCTCGCCTGCTGCCGCGAGCCTACGTCGGCGGCAACGTCCACTACGGCGACGAGCGGCCGGTCGTGGCCGGAGAGGCGATCGTCCGCGGCGACGTCTCCAAGGAGGACGGGTTCGACTCGCTCGACCTGCTCCCCTTCATCAGCGTCTTCCTGCTCTGGCTCGCCGTCGGCGTCTCGGCGGCGATCCTCGGCGTCCTCCTGCTGCTGATCGCCCCGCGCGCCGCCGAGGCGATCGAGGCGCGCTCGCGCGAGCGCGTCGGGCCGCTGATCGCGATCGGCGTCGCCGCCGCGATCGCCCTCCCGCTCGCCGCCGGCATCGCCGCCGTGACCGTGGTCGGGCTGCCCCTCGCCTTCGTCGTCCTCCTCGCCCTGCTGCCGCTGGCGGCGATCTCCTACGTCGCCTCCGCCTGGGTCCTCGGCCGCCGCGTCGTCAAGGCGCCGCGCAGCCGGTTCTGGGCCTTCCTGGCCGGGCTGGCGATCCTGCGGGCCCTGGCCCTGATCCCGATCCTCGGGTTCCTCGTCGGCCTGGCGGCGGCGATCTTCGGGCTGGGGCTGATCGGCGCCGCTATCGGCGCGGCCCGGGAGCGTCCGCAGCCCGCTCGAAGCCCGGGCAGCTGAGCACCGGCAGCCGCGGATAGCGCGGATATTCCGGTTCGGTGCGCGAGCGCTCGCAGAGCGAGAAGACCGAGCCCCGGGTGTTCGGCACCAGCCGCTGGTGGCGGCAGCTGTCGCAGAGGCCTGCCGCTGGACGCGAAGTCGCCATCTTCCGAACCTAGATCATCCACCGCGACCGCAAACTCCGGCCTCGGCGAGGGCGAGTCCCGCCTTCCATGGCCCTAGCCTTGGTCGCGTGCCCAGAGCAGCGACCCTCTTCGACGCCGACGCCGCCTCCTACCGGGGGACGGTCGAGGTGCTCAGCGTCCGCTTCTGCAGCGAGGACGGGAAGTTCGCCGTCCTCTGGGTGCAAGAGACGGAGTCCGAAGAGCGGTTCGCGATGGTCGGCCCGGTCGGCCACCTGGAGGTCGGCGATCGTGCCGAGGTCGCCGGCGAGTGGGACGAACACAGCACCTACGGGCGCCAGCTGAGCGCCCAGGGGGCGACGCCGATCGACCCCTCCGATCGCGACGGGCAGATCGCCTACCTGACGACGCTCCCGCATATCGGCCCGGCCCGGGCCGAGCAGCTGGTCGAGGCACACGGCGAGGGAGTGCTGCAGGCGATCGCCGCCGACCCCGAAGGGGTCCTGGGGTCGGTGCGGGGGGTGACTCCGGACCAAGCCGCGGACGCGGCCGAGTACTGGCACGAGAGCAGGGCGATCCGCGACCTGCATGTGCAGCTGGCGCCGCACGGCCTCGCCCACCTCGCGGTCGCGATCCACGACCGCTTCGAGGGGGAGGCGCTCGCGATCCTCCACCAGAACCCCTACCGGCTGACCGAGGTGGCCGGGGTCGGGTTCGCCCGCGCCGACAAGATCGCCCTTGCCGTCGACATGGCGCCCGAGTCGGACGAGCGCGCCCAAGCCGCCGCTTTCTACGCCCTGAAGGAGGCCGAGCAGCAGGGCAACAGCTTCCTGCCGCTCGACGAGCTCGCCGAGCGGGTCGAAAGGCTGACCGGCCTCGCCGCCGACACCGACGTCCTGATGCGGGCGCCGAGCCTCGTCGACGACGAGGGGCGCATCTATCGCAAACGGACGCTGGAGCGGGAGCGGGCGATCGCCGCGACGCTCCTCCGGCGCGCCGCCGCCCCTCCCCACCTCGACCACGAGCCGAGCGAGGAACCGCCCGAGGATCCGCAGGAGGAATTCACCGACGAGCAGTGGGCCGCCGTCAGGGCCGCGTTCGAATCCCGGATCTCCGTCCTCACCGGCGGCCCCGGCGTGGGAAAGACCAGATGCACGCGGGGGATCGTCGCCGAGGCCGAGGCGGCGAACGCGAAGATCGCCCTCTGCGCCCCCACCGGCCGGGCCGCCCGGCGACTCAACGAGACGACCGAGCACGAGGCGAAGACGATCCACGGCCTGCTCGACTGGGTTCCCGGGCAGGAGCCTGGATTCCACGCCGGGCATCCGCTCCCCGTCGACCTGGTGATCGTCGACGAGTCCTCGATGCTGAACCTCCACCTGATCGAGGTGCTGCTGGACGGCCTCGCCGAGACGACCCACATCGTCCTCGTCGGCGACGCCGACCAGCTGCCGCCGATCGGGGCCGGGAAGCCGTTCGAGGACCTGATCGACTCGGGAGCGGTCCCGGTGGTGCGGCTGACGCAGATCTTCCGCCAGGCGGCGCAGTCGATGATCACCACCGCCGCCCATGAGATCAACAGTGGCCGGCCTCCCCATCTCGAGCCCGAGGGCGACCAGGAACGCGACTTCTTCTTCATCGACCGGGTGACGCCGGAGCGGGCCCTGGAAACGGTGGTCGAAGTGGTGGCCGAGCGGGCTCCGGCCAAATTCGGGGTCGACCCCGTCCGCGAGGTCCAGGTGCTGGCGCCGATGTACAAAGGGCCGATCGGGATCAACAAGCTCAACGAACGCCTCCAGGTGGAGCTCAACCCCGACGGAGAGCCGGCTCTGCACGGTCGCTTCCGGATCGGCGACCGGCTGATCCAGACCCGCAACTCACACGAGCTGGAACTGATGAACGGCTCGATCGTCTTCCTCCGGGCCGACGACCGCGAGAAGAAAACGATCACGGTCGATACCGACGACGGCGGCTCCCGCGTCATCCCCTACCGCGACGCCGACGACCTCAGCCTCGCCTACGCGATCTCCGTCCACAAGGCACAGGGGTGCGAGGTGCCGGTGGTGGTCGGCGTCTGCCACCGCTCGCACTCGCGGATGCTCAACCGCCCGCTCCTCTACACGGCGATCACGCGGGCGCGCAACAGCTGCGTCCTGATCGGAGACCAGGCATCGCTCGCTGGCGCCGTGAGGCGTGATGACAGCGGCGGCCGCCACTCGGGGCTGGCGGAGCGGCTGAGCGGCGCCCGCTGAGCGACATCTAGCCTAGGCGGGTGGAGAAGGACCGCCTGCCGCTGCTGGAGATCGCGATCACCCTTGCCGGGATCGCGCTGATGGCGGCGATCGTGCTCGCCGTCGACCCGCTGCGCGATTCGGTCTCCGCCCTGCTCCAGGGAGACCACGACCAGGTCCGGGAGGAGATCGACAGCCTCGGGATCGCGGGGCCGCTGCTGATCCTCGCCCTCGCCCTCCTCCACAGCGTCGTCTTCTACCCGGCGGAGATCGTCGATGCCGCCGCCGGCTTCGCCTACGGGTTCTTCCCGGCGATGGCGTTGGTGATGACGGGCTGGCTCCTCAACGGGCTGGTCTGCTGGGCGATCGGGCGCTCGATCGCCCGCCCTCTCTTCGACCGCTGGTTCGGCGCCGAGCGCTTCGAGCGGGTCGAGGGGGCGATCGAGCGCGGCGGGCCGACCCTGCTGCTGGCGATGCGGCTGATCCCGATCCTCCCCTTCAGCATCGTCTCCTACGCCGCCGGCGCCGCCCGGGTGCCGCTCTGGCGCTTCGTCTGGACGACCCTCGTCGGCTACCTGCCGATCACGGCGATCTCCGTCTACTTCGGGACCCGCCTCGAAGGCCTCTCGCTCACCGATCCCCTGGTCCTGGGCAGCGCCCTCGCCCTGCTGGCGCTGCTGGCGGCGGGCCACCGGGTGATGCGGCGCCAGACGCGTCGCTCCTCCGCCTGACGGGTCAGCTGCGGACGACCCGGAAGCGCCAGACCGCCGGCGTCGGATCGAAGAGACCTCCGGCTCCTTGGGCCTTCACCGCGAGCCGGTGCCGCCCCGGCGCGAAGCGGCGGGCGAAGCGGGCCGGGCAGGCGCGGAAGCGGCCGCGGTCGACCTTGCAGAGGAAGGTGGCGGCCTCCTGGTCGGAGCCGAAGCGGAAGCTGACGCGAACCGACCGGGCGTTGGTGCGCAGCAGCTTCGGCGGGTGTTTGAGGATCAGCGTGCTCGGCGCCGAGGGGACCGGGGTCGGCAGCGGCTGCGGCGTGCCGGGCGCGGCGGCGGGCGCCGGATCGGTGGTCGCGGTGGCCGAGCTTTCGAGCGGCGGCACCGGCTCGCTGGGGCTGTCGCCACCTTCGATCGGGCCGGGCAGGCCATCGATCGCCGCGAAGGCGTCGAGGAGGCCGGCACCGACCGCTTTGGCGGGGAAGGAGCCCACCGGTACCGCGGTTTCGGCAAGGGCGTCCCGCACCTGTTGCTCGGACAGGGTCGGCTTCGCCTGCCGGACGAGAGCCGCCACGGCGGCGGCGTGCGGGGCCGCCGCCGAGGTGCCGCAGAAGCGCCAGGTGCCGCTGGAGAGGAAGGCGAAGAAGGTCGTGGCGCCGCAGTCGGTGGCGGCGAGGTCCGGCTTCGGGATCACTTCCGGCGCGCCGAGCGGGAGCGCCGGGAGCGGCCCTTCGACCGGCCGGTAGAGGTGGGTGACGGGGCCCCGCGAGGAGTAGGGCTCGACTTTGGCGCTGTTGTTGAAGGGGACGGCGGCAACCGCGATCGCGCTCTCGGCGCCGGCGTGGCCGAAGACCGTCGGGCCGACGACGTCGCCACCGCTCGACTGCGGGTACTCGGTGGCGCTGACCCCGCCGCCGTTCTGCAGCAGGATGAACTTGAGCCGCGGAGCGAGGCCGGAGAAGCGGTTGATCGCCAGCTCCACGGTCTTCGCCGTGTTCAGTTCGTTTTCCCACTGCAGAATCTCCACCGGCCGCTGCGTCCCGGTCGGGCTGGCGTTGTCGGTGGGGGCGGAGGCGAGGATCTGGCCCGCGCTGGAGAGCAGGAAGGCGTCGAGGTCGGTGGCCACCCCGTTCCAGGGCTCCGCCCACTGCAGGTCGAGCGTCAGCACCTGTTTCGGCCCGACCGTGATCCCGAAGGTGGTGTCGCTGCCGGCGTCCGGGTCGAAGTCCATGCAGTGGGAACCGCCCAGGCCTTTCAGTTTGGCGATCGCCGTGGGGCAACCGAGCGAGTCGCGGAACGAGGGTGCTTCCCAGGAGGCGATTTCGCGCCCCGCGGAGTCGAAGAGGTTGTCGTTGCCGGCGGCGCTTAGATAGCTGACGCCGTCGGCGGTGACGCGATTGATCGCCACCGCCACCGGCCCGTCCTGGAAGAAGGGCTCTTCGAACCAGGCGACGTCGTCGACGATCACGTCGGCGCCGGCGCCGCCTTCGGAGCTGGGGCGCGCCAGCCGTTCGATGTTCTGCGCGAACGATTCTTCGCTCTTAAACGCGGTCGCGAAGGCGAGGCTCGCGTGGGGCGCGAGGTCATGGACGATCTGCAGCATTGCCCGCCCCTCGTCGCCTTCGCCTTTCGGCCCCTCGTCGAGGACGTCGACCGGCAGTTGCTGGTCCGCGCAGGAGCCGGCCGGCCCCGGGAGGTCGCCACTGACCACGTCGTCCTGGGCGACGGTCACGGGCGGTTCCGACCCCAGCTTGGCGGTGTCGTAGGAGTCGGAGAGGACGCCGACGGTGAGGCCGCTGCCGCGGAGTTCGAAGGCCTGACGGGCGTCGTCGACCCGCAGCTGAGCCAGCCCCTCGGAGATCGCCGCGCCGCCTTCGCAGGTGCCGGTCGCCCCGAAGACGATCGGCTCGCGAACGGGCCAGGCCGACTTCAGTCCCGGCACCGAGGCGACCTCGGAGAGCAAGGCCGGCTCGGCGCTCAAGGTCACGGTCTGGGTCTCGCGGCTGGCGCTGACGATCCGCGCCCCCGCCTGCCGCAGCCGCGGGAAGGCGGAGATGGCGCCGCGCTCGAAGCGGGCGGTGACGAGGACACGGTCGCCTTCCCGCACCACGCTGCCGGGCCCGTTCGAAGGCAGACCCGGTGGGAGCAGGATCTTCCCGCCGCCCTCCGAGACGGCCCCCGCCGCGGCTGCCGGCAGCAGCAGCGCCAGGGAGATCGCCCCGGCGAGCAGTTGCGCGGAAACGCGTTTGAAGCTGAATCGCAGGTGCATCCTCTCCTTCACTATCGGCAGGCCAAGCCTAATTCTTACTACTCCGCCCGGGGCTGGTTTGGCGCTGCGACAGGGGGCGATCCTGCTACGGTCCCCTCCGTTAGGGCCGGTACATACCGGCGAAAGTTGTGCGTAGCGCTCGCAGTCGTTGCTTCATCGCATCCTCCGCGTTCGCAGCACATGAAGTGGAGGCAATGCATGCCGACTGGAACTGTCAAGTGGTTCAGCGACGACAAGGGCTACGGGTTCATCACGCCCGATGACGGCTCGAAGGACGTCTTCGTTCATCACAGCGCCATCCTGGGCGAGGGCTTCAAGTCCTTGACCGAGGGCGCCAAAGTGAGCTACGAGTCCGAAGAAGGCCCCAAAGGCCCGGCCGCCGCGAGCGTTCAGCAGCAGTAGCTTCTTCGAACGCTTAAGCAGTCCGCGAAGCCCGCCGATCCGGCGGGCTTCGTTTTGGTTGAAGCCGAACCGACCATTTCCCTACTCTCCCAACTCGCCATGAACACCGCCCGAGAAGACCTCCGAAACGTGGCCATCATCGCCCACGTCGACCATGGGAAGACGACCCTGGTCGACGCGATGCTGTGGCAGACCGGCACCTTCCGCCAGGGCCAGGACGTCGCCGAGCGGGTGATGGACTCGATGGACCTCGAGCGGGAGAAGGGGATCACGATCCTCGCCAAGAACACCGCGGTCAATCGCGACGGCGTCAAGTTCAACATCGTCGACACCCCCGGCCACGCCGACTTCGGCGGCGAGGTCGAGCGGGCGCTGACGATGGTCGACGGGGCGCTGCTGCTGGTCGACGCCAGCGAGGGCCCGTTGCCGCAGACGCGCTTCGTACTCCGCAAGGCGCTGGAGCGCAAGCTGCCGATCGTCCTCGTCGTCAACAAGGTCGACCGGCCGGACGCACGGATCGCCGAGGTGGTGGACGAGGTCTACGAGCTCTTCATGGACCTCGACGCCGACTCCGAGCAGATCGACTTCCCGATCGTCTACACCAATGCCAAAGCCGGCTGGGCCGCGCTCGAGGAGGGGGTCGAGGGCGAGAACCTGGATCCCCTGCTCGACCTGATGCTGGAGAAGATCCCGGCGCCGCAGTACGAGGAGGGGGCGCCGCTGCAAGCGCATGTGACGAACCTCGACGCCTCGCCCTACGTGGGGCGGCTGGCGATCTGCCGCGTCCGCCAGGGGACGATCCGCTCGGGGCAGCAGATCGCCTGGTGCCGTGCCGACGGCAGCGTCCAGCGGGCCGCCGTCTCCGAGCTCTACGTCACCCAGGGCCTCGAGCGCGTCGCCGCCGAGGAGGCGGGGCCGGGCGAAATCATCGCCGTCGCCGGAATCGAAGAGGTGACGATCGGCGAGACCCTGGCCGATCCGGAGGATGCCCGCCCGCTGCCGGTGATCACCGTCGACGAGCCCTCGCTCTCGGTCGTCATCGGAATCAACACCTCGCCGCTGGCCGGTACGCAGGGCGGCAACAAGCTGACCGCCCGGCAGCTCCGCTCGCGGCTGGATGCCGAGCTGGTGGGCAACGTCTCGCTGCGGGTCAACGACACCGAACGGCCCGACGCCTGGGAGGTACAGGGGCGCGGCGAGCTGCAGCTGGTCGTGCTGCTGGAGATCATGCGGCGCGAGGGCTACGAGCTGACCGCGGGGCAGCCGCAGGTGGTGACGCGGGAGATCGACGGACAGATCCACGAGCCGGTCGAGCGGCTGGCGATCGACGTGCCCGAGGACCACGTCGGCGACGTCACCCAGATGCTCGCCGCGCGCAAGGGGCGGATGGAGCAGATGGTCAACCACTCGACCGGATGGGTGCGGATGGACTACCTGGTCCCGGCCCGCGGCCTGATCGGGTTCCGCACCGAGTTCCTCACGGTCACCCGCGGCAGCGGGCTGCTGCACCACGTCTTCGACCGCTGGGAGCCGTGGGCGGGCGAGCTGCGGACGCGGCAGACCGGCTCGCTGGTGGCCGACCGGCGCGGCCAGACCGCCGGCTACTCGCTGATCAGCCTGCAGGACCGCGGCAAGCTCTTCGTCGGCTCCGGCGAGGAAGTCTACGAAGGGATGATCGTCGGCGAGAACGCCCGCTCCGACGACCTCGACGTCAACCCGACCAAGGCCAAACAGCAGACCAACATGCGCGCCGCCAGCGCCGACGTCCTGGTCCGGCTGGCGCCGCCGACCCGGCTCACCCTCGAAGGCTCGCTGGAGTTCGTGCGCGAGGACGAGTGCGTCGAAATCACCCCCGAGGCGATCCGCCTGCGCAAGGTCGAGCTCGAGAAAGTCAAGCGCTTGAAGGCCTCGAAGCGGCGCGACACGGCGCCGGCGCGCTAGCCGCGCCTCCGCTGCTCGAGCAGCCGCGCGACCCGCCTGAGCACCGCATCCGGTTCGCGCTCGAGCCGCGGCCCGGTGACCCGCGTCATCTCGATCCCGGCCAACAGCAGGTCCTCCTGTCGTTTGCGATCCCGCTCGAAGGCGGCGCGCGTCCCGTGCGTCTCGAAGACGTCCAGTTCCACCGCGAACCGCTCCTCGGGCCAGTAGCAGTCGAGCTCGAACCCCTGCTCGACGTAGTTGGTGCGCGGCTGCGGCAAGCCGGCTTCGAGCACTAGCCCCAGAAACCGCTTCTCCAGCCCCGAGCGGGTGAAGCTGGAGGGCTTATAGAGCGCGATCGCCCGCCGCAGCCGCTTGTGGCCGTTATGGCCGGCAGTCCGCGCCAGGAGCTCTTCGACCGGCCGTAGGTCGAACAAGCCGAGTTCTTCGGAGCGCTCGACCATCTTCTCCAGCCAATCGAAGCGGACCGTCGCGGCAAGATCGAGCATGGTGCGGGGTAGCGAGGTGACGGGAATTACTTCCCGCAGTGCCCTGTCCTCACGGGTTAAGGCAAGCGACTGATGGAGGCGCAGTGGCGGCTTTGGAGAACGCCAGACAGAGGTCGTGACGTGAAATGGCGCCGGCTCGATCTTCGCGATACCCCACAGCCAAGCGGCTGAGTAATGACTGAGCAGGGCGCCTGTCCCGCAGGCGAGTACCGCCGCCAGAGCTTTCCCATGGTCGGAGAGGTGAGTGTGGCCCACCGCGTACACACCGCGGTGAATTCGATGGAGACGCCCTTCCCGCGCGGCTCGCGAGATCGCGTTGCGCGAGTAGCCCAGCGGACCCGTCAACTGCCGGATTGAGACAACCCCGTGTTGTCGATCAGCAAGCCCCGCCAGAGCGTCATGTCTTCCCGAAACCGACCGCTTCCTGCCTTTGTCCCGCATAGCGATACAAAGCAAGGAAGCGCCTTCGTCTCTCCCCCACCCAGCCTGCTGTTTGTGCCTTGATAGCGCTCCGAGCGCACAAAAAAAGCCGCCGGCCCGGGGGCCGGCGGCTTTAGTGACGCTTGTCTTGCTCAGACCGTTGCGGCGGCCTGCTCGGACTGGCTCTGCTCGGAGGCCTGGGCCTTGGCGTCGGGGGCCGGGGTGGATTCCGCCTGGCGCGGGAGCAGCACTTCTTTGGCGATCACGAGGCGCTGGATCTGGCTCGTGCCCTCGTAGAGCTGCATGATCTTCGCGTCGCGCATCAGTTTCTCCACCGGGTACTCCTTGATGAAGCCGTAGCCGCCGTAGACCTGGACGGCGTCGGTGGTCACCTCCATCGCCGAGTCGGCGGCGAAACGCTTCGCCATCGAGGAGACCTTCGAGTTGCGGACGCCCTGGTCGAGCAGGAAGGCGGAATTCCAGACCAGCAGGCGGCCTGCCTCGACCTTGGTCGCCATGTCGGCGATCATGAACTGGATCGCCTGGTGCATCGCGATCGGGACGCCGAACTGGACCCTTTCTTTGGAGTAGTCGGTGGCGTACTCGAGGGCGGCGCGGGCGATGCCGACGGCCATCGCCGAGACGCCGGGACGGGTCCGGTCGAGGGTCATCATCGCCAGCTTGAAGCCCTTGTTTTCCTCGGCCAGGAGGTTCTCGGCCGGGACCTCGACTTCGTCGAAGGAGATGGTGGCGGTGTTGGACGCCCGCTGGCCCATCTTGTCCTCCTTCTTGTCGACGGAGACCCCGGGGAGGTCGGCGTCGACGACGAAGGCGCTGATGCCACGGTGACCGGCCTCAGGATCGGTCTTGGCGAAAACCGTGAAGTAGTCGGCGTAGGTGCCGTTGGTGATGAAGCACTTGGAGCCGCTGATGACGTACTTGTCGCCCTTCTTCACGGCCTTGGTCTTCATCCCGGAGACGTCGGAGCCGGCGTCCGGCTCGGTCAGCCCGAAGGAACAGAGCTTGGGGGCTTCGGTCAGCATCCCCAGGTATTTCTTTTTCGTCTCCTCGGAGCCGCCGAGGGTGATCGGGGCCGAGGCGAGGCCGTTGGCCGCCAGCGAGGTGCCGATCCCGGAACAGCCCCAGCCGAACTCCTCCTCGATCAGGCAGCCGGAGAGGTAGTCGAGGCCGGGGCCACCGTAGGCCTCGGGGACGTGGGTGTTCATCAACCCGACCTCCCAGGCCTTCTCGATCACGTCCTGGGGCCAGGTGCCGTCGACGTCGTACTCCCAGGCGACGTTGCGCATGTCTTTCTCGGCGAAGCTGTGGGCCAGCTCGCGCAGGTCCTTCTGCTCATCAGTGAGGGTGAAGTCGACCACCGGTCGGTGCTCCTTTTCTTCGCGTTTCTCTGAAGTTTGCGGGAGCGCCGCCGGGAGGCTGACGTTCCACCGATTGACTGGTCAGTCAACCGGCCCACAAGGTTAGCGGACACGAGGCCGGAATTGGCTCTCTACCCTTGTCCGATGGACCTTCCGCTGGCTCTCTCGGCGCTGCAGAAGGGCGCGGCGGTGCTCATCTTCACGGGGGTGGCGGCGCCGCTGGTGGGACTGCTGCTGAAGCGCGTGGGTGGCGGCTGGGAGACGATGGGCGGCGGGCCGTTCGCGATTCTCGACCAGCGCCCGCAAAAGCGGGTCGCCGGCGGGCAACCGGTCGACCCCGCCGTCCAGGCGGCCGAGGTACGGCAGATGCTGGAGGCGAAATCCGAGCGGCGCCGGCAGCGCGGCGAAGCCCCGCTCGACGTCGAGGCCGAGGCCGAGCGCCTCCTCGCCGCCGCCGAGCAGCCGCGCGGCAAGGACGCGATCGACGCCGAGCTGCAAGCCGAGGTGCGCCAGCTCGTCGTCGCCCGTAACGAACGCCGCCTGCGCGAAGGTCTGGAGCCGCTCGACGTCGAGGCGGAGACGCAACGGCAACTGGCCGATTTCATAGGATCGAGCTGATGGCCGGGCCGGAGGAAAACGTCTACGAGGTTGAGGAGATGCTCAACCAGCCGGGGACCTACTTCAACCCCCAGACCGAGGTCGTGGTCGTGGTCGACGACTCCGCCTCGATCGACCAGGAGGTCTTCAACAACCTCGAGGGCTACGAAGGCGCCGAGTGGGTCCGCGTCGCCGACGACGTGCCCGTCGACGAAGAGGGGCGGGATCGGGCCCTCGAGGCTTTCGAGACCAGCAATCAGGGCGCGCCGTCGCTCGCGGCCAACGACCTCGACGAGAGCGAAGACGACCTCGAAGAAGAAGACGAGCGTCCCGAAGCGGATCCGGACCCGGAGGAGGAGTAAGTGCTCTCAGAGGGAGACAAGGCCCCCGCCTTCACGCTGCCCGACCAGAACGGGGAGAAGGTGAAGCTGTCAGACCTGAAGGGGCAGACGGTCGTCCTCTACTTCTACCCGAAGGCGAATACGTCCGGATGCACCACGCAGGCCTGCGGCGTCCGCGACCGCGGGGCCGACTACGCCGCCGCCGGCGCGCGAGTGATCGGGATCTCGCCCGACGAGGTCAAGGACATCGACAAGTTCGCCGGCAAATACGACCTCGACTTCACCCTCCTCGCCGACGCCGACCACGCGGTCGCCGAGAAATACGGCACCTGGGTCGAGAAGTCGATGTACGGGCGCAAATACATGGGCGTCGCCCGCGCGACCTTCGTCATCGACCCGAAGGGGAAGATCGCCAGGGTCTTCCCGAAAGTGCAGCCGAAAAAGCATGACGACCTGGTGCTGAAGGCGCTCGGCGAACTCGCTGTCGCCTGATCAGGCGCTGACGATGACGGCCACGATGAAGGCCGCGTAGAGCGCGAACCAGCCGATCACCGCCGGCAGTTTGAAGCGGCGCGCCAGGTGCAGGCTCTCGTAGGCGAGCAGGCCGCCGGCGAGGCCGAGGCCGATCGAGAGGATCGCGGTCCCGCTCAGCTCCCAGTCGGTGAAGATCAGGCCGATCCCGACCGGGATCATCGACTGGAAGACCATCGCCCCGGTGATGTTGCCGAGGGCGAGGGCGTCCTTCGCTTCCCGCACCCAGAAGAAGCTGTTGACCTTCTCCGGCAGCTCGGTCGCCAGCGGCGCCAGGATCAGCGCCAGGACCAGCGGCTCGACGCCGATGCTCTCGGCGATGTGGAGCAGCTCCTCGACGAAGAGGTGGGCGCCGCCGACCATCGCCCCCAGCCCGACCAGGAGCTGGATGACGCAGAGGGCCATCGCCGGGTCTTCGCGGCGTTCGGCCCGGCGCTCGAAGATCAGGGGGTTGAGCGACTCTTCGCTCTGCACCTCTCCCCCGCCCTTCAGCGTCAGCCGGATATAGAAGACGTAGGCGAGGATGAAGGCGATCCCGACCGGGATTCGCACCTCCGGCGGCGGCCCCCAGGCGAGCAGGCCGGCGAGGGTGAAAAGCGAGAGGAAGAAGACGAGGTCGCGCTCGAGGGTGGGCCTGTGGACGTTGAGCTGGACCCCTTGGTCGCGTTTGTCGCGATAGAGGTAGGCGAAGAGGCCGACCAGCCCCATCGCCAGCGTCGCCAGCAGGAACGGGGCGCCGACGATCGCGCCGATCGCGACGTCTTCGGAGCCCTCGCTGACGTCCAGCAAGGCGACGATCGCGATCAGCGTCTCCGGCATCGCCGTGCCGACCGCGGCGAGGATGCTGCCGACCGCGCCGACCCCGACCTCGAGCTTGTGGCCGATCCACTCGACGGCGTTGGTGAAGATCAGCGCGCCGGTGAGGACGACGGCGAAGCTGACCAGCAGGAGAAGGACTTCCATCGGCGCAGGCTATCTACCCGAGCCCGGCGGCCGGCTCAGGCGAAGTAGAACGCGAGCCCGAAGACGAAGTAGACCGCCAGCAGCTGCACGCCCTCGAACCAGGTCGACTCGCCGTCGCTGGTGACCTGGCTTCCGACCAGGATCGCCAGCAGGATCGCCCCCAACTCGAAGCCGTTGAAGACGAGGGCGAGCGGATAGGGGCCGATGAAGAACGAGGCGAGGACGAGGACGGGCGCGACGAAGAGGGCGATCTGGGCGCTGGAGCCGATCGCGATGTTGACCGCCAGATCCATCTTGTCCTTCATCGCGACCAGGACCGCGACCCAGTGCTCGGCGGCGTTGCCGACGATCGCGACGACGATCACGCCGATGAAGAACTCCGAGAGGCCGACCGACTCCGAGGCCTCGGTGATCGAGCCGACCAGGACCTCCGACATCACCCCGACGAGGACGCCCGCGATCGCCAGCGCGATCACCGAGGTGCGGGTCGACCAGCCCCAGGTGTCTTCCTCCTCGTACTCGGGGTTGAAGAGGTCGCGATGCGTTTTCAGCGAGAAGAAGAGGCCGATCACATAGGTGGCGATGAGGACGATCGCGACGGCCAGCGAGAGGTGCTCGACGGTGCCGCCGTAGTTGATCGACTCGGCGCCCGGCGCCGGCAGCCCCTTGCCCTCGACGAGCTCGAAGATCGCCGGCATGATCAGCGCCGCGCCGGCGAGCATCAGCATCGTCGTCTGGATGTTGGCGCTGGTGCTGCTGAAGGTCTGTTTCTCGCGCCCGACCCCACCGGCCAGCATCGCCGCCCCGAGGACGAGCAGCATGTTGCCGATGATCGAGCCGGCGATCGAGGCCTTGACCACCTCCTGCAGCCCCTGGTTGAGAGCGAAGAGGGCGATGATCAACTCCGGCGCGTTGCCGAAGGTGACGTTGAGGAGGCCGCCGATGCCCGGGCCCGAGCGCGCCGCGAGCTCCTCCGTCGCCCGCCCCATCAGCGCCGCGGTCGGGATGATCCCCAGTGCCGAGGCGGCGAAGACAACCGTCGCCGGCGAGTGGAGGATCTCGAGGAGGACCGCGATCGGGATCAGCGGCGTGAGCAGATAGGGCCAGCCCATCGGCGTCCTCAAGAAGGACGCGTCCAGGCGTGGCCCCTGCTCGTTCACGACAGCGCGCTACCCGGCTATTCGAGCAGGCTCGCGCACTTCTGCAGGTCAGCCGGCGATTCGGATTCCTGCAGGCATTCCACGTACTCCTTCTGGTTGGCGCCGGCGCCATCGGAACCGGACGCGCCGCCCGATGAGCCGCCGGAGGACGATCCGCCCGGCGCGGAGCCGCCGAAGAGCCCTTCCAGCAGCCCTTCCAGCCCTTCTTCCTGTCCGGCTTCCAGCAGTTCGAGCGGGTTGATCCCGAGCTGTTTGAAGAGGCCTTCCAGCGGCTTCGTGTCGGAGGGCGCCTCGAAGCTCTGCTCCTCGTTGACCCCGGAGAGGGTCAGTTCCATCGCCAGCTCGACTTTTTCGTCCTCGGCACCTTCCGGCGCGATCGTCAGTTCGGCGTCGACCTTGCGGACGATGTCGTCGTCACCGACGTAGAGGTCGACGTGAGCCTGTTTGATCGCCTTGCTCAGTTCGCCCTTCGCTTCTTCCAGTTCGTCCAGCGGCAGCGGGCCGGCGGCTTCGAGCTGGGAGCTGCAGGCGGGGTCTTCGGTCAGCTCGATCAGCGCGTCGATCCCTCCCGAGACGCTGAGTTCGCCGCTGATTTTCGTCGTCTGGGTGCCGTCGACGTCGACGCTGCCTTCGTTGGTCAGTTGGTCGGCGAACTGGCTGAATTTGATCCCTTCCGCCGCTTCCTGGCAGGCGGTGATGTCGCCGCTTTCGCCTTCGGACTGCTGCGCCTGTTCGAGCGCCGACTTGAGGAAGCCGAAGGTCGTCGGATCGACTTCGTAGGCATCCCCCTTGTAGTCGATGAAGGCGCGATCGGTGAGGAGGGTGAGGCCGCCGTCGAAATCGAGGTCTTCGCCGTCGACCGAGCCGCTCGCTTCGGCGCTCAGTTCGAGCTGGGGCAGTTCGCCCTTGGCGCCGGCTTCGAACGGGCCGGAGAGGCTGACTTCGACGTCGCCGCCTTCGTCGCCCGCGGCGGTGACGTCGAGCGACATGTCGATTTCGCCGCTTTCGACGCCTTCGAGGCTGGCGCTTTCGAGAACCTTCTGCGGGTCTTCGCCGCTGCTGTCGCCGTCGTCGCTGCCGCCACCGCAGGCGGCGAGCAGGCCGGCCATCGCGACCAGGGTCGCGAACAGGGCAAGAAATCGGAAACGACTCAAGGGATGGGACTCCTCGTGATCGGAGAACAGGGAAGGCGGGAGTTTACGGCGGGGGCGGCGGCTCCTGCCCCGCGCGCCTCATCCCGGTCTCGATTTCCTCGATCACGAGCCGCATCACCTCGACCCGGGCGAAGCGCTTGGACTCGGCCGGGACCACCCGCCAGCGGGCGTGCGGCTTATCGGTCCGCTCCAGCATCTCCTCCACCGCGTCGGCGTACTCCGGGAGCTTCTCGCGGTTGCGCCAGTCCTCTTCGGTCAGCTTCCACGATTTCAGCGGGTCCTCGGCCCGGGCTTCGAACCGCTTCAGCTGCTCCTCGGGCGAAATCTGGAGCCAGAGCTTGACGATGATCGAGCCCTCTTCGCCGAGGCCGCGCTCGAAGCCGTCGATCTCCTCGTAGGCACGCCCCCACTCCTCGCGGCTCGCGAACCCCTCGACCCGCTCGACCATCACCCGGCCGTACCAGGAGCGGTCGAAGACGGTCATCCCGCCCCAGCCCGGCAACGCCGGCCAGAAGCGGCCGAGGAAGTGGTGGCGCTTCTCGTCGTCGCTGGGCGCGGCGAACTGGGCGACGCGGACGTGGCGGGGGTCGAGCGGCGCCACCAGCCGCTTGATCGCGCCGCCCTTGCCGGAGGCGTCCCAGCCCTCGAAGACGACGACCAGCGGCGGCCCCAGCCGTTTCTCGCCGATCAGCCCGCCGAGGGTGAGTCGAAGCTGCGCCAGCCGCTCGCCCAGCTCCTTCAGCCCGCGTTCTTCCTCCTCGGGGCTGAGCTTCAGCGTCAGATCAACCTCGTCGAGCCGTCCCACGCCCTCAACCTACCCCGGCGTTCGTCCTTTGTAGCCCGCATGGCGAATAAAGGACGAACGCCGAATCATTCGCCGCTGTCGCCGCGGGATTCGTCGATCGGCGGCGGCCGGTTTTCGGTGGTGACGTTGGCGAGGAGGGGAAACAGGAGCGCCCCGAGGAAGATCAGGAAGACGCCGGCGGCGACCAGCCAGCGGGCCCGCGTCAGGTGGCCGAGGATGCCGATCGCGAAGCCCGCCAGCATCAAGGTGATGTAGGGCGTCGGGCTGTGCGGGAACAGCGCGAGGAGGGGCGGTGCGAGGTCGAGCACTGAGCGGGATTATCATCGGCGCGATGGCAGACGGCTCCGTCGCAGATGTGAAGCAGGCCCTGGCCGACGTCGGCTACCTCGCTGACGAGCCGGCGGCGCTGGTCTCCTTCCTCGCCCAGCAGCTCGGCAAGCCGGTCCTGGTCGAGGGCCCCGCCGGTGTCGGCAAGACCGAGCTGGCGAAGGCGCTCTCCCGCGCCACCGGCCGTGAGCTGGTGCGCCTGCAGTGCTACGAGGGGCTCGACGAGGCGAAGGCGATGTACGAGTGGAACTACCGCAAGCAGTTGCTGCGGATCCAGGCCGGCGGCGAGGACGGCTGGGGGGACGTGCAGGAGGACATCTTCAGCTCCGAGTTCCTCCTCGAGCGACCGCTGATGCAGGCGATCGCCAGCCCCGAGCCGGTGGTGCTGCTGATCGACGAGATCGACAAGACCGACCAGGAGTTCGAGGCGATGCTGCTCGAGCTGCTCTCCGACTTCCAGATCACGATCCCGGAGCTGGGCCGGATCGAGGCGACGACGATGCCGATCGTCGTCCTCACCTCGAACGACTCGCGGGAGCTGACCGAGGCGCTGAAGCGCCGCTGCCTCTACCTCTGGCTCGACTACCCCGACCTCGAGCGCGAGATGGAGATCGTCCGCCTCCACACGCCGGAGCTCTCCGAGACGCTGGCGCGGAAGCTGGTCGAGGTGATCCGCATGGTCCGCGGCCTCGACCTCAAGAAGCCGCCCTCGATCGCCGAGTCGATCGACTGGGCGCGGACGCTGCTGCTGATGGGCGCCGAGGACATCGACCGCGAGACCTTCAACCAGTCGATGTCGATCATCGTCAAGCACCGCACCGACATCGACCTGGTCGCCGAGCGGGTCGGGGTGAAACTTGCCGACCCCCTACGGACCGAGGGCTGACGCCGGGCCGCCGGGGATGGCGGCGAAGCTGCTCGGCTTCTGCGAGGTGCTGCGCGGCGAGGGGGTCGCGGTCGGGACCTCGGAGCTGCTCGACGCCTTCGCCGCCCTCGAACACGTCGAGTGGACCTCGCGCGCCGACTTCCGCGAGGCGCTGGCGACGACGATCGCCAAGTCCCAGGACGACCGCCGCGTCTTCGAGCTGCTCTTCGACCGCTACTTCTTCCGTAACGCCGAGGCCGAGGCGGTCCAGCGCGGCGTCACCGAGCACGACGAGGGCGGCCCGCCGGCGGGCGACGGCGAGCGCTTCGACATGGACGGGCTCTCGGAGGCGATCCGCGAGGCGATCGCCGCCGGGGACGAGGACGCGATGCGCGACCTGGCTCGGCTGGCGATCTCCGCCTTCGGCCGCGGCGAGGGCAGTGGCGTGGTCGGCGTCGACGTGCAGCGGATCCGCCGCACCCTCGGCCTCACCGCCGGCACCCAGCCGCCGGCACAGGACGGCAGCGAGCGGGCGCCGATCGACCGCGACCAGCTGACCGGCTTCGAGCGCCACCTGCGGCGCGAGCTCGAGCGCGACCTGATCGAGCGCACCGAGACGCTGCCGCCCTCGCGCCCCCTCGCCGAGCTCGACCGCGCCCTCCCGACCAGCCCGACCCAGGACCTCGCCGCCGTCCACCGCGCCGTCTCGCAGATGAAGCGCCGGCTCGCCACCCTCGGCCACGAGCAGCGCGGGCGAAAAAAGGGCCAGACGGTGGACGTGCGACGGACGATGCGGGCCTCGCTGGAGACGGGCGGCGTGCCGCTGCGCCTGCGCTACCGCCCGAAGCGCCCGCGCCGGCCCGAGATCTACGTCCTCTGCGACGTCTCCACCTCGGTCACCTCGGCCTCCGTCTTCTTCCTCTCGGTCCTCCACGCCCTCCACGACTCCTTCCGCAAGCTCCGCAGCTTCGTCTTCATCGAGCGGATATCGGAGGTGACCGACGTCTTCGAGCACGAGCGCGACTTCGCCGTGATCGCCCAGAAAATCTCCAGCGAGGGGGGCGTCGCCGACGTCTCCGGCTACACCGACTACGGCCGCGTCTGGCTCGAGTTCCTGACCGAGATATCCGAAGACCTCGACCCGCGCTCGACCGTGATCGTCCTCGGCGACGCCCGCACCAACGGCCGCGAGCCACATGCCGAGGTCTTCGCCCAGGTCGCCGAGCGGGCCGGCCGCCTCTTCTGGCTCAACCCCGAGCCGAAGCTCTACTGGAACTACGGCGACTCGGTGATGGCCGCGTATGAGCGCCACTGCGACGGCGCCTTCGAGTGCTGGACGACGAAACACCTGGAGAACTTCGTCAACGTCGTCGCCGGCGCCGCGCCCGCAGCCGAATGAGGGCGCTGCTCCTCCGCCACGGCGAGTCGGTCCACAACGCCGACCGCAGCGGTGAGCCGGCGGCGCACTCCGAGGGCGACCGGCTGACCGAGAAGGGGGTCGAGCAGGCCCACGCCGCCGGCACCGGGCTCCGTGAGCTCGGCGTCACCCGCCTGCTCTCCAGCCCGCTGCGGCGGGCGCGGGAAACGGCGCAGGCGGTCGGCGACGCGCTCGGCCTCGAGCCGGAGGAGGTCGACTACGTCGGCGAGCTGACCTCGGCCGAGAGCTTCGAGCAGGCGATCGAGCGGGTTCGCCGCCTCAAGGCCGAGCTGGAGGCGGGCGAGGCGGGGGCCCTGCCGCTGCTCGTCACCCACGGCATCTTCATGCGCTTCTTCCTCCTCGACTCGGTCCTCGGCGAGGGCTTCGAGGCGCCGATGGCCGGCGGAATCTGGAACCTCGGCTCGCACAACTGCGGCCTCTGCACCTTCGCCCACGGCGAGAGCCGGGACCCGCTCGGTCAGCCGATCGCCGGCTGGACCTGCCTCACCTGGATGGAGCGGCCGTGGAGTCGGCCTTGACTATCCGCACCGGGTCGTCGGGGGACACCTGCCACTGCTCGTTGACGATCGCCCCCTCGGGCGGCGCCACCGGGCCTTCCAGGAGCAGGTCGTCGGTCTCCCGCATCCAGGCCTCGAGCCGCTCGCGCAGCTCCGCCAGCACCTCCGCCCTGCCCGCCTCGCCAGCGACGTTGTTCCCCTCCTGCGGGTCCAGCACCAGGTCGTAGAGCTGCTCCTCGGGAACCTGCTGCTCGCCCCAGCCGGCGGCGACCAGCAGCTCCTTGGTGTCGCTGTCGTCGCAGTTAGCCAGCACCGGATGCGGGTATTCGTCAAATCTCCTTATGTACTTCCAACGCTCGGTCCGGATCGCTCGGTGAGGCTGGTAAGCGGCGTGATAGGTCGTCTCGGTGAAGATCGCCTCGTGGAGGCTCTCGACCTCCCCCCGCACCAGCGGCAGCAGCGAGCGGCCCTGCAGCCAGGAGGGGTGCTCGGCGCCGGAGACGTCGCAGAGGGTCGGGAAGACGTCGAGGTGGCTGATCGGCGCGTCGATCACCTTGCCCGGCGGGAAGCCGGGGCCGCGGACGATCATCATCACCCCGGTGCCGCGGTCGAAGAGCGTCGCCTTGGCGCCGGGGAAGGCGATCCCGTGGTCGGTCGTGCAGATGACGATCGTGTTCTCGACCAGGCCGTAGTCGTGGAGGGCGTGGAGGACGGCGCCGATGCCCTGGTCGAGGGAGCGGGCGCTGGCCTTGAACTCGGCCATGTCACGGCGCGTCACCCGGGTGTCCGGCAGGTTCGCCGGCGGCAGCGAGTAGAGCGTGTCGCGGACCGAGGTCGGAGCCGAGAATTCGCGGTGGGTCTCGAAGAAGCCGACCGACATGAACCAGGGCTCGGCAGGCGCCTCGCGCAGGGTCTTGATCGTCAGCGGGGCGACGAACTGGGCGTGGTTCTGGCCGACGGGGACGACCTCGTCGTAGCCGATCGCCGCCGGGTCGAGCGAGATGTGCTGCTCGCCGATCAGGATCGAGCGATAGCCGGCGGTGCGCAGCGTGTGGACCCAGTGCTGCTTGTAGTCGTTCAGCTTCCAGCCCCGGTGGGCGAGGCCGAACATGCCGTTGTTGTGGCAGTAGAGCCCGGTGAGGAGGCTGGCGCGGCTGCCGGAGCAGGTCGGCGCGGCGCAGAAGGCCTCGCGGAACAGCACCCCCTGGTCGGCCAGCATCTGGATGTTCGGCGTCGGCACCTGGAAGCCGTAGGGCTGGACGTAGCGGCCGGTGTCGTGCGAGTGGATGTAGAGGATGTTGGGCGGCTGCGACATCTCCTTTCAGGTTATCGACCGGCCCTTGTTTACTCTTTTGTTGATCAGGATAGTTAGGAAATAGATGTCACCCGATCGCTCATATCTCGTCTGCGCCACCCCCCGTAGCGGCAGCACCCTCGTCTGCCACGCCCTCGGCGAAACCGGCGTCGCCGGCCGCCCCGAGGAGTACTTCGAGGCGCTCCGCCACAGCGGCCGGCCGCGGCGCCCTGAGGAATATTTCCTCGGCGTCGAGGACCAGTCGATCCGCGACCACCTCGGCGAGCGCACCGTCGGCTCCGACCCCCAGCCCCGCTCCCCACTCTGGAGCCGCGCCGCCTACGACCGCTACCTGGAGTGGGCCTTCGAGACGGGGACGACCGAGAACGGCGTCTTCGGCGCCAAGCTGATGTGGGGCTACTTCGGCGAGTTCGTCAGCCTCCTGCGCAACATCCCCGCCTACCGCGACGTGCCGCTGGCGGAGCTGATGCCGACCGTCTTCCCGGACCTCACCTTCGTCCGCGTCGTCCGCGCCAACAAGGTGCGGCAGGCGGTCTCGCTCTGGAAGGCCGTCCAAACGGCGACCTGGCGCGAGGACCAAGCCAGTGCCGGCACCGTCTCGATCGAGGAAGACGGCTCTCCCCCCTACCGCAGCTTCATCGAGGAGCACCGACCCCAACTGCGCTTCCACTACAAGGCGATCGACCACCTGCTCCACCAGCTGCTGGTCGAAGAGGCTTCCTGGGACGCCTTCTTCGAGCACTCCGGCATCAAACCGATCCTCGTCCTCTACGAGAACTTCGCCGCCGACTACGAGACCAGCACCCTCAACCTCCTCGAGCGCCTCGGCCTCACCTGTCCCGAGGGCTTCGAGTTCGAGCCCCGGATGAAGCGCCAATCCGACCAGATCAACGACGACTGGACCAAGCGCTACAGCGAGCTGCGGCTGGGGACGGACTTCGACCTGGTGCCGGTGCCTGTCGATGAGAAGGCGCCCCCGGGGGGAGTCGTAAGGGGGGCCGGATCCTGAAGCCCAGTCCACTTCAGACTCCAGCCCCCCGTTTTGTGCGGCGGGCCGAACACCCGCATATGCCGAGCCATTCCCCGAGTCTCGGCTCATTGCGAGACACCGCCTGCGCGAGCCTCTAGCCCGGAACGGAACGAGGCAATCGCCTGGGCGAAGTGGTTTCTATCCCTCTGCTGACCTCGGCGACAATCGCGTCGACCGCCGCGGCGCCTCCAAGCGTGGGCGCGAGGGCGATGTAAGAGAGCATCGGCGCCGCGATCGGAAGGTGGGCGCCGTGGCCGCTGGCGACGAAATGGTGGATCACCCCCCACATCGCCCCGATCGAAGCTTCTGCCGCAAACATGGTCGGCCGTCGCGCCGCCGGGGCCTCCCGCCGCAGCATCGTCGCCAGCTTGACGATCATCTCGCTCCGCCACCGGACCACCTCCGGGTCGGGCGAGAAGACCTCGAGAAAAGCAAGGTCGGCGAAGGTGGGATCGAGGGCGAGATGCCGGCCGAGGTCAGCGATCATGCGGTGGACGCCGCTCGCCCAGGTATCGGCCGTGAGAAACGAGGGTTCCGCTGTCGCCACGGCGCGGGCGCTCAGCGTCCCGAGGGTCGCCAGGAAGCAGTCCGCCACTCCCGCGAAGTGGGTATCGAAGCTGCGTCTGGAGACCCCGGCGGCGGCCCGTACCCGCGGCACCGTCAGAGTCGCGTACCCCTCTCTCCTCGCCAGCCTCGCCGTCGCCGCGAGGATCAGCGCACGCTCATCCCCGGGCGGCACCTTGCCGAACGGCACCTCGGCGGCGGTCGCGGAGCGCGGCGACGCCCCGGCGACGGGGAGGCCGCGCAGGCGAACGGCATCGTCGTCGCACAAGGAGAGGACCCACCCCATCAACTCGTCCCCGTCGCGCGCCAGCTCCCGCGGGTGCCCGGAGAGCAGCCGCGCCCGCGCCAGTCGGCCGCAGCCGGCGACGATGCCCTTCACCAATAGGCGTGGCAACCGAGCGGATTCGTCGCCAAGCGCATCTGCCATCAGCGTCTCGAAGAGCTGGTTCGTGCGCTGCATTCGCTCGACGGCGACCGCGCCGGCGGCGAAAACCTCGACAAGTGCCAGCCGCGCCGCCTCCGGGTTATCGGCGACCTGGCCGGCGAAGGTGAGAAATCCGAGCCGAAGCCGCTCGCGCCCATCCTCCTCACCCTCGGTGGCGGCCAGAATCCCGCGCAGCGAGCGGTTGACGATGAGGTCGTAGGTGGCGAGGAAGCACACCTCCTTGCTCGCGAAGTGTTTGTAGAAGTCCCGCTTCGAGACTCGGGCGCGGGTAGTCAGCTGGGCCACGGAAACGGCGTTGTAGCCATGCTCGACGGCGAGCTCGATCATCGCCCTTCGCAGACGCGCGCGCTGATGCGCCGCGACGTCGTCTGCCGTACGGCCCGGCCCCGGCCTCAACTTGGGATAGCGGGAGCCGCGCGATCGCGCTCCTCGGTGGGAGACTTTTTTGTTCCTTGATGACATCTTGTCCGTACCAACCCTGGACAAGGCGTCTAGTTGCTACGAACTAACGCGCGACCCAGGCATCCGGGTCGGAGGTGAGGTCGCTGACCACACTCGGCAGCTCGCCGGAGACGAGGTCGGCGAGGGTGACCTCCTCGAGGACGCTGCGGAGGCTGGCGCGGACGGCGATCCAGACCGCCTGCAGGTGTTCGGAGTTGCCGCGGTACTCGATGTCCTCCGGCGGCGTCGACTGCACGTGGGCGATCGGGCCCTCGACGGCGCGGACGATCTCGGCGATCGTCACCTCGTCGGCGGGCCGGGCCAGCCAGTAGCCGCCCTTGGCGCCGCGGCGGGCGCGGACGATGCCGTGGTGCTTGAGCTCGAGCAGGATGTGCTCGAGGAACTGCAGGGGGATGTCCTGGGCCTCGGCCAGGCGCTCGCCCTTGACAGGTGCCTCCTCCGCCTGGGCGGCCGCAAGCTCGGCAGCGGCCCGCACCGCGTAGTCGGCCTTCGCGGAAACTCGCATGTATCTAGTAAATCAGTCGGCGGGCAGCGTCCGCGCGAGGGTGGCGGTCTGGTCAGCCTCTTGCTGGAGCTGCTGCTCGCGGCGGCGGTTGAGCCAGTGCGGCGCGTAGAGGATCGCGGCGAGGCCGACGGCGGCGATCGCGGCGGCGATCGGCCAGACCTCGGGGTCGCCCTTCTGCACGGTGACGATCCCGGAGCCGATCAGAACGACGCCGAGCGCGGTGCGGAGGAAGCCCTGCGGCGCCTTGTCGGAGAGCGAGGCGCCGATCACCACGCCGGGGATCGAGCCGAGGAGGATGTTGCCGGCGAGGACGAAGTCGACGTTGCCGCCGACCCAGTGGGCGATGCCCGCTGCCCAGAGCAGGATCGCGGCGTGGAAGACGTCGGTGCCGACGACCTTTTTCGGCGCCAGGCGGTACACGGCGATCAGCAGGATCGCGATCACGGTGCCGGAGCCGGCCGAGGTGATCCCGATCACGAAGCCGGTGGTGGCGCCGATCACGATCGCGGCGATTTTGTGGCGGCGCTCGACCTCGAAGCGGTCGCGCTCGTCGATCAGGCTACGCAGGATCAGCGCCCGGGCCAGAGTGATGACGCCGACCATCAGCAGGGTGCCGCCGAGGACGGCGTAGACGAGTTCCTCCAGCCGCGCTTCGCCGATCTTGGTCTGCAGCCAGGAGACGAGGATCACGCCGCCGACCGCCGAGGGGACGCTGCCGAGCGCCAGCCACTTGACCAGGTCCATGTTGACCGTCTTCATCTTCAGGTGGCGCCAACCACCCACCGTCTTGGTCACGGCGGCGTAGAAGATGTCGGTGCCGATCGCGGTCGTCGGCGAGATCCCGAAGATGAGGATCAGCAGCGGCGTCATCAGCGAGCCTCCGCCCATGCCGGTCATGCCGACGAGTACGCCGATGCCCAATCCGAAGAGGACGATTGCCGGGTCCATGCTTAGCTCCTGTTGCCCGCACCGATGCTGATTTCGACTTTCCTGACCTTCTTGGTCAGGAGTGCGGAGTGCGTCAGGATACCAGGGTGAACTTCCAATTTGGGGGATCTCAAACCGCGGCAGCGAGGCGACGAAAGCAGGACCGATCCACCGGGGGCGTCTCCCTGACCGCCGTCGGCCATTCCTACGGCGAGTTGCGGACCCTCGACGCGATCGACCTCGAGGCCGCTCCGCACAGCGTGATCGGCCTCGTCGGCCCTTCCGGCTGCGGCAAGTCGACGCTGCTGGAGGTGATCTGCGGGCTGCGGGAGCCGAGCGCGGGCGTGGTCTCGGTCGAGGGCGCCGAGACGGCACCGGAGCGGCTCGAGCGCTGCGCCTTCATGCCCCAGCGCGACCTCCTCCTCCCCTGGTACCCGGCGATCGACAACGCGGCACTGGCGCTGCGCAACCAGGGGATGAAGCGGGCCCAGGCCCGGGCCGCGGCGGCGGTGCTGTTCGAGCGCTTCGGCCTCGCCGGCTTCGAGACGGCGCGCCCGGGCGAGCTCTCCGGCGGCATGCGCCAGCGGGTCGCCTTCCTCCGCACCCTGATCGCCGGCAAGCCGGTGCTGGCGCTGGACGAGCCCTTCGCCTCCCTCGACGCGATCACCCGGGGGGAGATGCAGGAGTGGCTCGCCACCGCGCTCCGTACCGACCCCCGCACCGTCGTCCTCGTCACCCACGACGTCGAGGAGGCGCTCTACCTCTGCGACCGGGTGGCGGTGATGTCCTCGCGCCCCGCCCGCGTCGTCGCCGAGCTGAGCGCCCCCCACCCCCGCGCCGAGGACCGCGACGGCGCCGTCACCGACCCCGAGTTCGTCGCCGCCCGCGAGGAGGCGCTGCGGGCGCTGCGGGAGGGCTCGCGATGAGGCGTTGGCTGCTGCCGCTCGGGCTGATCGCCCTCCTGCTCGGCCTCTGGCAGATCGCCGTCTCGACCGGGGCGATCGCAAACGCGCTCAGCCTCGAAGACTTCCTCGTCCCCTCGCCCGTGGAAATCGCCGAATCGCTCTGGGAGAACCGCTCGCTGCTCGCCGAAAACGCCTGGGTGACGCTGCGCGAGATGCTGCTCGGGATCCTGGCGGCGCTGGTGGTCGGGGTCGGGATGGCGGTGCTGATGCACCGCTGGCAGGTGGTGCGGGATGCCGCCTATCCGCTGATCGTCGCCTCGCAGACGATCCCGATCGTCGTCATCTCACCGATCCTGGTCGTCTGGTTCGGGTACGGGATCACCGCCAAGGTCGTGATCGTCGCCTTGATCTGCTTCTTCCCGATCACCGTCAACGCCCTGGACGGGCTGCGCTCGGTCGATCCCGAGACGGTGAAGCTGATGCGCAGCCTCGACGCCTCCCGCCGGCAGCGGTTCTGGCGGGCGGAAGCGCCGGCGGCGCTGCCGAGCCTCTTCACCGGCATCAAGATCGCCGTCGTGGTGGCGCCGATCGGAGCCGTCTTCGCCGAGTGGTCCGGATCCAGCTCCGGCCTCGGCCACCTGATCCAGTCCGACACCGCCTACTACCAGGTCGCCCGCCAGTTCGCGACGGTCGCGGTCCTCTCGGCAATCGCGCTCACCCTGATCGGCCTCACCGCACTCGCGGAGCGACGCGTCGTCACTTGGCGATAGAACTCAGGCGATGACGCGCCTCCGGATCCCGGCGATCGCCCTCGCCGTCCTCGCCCTCGCCCTCCTCTTTGCCGCCTGCGGCGAGAAGTCGGAGGAGACGACCGGCGAACGCGAGGGCTTCAGCCTGACGCTCGACTTCTACCCCAACCCCGACCACGCCGGGATCTACATGGCGCAGGAGCTCGGCTACTTCGAAGAAGCCGGCCTCGACGTCGGCATCGACACTCCCTCCGATCCCGCGGCGCCGCTGAAGCAGGTCGCCGCCGGGCGCTCGGACCTGGCGATCTCCTACGAGCCCGAGGTGGCGCTGGCGCGCGAAAAGGGTCTCGACGTGGTCGCCGTCGCCGCCCTCGTCAACCAGCCGCTCACCTCGCTGATCTGGCTGCGAAAATCCGGCATCAAAGGCGTCGCCGACCTCAAAGGCAAGACCGTCGCCACCGCCGGCATCCCCTACCAGGACGCCTTCCTGAAGACGATCCTCGCCCGGGTGAGCCTCTCCCCCGACGACGTCAAGGCGGTCAACGTCGGCTTCGGCCTCCTCCCCGCCCTCGCCGGCGGCTCAGCCCAGGCGATGCTGGGCGGCTTCAGCAACGTCGAGGGCGTCGACCTGCGCGAACGCGGCAAAGCCCCGGTCGTCACCCCGGTCGACGAGCTCGGGGTCCCGACCTACGACGAGCTCGTCCTCGTCGCCCGCCGCCAGAGCCTCGAAGCCGACCCGGAGAAGTTCCGGCTCTTCCTCGCCGCGCTCGAGCGCGGGACCGAGGCGGCGGTGGAACAGCCCGGCGCGGCGACGAACGCGATCACCGAAGCCAACCCGGACCTGGAACCGAAACTGGCGGCCGCCGAGGTGAAGGCGACGCTGCCGCTGCTCGGCGCCCGCGGCGACGGCCGGCCCTACGGCTACATGGACCCGAAGGAGTGGGAGACCTTCGCGGGCTGGATGCGGGACAACGGGCTGATCGAGTCGCTGCCGCGGACGAGCGAACTGCTCGACAACGGCTACTTGCCTTCGGGCGAAATCCCCGAATAGCCGAGCGCGCCTTCGGCGATCAGCCGGCTCACCTCGCGCTCCGGCATTGCCGCGTGGAAGAGGTGTCCCTGGGCGTAGTCGCAGTCGAGGCGCTGTAGCTCGGAGAGCTGCACCTCGCTCTCGACCCCCTCGGCGATCACCTCCAGCGAGAGCGCCCGCGCCATCCCGATGATCGCCTCGACGATCGCGGTCGCCTCCTGCTCGATGCCGAGCGCGTCGACGAAGGAGCGGTCGATCTTCAGGGCGTGGAAGGGGAAGCGGTTGAGGTAGGCGAGCGAGGAGTAGCCGGTGCCGAAGTCGTCGAGGACGAGGCGGACGCCGAGCTCGTTCAACGCCTGCAGCGAGGAGATCGCCGTCGCCGACTCCTCGACCAGGACGCTCTCGGTGATCTCCAGCCGGAGGTGGCAGGGGTCGAGCCCGGTGCGGGCGATGATCTCCTCCACGGTCGCGGGCAGGTCGCGGTGGGCGACCTGGCGGGCGGAGAGGTTGACGGCGACGTCGAGCGGCCGCGAGTCGGGGCGCAACTGGTGCCACTCGAGCGCCTGCCGGCAGGCCCGCTCCTGGACCCAGCGCCCGATCGGCTCGATCAGGCCGCTGTCCTCGGCGATCGAGACGAACTCGGCCGGGTCGAGCATTCCCCGCTCGGGGTGGCGCCAGCGGACCAGCGCCTCGAGGCCGTTGATCGCCCCGGTGCGGAGGTTGACGACCGGCTGGTAGTGCAGGGCGAGCTCGTCGCGGTCGAGCGCGTGGCGCAACTCCCGTTCGACCTCCAGCCGGCGCATCGCTCCCGCCCGCATCTCGGCGTCGAAGAGGACACAGCGGGCGCGGCCGCCTTCCTTGGCCCGGTACATCGCCGCGTCGGCGTCGCGGATCAGCAGCTCGGCGTTGACGGCCCGCCCTTCGGCGGCGCGGGCGACGGCGACGCCGATGCTGGCGCTGACGAAGTGGTCGACCCCGTCGATCGAGAAAGGCTGGGCGAAGGCGGCGGCGACGCGGTCGGCGATCGCGATCGCCTCGCCTTCGTCGGCGAGCCGGTCGATCAGGATCCCGAACTCGTCGCCGCCGAAGCGGGCGACGATGTCCCCCGGCCGCAGGTGCGAGCGCAGCCGCGGCGCCACCGCCCGCAGCAGGGCGTCGCCCGCGTGGTGGCCGAGGCTGTCGTTGATCAGCTTGAAGTGGTCGAGGTCGAGAAAGAGGATCCCGACCGGGGAGCCGGAGATCGTCGCTTTGCCGAGGGAGTCGCCGAGGGCGTCGACGAAGCTGAGCCGGTTCGGCAGTCCGGTGAGGGAGTCGTGGAGGACGCGGTAGCGGAGCGCCTGGTCGGCGGCGTGGCGCTCGATCGCGTCGGCGAGGACGTTGGCGGCCGCCTGCACGAAGGGAACGTCCTTGGCGCTGAAGCGGTGCGGCTCGGTCGAGTGGACGTCGAGGACGCCGAAGGGGCGGGTCTTGCCGTCGATCACCACCGCGAGGCTGCTGGCGGCGCCGAAGACGCGCAGGACCGGCGGCATCGTGTGCCGGCTCTCCCGCTCCCAGTCGGTGACGACCGCGTGGGTGCCGGAGTCGAGCGCGGCGCCGGCGTGGGAGTCGCGGGCGGCGGAGACGCGGCGGCCCGCTCCGACGACCGATTCCTCCAGCCCGGCGCGAAGGCTGAGCCGGCGGCCGTCGCGGCCGACCTCCCAGATGCAGGCGCTGTGGACGCCGTCGACTTTGCCGATCAGCTCGGTCGCCACCTCCATCAGCTCCTGGGGATCGTCGCTGTTCTGCATCGCCCGCTCGCCGAGCCGGGCGACGACGGCCTGCTGGGAGAGGGCGCGGTGCAGATCCCCCTCGGTCTCCTTGCGCTCGCTGACGTCGTAGAGGACGCCGTGCCAGACCGGCACCCCGTCCTCGTCGGCTTCCAGAACCGCCTCGTCGTGAATCCAGACGACCCTGCCGTCGCGGCGGTGGACGCGGTATTCGATCGGGGTCGTGTCGCGTTTGCCGAGGTGCTCTTCGCTCTCGACGTCAATCGCCCGCTGGCGGTCGTCGGGGTGGAGGATGCTCGCCCAGAGCCCGGGATCGCGGATGAACTCCTCCTGCCGGTAGCCGAGGATCTCCTCCACCTGGGGGCTGACGTAGCGCCAGCGGCCGCGCTCGCCGAGCTCGGCGGTGTAGACGATCACCGGCAGCCGCTCGACCAGGCGGCGGAAGTCGTGCCCGCCCGCGGCCAGCTGGTCGAGGAAGCGCTCGACCTCGTGCTCGGACCAGTTCCTGTCGGCAGGCTCGCGCATCCACGTCGCTCATCGGCCGCCAGGCGAGCAGTCTTGAGGAATGACGGGGTGACTCAGGCAGCGAGCCGCATCGGCGGTCCCTGGGAGACGAGCCGGTGGAGCCCGGCGAGGGTGAGGGCGCCGACGATCCCGCGATACGGCTCATACGGCGCGTAGAACTCCTCCACCTCGGGGATCGTCGCCCGCCGGCCGCCTCCGTTCAGCCGCCCGACGAGCTTGATGTAGCCGAGATCGCCGGCGGGCAGCGAGTCGAGGTCGTTGCGCCCGAAGAGGCCCAGGCACTGCACCGTCCAGGGGCCGATCTGGGGCATCGCCAGCAGGCGGCGATCGCCCTCGGGGTCTTCGATCCGGCAGCGCCCGGCGGCGACTTCGCGGGCCAGGCGCCGCAGCGCCGTCGCCCGTTTGCCGACCAGGTCCATCTGCTCGATTTCAGCCGGGGCGCGGCCGGCGATCGCGGTCGGCCCGGGAACGTCGCGCAGGGCGGCGCGGCCGTCGCCGAGGCGCGGGCCCCAGCGCCCGGCGATCCGCCGCTCGATCAGCGCCGCCCGGTCGGCCTCGATCAGCTGCCCGACCACCGCCGCCGCCAGCGCCTCCCAGGGCCAGGGCCGCCCCTGTGGGCGGAAGCCGGGCCTGCGGCGGATCAGCGGCCCGACCAGCCGATCGCGGCGAAAACGGCGGTGGAAGTCGGCGAGGTCGACGTCGACCCAGAGAGCGCGCCGCAGGCAGGCGATCGCCTCCTCCAGCTGCTCGCGCCCGGCCGGCCCGGGGCAGGGCGGCAGCGAGATCGGCGGCCGCGAGACCCGCTCCGGTTCGACCGCCTCGGCCCGGAAGCGGACCCGGTCGCGGGCCGGCTGCCAGGCGCGAACGAGAACCGGGCTGCCGCCGACGTGGAGGAGCCGGGTCGCGACCCCGCCGCGAACGCGCAGCGTCCGGTCCGAGCTGCCTCGCGGCATCCGGAAGGGCGAGGGCGGCCGGACCTCGGCTTCAGCGACCGAGCAGGTGGACATCGACCAGGAACGACCGGCTGGCGACGACGTTCTGACGCTCGCGGCGGCGACCGTGGCGGCGCGGCGAGCGCGCCTTCGTCGCGGCAGCGGTGACGGCGCGGACGGCAGCGACCGTGGCGGCGCCGGCCAGAACCCCCCCGGCGGCCGCGAGCGCGGCGGTCTTCACCTCGGGCCGCAGAACCGGCAGCGCCGAGCCCTCGGCGGCCTCGTAGGCGGTCGGCAGCGGGCGGACGGGGTCGGTGGCGTCGGCCGGGCCGGCGTCTTCCTCGGCCACGACCTCGGCGTCTACGTGAACCTCACTCACCCGGGCGACTCTAGCGCGGTGCGGGGTCGCCCCCGGAGAGGGATCGCTCGTAAAGACGGTACTTCTTGACAATCTTGCCGCCCATCCCCTCCATGGCCCGGTTCATCGGCTCGTTCGTCTCCAGGATCCACCCCATCTCCCCCCAGTGGATTTTGTCCGGGAGGGCCGCCATCTTGATGTGCTCGAGGTAGAGCCCGGCGGCGACGCCGGTGTGGCGGTAGTCGTGCTTGACCCCGAGCGCGAAGACCCGCAGCCGGTCGATCTTCCGCTTCCCGAGCAGGAACCTGGCCCAGCCGAAGGGCAGCAGCCGCCCGTTCAGCTTCGCCATCACCTGGTTGATGTCCGGCAGGGTGAGCGCGGCCCCGACCACCTCGCCGTCCTTTTCGGCCATGAAGGTCCACTCCTCGTCAAGCACCTGCTTCAGGTTCTTGGCCTGGAACTCGACCTCGGCGTCGGTGATCGGGACGAAGCCCCAGTTGTCCCCCCAGGCCTCGTTGTAGACGTCCATGAAGCGACGCACCTCGTGGGCCATTTCGCGCTTGCGCATGTTGCGGATCGTGATCCCTTCGTCGCGCAGCGCCTTCTCCGCCGCCTCGTGGATCGAGGGGTCGAACTTCTCCCCCTCTTTCAGCTGCCCCATCCGCAGCTCCCACATCAGAACGTCCATCGCCTTGGTGAAGCCCTCGACCTCGATCAGCCGCTGGTAGTACGGCGGGTGCCAGGGCTCGAGGATCATCGGCCGGCGCTCGAAGCCCTCGATCAGGATCCCGATCTCGTCGTTGGTGGTGAAATCCATCGGCCCGAGGATCCGCTCGCGGCCCTTCCCGGCCGCCCACTCGCCGGCGGCGTCGAAGAGCGCCCGCACCACCTCGGGGTCCTCGGCGGACTCGAAGAAGCCGAACATCGCGTCGCTACCGCCCTGGTAGGAGTCCCAGCGGCTGTCGACGTGGGCGCTGATCCGCCCGACCGGCTCGCCGTCGCGCTCGGCGAGGAAGTACTCCGCCTCCCCGTGCTCGAACCATGGGTTCTTCTTGCGGTCGAGGAACTGCATCCGCTCGAAGACCAGCGGCGGCACCCACTGCTCGCTGCCTCGGTGGAGGCCGAACGGGACCTTGACGAAGCGCTTCAGCTCGCGCCGGGTCCGCACCGGCCGGATCGTCAGGCTTCCCATCGGTGCGCAACCTACACTCTGCGGAGATGAGCGAGACCGCGAAGGCCCCGGTCGACGTCTTCGAGAAGGCGCGCAGCCACGACCGCCTCGAGCAGCTCGAAGCCGCCAAGGAGCACGACCTCCTGCCCTACTTCCGCCTGCTGACCTCGCAGGCCGGTCCCGTCGTCGAGATGGAGGGCCGCGAGACGATCATGCTCGGCTCCAACAACTACCTCGGCCTGACCGGGGACGAGCGGGTCAAGGAGGGGGCCCGCGAGGCGCTGGAGACCTACGGCACCGGCGTCACCGGCTCGCGCCTGCTGAACGGGACGACGCCTCTGCACCTCGACCTCGAGCGCGAGCTAGCCGTGTGGATGCGGACCGAGGACGCGATCGTCTACACCACCGGCTACCAGTCGAACGTCGGCTGCCTCGGCACCATCCTCGGGCCCGCCGACACGGTGATCTGCGACTCCGGCGACCACGCCTCGATCCTCGACGGCTGCCGCCTCGCCGGCGCCAAGCTGCGCCCCTTCCGCCACAACCGGATGGACAAGCTGGAGAAGATGCTCGACCGCGCCGCCGGCGACGGCGGCGGCGTCCTCGTCGTCGTCGACGGCGTCTTCTCGATGGAGGGCGACGTCTGCGACCTGCCCCGCATCGTCGAGCTGTGCCGGGCCCACGGCGCCCGGCTGATGGTCGACGAGGCCCACGGGGCCGGCGTCCTCGGCGCCCGCGGCGCCGGCGCCTCAGAGCTCTTCGGCCTCGAGGACGAGGTCGACCTGCGGATGGGCACCTTCTCCAAGAGCCTTGCCTCCTGCGGCGGCTTCATCGCCGGCCCGGCCGACGTGATCGAGTACCTGCGGATCTCCTCGCGCTCGTTCATCTTCAGCGCCTCGGCGGTTCCGGCCGCGGTCGGCGCGGCGCTGGCGGCGCTGCGGGTGATCCGCGCCGAGGGACCGGCGCTCTTCGAGCGCCTGCTCGCCAACGCCGAGTACCTGCGCGAGGGCCTGCGCCACCTCGGCCTCAAGGTGATCGAGCCGGGAACGCTGCCCGACGGCAGCGTCGCCACCACCCCGGTGGTGCCGGTGATGGTCGGCGACGACTGGCAGGCGGTGCTGCTCTGGAAGCGCCTCTTCGAGGCCGGCGTCTACACCAACGTCGCCATCCACCCAGCGGTCCCCCCGGGCGGCGCGCTGCTGCGGACGAGCTTGATGGCGACCCACGAGCGCGAGCACCTCGACGGAGCCCTCGGCACGATCGCCAGGGTGATCGAGGACTTCCCGGACCTTCCTCGCACTTAATTTTTTGGTCACAACAATTTGACATCCCCCAGGGGGGTGAGTTTCTTGCTTGTCCAGATCTGGACAAGGCCGGGGATGTGTCGAAATTGTTGCTCTTAGCGAATGGGCCGGACGGAACTTTGGCAACGGTGGGTTGACGCCCGGTACCCGGAGACATAGCTTCACCTCCTCGCCGAAACGACCCAGGCGGGACGTTCGGGAAGAGAGAGTCGGTCCGGCAGGACCATCCCCTCCGAGGGCATGGGTCGCCACGGCCGGAAGCGACATACCCCAGTTAATTCGATTCCTTGAAGGGAGGAGTCCAGTGGAAGCTGCCTCAACGGCACCCGCAACGACTATCGCGGCCTCAGCAGAGGCGCCGCAGCACATGAGGGCCCTGGAGAGAGCCAACATGGTGCGACTGGCCCGGGCGGAGCTGAAGCGCGCGATCGCGCGGGGAGACGTAGATGCCGCGGAGGTGGTTCGCGACTGCCCCTGGGAGACCGAGAGCATGACGATCGCCGAGCTCCTGACCAGCCAGCGCCGCTGGGGCCGCACCCGGGCCCGCAAGTTCCTCATGCCCCTCTCGCTGAACGAGAACAAGCAGCTGGGAACGCTCACCTCCCGACAGCGCCGCATCCTCGCCGGCGAGCTCGCGACCCGCGTGGGCGGGCGGGAACCCCTCTCGGTTTGAGGCTTTGCCGCGACCGCTTCAGCGGTCGCGGCGTTTTTACCCGCGCATTCCGCCGACCCGGTAGCTGAGGCCACCGGAAGCGCGCTGGAATGCGCGGCGGGCCAGGAAGAAGACGACCGCGAACGCCACCGCTCCGATCGCCAGCGCCACCGCCAGGATCTGGTCCGCAGCGTAGAAGACGAGGCCGGTGGTGAAGACGAAGGCGGCTCCCCCCAGCAGGGTGGTGTGAGAGCGATAGCCGGCGAAGTGCTCGCGGATCGCCACCTCGAGCCCGCCGAGGCCGGCGAGGGCGACGCCGATCCCGATCGCGGTCGGGTGCCCGCCGATCACCCCGATCGCCAGGGAGACGATCCCGGCGAGGATCACCAGCTCGGCGAGGGGCGCGGAGCCCCAGGGCGCCGGCGGGCGCTCGTCCGGCGCGGCGACCCGCTTGGCCGCAGCGGGTCTCGGTTTCGGTTTCGACTTCGCGCTCAACGGCCGCAAGCCGCCCGGGTAACGGGCATCCGGAGGAGATCTTGACCCGCCACCAGCCCATCAGCATCCCGATCGGGCCGAGGCGGGGGCGCGAGTGCCAGTGCCCGCAGCCGGGCAGGCCGAGGTCTTCCCGGGAGACGCGGACCCACTTGAAGTCCTGCGGAGCGGCGAGCATCCGCTCGACCAGCTCCTGGTTCTCCTCCTCCACCCGTCGCCGCTCGACCAGGGCCTTTCGGGCCTCGGCGACGCGGTCGGCGAGCTCGTTGCGCAGGGCCTCCAGCTCGCCGAGGTCGAGCAGGCGCGGGCCGGCGGCGACGGCCTCGACCCGGTGCGGCACCTCGGTGTGGCCGAACGCCTCGGCGAAGAGGCCGGCCAGCTCCGCCTCGAGCCGCGCTATCTGCCCGCGCAGCTGCTGCCGCGCCCGGCGCTCGTCGACGGCAACGCCCAGCCCACCGAATTCCTCTTGTCTGAGCAGAGCAGGCATCTCGAAAATTGTAGTCATGCCGGCTCCAGGGTCGACGCGGCCAGCCACAGCGCCTCCTCGACGGCGATCTGCGGTACTCCCTTGACCTGGACCGCCGCCACCGCGACGCGGCGGCTGCCGCCCTCGACCTCGAAGCCCGAGGCGGTGGGCCCGAAGAGCAGCCCGAGCGGCCGCGATTCGTCGGCGATCGTCAGCGTCCCCTTCGCCAGCTCCCCCGGCACCCCCGCCAGCGACTCGCCGGGGGCGGAGTCGCGGATGCAGAGGCGGCCCTCGATCTGGTCGGCGTCGAAGGCGCGGAGGGCGACGCCGGTCTCGACGATCGCGATGTTGAGCGCGTCCGCCGGCAGGCCCTGGCTGCGGAAGCCGCCGTCTTCCAGTCGCTCCAGGGTGAGCTGCTCGACCGCGGTGCGGGTGCGATCGGGGTCGAGGCCGATCTGGCGGTAGAAGACCCGGTAGGCCCAGGGGATCGGCCGTTCCCGCAGCCGGATCGCCTGGGCGCCGTAGGTGCGATCGGAGAGGTCGCGAAGTCGGTGGCGGACCGGCTCGGGGCTGCGGCCGGGCTCAGCGTCGACCTCGACCCAGGCGATCCCGAGGCCGGGGAACTCGGAGGCGATGTGGGGCGCGACCCAGCCCTGCCGCGGCGCCGGCGCCCAGCCCGTGCGATCGGCGGGGTCGGCGCTCACCTCATCCCCTTTCCGCGGCGGCGGTGGCAGCGAGGAGGTCGTCGACCCGGCGGCTCAGCTGGACCGCGGTGAGTTCGCCGATGCCGGCGCTCTGGAGCGTTCCGCCCGGGAAGACGTAAGCGAAGGTCGGGCAGAGGCCGACGCCGTAGAGTCCGGCGACGGCGCCGTCGCGGTCGAAACCGACCGGCATCGTCCACCCCCGCTGCCGGATCAGGTCGCGGAGGGTGTCGTGGTCGTCGCGGATGTCCAGCGAGAGGAAACCCACCCGTCCACGGTAGCGCCGGAAGACCTCGTCGACCAGGTCCTGCTGCTCGACGCACCCGCCGCTTTTGGTGAACCAGAACGAGATCACCAGCGGCTGCTCGAAGAAATCGCAGACGCGGATCGATTCCGCCAGCTCGACACGGCAGGCGGGCGTCCGCTGCGCATCCTCCGGGCAGGGGATCGCCGCGGTTTCGCAGTCGTCCTGGGAGACGTTGGCGTCCCCTTCCAGCTCGCCGGCTCCCTCCGGGACCGCGAACTCGGGCAGCGGCCAGCGCGCCGGCAACTGGTCGAGGCCGAGGGTCTTGCCTCCTCCCCCGCCACCGATCGTGTTGACGGTGGCGACGACGATGATCGCGAGGAAGAGGAGGCCGACGAGGATCGAGTAGCGATCCCTCATCGGCGCTCCACCAGGAGCAGGGTCGCCGGCAGGACCAGCAGCACCCCGAGCAACGCCGCGGCGAGGTCGATGACGGTGACGAAGCCGAAGTCACGGAGCATCTGCACGTCGCTGGCGACGAGGACGGCGAAACCGGCGATCGCGGTGGCCCCGGAGGCGATCACCGCCGCCCCGGTTCGGGAGTAGGCGCGGTCCAATGCCTCCTCGACGCCCATCCCGCCCCGGCGCTCCTCGTGGAAGCGCCCGACCAGCAGCACCCCGAACTCGGTCGCGATCGCGATCGTCAGCGCCCCCAGCGCCGCCGACATCGGGTTCAGCGGGATGCCGGTGATCCAGAGCAGGAGCGAGGCCCACCCAGTTGCCAGCACCGTCGGCACCAGCGGCACGAGGGCGCGGCGCCAGGAGCGGTAGATCAGGAGCAGGGCGAGGCCGACGAGGGCGATCCCCGCCAGCGTCAGCCAGTACCTGCTGCTGGAGAGGTCGGAGGCGGATTCGGCGGCGATCACCGACAGCCCGGCCAGCCGCACCTCCACTCCCTCCGGCGGCTCGCCGATCTCGCCCCGCACCCGCTCGACCAGCTGCTGCTGATCCTCCAGCGACTGCGCCCTGATCCCGAACGAGATCAGCGCCTGATGCCCTACTTCTCCCGTCTCGGGATCGAGCGGCGCCACCTGCCGCAGCGCATACGGCGAGAGCGCCGAAAGCGTCGCGTCGATCCGTTTCGCGGTCGCTTCCTCCCCCCCGCGGACGAGAAAGTCCGACAGCGCCGGCCCCGGACATATTTCGGCTTTGAGGCAGCTGGGATTTTCCCCGCCGAACCCGTTCGCCTCCAGGACCCGGCGCTTGAACCCGGCCATCCACTCGACCACCTCGGGATCGGTGAGATCGTCGGCTTCGATGAGCACGTCGAGCGAGCCGGACACCCCCGTCGTGTCCTGCACCTCGTTCAGCCCTTCCACCGCCTTGATGCTCTGAGGCGCCAGCTCGCGAATATCCGAAACCGTGTCCACCCTGGTCCCGGCAATCCACCCACAGATGGCCAGGGCAACGCCGATCGCCAGCACTGCCACCGGCTCCCTCTGAGCAAGGGACAAAATCCTTTCCACCGGGAGATGGCGTCGCGGGGGGTCCCCTGCGGTGACAGGACCCGCCCGCCAGCGACCCAGCGTCCCTAAGCCGACAGTCAACGCCGCCACGAACGCCACCGCAATCCCGACAATCAGTACCCACCCAAAGCCCCGCACCATGGGAATGGGCGACAGCTGCAACGCCAGGAATCCGACCGCAGTGGCGACGCAGGCAGCCGCGATGGTCGGTCCACCCCGCGCCGCCGCGGTTTCCGCCGACCCCGTCTCGTCGAACCGCGCCTGGAACTGGATCGCGTAGTCGACCCCGAGGCCGATCAGGATCGGTAGCGCCGCGATCGAGGCCATCGTCAGCGAACCCCCGACCAGGGCCAGTAGGCCAAAGGTGATCGCGGCGGCCATCAGGGCGATGGCCAGCGGCAGCAGCCGCCGGCGCGATTTGAAGACGAGGAAGAGCACCAGCGCCATCACCGCGACGGCGACCGCGAAGAGGACGAGCAGGGCGTCCTTCAGCGCCCGCGAGACGCCATCGATCACCACCGGCGCCCCGGAGACGACGTAGCCGCCGTTCTCGAGCTCGAAACAGGGGGCCGGCTTGCCGCCGTCCTTGCACGCCTTCCGCGGCGTCGTGTCTTCGACCGCGGCTTCGATCAGCCCGATCGCGTGGTGTCGCTCGGCCTCGCTGAGGCTCGGCTTCAGCCGGATCACGATCTGGGCCGACTTGGCGTTCGGGAAGAGGTAGGCGAGGCGCGCCTTCGGGGTGCCTCGCGGTCGCGCCAGGTCGAAGACGACGGTGGCGACGAATTCTTCGTTGGTGATGCTGGGGATGCTGGTGATCCCGTATTTGGTCGCCACCGCCAGCAGGTATTCGCGGAAGCGGTCGGCGGGGACGTTTTCGGCCAGCCGCTGCAGCTGGTTGTCGATCTGCACGACCGACTCGTTGAGGAAGGTGCCGGGGCCGGTGAGGAATTCGACCGCGCCGGAGTCGGCCAGCTCGGCGCAGGGGCCGGGGATCGGCTCGGCCCCCTTCGGCACCTTGCCCGAGAGGCAGCCCTCCAGCCGCAGCAGCCGGAAGAGGTCGTCGCCGAGGAGCAGTTCGGGCAGTTCACCCTTGACGAGGACGACGATCGGTTCTTCGCCGAAGTCCTCGCGGACGCGTTCGGTCGCCTCGACCGTCGGCGAGCCGCCGTCGGCGAGGGTGTCGACGCCGGCGTCGGTCGGCAGCTGCGTCGCCGCCACCGCCGCGGCGACCGCGAGGACGGCGCTGAGGGCGACGAGCGGGCGAGCGTGCTTCGCCGCCCACGCCGCGACGCGCCCGAACCAGGCTCCGGCCGTCAACCTCAGTCCATCGAGAGCGGCCCGCTGACGTCAGCGTTGAGGAACTGGCTGACGAACGGGTTGCTGGAGTCGAACAGCTCCTCTTTCGGACCGGACTCGACGATCTTGCCGCTCCACAGGACCGCGATGAAGTCGGCGATGCGGCGGGCGGTGCCGAGGTCGTGGCTGATCACCAGGTAGCAGCCGCCGTTCTCGGCGTGGACCTCGCGGATCAGCTCGCAGAGGAGCGCGGTCCGCACCGGGTCGAGGCCGGAGTCGGGCTCGTCGAACATCACGATCGCCGGTTCCAGAACCAGCGCCCGGGCGAAGCCGGCGCGCTTGCGCATGCCGCCGGAGAGCTCGTTCGGCATCTTGTAGGTGGCCTCGCTGAGCCCCACCTCCTTGAGCCGCCGGTTGACGATCTCGCCGATCTCCTCCTCGCCTTTGTCGGTGTGCTGCCGCAGCGGGAAGGCGACGTTGTCGTAGATGTTCATCGAGCCGAAGAGCGCCCCGTCCTGGAACAGCAGGCCGAACTTTTTCCGCACGTCGAAGAGCTCGTCGTCGGTCATGTTCGGGATCGACTCGCCGTGGACGAGGACGTCGCCCGAGTCCGGGTAGAGGAGGCCGACGATGTGCTTGATCAGCACACTCTTGCCGGTGCCCGAGGGGCCGAGCACCATCGAGACCTGGTCCTCCGGCAGCCCCAGGTTGAGGCCGTTGAGGATGCGGGCGCGGCCGAACTGCTTGACCAGGTCGATGATCTCGATCGCGTCCTCGCCGCCGTGGTCGCGCTTGCGGCCGGTGTGGAATTTGTAGGGGTCGTGCTCGCGCGGGTTGACGCCGGGGATGACGAAGTCGCGGCCCATCGTGGCGCCGTCCTCGCTGACGTAGGGGCCCTCGTCCGTGGCGCTTTCGGGGTGGCCGGGCGTGCCGCCGTCGTCGGTGATGACCTCCGGCGGCGCTTCGGCACTCGAAGTGGCCTCGTCCTGCAGGTCCTCTTCTTCGCGTCGGGCCTCGTCAGCCTCGAAGCGGTTCTCTTCCTCGATCGACACCTCAGCCTCCTATTGGCGCACGTGGGTTGGCACCCCAGAAGACCAGGGTCCCGAGCATCCCGATGATGTGGACTAAGACGATGTTGAGGACCATCGACTTCGCCGTCGCGGTCCCCACCCCGACGGGGCCGCCGCCGGCGGTGTACCCGTAGTAACAGCCGACCAGCACGATCGCGGTCGCCATCACCATCCCCTTGATCAAGCTGAAGATCAGGTCGGGAGGGTTCTGGAACATCCAGAAGATCAGGAAGTAGCCGCCGGAGGAGACGTCGCCGATCTGCTCGACGACCGCCAGGTAGCTGGCCAGGTACATGATCCCGATCCCGACCAGGTACATGAAGGGGAAGGAGATCCAGGCGGCGAGCAGGCGGGTGGCGCAGAGGAAGGTCACGGGCGGCACCCCCATCACCTCGAGCGCGTCGATCTCGTCGGAGATCCGCATCGCCCCGAGCTCGGCGACGATCCCGGTCCCGACCTTGGCCGCGAGCATGTAGCCGAAGGCGTAGGGCATGATCTCGCGCAGGTCGCACCAGGCGGAGAAGACGCCGGCGTAGGCGGGCGCGCCCTGGGCGCGCAGCAGGTAGGCGCCCTCGATCCCGCACTGGAGGCCGAGGGTGAAAACCAGGCCCCAGATGATCAGCGCCGAGCCGAGGATGAGGATGCCTGCCTGGCGCAGGCTCTCGCCGAAGAAGCGCAGGACGCGGCCCGAGTAGACGAGGCCGGCGACGCGAGCCCCGAAGCGGGCGATCTCTCCCGCCGAGTCGAGCCAGCCACGCGGGACTTCGAGCCAGGCGTTCATCGGATCGTCTGCAGCTCCGGGTTGGTCGCCAGCAGGGTCTGGGTGAAGACGTAGTTGAAGGCGAAGACGCCCATGAAGGAGATGACGACGGCCTCGTTGACGGCGCGGCCGACGCCGGCGGCGCCGCCGGAGGCGGTCATCCCTTTGTAGGAGCAGACGACCGCGATCAGGGCGCCGAAGAGGGTGCACTTGATCACCGAGCCCCAGAGGTCGGTGATCGAGGCGTTGGAGAAGAGCGTCGCGAAGAAGCCGCCGAGCGGCTGGTTGTAGAGGATCTCGGTGAGGATGCCGCCGCTGATCCCGAAAACCAGCGCGTAGATGTCGAGCAGGCCGGTGATCAGCATCAGCGCCAGGAAGCGCGGCACGACCAGGTTCTTGATCGGGTCGACGCCGAGCACCTGCAGGGCGTCGAGCTCCTCGCGGATCTTGCGGGCGCCGAGGTCGGCGGTGATCGCGGTGCCGGCAACCCCGGCGACGACCACCGCGGTCACGAAGGGCGCGAACTCGCGGATCGAGGCGAGGACGAAGAAGCCGCCGAGGCGGTCGAGGGCGCCGAAGAGCGAGAGGAAGTTCGCCGCCTGCAGCCCCGGCGCCCCGAACCCGAAGGCCACGGTCGAGACCAGCAGCGGGAACCAGCAGAGCTGCAACGCAAAGAGGAACTGGCCGATGAACTCCTCGCCATAGGGGTAGGGCGGTTTGACCGCGGAGACGATCGTTCGCGCGGTGAGGATCATCATCTCCCCCACCTGTTCGAACAGGGACTTGGCGGGCAGGAATGCCCTGTTGACCGCGGATCCGACCATCTGCTCCTCCATCCGAGCCGGCGCCGCAGGCACGCGACACCCCACCCGGTGGGCAGGAGTCTAGGGGATGGGAAACCGTCAACCGTCCTTGCCGTGTTGAGATCCGGCTAACCCCTTCGCGTCGCCGAAATGCCTGCGAAAGCGGCCAAACCCCGTGCTATGTTCGGGCCGCTTTGCGGGGGACCGGACGACATTCCCGGCGGACCCGCCTCCGGGCCACCGCCATCGGGTTCGCGGCGCTGGCGGTGGCGGCGCTGCTCGGCGCCTGCGGCGGCGGCGACTCCTCGAACGCACCCGAGGAACCGAGCGGGAAGTTCAAGGTGAAGGTGACCGGGGCCGAATTCCCCGCAGTGCAGCGGCTCGGGCAGACGGCCCTGTTGTACCTGGACGTCCGCAACACCGGGGACCGCACGGTTCCGAACCTGCTCGTCAGCTTCACGATCAAGGGGCAGCGCGGGGAAGACTCCTCGCTGCCGTTCGGGGTAAGCGACCCGCAGCCGGAGCTCGCCCAGCCCGACCGCCCGATATGGGTTCTGGCGGCGACCTACCCCCACCTGGACGGGTCGACCGATCCGGGCGGCAGCTCGACCTCGAGCCCGAAGACCTTCGCGCTGGGGCCGCTGAAGCCCGGCGAGACGACGACGGCGATCTGGAAGCTGAGCGCGGTCCGCGCCGGCAAGTACACCCTGCTCTACGACGTCGGCGCCGGCCTCGGCGGGTCGGCCAAGGCGGAGACCGACAACGGTGTCTCGCCCGGCGGCTCCTTCACCGCCGAGGTGACGGAACGCCTGCCGGAAACCGAAGTCACCGACGACGGCGAAATCGTTGAAGTCAAGAAGGGCAAGTAGGGCCTCGACAGCGGCGGCCGCGGTGGCGGTGCTGCTGACGCTGGCGCTGCCCGCCTGCGGTTCCGCCAGCGACCAGACCCGCTCGGACGCCACGGCGCCGCGCGCCAAAGGCGACGGAGTTGCGCTGAAGAAGGTCGGCTCTTTCGACAGCCCCGTCTACGTGACCGGCGCCCCCGGCTTCCCGAAGCTCCTCTTCGTCGTCGAGCAGCCGGGTCGAATCGTCGTTCTCAAGGGCGGCCGCCGCGCCGGCACCTTCCTCGACATCCGCGACCTCGTCAACTATGGCGGCGAGCGCGGGTTGCTCTCGGTCGCCTTCCCGCCGGGATACGCCCGGAGCAAGCGCTTCTACGTCTATTACACCGACGCCGCCGGGGCGATCAGGGTCGATGAGTTCCGCCGCCGCAGTGCCACCCGCGCGGCGGCCGGCTCGCGGCGTTCGGTGATCACGATCCCGCACCCGGTCAACTCCAACCACAACGGCGGCCAGCTGCAGTTCCTCGGCAACCTCCTCTACTTCGCGACGGGCGACGGCGGCTCCGGCGGCGACCCGCCGAACAACGCCCAGAACAAGGACGTGCTGCTGGGAAAGCTGCTGCGGATCGACCCGCGGGCCGCCGGGGGGAAGCCGTACTCGGTCCCGGCCGACAACCCCTTCGTCGGCAAGCCGGGGCGTGACGAGATCTACAGCTACGGCCTGCGCAACCCCTTCCGCTTCTCCTTCGACACCGCCGGCAAGCAGCCGCGGATCGCGATCGGCGACGTCGGCCAGAGCGAGTTCGAGGAGCTCGACTACACGACCGTCGGCCGGGCGAGCGGCGCCAACTTCGGCTGGGACGCCCTCGAGGGCTTCGGCGAGTACACGGGCGAAAGCAGCGGCACCCAGGACCCAGGCGGCACCGTGAAACCGATCTTCGTCTACCCCCACAGCCGCGGCGGCAGTTGCTCGATCATCGGCGGCTACGTCGCCCGCGACCCACGGCTGCGTGGGCTCCGCGGGCGCTACGTCTACGCCGACCTCTGCGAGGGGCAGTTGCGCTCCCTCGTTCCCCACCTGAAACGGGCAAGCGACGACCGCAAGCTCGGCCTGCAGGTCGCGAGCCCCAGCTCGTTCGGCGAAGACCAGGGCCACCGGCTCTATGTGACCTCGCTGGAAGGGCCGGTCTACCGGCTCGTCCCGCGCTGAAGTCCCGAAGATTTTCCCCTTCCGCGCATCACCTGTAGCAACTTATTGTCTACAGTTGCTTTCATGGTCGTGATGACGCCACCGCGAGAGAGCTGGACCGACGAGCGCCTCGACGACCTCGCGAAACACATGGACGCGAGGTTCAATGCTCAGCAGAGACACATGGACGCGAGGTTCGACGCTCAGCAGAAGTACATGGACGCGCGATTCGACGCGCTGAATCGCACGATGCAGATCGGATTCGGCCTGATCGGCGGCGCCCTCGGTGTGATCGGCATGGTTCTCGCTGCCTTGGTGGGTCTGATCGCCACCTAGCCGTGATTTCGCCGCTAAGGTTGGCTGACCAGCCAAACGGGCGAAGGGAGCAGTGGTGGAGAGCGGAACGGCAGCGAGAAGCACCGAGACGAACGGGGCAGCGGCCGCGGCCGACTCGATCGAGGTCCACAACCCGGCGACCGGTGGGTTGATCAAGACGATCCCGGTCGACTCTCCGGAGGCCGTCGCCGCGACCGTCGCGCGAGTCCGCGCCAACCAGCCCGAGTGGGAGGCGATGGGAATCGAGGGCCGCTACCACTGGCTCGGCAAGCTGCGCGACTGGCTGCTCGACAACGAAGAGCGGGTGCTGGACACGATGCAGGCGGAGACCGGCAAGGTCCGCGCCGACGCCGGCAACGAGCCGGGCTACCTCGCCGACCTGATCAACTTCTACGGCACCCGAGCGGCGAGTTTCATCGGCGAAGAGAGCATCCGTCCCCACACCCCCCTGCTGGCCGCCAAGAAGCTGCGTGTCCAGTACCGGCCCCATCCGGTCGTCGGCATCATCAGCCCCTGGAACTTCCCGCTGATCCTCGCCCTCGGCGACGCGATCCCCGCCCTGCAGGCGGGCGCCGCGGTCGTCATCAAGCCCTCGGAGTTCACCCCCCTCGGGCTGGCGGAGGTCGTCGAGGCCTGGAAGAACGAGATCGGCGGCCCCGACGTCTTCGACTGCGTCCAGGGCATCGGCGCGACCGGCGGCGCCCTCGTCGACGCGGTCGACTTCATCCAGTTCACCGGCTCCGACCGCACCGGCCGCAAGGTGATGGCGCGGGCGGCGGAGACGCTGACCCCGGTCAGCCTCGAGCTCGGCGGCAAGGACCCGATGATCGTCCTCGCCGATGCCGACCTCGACCGCGCCGCCAACGCCGCGGCCTGGGGCGGGATGATGAACTCGGGCCAGATCTGCATGTCGGTGGAGCGGATCTACGTCGAGGAGCCCGCCTACGACCAGTTCCTCAACAAGCTCACGGCCGAGGTCGGCCGGCTCCGCCAGGGCGCGGATGACAGCCGCAATCCCAAGGACGTCGGCGCGATGACCTCGCCGAACCAGACCGCGATCGTCGAGGACCACGTCAGCGACGCGCTCGCCTCCGGCGCCAGGGCGCTGACCGGCGGCAAGCGGGTCGAGGGGCCGGGCGACTACTACGAGCCGACCGTCCTCGTCGACGTCGACCACTCAATGAAGGTGATGCGCGACGAGACCTTCGGCCCGGTCGTCGGGGTGATGAAGGTGGGCGACGCCGAGGAGGCGGTCCGCCTCGCGAACGACAGTCCCTACGGCCTCTCCGGGTCCGTCTTCGGCGAGCGCGAGCACGCCGAGCAGATCGCCCGCCGGGTCGAGTGCGGCGCGGTCAACGTCAACGACGTCCTCGTCAACTACTTCGCGATGGACGTGCCGATGGGCGGCTGGAAGCAGTCCGGGATCGGCTCCCGCCACGGTGAACCGGGAATCAAGAAGTACTGCCGCAGTGAGTCGCTCGTGATCACCCGCTTCGGCGGCAAGCGCGAGCCGACCTGGTACCCGTACACGAAGACCCGCCGCCGGCTCCTCGCCCCGATCTCCCGCTTCTTCGGCGCCCGCGACTGGCGCCGCAAACTCGGCCTGCGCCGCTGAGCTTCAACGCCTCGGTAGCCTCTTTAGGCTCATGCCGGAGCGTGACTACATAGGAGCGACGAGAGAGCGCGTAGTCGTGTTCGACGGCGGTATGGGCGCGACCCTGGAGCAGTTCGAGCTCAGCCAGGAGGACTACGGCGGGCTCGCGGGCAAGTGCCACGAGGCGCTGGTGCTGAACCGGCCCGACGTGATCGAGGGGGTCCACGCCTCGATGCTCGAGGCCGGCGCCGAAGTGGTCGAGACCGACACCTTCCAGGGGTCGCGGCTGAAGCTCGACGAGTGGGGCCTCGGCGAGCATACGCTCGAGATCAACACCAAAGCCGCCGAGATCGCTCGCAAGGCCGCCGGCGAGGAGCGCTTCGTCGCCGGCTCGATCGGGCCGACCGGCTTCCTCCCCGCCTCCACCGACCCGACCCTCGGCGACATCTCCTTCGGCCGCCTGGTCGAGGTCTTCGCCGAGCAGGCCCGTGGCCTGGTCGAAGGCGGCGCCGACCTGATCATGATCGAGACGGCGCAGGACATCCTCGAGGTCAAGGCGGCCATCTTCGGCGCCCGCGAGGCCTTCGCGAAGGCCGGCCGGGCGCTGCCGATCCAGTGCAGCGTCTCGCTGCTGCCGAACGGCGGCAAGATGCTGCTCGGCACCGACATCCGCTCGGTGCTGACGACCCTGACCGCGCTCGAGGTCGACGTGATCGGCCTCAACTGCTCGACCGGCCCCGAGGACATGCGCGACGCGATCCGCTTCCTCGGCGAGACCTGCCCGCTTCCCGTCCACTGCATCCCCAACGCGGGGCTGCCGCTGCAGGGGCCCGACGGCGAGACGATCTTCCCGGAAAAGCCGGAGCCGCTGGCGGCGACCCTGGGGGAGTTCGTCGAGCGCTTCGGGGTCGGCATCGTCGGCGGCTGCTGCGGGACCACCCCCGAGCACATCGCCGCGATCCGCGAGCGGGTCGGAGACCGCGTTCCCGGCGAGCGCCCGGCGCCCGGCCAGATCGAGGTCTCCTCGATGATGACCTCGACCCCCCTCGTGCAGGAGCCGCGGCCGACCCTGGTCGGCGAGCGGGTCAACTCGCAGGGCTCGAAAAAGGCAAAGGAACTGCTGCTGGCCGACGACTACGACGGCCTCGTCCAGGTCGCCGAAGACCAGGTCGAAGGCGGCGCCCACGTGCTCGACACCTGCGTCGCGCTGACCGAGCGCCAGGACGAGGACGAGCAGATGAGCGCTGTCGTCAAGCGCATCTCCCTCACCCAGCCGGCGCCGATCCAGGTCGACTCGACCGAGCCCGAGGTGATCAAGGCGGCGCTGGAGACGATCCCCGGACGGGCGATCGTCAACTCGATCAATCTCGAGGCCGGCCGCGACAAGGCCGACGTCGTAATCCCCCTGGCAAGGGCCCACGGGGCCGCCCTGATCGCGCTGACGATCGACGAGGTCGGGATGGCGAAGACGGCCGAGCGCAAGGTCGAGGTCGCCAAGCGGATTCGCGAGATCGCCTGCGACGAGCACGGGCTCGACCCCGAGGCGCTGATCTTCGACGCGCTCACCTTCACCCTGACCACCGGCGACGAGGAGTGGAGGCCCTCGGCCGTGGAGACGATCGAGGGGATCCGCCGGATCAAGGCGGAGCTCCCCGGCGTCAAGACCTCGCTCGGCGTCTCCAACGTCTCCTTCGGGGTCTCGCCGCGACCGCGCGCGGTCCTCAACTCGGTCTTCCTCCACCACTGCGTCGAGGCCGGCCTCGACCTGGCGATGGTCAACCCCAACCACATCACCCCCTACGGCGAGATTCCCGCCGACGAGCGGGAGCTGACCGACGACCTCGTCTTCAACCGCCGCGACGACGCGCTGGAGCGCTTCATCTCCCACTTCGAGTCCAAGGGCGAGGAGGCGGAGAGCGAGGCAGCCGACCCGACCGCCGGGATGGAGCCCGAGGAAGCGCTCCACTGGCACATCCTGCGCCGCAAGAAGGATGGGGTCGAGGACCAGATCGAGCGCTCGGTCGAGAAGATCGGCGCCGTCCCGACCCTGAACGAGGTGCTGCTGCCGGCGATGAAGGAGGTCGGCGACAAATTCGGCGCCGGCGAACTGATCCTGCCCTTCGTCCTGCAGTCGGCCGAAGTGATGAAGCGCGCCGTGGCCCAGCTGGAGAACCATCTCGACCGGATCGACGGCCACACCAAGGGCAAGGTCGTGATCGCGACCGTCTTCGGCGACGTCCACGACATCGGCAAGTCGCTCGTCAACACGATCCTCACCAATAACGGCTACACGGTGATCGACCTCGGCAAGCAGGTCCCGGTCGAGACGATCATCGAGGCCGCCGTAGAGAACGAGGCCGACGCGATCGGCCTCTCGGCGCTCCTGGTCTCGACCTCGAAGCAGATGCCGACCTGCATCGCCGAGCTGCACCAGCGCGGGCTCGAGTTCCCGGTCCTGATCGGGGGCGCGGCGATCAACCGCGACTTCGGCCGCCGCACGCTCTACCCCAAGGGCAAAGAGTCCGACGAGGTCTACGAGCCGGGCGTCTTCTACTGCAAGGACGCCTTCCAGGGCCTCGACACGATGGATGCCCTGGTCGACGACGAGGCGCGGGCGTCCCTGGTCGAGCGGATCAGGGCCGAGGCGAAGCAGCTGCGGGAGCAGCCGGTCGTGGTCGACGACTCGCCCCCCACCAGCGACGACAGCGTCCGCTCGGGCGCCCGTACCGACGTGCCGATCCCGGCGCCGCCCTACTGGGGTGCCCAGGACGTCGCGATCGACTTCGACGAGGTCTTCCCCTACCTCGACCGTCACGTCCTCTTCAAGCTGCACTGGGGCGGCCGCGGGGTGAAGGGCGATGCCTGGCGCGAACTGGTCGAGGGCACCGCCGAAGAGGAGGGCTTCGCCGCCCGTCTCGAGCGGATGTGGCAGGAGCAGGACTACCTCCACCCCAAGGCCAGGCTCGGCTACTTCCCCTGCAACGCCGACGGCAACGAGCTCGTCGTCTTCGACCCGGAGGACCACGAGCGGGAGCTGGAGCGGCTCGTCTTCCCGCGGCAACCAAAGCACGACCGCATCTGCCTGGCCGACTTCTACCGCCCGCTCGACTCGGGCGAGCGCGACGTCGTCGCCCTGCAGGGCGTCACCGTCGGGCCCGAGGTGACCGAGCTGATCGAACGGCTGGAGCAGGAAGGCGAGTTCGCCGAGCAGCTCTACGTCCACGGCCTCGGCGTCCAGGCGGCCGAGGGCCTGGCCGAGTGGCTGCACTCGCAGAGCCGGCGCCAGCTCGGGATCGACCTCGACCAGGGGCGGCGCTACTCGTGGGGCTACCCCGCCTGCCCGGACCAGTCCGAGCACGAGAAGGTCTGGCGCCTGCTCGGGCTCGAATCGATCGGGATGACGCTCTCCGGTGGCTACGCGGTGATGCCGGAGCAGTCGACGGTGGCGATCGTCGCCCACCACCCCCAAGCGGTCTACTTCGGGATGAAGTCGGGCTTCATCCCTGCCGAGAAGGCGCCGGACGAGTTGATCGCCGGCACCACCCGCGGCGGCGGGCTGCCGCCGGAGTCCGATCCGGGCTCCGGCGAGGAGGGCGAGGGTTCAGAGCCGGCCCCCGCCCCCGAGCTCAGCCGCTGAATCTGTCGGGCACCTGCGCCGGGTGCAGGGCCGGTCGCTGCCAGTTGCGCCCTTCGTAGGCCTCTTCGAAGCCGGCCTTGCGCAGGTTGCGGGTGACCGCCGACCAGGAGCCGAGGTCGCATTCGCCGACCTCGACGAACACCGTGTGACACCCCGCCCGGTGGGCGTCGAGCAGCCGGCGATGCAGCAGCGCCGCGTTGCAGCCGTACCCTCGCGCTTCGGTGAGGGTCTGGCCGGCCCCGAGTTGCGCCACCCCGTCCGCGATCAACATCGATCCGGTGGCGACGGGAACCTCTTCCGTCCCCTGCGCCGCCGTGTAGCAGTGCCACCCGTTCTGCTGCGGCAGCGAGAAGAACAGCGTTCCTGCCACCAGCGGCATCTCGAGCGCTTCCGCCGCGATCGTGCTCAACCCTTCGCCTTCAGCTTCGTCCTGGCCGAGCCTGTAGACGACGATGCCGGGATCGATGTAGAAGTCGGGAGGCGAGCCGTCGCGGACCAGTTTCACCCAGCCCCCACCGCGCTCGTACCCGCGCACCCCCAGCCAGGCCTCGGCTTCCGCCGCTCCCGGCCGGCCGCCGGCAACCGGGATCCGGTAGTCGACTTCGCGCGCCCGCATCCATTCGATCGCCGCCGCCAGGTGGCCTTCCTCGACCGCGCCTGGCTCCGCCGCTCCCTGAATCTGCTGCAACAGGTGGACCTCCGGCAGGTCGCCGAAGGCGGTCGCCTGCACTGGTCCAAATCTCTCTACTTCAACTCCTGATTCGGTGATTGCTTCCGGAACTACCGAGTCCCACATATCGCGCCGGAAGCGCTGCGCGACCCTCTCCAAAACCGCTGAGTCATATCTCACGGATCCCATTCCCCCAGTTCGCGTGAGTAATTGGCCGATTGCTCGACTCTATGCACATTAGTGCAGACCCGTCAAGGAACCTTGTCGATCCGGCTACGAAAACGTGCCCGAGAGGGCGGAGCGGCTGCCTGTCGGATGGAACCGGCGCCGGCTACCCCGCCCTCCCGGGAGCCAGGAGTGCCGGCCTGGGAATGGTGGCGGCAGGCTCCCAAAGACCATCCTAACTAATACATCGAAGTTTTTTTATCGATAAAGGAAAGCTTAAAGTGGAGTTAGCCGGCGCGGGCGCGGGGCTTCGGCTCGAGCCGCACCGGGGCCGTCGAAAGCGCCTGCACCCGCAGGTCGCTCCAGGTCAGCCCCTCGCGGACCAGGGCCGGCAGGCCGAGGGCCACCGCCGTCGCGATCTCGACCGCCTGCAGGATCACGCCGTAGGCGAGCGCGTCCGGGGAGCTGATCCCGAATCCGGAGTGGAGGACGCTGATCACCGCAAGCTGGAAGACGCCGATGTTGGAGGGCGTCGCCGGTACCACCGCGGTGACGTTGACGGCGAAGAGAACCGCGGCGGCGGCGCCGATCCCGGCCTGGCCGTCGAGCCCGAGCGCATAGAGCAGAGCCCAGCAGGCGGCGAGCTGGATCGCCCAGGCGCCGAGCTGGGCGGCGGCCGCGGCAGAGCCGTGTCGCGGGTCGCGAAAGACCGTCAGCCCGGCTCGGACCTGGATCAGCGCCCGGTGGACGGCCCCGCCGAGACGAGCCAGGCGGCCGTTGCCGTTGCGCCGCATCAACAGCGGTGCGATCAGAACGACGAGAAGCAGGATCAGGGGAACGAGGCTGAAGGCGAAGACCTGTTTCGTCCCAGAATGGAAGAGCGGCGTGGTGGAGACGATGATCACCCCGAGCAGGACGAGGGCGACCAGGTTCAGCATCGTCTGCGAGACGAGCGTGCCCAGCAGGACCGGGAAGGTTTCGCGCACCCGCCCGGTGCGCCTGGCGAGCGCCAGGGCGCGGGCCGGCTCCCCTAGCCGCGCCGGCAAGGTCGCCGACATCAGGACTCCGATCATCGTCGCCGAGGTGACGTCGCGCCGCCGCACGGGGCGGTTCGGCAGGGCCGCGCGCGCGATCCAGTACCAGGAAGCGGCACGGAAGAAGAGGGAGCTCGCCATCAGGGAACAGGCGATCAGGACCCAGGTCAAGTTCGAACGGACGATGCTCTGGACGACGTTGTCGACGCCGATCTTCCGGGCCGCCAGCCAGGTCAACCCCACCCCCAGCCCGCCGGCGAGGCCAAGGCCGACGCGGCGGGCGACGGCGCGGCCCTTGCTGCCGGCCTGCGCGAGCGGCGGGTCGAGCGACGGGAGCCGCTCCGCGCGTCGCTTCGGGCCACCGTCCGCGGGCCGAAAGCCCGCCCAATGGGCGGCCCATTCGCCGGCGGTAGCCGGCCTCGGCACCTCGATCGCCCGCTCGTAGACGGCGGTCACCTGGTCGGCGACGCGCGGCCAGGCGTAACGCTGGGCGCTGCGGCGAGCGGCCTCCCCCATCGCCTGCAGCCGCTCGGGCTCGAAGTGGACGCGCTGCAGCTCCTCCGCCAGACGCTGCGGGTCGCCGGGCGGGACGAGCAGGCCGTCGACCCCGTCGCTGACGACGTCGCTGTAACCGGCGATGGCGGATGCGATAACCGGCGTCCCCGCCGCGAAGGCCTCGGTCAGGACCATGCCGAAGCTCTCGCCGGACAGCGAGGGCGCGCAGAGCAGGTCGGCGGCGTGAAGCTGGGCCCAGAGGTCCTCGCGGGAGACGCGGCCGCGGATGTCGATCCAGCGCAGGAGGTCGGGGTCGGCGACGTAGCGGAGCACGTCCTCGCGGTCCGCCCCGATCACCGTCAGGCGGCACGGCACCTGCTCGACCAGGGCGTTGAAGGCAGTGAGCAGGATCGGCAGGCCCTTGCGCTCCTCGGGCCGGCCGACGAAGAGGATCCGCAAGTCGCCGTCGGTCGGCTTCGGCCCGCTCGGCGCCGCGTCGATATCGACGCCGTTGGGGATGATCGTGTACTCGCCGCCGTACCAGCGCCGCCCGGTCCACGCGGCGGCCTCGGAGACGGCGATCCGGGCCGAGATGCGGTTGAAGACGCGGCGGGCACCGAGCCCGTTGGCGATCCGGTTGGGCAGCGCTTTGGTCGAGTAGGCGTGGAAGGTGCCGACGACCGGATCGCGGGCGCCGAGGGTCGCGTTCCAGCCGACCAGCGGGACCAGCGGCTCGTGCACGTGGATGACGTCGAACTCGCCGCCGCGGACCAGCCGGCGCGGCGCGACGACGCCGCCCGCCGGGAAGGGCGCGAGGTTGGAGACCGAGCCGTTGGCGCCGAAGCCCATCGTCCGCCCCAGCGGTTCGAGGTAATCCGGCAGCTCCAGTCGTTCGGCCGGAGCTCGGTGCAGGGCACGGCTGAGCCGACCCGGCGGGTCTACGGGAGCGAGGACGCGGACATCGTGGCCTCGCCGCAGGAACTCCTCGGCGAGTGCCTCAACGTGCCGGTTCACGCCTCCCTGGTACGACCAGGAATATGGCGAGACGAGACCTATGCGCACGGCCGATCAAGGTTAGATCATCGCCCGGCAGGCGCATGGGAGTGGATCGCGCGTTTCCCGGCTTCAGAGCTGGGTGCCGATGAGGCCGAGCATGCCAATCAGCAGCGTGCCGATGAGGCCCCCGCCGACCTGGATGACGGTGCGTTTGAGCACTCCAACGTCACCACGCAGCTCCCGCACGTCCTCGCGCAGCCAGTCGACTTGACGGCCGAGCTCATCGACCCGGCGGCTCAACCCGCCGACCCGATCGTCCAATCCACCGACCCGACCATTGAGGTCATCCAGGCGAGAATCGGTCCAGGTAGAGCGCATCCGTCTCATGCCTCCAAGCTACGGAATCAAGTCATACGTGTGGCGCACGGGATTGTAACTTTTCGTCTGAGGAGATGCTTTCCGCGGAGTTTGCGGTGCTCTCGGCCCAGGCGAAGCCGGTGAAGACGAGTAGATAGGCGGTACCGATCTCCAGCAGGAGCGCGCCGGAGTCGTTGGCGAGGGTGCCGACGACGGTCGCCGCCAGTGCCCCGAGCAACCCCGCCCGCATCGCCGGCGCCCCGGCCAGCCAGGCACGCAGACGATCTCGGCGCAGGTAGGCCAGCGCGGCGGCGGCGGCGACCAGGGGCAGGAAGGCGAGCAGCACCGGCCGGCCGAAGCTGTGGGCCGAAAGCTGCAGGCGTCGCTGCGCGACGTCCGCCAGGTCCCCCAGGCCACCGGCGTCCAGCACGGAGCGGGTGAGGTGAGCATTGGCGCCGCTGAGGAGGTCGACCAGCGCCATCAACCCGAGGACCGCGAGCGGCGCCGCGACGACGGCGAGCGCCAGCGGGCGCCGGCCGCGACCGGAGATCGCCACGGCGGCGACGGTCGCTCCGACCGGGAAGACGATCGCGGCGCCGACGTCGGCCCCGAAGCGACCGGCGGCGAAGACGAATGCGGCGACCAGGCCGGTGGCAACGAAGACGGCCACGGCGGCCCGCGTCGACGCCCTCGGGGCGAACGCCGTCAGACCCGCTCCTGCCCCCGCCACGACCAGGACAGCCAGCAGGGCCTCGAGCTCGTTGCCGATCCCGTAGAAGCGGACGCCCAAGCCTGGGTTGGGGCCCAGCAGCGAGAGCGAAGTCAGGGGCGAGCCGGCGATCACGTCGACCGCGTAGGCGACGACGGTCGCCGCCGAGGCGAGGGCGAGGGCGCGATACCCGCGCAGGAGCACCAGGGTCAGGAAAGCCAGGAGCGGCGAGAGCGCCAGCACCAGCAGTCGTTCCGCCGTCTCCCCCGGCTCGAGAGCCGCCCCGAGGAGAAGGACGAGCGGCAGGTAGACGAGCGTGACGCCGACCAGGCGCACCGCCGGGCGGGCAAGCCGCCCGCGGCTGACCACCACGACCAGCAGCAAGGCCACCAGCCAGATGACGACGTTCAGGCCCACCACAGGTCCCCGTCGCGAGGAGATAACCCCCATCCGCGCCCCGAGCGACTCGACCGCGGCCACGTCGACAGCCCCCTCGGCCTCGATCGGCTGCCCCGACATCTCCGGTGGAACGTCGAATCCGAAGTGGCGCAGGATCGTCGGCGCAACGTCGGTCGAAAGCACGTAGCCGTCCATCCGGGTGCTGTCGGAGGTGAGGGTGCCGTCGAACCCGCGGCCGGCGATTCCGATCGGCAGCAGATCGTCGTCTTCACCGGTCGGCCGGGCAATCGCGATCAGCAGGTCCTCGGGTCGCAAGGCCTTTTTCGTCTTCGAGAGCGTGCGCAGCGTTGCCGGCCCGGTGAAGAGGATGCCGTTCTCGACGGGCCCTTCTCCTCCAGGGAGCCCACCCAGGGCGCAAGTCTCGCGACCGAGCCAGAACAGCGAGACGAGATGGCTTCTCAGCTCAGTGTTGAGCAAGAACGGGTCGATGTCAGCGGGCGCCGACTCGGCCCGTTTCTCTGCCGCCTCCTGCCATCGCCAGCATTCTCGACCGATCGGCTGCAGGTCTTCGTCGTAGAGAGCGTCGAAGACCCGGTTCCCCTGGCTGATGTCGAGATAGGTCTGGTCGGCGGGAACGGTGCCCAGGCCGGCGCTCATCAGGCCGGGCGAGAGACCGGCCCTCGCAAGCTGGCCGACGGTGGTTCCCGGCGGCAGCAGCAGGAAATGCGCTTCCGGCGGAGTGGCGGCGGCCGCGCGCGGGGCGACGGCGAGGATCAAGGCGAGCGCTATCGTGGCCCCGATGGCCGATCGCACGTTCGCCAAGTTCACGTTTTTCAAGATCGATCCAGCCTGGCGTCGTCGGGACCCGGAGCTCCGCGCGGCCGACAAGCAGGAGTTCCTCGCCGCCTGCGAGGACTTCGGCGTCGACCGCTCGCTGCGCGCCTACTCAACCATAGGAACGCGCGGCGACGTCGACTTGGTCCTACTGACTCAGAGCCCGAACCTGAACGACATCCACACCTTCCACGTCGTTCTCGGCCAGAGCGGGCTGGCGAAATGGACCACCACCCCCCACTCGTTCCTCTCGATGACCAAACGCTCGCCCTACTCGGATGAGGACGCGAGGCCGGAAATCTGCACCTCCGAGCGCAAGTACCTCTTCCTCTACCCGATGGTCAAGCAGCGCCGCTGGTACGGCCTGCCGCCGGAGGAGCGCGGCCGGATCATGAAAAGCCACATCGAGGTCGGCCGCCGCTACCCGGAGATCACGATCAACACGACTTATTCCTACGGGATCGACGACCAGGAGTTCGTCGTCTGCTTCGAGGGCGACGACCCGGGCGAGTTCCTCGACCTCGTCAACGAGCTGCGGCCGACCGAGTCGAGCGAGTACACCGAGCGCGAGACGCCGATCTTCACCTGCGTCGCGATGTCGGCCCGCAAGGCCCTGGACGCGCTCGACGGCAGCCCGAGCGCCGTCGCCAGCGGCGCCTCGGCGCTCGGCTGAGGCGCCGAGTTCCCTATTCTTTCGCGCTCCCATGAGCAAGATCGGAACCGAAGACACCCCCCTCCGCGTCGCCATCGTCGGCGCCGGCCCCTCCGGCTTCTACGCCGCCGAGCACATCCTCAAGGACGGCGACCTGCACGCCCAGGTCGACCTCTTCGACCGCCTCCCGAGCCCGTTCGGTTTGGTCCGCGGCGGTGTCGCCCCCGATCACCCGAAGATCAAGTCGGTGATCCGCGTCTACGAAAAAACCGCGGCGCGCGAGGGCTTCCGCTTCTTCGGCAACGTCAAGATCGGCCACGACATCGAGGTCGAGGAGCTGGAGAAGCTCTACCACGCGATCGTCTTCACGGTCGGCTGCGAGACCGACCGCCAGCTCGGCATCCCTGGTGAGGATCTGCCCGGCAGCCATGCCGCCACCGCCTTCGTCGGTTGGTACAACTCGCACCCCGACTACGCCGACCACGAGTTCGACCTCTCGAGCGAGCGCGCCGTGGTGATCGGCAACGGCAACGTGGCGATGGACGTCGCCCGGATGCTCGCCCTCACCGACCACGAGCTGCGCCAGACCGACACCGCCGACCACGCGATCGAGGCGCTCGACGCCAAGCAGATACGCGAGATCGTCGTCCTCGGCCGCCGCGGCCCGGTACAGGCGGCATTCACCAACCCGGAGATCAAAGAGCTCGGGGAGATGGAGGACGCCGACGTCGTCGTCGACCCGGCCGAGGTCGAGCTCGATCCAGCCAGCCAGGCCTTCCTCGAGTCCGACGAGGTCGACAAGACGACCAGGGTCAACTACGAGACGCTGAAGGAGTTCTCCGAGCGGGAGCCCGAGGGCAAGAAGCAGCGCATCGTCCTCCGCTTCCTCGCCTCGCCGGTCGAGATCAAGGGCGACGGCAAGGTCGAATCGATCGTGGTCGGCCGCAACGAGCTGGTCTCCGAAGGCGGCTCGCTGCGCGCTAAGGACACCGGCGAGCGGGAAGAGCTGGAGTGCGGGCTGGTCCTCCGCTCGGTCGGCTACACCGGCATCCCGATCGAGGGCGTCCCCTTCGACGAGTCCCGCGGGCTGATCCTCAACGAGGGCGGCCGCATCCTCGACTCCCACGACGCCGGCCACAAGACCGGCCACTACACCGCCGGCTGGATCAAGCGTGGCCCCTCCGGCGTCATCGGGACCAACAAGAAAGACGCGCTGGAGACGGTCCAGCACCTCTTCGAGGACGTCGAGGCGGAGAGGCTGCTCGCCCCGGAGACTCCCGACCCGACCGCGGTCGAGGACCTGCTGGGAGAGAGGAACATCCGCTACGTCAGCTTCGAGGACTGGCAGGCGATCGACCAGGCCGAGGTCGGCCGCGGCGAGCCCCACGGCCGCCCGCGGGTCAAGTTCGTCCGGGTCGAGGAGATGCTCGAGACCGTCGGCGAGCGCCTCCCCGGCTAGCGCCCGTGGCCGCCGACCTGGTCGAGCTGGAAGGGATGATCGAGGCCGCCCTGCCGGGTGCCGCGGTCGAGGTGATCGACGAAACCGGCACCGGCGACCACCTGCGGGCAACCGTCAGCGCGCCGCAGTTCGAGGGCCTCTCCCGGATCGACCAGCACCGGCTGGTCAAGGCGGCGGTCAAGGAGCGCTTCGACGACGGCACGATCCACGCGCTGTCGGTGAAGACCAGCGTTCCGGGTTAGTCCGCGAAAGCGCAGACAAAGAGTTACACTTCTGTGCGCCATGTGTGCGGTTTTTTCTTCTACGCTGGAGGCCATGAAATTGCGATCCACCTGGACCGACTCCCGCCTTGATGACCTCAATGGTCGCGTGAGCGAGCTGAGCAACAGGGTCGACAAGATCCAGCACACCATGGTCAACGGGTTCATCGCGATGATGGTCGGCATGATGACCGGCTTTATCGGCCTCGCCGGGCTGATCGCCACCAAGCTCTAGCCGGAGCACGCGCCTCCCTACAATGCCCTCCATGGCCGACCCAGAGCTGAAGTCGAAAATCGAAGAGCTGATCCAGGCAAACCCGGTCCTGCTGTTCATGAAAGGGACCCCGGACATGCCGCGCTGCGGCTTCTCGATGCGCGTCGTCCAGGTGCTGGACCAGGTCGACGTGGACTACGGCGCGATCGACGTCCTCCCGGCGCTGCAGCCGCTCCGCGAAGTGACCGCGGAGATCGCCGACTGGCAGACCTTCCCGCAGCTCTACGTCAACGGCGAGCTGCTCGGCGGCTGCGACATCATCGAGGAGATGTTCGAGTCCGGCGAGCTGGCCGAGGCCCTTGGCGTCGAGCAGCCCGCCGATGCGCAAGCCCCGCCGGCACAGCAGAGCGTGCCACAGCAGTCGCCCCCACTGCAGATCGAATAGCTAGAAGCCGGCGCTAGACGGCCGCTTGCTCAGCCGCGTCCTCTTTCACCTGGAAAGAGGAGCCACAGCCGCAGGCCGCAACCACGTTCGGGTTGTTGACCTGGAAGCCGGCGCCCTGGAGACCTTCGACGTAGTCGACCTCCGAGCCGAAGACGAACTGCATGCTGACCTTGTCGACGATGACGGCGACGCCGTCGACCTCGAAGACGTTGTCGTCCTCCTTGGCCTTGTCGAAGGCGAGCGCGTACTGAAAGCCGGAGCAGCCACCACCCCGGACCGCGACCCGCAGCGCCTGCTCGGCGCCGTCCGGCTGCGAACCGAGCAGCTCGCCGATCTTCTCGACGGCCTTGTCGCTGAGGGTGATCGCTGCTTGAGGCGTATCGGTCACTTCACAAAGTGTAGCGTGAGTCGCGTCTAGAATCGACCTGTGAGCTCGCCTGCCGAGACTGCGGTCGTCTGCGACACGACCTGCTACCTCCCGACCGACCTGGTGGCTGAGCGGGGGATAAAGGAGATCAGCCTCTACGTCGCCGCCGACGGGGAGCTGGAGCGCGAGTCGGAGATCAACGACTTCGACGACTTCTACGAGCGGCTGCGTGCTTCGGAAAGCGGGGCGACGACTTCGCAGCCTTCGATCGGGGATTTCCTCGCGGTCTACGAGCCGCTGCTCGACGAAGGCAGGGAAGTCGTCTCGATCCATATCTCCGCCGGCATCTCAGGGACCTTCGAGGCCGCCGGGCAGGCGCGCGAGCGGCTGATCGAGGAAGACAAGGGGGGCGAGCGGCTGCATTTGCTCGACTCGCGCTCGGCCGCCGGCGGGATGGGGCTCTGCGCTCTCGGTGCCGCTTCGGCGGCAGCTGCCGGGGCGGACGCGGACAGGGTGATCGCCCAAGCGGAAGAGACCCGCAACGACCTGAAGATGTGGTTCGCGATCGACACCCTCGAGTACCTGCGCCGCGGCGGCCGCATCGGCGGCGCCCGCGCCTGGATCGGCAGCGCCCTGAAGATCAAGCCGATCCTCACCCTCGAGGAGGAGATCACCCCGGTCGAGCGCGTCCGCACCCGCGCCCGCTCGCTGGAGCGGCTGCGTGGCTACGCCCGCCAGCGCCATGAATCGGGGCGCGACGGCTGGGTCGTCCAGTACATCCAGGACAAAGAGACGGCCGACGCGCTGATCGAAGACTGCTACGAGATCTTCGGCTGCGACCCGGCCTTCATCTCCGAGGTCGGCCCCGTCCTCGGCGCCCACGTCGGCCCGGGACTGCTTGGGGTCGGCAGCGTCCGCACCGACCTGATCGCTTAGCCGCCGCTAGCGGTTGCGCCTGCGGCGGAGCATCGCCCTCGCTCCGATGAAGAACCCGACCGCCGCGGCACCCATGATCAGCTGCTGTTTGTGCTCCTCGGCCTGACGGCGCCAGTCGGTCAGCTCGTTGACCCTGCCGCGCAGGGCCTCGACCGAGCTACCGAGCGCTCGGCGCCTGAGATCGATGTCGCGGCGGATCTCGGCCGGGGAACGACCTGGGGCACCGGTGCTCAAGAGGAAGCCTCCTTTTCCAGCATCTCCTTGGTCAGCTTCGCCTCTTCGATCGCCTGCTCGGGCACCGGCGGCGCTCCCGCCTTGAGGGCTTTCGAAGCGAGCCAGCCGGCGAGGGCGGCGACCAGCAGGAAGACGGCGGCCTCGACGAAGAATCCGGGCCACGCCTTGCCGTCGAAGAGCTCTTCGGCCAGCAGCCAGGCGATCCCGTGCATGATCAGGATCAGCGCCAGGAAGGCGAAGACGCCGGCGGCGATGCCGACGGCGGAGCCGCGGAGGATCTTCGCGACTTTCTCGGAGACCTCGGCTTTCGCCAGCTCGATCTCCTCGCGAATCAGCGTCGAGGCGTTTTCGGAGACCTCGACGACGAGGTCGGCGAGGGAACGGTCCTCAGGCGGTGGCGGCGGTCCCGGCGGCGGGATCGGGGGCGGATTCTGCGGCGGCTCTTGCATCGCTGCTCCTAATCCGGCGGGTCCTCGTTGTATATCCGGCGGTAGACGAGCGACGCGACCCTTGCGGCGGCGATGCTCGCCAGCGCGCCGGTGGCGGCCAGGAGGCCGCTCCAGACGAGGCGTTTGACCATCTCGTTATCCACTAGCTCGAACCTTTCCCCATGGGAAGTGGGCAGTAAACCCTATCCGCGCGGCTCGAGGCCGTCGCAGATGGTCGTGACAAGGAGATCCCGCGCCTGGTCGAAGTCGGTGTCGGAGGCCGGGATCGTGCCGAAGATCCAGCCGGAGAGGAGCTGCTCGATCGCCCCGTAGAAGGACATCGAGGCGAATATCGGCGCCACGTCGCCGCGGAAGTCGCCGCTCTCCTGCCCGTCGGCGACGATCTTGGCGATCGACTCGTAGGCGCGGCGAATTTCCTCGAGGTGGGTTTTCCCGAACGAGTTCGCCGCCCGCGTCACCTCGACGATGATCACCTTCATCAGCTCGGGGTCGTGGCGGTAGGAGTCGAAGATGAAGGTCGCCACCGCCCCCAGCTTCTGGCGCGGGCTGGCCGCCGTCTTGTCCGCCTCCTCGATCGCCGCCAGCAGCAGCGACCAGCGCTCGATGAAGAGTTCGTTCAGGACCTCGTCCTTGGAGTTGAAGTAGTGGTAGACGAGGCCGTAGGCGACCCCCGCCTCGTCGGCGATGTCGGAGACGCGGGTCGCGTGGAAGCCCTGGCGGGCGAAGACGCGGACGGCGGCGTCGAGGATGAGGCGGCGCTTGTCGGCGGGCGGGGCCTGCGCCATCAGCTCGGGTTCTCCGTCGACTGCGGCCAGACGTAGGCGTCCGGCCGGCGGTTGGCGAGCGAGGGCAGCGAGGCGCGGACGCGCTCCTGCGCCTCGAGGTCGAGGTCGGCGGCGACGAAGCACTCCTCGTCGGGGGCGGTGGCGAGGACGACTCCCCAGGGGTCGACGATCAGCGAGCGGCCGAAGGAGCTGTAGTGCGGCGGCGCCTCGCCGACCTGGTTGGGGGCGAGAACGAAGAGCTGGTTCTCGATCGCCCGCGCCCGCAGCAGGACTTCCCAGTGGTCGCGGCCGGTGGCGAGGGTGAAGGCCGAGGGGACCGCGATCAGCCTGGCGCCGCGCAGGGCGAGGACACGGAACAGCTCCGGGAAGCGGAGGTCGTAACAGACGGTGAGGCCGGCGGTGAGGTCCCCCACCGGCGCGACGACGGGTTCGCGGCCGGGGCGCTCGAACTCCGACTCGCGGTAGGAGACGCCGCCGGCGTCGACGTCGAACATGTGGATCTTGCGGTAGACGGCGAGGTCGTCGCCGTCGGGGCCGATCAGGACCGAGGTGTTGGAGGCCTTCTCCCCCTCCTCCCTGCGCTCGGAGATGCTGCCGGCGAGCAGGTGGATGCCGAGGCCCCGTGCCCATCCCCGGGCCGCGGTCAGGCTCGGACCGTCCAGCGGCTCCGCCCCGGCGACGAGTTCCTCGCCGCCGGCCAGCAGGTTCCACTTCTCCGGCAGGGCGACGAATTCGGCGCCGTCCTCGGCGGCGGCGCGGACCAGCCGCTCGGCCGCAGCCAGGTTCCGATCCTTGTCCCCGTTCGAGTTGAGCTGTACCGCCGCTGCGCGCACCAGAGGCCCTTCGTTGATTGACCAGTCAATCGGCAGCGCCAGTATATGAGCGCTCAGGGCGCCTCGGCGCTCTAGAGGTTCAGCTGGCGGGCGACGATGCGGTCGAATACCGCCGTCGGGATCAACGGTTTCAGCAGCGCCTGCGCTTTCGCGTCGAGGCCGACGAGGTAGCGGCTCTTCGGTCGCTTCGACTCGAGCGCGTGGGAGATCGCCTTGGCGACCTTCTCCGGCGGGATGCCGCGTTCGGCGGTGTCGTCGATCACCTTGCGGAATTTCTCGATCGCCGCCCCGTAGAGCAGGTTCGTCTGCGGCGACTTCGCTTCGACCTCGGTCGCCTTCTGCTGGCCGCGCTCCCAGATCGGGGTGTCGATCGAGCCGGGCTCGATGATCGCCACCTTGATGCCCCACGGGCGCAGCTCCTGGCGGAAGACGTCTCCGATCGCCTCGGTCGCGAACTTGGAGGCGTGGTAGGGCCCGGCGAAGGGGAAGGCGACCCGGCCGCCGATCGAGGCGAGGAAGACGACCCGCCCCCGCGCGCGCCGGATCTGCGGCAGCAGCGCCTGGGTGACGGCCACGTAGGCGACGACGTTGACCTCGAGCTGGTGGCGGAGGTCCTCCAGCGGGATCGTCTCCAGCGGGCCTGGAACGGCGACGCCGGCGTTATTGACGAGGCCGTCGAGGCCGCCCTCGGCCTCTCGCTCGATCAGCGCCGCGGCGGCGGCGATCTGCCCGGGATCGATGACGTCGAGGGTGACGGGCACGAGGTTCGGCGACGCCTCCTGCCGCAGGCTCTCGGCGTCCGCCTCTTTGCGGACCCCCGCGAAGACCCGCCAGCCGTCGGCGTCGAGCCGCAGGGCGGTGGCGCGGCCGATGCCGGTGGAAGCTCCGGTTACGAGGACGGATCGCACAGACGGAGGCTACCGGGGGCGTAACCTTGTGCTGACGTGAACGAGCCCATCAAGGACGATGCCGAGCGCAAGCAGGTCACGGTCCTCTTTGCCGACGTCAGCGGCTCGATGGACCTCGCCGAGCAGGAGGACCCCGAGGAGTGGCGCGCGATCATGCAGCGCTTCTTCTCCACCCTCGCCGAGGCGGTGACCCGCTTCGAGGGCACGGTCGACAAGTTCACCGGCGACGGGATCATGGCGATCTTCGGCGCCCCGGTCGCCCATGAGGACCACGCGCAGCGAGCCTGTTACGCCGCCCTGCAGATGCTCGAGGACGTCGCCGCCTACGCCGGTGAGCTGCGCCGGGAGAAGGGGCTCAACTTCTCGACCCGGATCGGGATCAACTCCGGCGAGGTCGTCGCCGGCGCGATCGACGGTGGGGGTGGTTCCAGCTATACGGCGATCGGCCACACGGTCGGGCTGGCGCAGCGGATGGAGGCGCTGGCCGAGCCCGGCAAGGCCTACCTGACCGAAAGCACCGCCGAGCTCGCCCGCGGCTACCTCGACCTCCACGACCTCGGCGAGTTCGAGATCAAGGGCGCGAGCCGGCCGGTGCAGGTCTTCGAGCTGGCCGGCGTCGGCGAGGCACGCTCGCGGCTCGACCGCGCCCGCGAGCGCGGCTTCTCGCAGTTCGTCGGGCGGGCGGCCGAGCTGCGGCGGCTCGAGCGCGCGCTCGAGCGCGCGAGCGGCGGCGAGGCGACCGCGGTCGGGGTCGTCGCCGAGCCGGGCATCGGCAAGAGCCGCCTCTACCACGAGTTCGCGCAGCGCTGTCGCAGCGAGGGCCTCGAGGTCTTCGAGGCCCAGGGCCAGGCGCACGGCAAGTCGATCCCGTTCATGCCAATCCTGCAGATGCTGCGCTCCTTCTACGGAATCGGCGACCAGGACCCCGAGCAGCTGGCACGGGAGAAGATCGCCGGCCGCTCGCTCCTGCTCGACCCCGGCTTCGCCGACGACCTGCCGCTGTTCTTCGACTTCCTCGGCGTCCCCGACCCCGACCGACCCGTCCCGCGGATGAGCCCCGAGAGGCGCCAGGACGCCCTCGCCGGCTACCTCTGCCGCCTGGTCAGCAACCCCTCGCGCCGCAAGATCCTGGTCCTCATCGTCGAGGACCTGCACTGGGTCGACGAGGGCAGCCAGGCGATGCTGAGCGGCCTGGTCGAAGGCATGGAGGGAACCCCGACCCTGGTCCTCGTCAACTACCGCCCCGAGCACAAGCCGGCGTGGGCGGAGTCGCCGCGCTACGAGGCGATCGAGCTGCAGCCGCTCGACCGCGCCGACACCGCGAAGCTGCTGCGCGACCTCGCCGGCGAGGATCCTTCCCTCGACGGGATCGACGAGCCGATCCACGAGCGCACGGGCGGCAACCCCTTCTTCATCGAGGAGATCGTCCGCGAGCTGGCGGAGGCCGGATATCTGCAGGGCGAGCGCGGCGCCTACCGGCTGGCGAAGCCGATCGAGGACGCGGGCGTGCCGGTCACCGTCCAGGCCGTCCTCGCCGCCCGGATCGACCGCCTCGACCCCGCCGCCAAGCACCTGCTGCAGGTCGCCTCGGTCGTCGGCAAGGAGGTCAGCGGCGAGGCGCTGTGGATGACGGCCGGTCACGACACCGAGACGATGGAGCGCGCCTTGGCCGGGTTGATCGAGGGCGGCTTCCTCTACGAAGCCGAGATCTACCCGGAGCGGTTGCTCGCCTTCCGCCATCCCCTCACCCGCGAGGTCGCCTACGGCACCCAGCTGGCCGAACAGCGGGCCGCCACCCACGCGGCGGCGGCGCGGGCGCTGATTCAGCTCGAACCGCCGGAACGCTACGACGAGCTCTCGGCGTTGATCGCCGACCACCTGCGCCAGGGGGGCGAGCGCCTCGAAGCCGCGCGCTGGTCGGCCCGCGCCGCCCACTGGGCCGGCCACAGCCGCCCCCGCGACGCCCTGCGCCTCTGGCACGACGTGATGGAGCTGACCGCCGGCCTGGGAGAGGACGACGAAGTCGCGGCGCTGGCCATCCACTCGCGGCTGCTGCAGCTCCAGTACGCCTGGCGGGTGGGGATGAGCCGGGAGGTAGAAAGCCGTCTCGCCGCCGAAGCGGAGGAGATCGCGATGCGGCAGGACGACCTTCACTCGCTCGTCCTGCTGAAGGTCGCGACCACTGTGCGCCCGGGCCTTCCGCACCATGGGCCGACCTGGATCGAGGCCGTCGAGGAGACGATTGAGCTCGCCGACCGCTCCGGCGACCGGCATCTGCGGACGGCGGTCAGGGGAGCGGGCGCCTACGCCTACCTCTGCGTCGCCGACTTCGCCGGCTTCGAGCGGACCCTCGACGAGATGCTGGAGATCGTCGACGGCGACGGTTCGGTCGGCGCCAACATCGTCCTCGGCAGCCCGATCGCCTGGGGGTTGATGGGCAAGGGAATGGTGCGCCGCGAGAAGCTCGAATTCGAGGAGGCCGAGGAGCTCTTCGAACGGGCGCTGGAGGCGGCCCTCGAGGAGGAAGACGCGGAGACCGCGAGCTGGATACGCAGCAACCAGGCCAGCCTGGTGATCCGCAGGGACCCGGAAGCGGCGCTGGCAATCGCCCGCCGCAACTGCGAGCTGACCGATCGCCTGGGCGACGTCTTCTCGCGCAGCCTCGCGCTCTCCAACCTCGCCTGGGCGCAGCTGATCGCCGAGGAGAACGAGGCGGCGCTTGCATCGATCGAAGAGTCGGAGCGGCTCTACCGGGAGGCGATGGACAACGGCGGCGAGATGGAGGGCTGGCGCGGCCAGCTCCGCGCCCGCGCCCTGATCCTCGTCGGCAGGGAGGACGAGGGGCTCGAGCTGGCCGAGAGGTCCGCCCGGATCGCCCGCGAGCGGGGCATGCTCTGGAGCTACCCGGTAGCGATGCTGACCCTGGCCCGGGCGCGGGCGGCCGCCGGAGCGGAGAGAGTCAACGAGGCCTTCGAGGAGGCCGAGCGCGTGGCGCGCGAGACCGGGGCGACGACGCTACTGATGGACATCGAGGCCGAGCGGGAACAGCTCAAGAGCGCCGGCCTTGCGGCGAAGCCGCGCTTTTAGCCGCGGCGCTCCAGCTCGGCGACCATCAGCTTGGTGTGGAGGGCCGCGATCAGGTCCTTCAGCGGCTGGGCGCCGGCTTCGAGCATCTCCACCACCCGCTCCGGTGGCACCTCTCCCGCCAGCCGTTCCATCACCACGTCGACCTCGAGGCGGACCAGCTCTTCGAGGGCGTCTTTGTAGCGGAGGGTGTCGTAAACGGTGAAGCCGATCTGCTCGTCGTAGCCGCCGGCGCGGAAGCGGCTGATCGCCTCGATGATCGTCACGTCCGAGGGCGAGTAGCCGCGGCTGTTGGGGGTCAGGACCTCGAGCTTTGCGAGGCGGTCGAGAACCTCCTTGGGGAGGCCGTAGCGCTTGCGGACCTCGGCGGCGCTGGTCCGGGAGCGCTCGCCGGCCAGCGCCCGGTCGAGAATCTGGTCGCCGAGCTCGAGCATCGCCTTCGCCCGGTCGGGGTCCTCGTCGAGCACCTTCCTGATCGCCTTCAACGGCAGGAACCGCTCCTGCTGCAGGCGCTTGATCAGCTTGATCCGGTCGACTGACGAGGGCGGGTAGTAGGCCATGTTGCGGCTGGTCTTGACCGGCTCCGGCAGCAGGCCCTCGCGGAGGTAGTGCTTGATCGTCGGCGCCGGCACGCCGGAGGCCTCGGCCAGCTCGCGCATGCGGAGCAGGCCGTTCTCGGTGACATCAGTGGCGTTGGCGCTCACGCGCGGAACTCCTGCTGCGGCTCGGCGGCCGGGCCGGCGGCGGCGCCTGACTCCTTCATCGCCGCGATCTCCTCGGCCGAGTAACCGACTTCCGCCAGCACCTCGTCGGTGTTCTCGCCGAACGCCGGAGCGGGACGGGTCGGATCGGCGGGGGTGCGGCTCAGCTTCACCGGGTGGCCGAGCTGGCGGACCGTGCCGAGCTGCGGCTGCTCGAGCGAGACGACCATCTCGCGGGCCCGCACCAGCTCGGAGTCGAGCGCCTCGTCGAGGTCGAGGACAGGCTCGATGCAGCAGTCGTGCTCGTCGTTGAAGGCGAGCCACTCCTCGCGAGTGCGGGAGCGGAAGACGGCGGCGACCTCTGTCCAGGCCTCGGAGCCAGGCGCTTCGAACTGCTTCTCGATCAGGTCGGGACGATCGACGCCGTTGCAGAAGGCGGCCCAGAACTTCGGCTCCAGAGCGCCGCAGGTGATCCAGCCGTCGGAGGCCTCGTAGGGCAGGTAACAGATCAGCCCGCCGGCGAGCTGCTGCTCGCCGCGCCGCGGTACCTCCTCGTCGCAGAAGTAGCGGCCGGCGACCATCGCCAGCCAGGAGAGGGCGCCGTCGGCCATCGAGACGTCGACCATCTGCCCCTCGCCGGAGCGACGGCGCTCGTGCAGCGCCGCCATCACCCCGAAGGCCGCCATCAGGCCGCCGCCGCCGAGGTCGGCGATCTGGCCGGCCGACTGCACCGGCGGGCCGTCCTTGGCGCCGGTCAGGCCGAGCAGCCCGACCAGGCCGAGGTAGTTCATGTCGTGCCCGGCCCGCTGCGCGTAGGGGCCGTCCTGGCCGTAGCCGGTGATCGCGCAGTAGACGACCGCCGGGTTGGCCTCGCGCATCCGCTCGTAGCCGACGCCGAGCCGGTCGAGCACGCCGGGGCGGAAGCCGTCGAGGACGACGTCGTGGGCGGCGACGAGCCGCAGCAGCGCCTCCCTCCCCGCCTCGCTCTTGAGGTCGAGGCGGACCGAGCGCTTGCCGCGGTTGAGCGAGAGGTAGAGCGAGGAGCGGGTGCCGAGCGCCTGCTGCTCGTCGCTCCCGTAATAGGGCGGCGCCCAGCGGATGTAGTCGCCCATGCCGGTGTCCTCGACCTTCAGCACCTCGGCGCCGAGGTCGGCGAGCAGCAGCGAGCAGAAGCCGCCGGGCAGCAGGCGGGTGAGGTCGAGGACCTTGACGTCGCCGAGAGGAAGGTCCGCCATCGGGCGGTCCGCCTAGGCCGCTGCCCGTTTGGGGACGCCCAGCAGCTCGCGCGCCTCGGCGACGCTCGCCGGGCGGCGGCCGACGTCTTCGGCCATCTGCCTGGCCTTGCCGATCAGGTCGCCGTTGGAGCGGCACATCTCGCCGTTCGGCAGGTAGAGGTTGTCCTCGACCCCGGCGCGGACGTTGCCGCCGAGGATCAGCGAGGAAGCGAGCAGCTTCCACTGGTCGCGGGAGATGCCGATCACCTGCCACTGGTTCGGCCCCTCCGGGCCACCGGGAATCTGATCGGACATCAGGGTGACGTTGCGCGGGGTCGGGCGGATGCCGCCGGTCACCCCCATCACCAGCGATATCTGCAGCGGTGGCTCCAGCAGGCCCATGTCGACGAGCGGGTCGAGGTTGGCGACGTGGCCGGAGTCGAAGCACTCGTGCTCGGGCTTGATCCCGATCTCTTTCATCGCCGTGAGGAACTCGATGATCGTGTCGAAGCTGTTCTCGAAGACCGCTTTGAAGACGAAGTCCTTGCGCCGCTTCGAGTACTTCGCGTAGTTCATCGAGCTCATGTTCAGGGCGGCGACGTCGGGGCGGCAGGCGCGCAGGTACTCGAGCCGCTTCTCGATCGGGATCCCGATCGCGCCGGTCGAGTAGTTGACGATCACGTCGCCGACCTCGGCCAGGATCGCCTCGGTGATCGCCTGGAAGTCCTCGACCTCATAAGAGGGCGTGCCGTCGGGTTTGCGGGCGTGGATGTGGATCTGGGAGGCGCCCTCGTCGACGGCGCGGCGCGCCTCCGCCGCGTACTCCTGCGGCGTGTAGGGGATCGCCGGGCACTGGTCGCGGTTGGCGATCACGCCGCTGATCGAGCAGCTGATGATCACCGGATCGTCGAAAGAGCTCATCGCTTCCTCCCTAGACCGGCATGACGCCGTGTCGTTTCTTCGGCTTCTCGACGTGCTTGGTGCGCGCCATCTTCAGCGCCTTGGCGATCGTCGGGCGGGTCTCGCGCGGGTCGATGATGTCGTCGATCACCGCGTTGCCGGCGGCGATGTAGGGGTCGATCTGCGCCCGGACCGCGTTCAGCATCGTCTCCCGCGTCCCCTCCGGATCGTCGGAGGCCTCGATCATCGAGCGGCCGATGATTTCGACCGCGCCCTCGGCCCCCATCACCGAGATCTCGGCCCCCGGCCAGGCGACGATCAGGTCGGGCTCATACGCCTTGCCGCACATCACGTAGTAGCCGGCGCCGTAGGCCTTGCGGACGACGACCGTCACCTTCGGCACGGTGGCGCGGCTGACCGCGTAGAGCATCTTCGCCCCGTGGCGGATGATCCCGGCGTGCTCGACCTTCGAGCCGACCATGAAGCCGGGGACGTCCTGGAGGAAGACGAGTGGGATGTTGAAGGCGTCGCAGAGGTTGATGAAGCGGGCGGCCTTGTCGGCGGAGTCGTTGTCGAGGACCCCGGCCAGCTGCTTGGGCTGGTTGGCGACGATCCCCGCCGGCTGCCCGCCGAAGCGGGCGAAGCAGGTGATCACGTTCTTGGCGAACTTCGGCTTCAGGTCGAACCAGTCGCCGTCGTCGACGATCTCGCGGATCACGTCGTACATGTCGTACGGCTGCCGCGGCGACTCGGGGACGATTTCCATCAGCTTCTCGGAGGCCCGCTCGATCGGGTCGGAGACGTCGACGACCGGCGGCCGCTCCTCGCAGTTGCCCGGGAAGTAGGAGAGGTACTTCTTGACCGAGGCGATGCACTCCTCGTCGTCGGCGACCTCCAGGTCCCCCACCCCCGATTTGCGGCAGTGGACCTTGGCGCCGCCGAGGTCCTCCATCGAGATCTCCTCGCCGGTGACGGCTTTGGTCAGGTGCGGGCCGGCGAGCGCCATCGCGCCCTGGCCGGAGACCATCGGCACGAAGTCCGAGAGCGCCGGGATGTAGGCGGTGCCGGCGGCGCAGGGGCCCATCATCGCCGCCACCATCGGGATCACGCCCGACATTTCGACCTCCTCGCGGAAGAGGTGGCCGGAGCCGGCGAAGAGCGAGCCCGCCGCCTCCTGGATGCGGGCGCCGGCGCTGTCGAGCAGCCAGACGAACGGCATCCGCTTCTGCAGCGCCATCTCGCGCAAGCGGGTGACCTTGAGCTCGCCGGTCATCCCCATCGAGCCGGCCATCACGGTGAAGTCGTAGGCGGCGATGCAGGTGGCGCGGCCGTCGACGTCGCCCCAGCCGGTGACGACCCCGTCGGCGGGCGCCTCGACCCCGTCCATCGCCCGCTGGGCGAAGTGCGGACGACCCTGAATCCCCAACTCGACGAAGGTGCCCTCGTCGACCAGGAGGTCGATCCGCTCGCGGGCGGTCAGCTTGCCGCGGTCGTGCTGTTTGGCGATCTTCTCCTCGCCGCCGCCGAGCTTCGCCTTGGCGCGGCGCTCGTGCAGCTGCTCGGTCAGATCCGCGAGCGGTGCAGTTCCGGGCAGGAGATTGGAGGTTTTCTCCTCGGTCGCCACTACCGTCCTTTCCACTGCGGGTCGCGTTTCTCGAAGAAGGCGGTGACCCCCTCGACGATGTCCTCGGTCGTGAAGGTGAGGGAGAGCTGGGAGCGGAGGAACTCGAGCGCGTCGTCGAGCGCCATGTCCTGCTGGCGGTACATCGCGTCGTGGCCGAGGCGCATCAGTACCGGGCTCTTCGAGGCGAGCTTGGTCGCCCACTCGGAGACCGCGGCGTCGAACTCGGCGGCCGGGACGACCTTGTTGGCCAGCCCGTACTCCACCGCCTGCTCGGCCGAGAGCCGCTCGCCCAGCAGCATCATCTCGTTGACCTTCTTGCGCGGGACGTTGCGGTAGATGATCGACATGATCATGTAGGGGAAGGCGCCGACGTTGATCTCCGGCGTGCCGAAGGTTGCGCCCTCTTTGGCGATCACGAGGTCGCAGGAGAGCGCCAGTCCCATCCCACCGGCGAGCACGTGGCCGTTGGCGGCGCAGAGCGAGGGCTTGCCGAGCCGCGGCATCAGCCGGAAGTACTCGAGGAAGAGGTCTGAGGCGAAGTGTTTGGCGACCAGCGGCGCGTCGGCGGCGAACCCGCCGAGGTCGGCGCCGGCGCAGAAGACCTTCTCCCCCGCGCCGGTGAGGACGACGGCGCGGACGTCGTCGGAGGCTTTCGCCAGCTTCATCGCCTCGACCAGCTCGCTCAGCATCTGGCCGGAGAGCATGTTGCGCTTCTCCGGGTCGTTCAGGGTCACCGTGGCGACGCCGTCCGCCACCTCGTAGGCGACCTTCTCGCCCGCCCACAGTTGATTGCCCTGGGTCATCGGCGCGGACCATAGCACTGAACTGAAAGTAGGAAGTGCTACTGTCCACTTCGCATTCGGGGGCCGATGCGGTCCCGCAATTCATCAGGAGGAGAGAGACCAGTGGCGACCGCAACCGACGGCTCCAGCGTCATCAAGCCCGACCACGCAGCCGGGCGCAAGCACTTCATCTTCAGCCAGGAGCACGAAGACCTGCGCGAGTCCATGGAGTCGTGGGTGAAAAAGGAGATGTGGCCGCACCGCAACGAATGGGAGGACACCTACTGGCCGACCGAGAAGATGAAGCGGGCGGGCGAGCTCGGCTTCCTCGGCCTCTGCTTCCCGGAGGAGTACGGCGGCCAGGGCGGTGACTACTTCTACTCGCTGGTCCGCGCCGAGTGCATGAGCTACTCGGGCTCCGGCGGCACCAACATGGGCTTCGCGGTCCAGACCGACATGGTCCTCCCCCCGATCCACCTGCTCGGCACCGAGGAGCAGAAGAAGAAGTACCTGGAACCGGGCCTGAGGGGCGAGAAGGTCGGCGCCCTCGGGATCACCGAGCCGGGCGCCGGCTCCGATGTCGCCGGCATCCGCACCACCGCGATCCGCGACGGCGACGAATACGTCATCAACGGCTCCAAGACCTTCATCACCAACGGCCCCCGCGCCGACTTCATCGTCCTCGTCTGCAAGACCGACCCCAACGAGCGCCACGCCGGCATCACCCTGTTCGTCGTCGACCTGCGCGACGAGAACGGCGAGAAGGTCCCCGGCTTCACCGTCTCCGCCGAGCTGGAGAAGATGGGGATGCACGCCTCCGACACCGGCGAACTCGCCTTCGAAGACGTCCGCGTCCCGGCCGACGCCGTGCTCGGCGAGGTCGGCAAGGGCTTCTACCACATCGCCTGGGAGCTCCAGGGCGAGCGGCTGGTCGCCGCCGCCGGCTCCCACGCGGGCTGCGAACGGATGATCGAGAAGACCCTCGAGTACGCGAAGGAGCGCGAAGCCTTCGGGCGCTCGATCGGCAAGTTCCAGGCGATCCGCCACAAGTTCGCCGAGATGGCGACCAAGACCGAGGCGGCGAAGCAGTTCACCTACGCGACCGCCTGGCGCTTCGGCAACGGCGAGTATCCGGTGCGGGAGATCACGATGGCGAAGCTCTTCTCCTCGCGCATCGCCTGCGAGGTCGCCGACGACTGCATCCAGATCCTCGGCGGCTACGGCTACATGAAGGAGTACGAGATCGAGCGCGCCTACCGCGACGTCCGCCTCAACCGCATCGGCGCCGGCACCGACGAGGTGATGCTCGACGTGATCGGGCGGAGCTACGGACTGTAGGCCCTCAGCGGTGTTCCTTTTGGTCGAATAGCACCCAAAAGGAACACCAATTCGAACGATGACCGGGATCGAGCACGTCCGCTCCTACTACGAGGCGCTTAACGGCGGCGACGCCCGGGCGGTGTCGTCGCACTTCACCGACGACGCCGTCCACTACTACACGCGGCTCGGCCCGCACGAGGGGGCGGAAACGATCGGCGACTACGCGGCCTTGGGCGTCAAGACGATCGACGCCCAGTGGTACGTGGAGAACGCGATCGAGCAGGGCGACCAGGTCGTGATCGAGTGGACGATGACCTGGCGCGACCCGAAAGACGGGGGGAAGCGGCTCGACCGCGGCACCGAGTGGTTCCTGATCCGCGACGGCAAGATCGCCGAGGTCCGCGCCTACCACCACGGCGGCAGGAAGAACCCGCAGGGCGACCTGCTCGGCTTCGACCACGAGGCCCGCGGCTACCGGATGCTCGCCGACTGGGAAGCGCCCGCCGTCGAGGACGGCGTCACCGACGAGGAGGCGGGATGACCGTCGTCAAGGACAGCGGCGCCCGCGCCACCCTGCCGCCCTTCGGCGCCGAGCACGAGGAGCTGCGCGAAACCGTCACCCGCTTCGTGCAGAAGGAGATCGCGCCCAACGTCGACGAGTGGGAGGAGGCGCGGGAATTCCCCCGGGAGCTCTACTCCCGCTGCGCCGAGCTCGGCTTCCTCGGCCTCAAGTTCCCCGAGGAGCTGGGCGGCCAGGGCGGCACCCACCTCCACGACGCGATCTGGGTCGAGGAGCTGGCCCGCTCCGGCGGCTCCGGCGGCGTCGCCGCCGGGCTCAACGCCCACACCTCGATCGCGATGCCGCCGATCTTCAACTTCGGCACCGAGGAGCAAAAGCAGCGCTGGCTGGTGCCCGGGATCGCCGGCGAGAAGATCGGTGCCCTCGGCATCACCGAGCCGGGCGCCGGCTCCGACGTCGCCTCCCTCGCCACCACCGCCAAGCGCAACGGCAACGCCTACGTCGTCAACGGCGCCAAGACCTTCATCACCAACGGCGTCCGCGCCGACTTCCTCGTCTGCGCCTGCAAGACCAGCGAGGAGGGCGGCCACGGCGGCATCTCCTTCCTCGTCCTCGAGCGCGAGATGCCCGGCTACGAGGTCAGCCGCAAGCTCGAGAAGATGGGCTGGCACTCCTCCGACACCGGCGAAATCTCCTTCACCGACGTCGAGGTCCCGGCCGAGAACCTGCTCGGCGAAGAGAACGGCGGCTTCAAATTGATCATGTTCAACTTCGCCTGGGAGCGCCTGCTGATGGCGATCGGCGCCGTCGGCGCCATGCAGCGCCTCATAGAGACCACCGTCGCCTACGCCAAAGAGCGCGAAGCCTTCGGCCGCCCGATCGGCAAGTTCCAGGCGATCCGCCACCACGTCGCCGAGATGGCGACCAAGGCCGAGGCCTCCCGCGCCCTCACCTACAACGCCCTCCGCCTCTTCCACGAGGGCCACAACTGCATCCAAGAGGTCTCGATGGCGAAGCTGATCACCCAACGCGCCGTCCTAGAGATCGCCGACCAGTCCCTCCAGATCCACGGCGGCTACGGCTACATGCGTGAGTACAACATCGAGCGAGCCGTCCGCGACGCCCGCCTAGGCCCGATCGGCGGCGGCACCGACGAGATCATGAAAGAGATCATCGGGAAGACGATGGGGCTGTAGGGATTTCCAAGGCTTGCCGACCGCGACTGACCGTCAGTCCTGAAAGCCCCCAAGGAACGCTCGAGCCGTCGCCACCGCCTCCTGCCTGAGCCGCGCTGCGTCCGCCTCGTCACCGGGGCGGGCTAGAAAGCCGGCGTAAGCGCTCGGCCCGTCCTGATCAACGTCGGCGAAGCGCTCTTCGAGGAGAACGAGCGCTTCCGCGACCTGCTCGTGACCAGCTACCGCGCTCTCGCGGGCGCGAAGGCCCGCCCGATCGGGACCGTGATCCGCATTCAGCAACGTAAAGACGAGGTCGTAGGCGTCCTTGTTGTCGTGGCGGTCCTGGAAGGCGAGGACCTTCAGCACGGTGTAGGTGAGGATGTTCGCCACCCGGACAATGACCTTCGAGCGGCCTCCTTCGTCGAGTCGCTCGCCTTCCAGCTCGCACTCGACAAAGTCCTCCCGCACCAGCTGAGCGCCGCGGATGTTGAAGGCAGAAAACTTCGCTCCTGCGTGCTCACCTTTCGGCTTGAAGATCCGCCCGGGCTCGACCTGATCCGTCTCGCAGAGGAACTCGATTTTGACGCTCACGCCCTCGACCTCCCGGGTCCATTGGAAGCTTGGTTCGCTTTGCTTGAACCCCGACTTCCTGAGGTTCTCCTGCAAGGTCCTATAGGTCTCCGGCGCCTCATCGCCGAGCGCCAAGCCGATGACCAGATCGACGTCGGTCGTGCCAACGTGGACGCGAGCATCCTCCGGCAGGCTGCCGACCAGATACCGAGGAGCGAGGCCTCCCGCCAGATAGACGCGATTTCCCCACGGACCGAGGTCGCCGATCAGGGTGATCAATGCCCGCTCGCAGCGCTCGGTCGTCGCCTCGTCGTATTCGTCGTAGCGGCGACGCTCGCTCAAAACCCGATCACCTCTTTCCGCAAGACCTCGGCCTGCTCGCGTCCCCGGCGCGGGTCGTGTAGCAGGTCGATGTAAAGACGGATCGGGTTCGCGACCCAGACCCCTTTCGTCCGTCGTCGGAACATCAGCGGACCGTCGTCGTCGGCCTGCAGGAGTTCGACGTTCTGGCCGGTCTCAGCCTTTTCCATCCCGATTTCGTCGAGCGCCCGATCGGCCATGAAGTGGGCGCTGACCCACACCTCGACGATCGGAACGGCCGAGACGAAGGGTGCGACCAGGCTTGCAGCGCCGGCCCCCGTCACCGCGTAGTCGACCCTGTTTCCCTCGAGGGCCTTGGCGATGCCACGGATGAGGGCATTTGGCGATTGGGCGAGTCGGAAAGCAGGCGTCCTCAACGGCCGGACAGCGGTCTCCTCGGCGAGAAGATCCAGTAGACCGCCCGGATCGGCCAGGACCCGAACCTTGCCGGGGCCGCTCCCCTCCGCCCTCACCAACCCTTCGTTCTCCAGCCGGACCATCACCCGGTGCGCCAAACCACTGGAAACCTCTGCTCGCGTGGCGAGCTCGCGAACCTTCCATCCGCGCTCGGGCTCAAGCAGGAGCGTCTGAGCCGCAACGCCCGTCTTGCCGGAAAGGCGGGCCTTCGGCGCCGCGTTCGTCGGCGTTTTGAGGTGATCCCGCTCAGGATGCCCATCGATGTGCATCCACAACCCCGGCAGCCGGAGGTCCGCGTTACCGCGAGCGTCGACGATGCCGATCCCGTGGAAAGCGAGGATCCTTCGCGCCTCGGCCGTCGCCTCCTCCGCGATCGCGATCACCCGCAGATCTCTTTCTTCGGCGAGGGCGCTGATCTGCCGGGCGGCGACGGCATTGAGCCTTTTTTTGGCCTCGATCATCACCGGCGTCTTCGATCCCGCGAAGCGAACCACGGCGTCGGCCCCTCGGCCAGACGGCCCCCTTGCCTCCCGTCGAATCACCTCGACATCGGGGAGACCATTGAGAATCCGCCCGACCTGAGGAGCGAAGTCTCCTTCTATTTTCACTTGATGCCCCTTGTTCATAATGATTGTGAATATAGTCTATCTAGTGAATAATGTCCCTCCTCTTCCTCCTCCTCGCCTGCTCGGCCCATGACGGAGACCATCGGCAAGAGAATGGGCTTTAGCATTCCCGCAGGAGGTGCTCGATTGACGAGCCGGATAGGGGCAGCAGTTGTACTGATGTTCTTGGTGGGGCTGACGTCGGCCACCACCCCGGCCTTCGCTGCCGAGAGCGCCACGATCCAACCCGTCATCACTGAGGACGGCGGCGGCAGGATGGTGGCCAACTCCCAGACCAACCCCGAAGACGAGACGTGGTCGTGGGAGGCGTGCGGCATCGACCTCGAGAGCTGCACGCCGTTCGCACATGGGCGGATCATCGAGACGGCAGGGGCCCCTGCCCCGACGATCTTCCGGGTCACCTCAAGCTACGGGGCGACGACGCTGAGCCCGCGGTGGAACGGTCGGGTGGCTTCGACGTCACCGCCGTCGATTGCCGGGACGGTGAGGGCGAACGAGCTCGTCGTCCCGGTCCCCGGCGAATGGACGGGCGGCTGGGAGGGCGACGTCGACTGGACCCAGCTCGCCGCGTGCAAGGGGCCGAGCGACGAAGAATGCACCACTCTCACCGACAGGCACTACGTCGGCGGCTGTCGGAACGGCGCCGCCGTCATCGATCCGAGGTTCACCGGCATGTACCTTCGCGTTGCCGACCGACGCATACCAGCCCACACGTTCGAGTTGGCCTACGGGGTCAGCAGCCCCTATGGCGCGGACATCTGGCCCCGAGGGCAGGTTGTCTCGGTCGCAAGCGTCGGCCGGATCCAGCCCGCGGAGGGACCGCCCGCCGGTGACTGCGGGCCCTCCCCCCTGGTCGAAGCCTCTATCTCGAAGCACGGCGTGGCCAGCGTGCGGTGCGGCCTCGGTTGCCGCGCGACCCTGATCGCCAGGCAGGGCAAACGCAAAGCCCGCGTCTCGCGGCAGCTGGCGCCCCTGCCCGACACCCTGCCGAAGGGGACGACTAAGCCGAAGCTGCGCCTGAGATCAGGGCAGCTGCGACGCTTCGAGCCGGGGCCCGTCCGGTTTGTCGTCAGGGTGTACGGCAAGCGCGTCGCCAGCCGCACCGTCCTGATCGATTAGAGCGCTTTCAGCGCCGCGGGCCGGTATTGCAGTTGTGCGACTTGCCCCAGCCGCGCTGGCCGTTGCAGTAGTCGTAGCCGGCGCCGCCGTAGAGCTGGTCGGGCTGGGGGCCGCCGTAGAGGCGGTCGTTGCCGGGGCCGCCGTGGCAGCCGTCTTGGCCCGGGCCCATGATGCAGATGTCGCGGCCGCGGCCTCCCCAGCAGCCGTCTGAGCCGGTGCCGTGGCGGCAGAAGTCGTTGCCGCCGCCGCCGACGCAGTCGGAGTTGCGGGGGCCGGTGATACAGACGTCGTTGTTGCCGCGGCCGACGCAGCGGTTGCGGCGGGCGCCGCCGGGGAAGCAGACGTCCCGCTCGCCGTTGCCGACGAACTTGTCCGAGCCCGGGCCGAGGTAGACGACGACCGGCATCGGCATCTTCTCGGAGATGCGGACGAGGTCCCCCCTGCGGCCCATCTTGATTTCGATCACCTGTTTGTGGCGCGCCCGGCAGACGGCAACGCGGTGGCGGTGCCGGAAGTGGCAGCCGCGCGGGCTGCGACGGGCCATCCGGCCGCGGACGATGATCTTGCCGTGCTTCTTGTGCAGGGTCAGCGTCGAGCCCTTGTTGGAGCCGTAGATGACGATCTTGCCGGCGGTGGTCGCGCTTCCGGGCAGCACGAGGACGACGACGGCCACGAGGGCAATCGCCACGAGCACTCCGGCCACGGACCTGCGGCGGGGGGGCAAAAGCATCCGCGGCATCATAGACATGTGTATCGGCTAATAAAGCGTCAACCTGATGCCCACAACCTCATTCTCCCGAGAATGGAGGGGAAAGTTGATCTATCCAGGCGGCGCTAGAGCCTGATTCAGGACCGGACCAGGGCGAGATCGGAGGCGACCTGCTTGGCCCAGGCGCGGATCTCATCCCAGTCGCGTCGGTCGCGGAACTCCTTCGGAACCCCGTCGGCCATCGCTCTCTCCATCATCCCCCGCGGTTCAGCCGGCACGCAACCGCCGAAGACGACGTGTCCCCTTCCCCCCAGGTCCTCGACCTTCTCCGCCAGCTTCGGCGGCTCCATCCAGTCGGGGTTGTCCTCGGCCGGGTCGCCCACCGGGCCGGAGCTGAAAACCCAGAACGGCACCTGCCGCAGCGCCTTGCGGTGCTTCTTGAGGAAGTGCCTCGCGTCCCCGCGCCAGCGCTTCATGTAGACAGCGCTTCCAAGTACGACGGCGTCGTAGCCGTCGAGGCTTCGCACCTCCTCGCAGGGCTCGAGACACACCTTCAGGCCCTCCCGACGCAGCGTCGCAGCGACCGTCTCGGCGATCTCCGCGGTGGAGCCGCGTTTGGAGGCGTAGGCGACGAGGACCTTCATCGCCTTCGATTCTGCCGATATCTGGACACGTTGTCATCGTGAATTCGCCACAGAAGAAGCGTGGGCGACTGCGGAACTCGACGGGTTCTTCAATCACCGCTACTTTTGAAGACCCGTGAAGCAGCGCGTCAGCCTGATCACCCTTGGTATCGGCGACCTCGCCCGCTCCCGCCGCTTCTACGAAGCGCTGGGTTGGAAAACCAACGCGGCGGTCGGTCGCGAGCCGGCCGAAACCTTCTGGGGCGGCTACAGCGGCGTCTTCGTCGACCCCGACGGCCACCCCTGGGAGATCGCCCACAACCCGCACTGGACGATCACCGAGGACGGCGGCACCCGGCTCAACTGAGACCCGACTGGCCAGTCAACCAGGAGGCCGCAATCCCGATAGCCTCCCGACCGACTTTTCATCGATCGAAGGAGAGACGGAGTAATGGGACTTCTGGACGGGAAAGCCGCGATCGTCACCGGTTCGGCGCGCGGAATCGGGCGCGCCACCGCGGAGCTGTTCGTCGCCGAGGGTGCGAAGGTGCTGATCAACGACCTCGACCCCGACATCGCGCAGCAGACCGCGAGCGAGATCGACGGCGAGACCGCCGTCTTCGCCGGCGACCTGACCAAGGAGGGCGCCGCCGACGACCTGGTCAAGGCCGCCACCGACGCCTTCGGCGCGATCGACATCTGCGTCAACAACGCCGGCTACACCTGGGACGGCGTCGCCCACAAGATGAGCGACGAGCAGTTCCAGGCGATGCTGGACATCCACACGATCGTCCCCTTTCGGGTCGCCCGGGCGCTGGCGCCGGCCTGGCGCGAGGCGGCGAAGGCCGAGCGCGCCGAGGGCCAGGAGGTCTTCCGCAAGATCATCAACACCTCCTCGACCTCGGGGATGATGGGCAACGCCGGCCAGGTCAACTACTCGGCCGCGAAGATGGGCGTCGTCGGCCTGACGAAAACCCTGGCCAAGGAGTGGGGCCAGTTCAAGATCAACGTCAACGCGGTCGCCTTCGGCTTCGTCGAAACCCGCCTCACCGCCGCCAAAGAGGCCGGTGAAGAGATGACCTCGCCGACCGGCGAGAAGATCGAGCTCGGCATCCCCGAGCAGATGCGGGCGATGGCCTCGGCGATCATCCCGCTCGGCCGCCCGGCGACCCCGGAGGAGGCCTCGGGCCCGGTCCTCTTCCTCAGCTCGCCGCTCGCCAACTACATGCACGGCCAGGTGCTGAACGTGACCGGCGGCATGTTCGGAGGGATGTACACCTGAGCGACACGGCGTCAGAGAGCAGGCCGAAGGTCCTCTACCTCGAGGTCGCGGACCGGATTTGGCCTGCTCTCACCCGCGCCGCCGGCCTGCACACCCGCGCCTACCGGGCGACGGGTGGGCGGATCGGCGAGCGCATCCCCGGCGTGCCGGGGAGCATGTGCCTGCTCGACCACGTCGGCGCCAAGAGCGGCGTCAAGCGGACGGCGCCGCTGCTCTACATCCGCGACGGCGAGGACGTCGTCCTCGTCGCCTCCAAAGGCGGCTACCCCAAGCACCCGGCCTGGCTCTACAACCTCAAAGCCAATCCGGAGACGACCGTCCAGGTCGGCAAGGACCTGTTGAAGGTCCGCGCCCGGGTCGCGACCAAAGCCGAGCGCGACCGCCTCTGGCCGAAGGCCGAAGAGGCCTGGCCCGGCTACCGCACCTACCAGAAGCGCAGCCAGGGCCGCGAAATACAGATGGTGATCCTCGAGCCGCGCTGAGGGTTGGTGAATTTTCCACCCCTGGAGGTGGAAAAAACGCCAATCGCTACTTGGCGCGCCGCTCCTCCGCCACCGGATCGCCGCTCTCCGTCGCGATCGCCTCGGGCGGCCACGGCCCCGCCCAGTTGTCGCGGGCGCCGTCGAGGGTGATCGTCGTGCCGGAGTAGAAATCACCGGCGGGCGAGGCGAGGTAGGCGACGAGCCAGGCCATCTCCTCCGGCCGGCCGGCGCGGCCGATCGGGATCGAGCGCTCGAGGTTGTCGACGACCACCTGCGGATACTTGGTCAGCAGCGTCTCGGTCGCGAACTGGCCGGCGGCGAGGGCTACGGTCTTGATCCCGAACCGGGCCCACTCGACGGCCAGCGTCCGCATCATGTTCTCGACCGCGGCGCGGGCGGCGCCGGAGTGGACCATTCCCGGCATCCCGTTGTGGGGCGAGAGGGTGACGCTGAGGACCTTTCCCTCCCCCTGCGGGATGAAGGCCTTGGTCGCGGCGGCGTGGGTCATCAGCCAGGTCCCCTGGACGTTGAGGTCGATCACCGTCTTGAACCCTTTCGGGCTGATCGCCTCGGCCGGGCTGAGGAACTGGCCGCCGGCGTTGTTGACGAGGACGTCGAGGCGCCCGTGGCGCTCGAGCAGCCCGTCGAAGAAGCGGCCGACCGGCTCCTCCTCGCGGATGTCGAGGCACTCGTGCTCGAAGGAACCGGGCAGCCCGGCGGCCAGCTCGGCCGTCTCCGCCAGCGGCTCCTCGCGGCGGCCGCAGGCGACGACGGTGGCGCCGAGGCGCAGCAGCTCCAGCGCCGTCTCGCGCCCGAGGCCGCTGCCGGCGCCGCTGACGACGCAGACCTGTCCCTCGAGCAGGCCGTCCCTGAAGACCTGCGAATGCGAGCGTTCAGCCATCGGCGGCGAAGCCTATAGGCGGACAGAACTGCGTAAATGCCGGTTGATGGGCATCTCCGTCGAACCCACCCCCCTGCACGAGCCGCTCGCCGGCGGCACCCGCGGCGCCACCGTCACGGTCGAGCCGCTGATCGCCGGCCACGTCGACTTCGCCCGCGAGATGATGGTCAAGCCCGACGGCCGCTTCATCACCGCCCGGCTACTGAAGGCGCTGCTGATCGGCTCCGCGTCCAACGTGGTCCCGGTGCCGGCCTTCCTCATCCGCCACCCGAGCGCCGGCGCGATCCTGGTCGACACCGGCCTCCATCCCTCGATCGCCACCGACCCGAAGGCGAACTTCGGCACCCTGGCGACCCGCTCCGGCAAGCCCACCCTCGAGCCCGGCGAAGACGTCCCCTCGCAGCTGCGGGAGCGCGGCCTCAGCCCCGGCGAGGTGCCGATCGTGGTGATGACCCACCTCCACCTCGACCACACCTCGGCGATCTCCGAGTTCCCGGAGTCGACCTTCGTCGTCAGCGAGACCGAGTGGCAGTCCGCGGCGCACGGCTCGAGCCCGCTACTGAACGGCTACCGCCGCTCCCACTTCGACTACGCCTTCGACTACCGCACCGTCGACTTCGACCGCGGCGGGATCGACTCCTACGCCAGCTTCGGCCGCTGCTTCGACCTCTTCGCCGACGGCTCGATCCACCTTGCCTTCACCCCCGGCCACAGCGCCGGCCACATCTCGGTGATCTGCCGGCTGAAGGAGAACGACTTCGTGATCGGCGGCGACGCGATGTACATGCGAGGGCAGCTCGACGGCAGCCTGGCGATGCCGCCCCGGCCCTACGACTCCCACAACCTCCGCCGCTCGCTGCAGGAGCTGCGTCTCTTCCACAGCCAGTTCCCCGACGCGGTGATCACCCCCGGCCACGACCCGGACTTCTACCCCGGGCTCGAGGCGCGCTACGAGTAGCTACCGCCGCTCGCCAAGCCCCTCGTACATCTCCCGCACCCGGGCGAAGATCTCGGTCGCGATCTCCAACTGGCGCTCCTTGCCGGGCGATCCCTCGACCGGAAAGACGAGCGGCTCGCCGAACTGGACGGTGACCTTCGGGAAGCGCAGCCGTTTCCACTGGCGGGCATGCTCGGAGCCGTGGATCGCCACCGGGACGATCGGCGCCCCGGTTTCCAGGGCGATCCGCCCGATCCCCGGCCTCGGCTCGCCCAGCTGCCGCGAGCGGGAGCGGCCACCCTCGGCGTAGACCAGCAGCATCTCCCCCTGCTCGACGAGGACGCGGGCGGTCTCCATCGCTTCCTCGTCATGGTGCCCGCGGCGGACCGGGAAGACGCCGCCGTGCTTGTAGATGTAGGTGAGGAGCGGCGGGCCGAAGAGCTGCGATTTGGCCATGAAGCGGATCTTCCGCCGCAGGTAGACGCCGGCGAAGAAGTGGTCCATCTGGCTGAAGTGGTTGGGGGCGAGGACCAGCGGCCCGTCCTTCGGCACGTTCTCGACGCCGATCGCGCGCACCCGCCAGAGCAGCAGCGTCGGCAGGGTGAGGACGATGCGGGCGAAGGTGTAGGTCCAGCCGACGCCCTTGCGGGCGGCCTGGTGGAACTGCACGAAGTACTCGGCCGGGCGCGGGTCCTTATAGACCTGCGGCTTCATCTCGCCCATCCGCGGGAGCGCTCCACCGCCCGTCGCCAGTCCGCCAGCAGCCGCTCCCGCTCCGCCTCGCCCATCCGCGGCTCGTAGCGCTCGGCCTCGCGCCACATCTCCGCCACCTGCGGCGCGGACCAGACATCGGTCGCGATCCCGGCCAGGTAGGCGGCGCCCAAAGCGGTCGTCTCGGCGATCTCCGGCACGGACACAGGTACACCGAGGACGTCGGCTTGGAACTGCATCAGCCAGCGGTTGACGGTGGCGCCGCCGTCGGCCCGCAGCAGCTCCAGCCGCTCGCCGGCCGCCTTCTCCTGCGCCCGCACCGCGTCGACGGTCTCGTACGCGATCGCCTCCAGCGTCGCCCGGGCGAGGTGGGCGCGGCCGCTGCCGCGGGTGAGGCCGACGATCGTCCCCCGCGCGTAGGGGTCCCAGTACGGCGAGCCGAGCCCGGTCAGGGCGGGGACGAAGTAGACGCCGTCGTTGGACTCCAGCGAGGCCGCCAGCGCCTCGGTCTCCCCCGCCTCCTCGATGATCCCCAGCCCGTCGCGCAGCCACTGCACGGCCGCGCCGGTGACGAAGATCGAGGCCTCGAGCGCGTAGGGGGGCGTCTCCCCCACCCCCGCGGCGACCGTCGCCAGCAGGCCCTCCGGCGCGGGTGGCGGCTCGGTGCCGGTGTTGAGGAGGACGAAGCTGCCGGTCCCGTAGGTGTTCTTCGCCATCCCCGGGTGGTGGCAGGCCTGGCCGAAGAGAGCCGCCTGCTGATCCCCGGCGACCCCGGCGACGGGGACCTCGCCGCCGAACTCGGTCGTGGTGCCGAAGAGGCAGGAGGACGGCCGCGGCTCCGGCAGCCGCGCCGGGTCGACCCCGAGCAGCGCGCAGAGCTCCTCGTCCCAGCCGAGCCGGTGGATGTCGAACAGCATCGTCCGGGAAGCGTTCGTGTAGTCGGTCAGGTGGCGGCCGGTGAGCTTGAAGAGGAGCCAGGAGTCGATCGTGCCGAAGACGGCGCGGTCGGCCCCCTCGGCGTTCCGCAGCAGCCACTCGATCTTGGTCCCGGAGAAGTAGGGGTCGATCGTGAGGCCGGTCCGCCCCCGCACCAGCGCCTCGTGCCCGGCGGCCTTCAGCTCCTCGCAGCGGCCGGCGGTGCGGCGGTCCTGCCAGACGAGGGCGCGATGGACCGGCTCGCCGCTCTCGGGGTCCCAGGCGACCACGGTCTCGCGCTGGTTGGTGATCCCGATCGCCCGCAGGCCGGCGCCGTCGACCCCGGCGTCGGCGAGTGCCTCGCCGGCGACCCGCCTCGTCACCTGCCAGATTTCCTCGGCGTCGTGCTCGACCCAGCCCGGCCGCGGGAAGTGCTGCTGGAACTCCGAGTAGGCGCGGCCGGCGATCGCCCCCTCGGCGTCGAAGACGAGGCAGGTGGTCCCCGTCGTCCCTTGATCGATCGAGAGGATCACCCGCGGACTTGGCAGGTGCGGATCAACGTGGAGGCGAGCTTACGGCCGTCGGCGAAGGTCATGCCGACGCGGACGAACGGGAAGACGCCGAGCGTGAGGCTGGGCGGCGCCCCGCACGCCGCCGTCAGGTAGCTGTGCTTCCTGCCGCGGTAGACGTAGTCGCGGTGCAGGTTGAGGATGATCCGTTTCAGGTAGCCGTTGTTGTTGATCCCCTTCGGCAGGGCCGCGGTGAGGACGGTCCCGAAGGTGCCGTGGGCCTTGCGGATGTGGAAGACGAAGATGCGGCTGTTGGGATATGGCTTGCTGCCGTAGACATGGGCGAGGATCGCCCGCTGCCCGTCGACCCGGGCGTTGAAGGCGAGGATCCGGCCCCGCAGCGGGAACGCCGTCTGTTCGGGGAAGGAGACGCCGGCGCTGAAGCGCCCTTCGCCGACCAGGGCGTCGCCGCAGATGCGGAGCGCGGTCGCCGAGCTCGACGCCTCGATCTCCGGGCGCCGGCAGCGCGGCAGTCCCTTGGTTTCGACCCGGCCGCCGCGGTTGATCGCGATCGAGATGAAACGCAGGGCGGGGGGCTTCTCCTTCGAGAGCGTCCTCACCAGGCCGTCGACGCGGACGGTGATCGGCGCGTGCGCGTGCCGCGGCAGCGAGGTCGGCTCGATGCCACCGCTGAATTTGACGAAGAGGTTGCCGCGCTCGACCAGCTCGGCGTTGGCCAGTGCCGCGGCGAAGAAGGTGGCCACCACCGCCACCGCCACGATCTTCCTCGCCCTTGCGGTCATCGAGAAACCTTATGCGGCCGCGCTCGCAGGCGCGAAAGGAAGACCCGGAGGAAGTCGCGCAACTGCCGGGCCCGGTGCAGGAAGCCGGCGAGGTCGCGGCCGGTGGCGCGGTGCTCGAGGTCGATCTCGTACTCACCCACCCGGAAGCCGGCGCGGACGGCGTCGACGGTCATCCCGATCTCCATCCCGTAACCGCGGGCAAAGGGCAGCGTCGCCCGCAGCGCCTCCACCCGCAGCGCCCGCTGCCCCGAGATCGGCGCCTCGGCCCGCAGGCCGCAGAGCCGCCGGATCGCCCAGCGCGCGAAGCCGAGGGCGAGCCCGAAGCCGCCGCCGAGCCGGCGGCTGAAGGCGGCGACGGCGAGATCGCACTCGCCGGCTTCGACCGCTTCCACGAGCGGCGCCAGGCGCGCCGCCGAGGCGCCGAGGTCGCCGTCGCAGAGGAGCGCGATCCGCGGCGGCGGCTCGACGCTCAGCGCCGCTTCCGCCGCGGCCGAGACGTTCGCGCCCTTGCCGTGGGGCCGGCCGCGACTGACCACCTCGGCCCCCGCCGCCAGCGCCACCTCGGCGGTGCCGTCCGCGGAGGCGTCGTCGGCAACCCACACCCGCGCCCCCGGAAACGCTCCCCGCAGCGCCCGCACCGTCTCCCCCACCCGGTCGGCCTCGTTGCGGGCGGCGACGATCGCCGCCAGCCCTCCCAACTCCCTTGCCGAGCTCTCGGGTCCCATCGTCGGGTTATTGTCCCCGCCCATGGCAGACATCGAGGCACACATCACCGGCAACGTCTGGAAAATCGAGGTCGCGGTCGGCGACCAGGTCGCGGACGGCGACACCGTCGTCATCCTCGAGTCGATGAAGATGGAGATACCCGTCGAGGCCGAAGACGACGGCGTCGTCAAGGAGATTCGCTGCGAGGAGGGCCAGTCAGTCAGCGAAGGCGACGTGCTGGTGGTGCTGGAGTAGCGCCGTGAGCGAGCGGCTCGCGCGCGGCAAGCTCCTGCTCGACCGCCCGGCGGAGGCGGTCGCCCGGCTGACGATCTCCAACCCCGAGCGCCGCAACGCCCTCGACCACGAGATCCTCGACGCGCTGGCGGAGACCCTGCCGCAGCTCGACCGCGGGATCGAGACCCGCTGCGTCCTCATCACCGGCGCCCCGCCCCTCTTCTCGGCCGGCTACGACATCGCCGGCATCCCCGACCAGACCTTCGAGCGCGACGCCGAGGCCCTCGTCGCCCACCCCTTCCACGCGGCGATGGAGGCGATCGCCAAGCACCCGTGGCCGACCCTCGCCGCGATCAACGGCCACTGCCTCGGCGGCGGCCTCGAGCTGGCGATCACCTGCGACCTGCGGCTCTGCGCCGCCGGTGCCAAGCTGGGGATGCCGCCGGCGAAACTGGGCCTGATCTACGGCCACACCGGGCTGCGCAAGTTCCTCGACACGATCGGGCTCCCCTACACGAAGGAGCTCTTCCTCACCGGCCGCAACCTCGAGGCCGAGCGGGCGGAGCGGATCGGGCTCGTCAACCAGGTGGTCGCCGACGCCGACGTCGAGGACGAGTCGGTCGCCCTCGCCGCCGCGATCGCCGGCAACGCGCCGCTCTCGATGCGCGGCAACAAGCACGCGATCGACCTCCTCCAGGCGAATCCGGATCTGACCGAGCGGCAGGAGGCGGGGCTGGTCGCGCTGCGCGAATCCTGCTTCTCCTCGGAGGACTTCCGCGAGGGGATCCGCGCCTTCGCCGAGAAGCGCCGGCCCCGCTGGACGGGCCGGTGAGCGCCAAGGCGCGTAAGGCCCTCGCCGCCTCCGACCCGACGATGGCGGCGCTGATCGCGCGGGTCGGCGAGATCGACATCGCCACCCGGATGAAACGCCGCAAGGAGGAGCGGCCCGAGGACCCCTACGGGGCGCTGCTGCGGGCGATCGTCGGCCAGCAGCTCTCGACGAAAGCGGCGCGGACGATCTACCTGCGGGTCGTCGACCTCTTCGGCGGCACCACTCCGACGCCGGAGCAGTTGCTCGAAGCCAAGGAGGAGGACCTCCGCGGCTGCGGGCTCTCCGGGCGGAAGACCGAATACGTCCGCGACCTCGCCGCCCATGTGATCAGCGGCGAACTGGAGCTGGACCGTCTGCCGGAGCTCGACGACGAGGAGGTGATCGCCGAGATCGTCGCCGTCCGCGGTCTCGGCCAGTGGACCGCGGAGATGTTCCTGCTCTTCCACCTGCAACGGCCCGACGTCCTCTCCGGCGGCGACCTCGGGATCCGCAAAGCGATCCAGATCGAGTACGGGCTAGAGAAGATGCCGCCGCCGACGCAGGTGCTGGAGATCGGCGAGCCCTGGCGGCCGCACCGGAGCCTGGCCTCGCTCTACCTCTGGGAGTCGCTGGCGGCGGTGCCCACGTGAGGAGGCGCTTCTGGCTCGGGATCGCCGCGGTGACCGTCGTCGCCGTCGGCTCGGTCCTCGCCGCGGCCCTCGTCTACTTCGACGACCGCGGTGAGTTCCACCAGATGCAGCGCGAGGACGCAACGAGGGCAGCGCACCAGATGGAAGCGGTGGCGGCCCTTTCGGTGGACCAGCTGAGCAGCGCGGCAGCATTCTTCAAAGCCGAGGACGACCTGAGCCGTCACGAGTTCGAGGTCTACGGGCGCTCGCTGATCAGCCAGGGCGCCCTCTCCGGGACTGTGTTTCTACCCCGGGTCCCGGCTTCGAAGCGGCAGCGCTACGAGCGGACCCATGGCGTCCCGATCCTCGAACGCGTCTCGACCTTCAGCTTCCGCCCCTCGCGGCAGCGGCGGGTGTACTTCCCGATCACCTACGTCGCCTCCGACCGCGAGGTGCAGCGACGCGCCCTCGGCTATGACCTCGGCCAGGACCCGGGCCGCAGGCCGCTCCTGGATCGGGCCGCGGAGACCGGGAAGCCGGTCTCCAGCTCGGTCATCCCGTTGTTGGTCGGCGGCGCCGGGATCAACGTCTTCCATTCCGTCTACCGAGACGGAGCGCCGGTCGCGACCCCGGCACAGCGGCGCCGGGCTCTGGCGGGCTACGCCGCCGGCAGCTTCCGCCTCGGCGATCTCGCTGGCACGGCAACCGACGCGGTCGAATCTGATGCCCAGGTGCAGCTGAAGATGGATGAGGCGGTCGTCTTCGGCCCCGAAGGATCGCTCGACGACGCGGCCTCGGTGCCGCTACGGATCGCCGACCGCACCTGGGTCCTCAGCGTCGAGAACCCGGGCGGGCCGGGCGTCGGCCTGCCGCTCGCCCTGGCGGTGCTGGGTCTCTCGCTGGCGGCGTTGCTCTACTCGCTGATCCTCACCTGGGGCCGGACCGAACGGATGGCGGAGCTGGAGCGACAGGCGAGCCAGGACGCGCTCACCGGCCTCAAGAACCGGCGCCGGTTCGAGGAGGACCTGGCCGCGGCGATGGCCAGGAGCCGGCGCGACGGCTCCACCGGGGCGCTGCTGATGCTCGACCTCGACCGCTTCAAGCAGGTCAACGACTCCCGGGGACACCCGGCCGGCGACAGCCTGATCAAGGAGATGGCGGGGGTGCTGCGGCGGCGGACGCGGGAGAGCGACACGCTCGCCCGCCTCGGCGGCGACGAGTTCGCGGTGATCCTGCCGCGCTGCAGCCGCGAGGAGGCGCAGATCGCCGCCGAGGCGATCGGCCGGGAGGTCCGCGACCACCGCTCCGAGGTGGCGCCGGCAGGGGTCACGGTCAGCATCGGGATCGCGATGTTCGGCGAGGACCCGCGGATCAGCGCCGCTTCCGTCGTCTCCGAGGCGGACACGGCGATGTACGCGGCCAAGGACGAGGGACGCGACAGGGTGCGCGCCTTCGACCCGCTCTCGGTCCGCGAGAACGTCTCCGACCAGCGTTAGCGGCGCAGCTCGGCACGGAGGTCGAGCACCCGCTGCGCCGCCCGCTCGAATTCCCGCCGGTCGAGCGCGCGGGCCTCGAGCTTGCCGACGAGCGCCCGCCACGCGGCTTCCGCCGGCCCCAACCGGGCGAAGAGGAGCAGGTCGTCGCCGGCGCGGGCGCCGGCGACGGCGACCTTCGCGGTGCCGCCGAAGTGCTCGACGGCGGGCGTTTCGAGGGCGTCGGTAATCGTCACTCCCTCGAAGCCGAGGCGGTCGCGCAGCTCGCCGGTGGCGATCGCGCGGGTGAAGGCGGCCGGGTCTTCGGAGAAGGCGGGGTAGACGGCGGTGCTGAGCATCACCAGCTTGCCGCCCGCCGCCGCGAAGGCCGCGAAGGGCTTCTCGTCGATCGCCCGCAGCTCCCGCTTCGAGAGGTCGACCCGTTCGACCGCGAAGTCGGTGTTCTCGCGCGCCGCCCCGAAGCCGGGGAAGTGCTTGCCGGTCGCCGCGACGCCTTCCGCCTGCAGCCCTTTCGCGAAGGGGATCGCGGTGGCTTCGACGCGGGCGGCGGTGGCGCCGAAGCTCCTTTCGGTCTCGGCGATGACCCCGCCGGGGCGGCCGACGTCGAGGACCGGCGCCAGGTCTACGTTGATCCCGAGGTCGCGCAGGTTGGCGCCGGCACGGTGGCCCTGCCGGGCGCTGAAAGCGGCGCCGCGGGCGCCCATCGCCTGCGCCGAGGCGCTCGGGGCGCCGCTCACCCGCTTGACCAGGCCGCCCTCCTGGTCGGTCATCACCAGCAAGGGGGCGCGCAGCTTCGGCGGTCGCGGGATCGCCTGCAGTCGGGAGACGAGGCGCCGGCCGGCGGCGCGACTGGGGATGTTTTCGGCGAAGAGGACGACGCCGGCGACCCGGCCCTCCCCGATCGCCTCGCGCAGGCCGGGCGGGATCGAGGTGCCGGGCAGGCCGGTGACGATCCGCAGCCCGGCGAGCGGCTTCGCCGCCAGCGTCTCGGCCACGCTCGGCCGCGGCGGGTCCGCCTCCTCCCCGAGCGTCGCCCCGCAGGCAAACGCCCCGATCGCCAGGCAGGCGAGCACCCCCAGAGCCACCCCTCGCCGCCGCGCCACGGTCCGCCTCATCGGCCCGATACTAGGCGTCCGGAACGATTCCTAGGGTGCGTGCCGATGCCCCCATTGATCACCGCCGAGGAGGCCCGCGCCTACGGTCGTCTCAGCGACCACGCCGAGATCGAAGCCCTCGTCGAACGCGCCTGGGAGGTGCGGGTCGAGAACTTCGGCGACTCCACCGACATGTGCTCGCTGGTCAACGCCAAGTCCGGCGGCTGCGCCGAGGACTGCGGCTTCTGCGCCCAGTCGCGCTACGCCGAGGCGGACACGCCGATGCACGCGATGATGGAGCCGGAGCAGATCCTCGAACACGCCGAAGCGGCCGAGGCCGCCGGTGCCCACCGCTTCTGCATGGTCACCCAGGGCCAGGGCCTCTCCAAGCGCGACTTCGAGAAAATTCTCGAGGGCACGAAGCTCGTCTCCGAGAAGACCAACCTCAAGCGCTGCGCCTCGATCGGCCACATGTCGGCCGAGCGGGCGAAGGCGCTGAAGGAGGCCGGCGTCCAGCGCGTCCACCACAACGTCGAGTCGGCCCGCTCCTACTACCCCGAAGTCTCGACCACGGTCCGCTACGAGGGCCGGCTGCGGACGATCCAGGCGGTCAAGGAGGCCGGCCTGGAGACCTGCGTCGGCGGCATCCTCAATCTCGGCGAGACCGAGGAGCAGCGAGTCGAGATGGCCTTCGAGCTCTCCGAGATCAACCCCACCTCGGTCCCGATCAACCTCCTGATCCCGAAGGACGGGACGAAATTCGGCGACCGCGAGGTGATGGACCCGTGGGAGGTCGTGAAGTGGATCGCGATCTTCCGGCTGATCATCCCCGGCGCCCTCTTCCGCCTCTGCGGCGGCCGGGTCGAGAACCTCGGCGAGCTGCACGGCCTCGCGGTCAAGGCCGGTCTCAACGGGGTGATGATGGGCAACTTCCTGACCACGCTCGGGGCCGAGCCGGCCGAGGACCGGGCGATGTTCGAAGAGCTCGGCCTGAACGTCGCCCGCCAGCCCGACAACGGCGCCAACCCGCGCCCCGACAACCGCTCCGGCTGGCTCGAGGGCGAGAGCCCGGCGACGCCGATCGACGAGCTGGTCGACAGCCAGGAGGAGGCCAACTTCTGGGACCCCTCGACGCAGCTCCGGGTCGTCAAGAAGGCGAAGAAGCCGCCTTCCTACCCACGGGCGGCGTGACCGAGGTCCGGGAGCGGCTCGAGGAGCTCCGCGACCGCGGCCTCTACCGGCATCTGCGCCTTGTCGAGGGCCCACAGGGCCCGACCGTCACCCTCGACGGCCGCGCCGTCCTCCTCCTCTGCTCCAACAACTACCTCGGGCTGGCGGACCGAGGCGAGGTCCGGGAGGCGGCCGCCGAGGCGGCGCTGCACTGGGGCGCCGGCGCAGGCGCCTCGCGCCTGATCTCCGGCAACATGGACCCGCACAGGGCGCTCGAGCGGCGCCTGGCCGCCTTCAAGGGATACGAGTCGGCCCTCCTCTTCGGCTCCGGCTACCTCGCCAACAGCGGCGTCATCCCGGCCCTGGCCAGGCGCGGCGAGGTCGTCTTCTCCGACGAGCTCAACCACGCCAGCATCGTCGACGGCTGCCGGCTCTCCCGGGCGGAGACCTTCGTCTACCGCCACGCTGACCTCGAGCACCTCGCCTGGGGCCTGCGCCGGGCCGGCGGCCGCGCCTCGCTGATCGTCACCGACGGCGTCTTCTCGATGGACGGCGACGTCGCCCCGCTGCCCGAGCTGCTGAGCCTGGCTCGCCGCCACGGAGCGCGGCTGATGGTCGACGAGGCGCACGCGACGGGCGCGGTCGGCCCCGGCGGCCGCGGCTCGGTCTCAGCGGCCGGCCTCAGCGGCGAGGTCGACGTCGTCGTCGGCACCCTCGGCAAGGCGCTCGGCTCCTACGGCGCCTACGTCTGCGCCACCGCCGAGCTCATCGACTTCCTCGTCAACTCGGCCCGCTCCTTCATCTTCTCGACGGCGCCGCCGCCGTCCGCCGCCGCCGCCGCGATCGCGGCGCTGGACGTCCTCGAAGCGGAGCCGGAGCTGGTCGAGCGCCTGCGGGAGAACGCGGCGCTGCTGCGCCGCTCGCTCGCGGCCCAGGGCTTGGAAGCGGGAGCCTCGACGACCCAGGTGGTCCCGGTTCACGTCGGCGGGGCCGAGGCGACGATGGAGCTCTGCGAGCTGGCCCTGGAGAAGGGCGTCTTCGCCCAGGGAATCCGGCCGCCGACCGTCCCCGACGGCTCCAGCCGGCTGCGCCTGACGGCGATGGCGACCCACCGCCGCGAGGACCTGGTCGCCGCCGCCCACATGGTCGGCGTCGCCGCCCGCGAGGTGGGCCTGGTCGCGGCCCAGCCGCTGGCAGCCTGAAGCGGCGATGACGCGCGGTCTCTTCGTCACCGGTACCGGGACCGAGGTCGGCAAGACCGTGGTCGCGGCGGTAATCGCGCGCACCCTCGCCGGCGAGGGCCGGCGGGTCGCCGTCTTCAAGCCGGCCGTCACCGGGCTGGACGAAGGGGTCGAGACCGACCACGAGCTGCTGCGGCGCGCCTCCGACTCCCGGCAGAGCGACGAGGAAATCGCCCCCTACCGCTACGGGCCGCCGGCCTCCCCCCATCTCGCGGCGGCAATGGCCGGCGAGGAGATCGAGCCTGAGCGCCTGAGACAAGTGGCCGCGGCAGCTGCCGAGGGCGCCGACGCGATCGTCTGCGAGGGAGTCGGCGGCCTCCTCGTCCCCCTCTCGCCCACCTACCTGGTCCGCGACCTTGCCGCCGACCTCGGCTACCCGCTGGTGGTCGTCGCCGGCCCCGGCCTGGGGACGATCAACCACACCCTGCTGAGCGCCGAGGCCGCCCGTGCCGCCGGGCTCGAGGTCGCGGCCGTCGTCCTCACCCCCTGGCCGGCCGAGCCATCGGAGATCGAGCGCTCCAACCGCGAGACGATCGCCGCGCTCGGCGAGGTGACGGTTCTCGCTCTTCCCGAGATCGATCTCAGCGATCCCGGCACCTGGCCCGAGCTGCGGATCTAGACGATCACGTCGAGGCTGCCGTCGTTCAGCTCGACGGTGAGGCCGGATGCCTCGGCGAGCGCCGCCGCGCCCTCGGGGTCGCTCGGCGCCTCCTTCGCCGCCAGCAGCGCCCGGGCGACGTCGCCGCGGCTCGCCTTCGCCATGTGGGAGACGGCCTTGCGCTCACCGTCGTTCTCGGTGAAGGCCCGCACCGCCAGCAGCGTTGCCCGCTGCGGCTTCCAGAAGGAGGCGTAGGCGGCGGAGCGCATGTCGAGGATCAGCTCGCCCTCGCGATCCGGCAGCGCCTCGGCCAGCGCCGGGCGCCAGTAGGCCGCCGGCGCCCCGATCCCCTCCAGCTTCGTCTTCGGCGGCAGCTTGTAGAACGGGATCCGGTCGTCGGGCCGCACCACGCCCCACAGGGCGCTGAAGATCAGCACCTGCCGCCGCGCCTTGGCGGGCAGCTCCGGCAGCCCCAGCCGTTTGAAGAGGACGCCGGTGTAGACGTCGGCGGCGGGCGCCGCGGGCGCCTCCCGCAGCGCCGGGTCGAGCGCGTCGAGCGCCGCTTCCCGGCGCTCGCCCAGCTCCTCGGCAAAGGCGAGCGAGTCGAGGGCGACGGGATCGCCGCTCCCGGGCTCCGCCTTGCCTTCCGAAGGTGGCAGCAGGATCAGCATCGGGCGGCAGCCTATGCCGCTCCAGCGCCTACGCGGGCTGCGCGGCCTCCCGCGCCTCCTCGGCGGCGATCGCCTCGCCGCCGGGATTGGCCTCGGCCGTCGCGGCCTGGGCGCTGACCGGGGTCTTCCCCTTGGCGCGGATCGCGAAGGCCCCGACCAGGGCGCCCGCCAGGGTGACGAAGGCGGAGACGGTCATCGCGTGGCTGAGCGCGTAGACGAAGGCTTCGTTTCCCGCCGCGAAGACCTCTTTCGCCTGCGCCGGGTCGACTCCGGGAACGCTCGGCGCTCCGCCCCCTCCCAACTGGTCGGAGATCGACTCCTGCTGCGCCGCCGTGATCCCGGTCCCGCCCAGCAGCGTCTCCAGCCGCGAGCTGACCAGGCCCTGGAAGATCGCGCCGGTGACGGCGACACCGAGGCTGCCGCCGACCATGCGGAACATCGAGAGCACCCCGGAGGCGACCCCCGCTTTCTGTACCGGCACCGCGTTCATCGCCGCGCTCGTCATCGGCGACATCGTCATCGCGATGCCGATGCCGAGCAGCATGAACCCGGGCAGCAGGTCGAGGTAGGTCGAGTCGACCGCGATCTGGCTGAAGATAAAGAGGGAAGCCGAGACCAGCATCAGGCCGACGGCGATCAGCCAGCGTGGGCCGAAGCGGTCCGAGAGCCGGCCGGCGACCGGCGCCACGGCGACGATCATCAGGGTCGAGGGCAGGAACCGCACCCCCGCCTCCAGCGGCGAGTAATGGAGGATGTCCTGCATGTAGAGGGCGAGGAAGAAGAAGACGCCCAGCATCGCGAAGCTGATGATCATCGCGACCACGACCGCGGCGAGGAAGTTGCGGTCGCTGAGCAGGTCGAACTGGACCATCGGTGCCTTCACCCGGTTCTCGACGAAGACGAAGGCGGGCAGGGCGACGGCGGCGCCGACCAGCAGGGCGACGGTTTCGGGCGAGCCCCAGCCCCAGGAGTTGCCCTCGACCAGGGCGAGGACGAGCGCCGTGAGGCCGGCGGTCAGCACCGCGACGCCGGCGTAGTCGACCTCGCGGCCGACCGAGGTGTCGCGGGACTCGCGGACCGCGAACAGGGTCGCCAGCACGGCGCCGATCGCGACCGGGATGTTGACGTAGAAGATCGCCCGCCAGCTGACGTGCTCGGTGAGGAAGCCGCCGAGGACGGGCCCGACCGCCAGCGCCAGCGCCGAGACGCCGGCCCAGGTGCCCATCGCCTTGCCGCGCTCGTGCGCCGGGAAGGCGTCGGTGATGATCGAGAGCGTGCCGGGCATCATCAGCGCCGCGCCGACGCCCTGGACCACGCGGCTGAGGACCAGCGCGGTCTGGTCCGGCGCGAAGCCGGCGGTCGCCGAGGAGAGGGCAAAGATGACGACGCCGATGAGGAAGATCAGCCGCCGGCCGAAGATGTCGCCGAGCCGGCCGCCGGTCGCCAGCAGCACCGCGAAGGAGAGCGTGTAGCCGTTGAGCGTCCACTCGAGGCCGCTGATCGTCGCGCCCAGGTCCTGCTGGATCGAGGGCAGGGCGACGTTCACGATCGTGTTGTCGAGCATGATCATGAACAGCGCGAAGCACATCGCTCCGAGCGTCCACCACTTGCGGTTGTCTTCGGTGATCAGGTGGCGGTAGCGGGTCAAGTTCGCTCACTTCCTTTCAGCGCTTCGTACGTCTGAGCGAGGTCCTCGCGGTCGAGCAGCGCCTCCACGGCGGCGTCGAGCTTGCGCCGCTGGGCGGCGGTGAGGGTGGTCACGAAGGCCTCGATTCCGGTCATGCGCACGGTGACGAGGGTGGCGACGAGGTCCTTGCCCTTGGCGGTGATCTTCACCCGGCGGACCCGGCGGTCGTCCGGGTCCTCGACCCGGGTCGCCAGCTTCGCCTTGACGAGGGCGTCGACGGCGCGGCTCATCGAAGGGACGGAGACGCCGAAGAGCTCGGCGAGGTCGGAGACCTGCCAGGCCCGGGCGTCGCCGCCGAGGCCGCCGAGCTCCAGCAGGGCCTTGCACTGGGTCATCGAGAGCCCCGTCTCCTCGATCACCCGCAGTTGGTTGCCGCGGTCGTAGAGGAAGACATGGTGCAGGAGCGCCGCCATCCGGGCGGCGGTTTCCCGCTCGGCCGGACCGGCCTCTTTCCGGGAGGCCTCGGCGATCGCTTTCACGTCAGTCGCATGCATCCAGGAAATAGTTGCACACGCGCAACCTTTTCAAAAGGGCAATATTTGTTCGTGTGATGCATATCCACTCGCCGCTGCCGCCGCCGGCCGGGCTAACGTCAGCCCATGCCGGTGGACCACGCGCAGCTCGACCGCGACTTCGTCTGGCACCCCTTCACCCAGCAGCAGGGCTGGAGCGAGGAAGAGCCGCTGGTGATCGAGCGCGGCGAGGGCTCCTACCTCTTCGACAGCGACGGGCGGCGCTACCTGGACGGGACGGCGGCGCTCTGGTGCAACGTCCATGGCCACCGGCACCCGGCGATCGACAGGGCCGTCCGCGAGCAGCTCGACCGCGTAGCCCATACGACCATGCTCGGCCTCACCCATCCCGGCGCGACCGAGCTGGCCGCGCGCCTGGTCGAGATCGCCCCGGAGGGGCTCTCCCGCGTCTTCTACTCGGACTCGGGCTCGACTGCGGCCGAGATCGCGCTCAAGATCGCCTTCCAGTACCAGCAGCAGCGCGGCGGCGAGCATGCCCGCCGGACCAGGTTCGTGCGCCTGCGCGAGGCCTACCACGGCGACACGATCGGCTCGGTCTCGATCGGCGGCATCGACCTCTTCCACTCGACCTACCGGCCGCTGCTGTTCGAGACCCACGTCGCGGAGCCGGGCGACGCGGCCGACCTCGAGCGGGTGCTCGAGGCCCACGGCGAGGAGGTCGCGGCGGTGGTCGTCGAGCCGCTCGTCCAGGGCGCGGCGGGCATCCTCGTCCAGCCCGAGGGCTACCTGCGCGCCGCCCGCGAGCTCTGCGACCACTTCGGGGCGCTGCTGGTCTGCGACGAGGTCGCGACCGGCTTCGGCCGCACCGGGACGATGTTCGCCTCCGAGCAGGAAGGCGTCTTCCCGGACCTGATGTGCCTGGCGAAGGGGATCACCGGCGGCTACCTGCCGCTGGCGGCGACGCTGACGACGGAGGCGATCTACGAGGGCTTCCTCGGCAGCTACGAGGAGTTCAAGACCTTCTTCCACGGCCACACCTACACCGGCAACCCGCTCGCCTGCGCCGCCGCCCTCGCCAACCTCGACGTCTTCGAGCAGGAGCGGACGCTGGAGCGGCTGCAGCCGAAGATCGCCCTCTTCGAAGAGCTGCTCGCCGGGGTGGCGGCGCTGGACGAGGTGGCGGAGGTGCGCCAGAAGGGCTTCATGGTCGGGATCGACCTCGGCGCCCACGACGACGTGCTGCGGATGGGGCACCGGGTCACCGTCGCGGCCCGCGAGCGCGGCGCCTTCATCCGTCCGCTCGGCAACACCGTCGTCCTGATGCCCCCGCTCTCGATCTCCGAGAAGGAGCTGCGCGATCTGGTCGCGATCGCACGCGATTCGATCCAGGCGGCTGTGGCATCGGCGCCGGCCGAGCTTCCGCAGGCCGCCTGAACCGATACTCCGTCTGTGACGGATCCTGGGGTCCCCCGTAGTGAGGGCATGGAGCAGACGTTGGTGGCAGAAGCAAAAGACGCGCCGCAGGCCGGCGATCTCGCCTTCGAGCGGCTCTACCGCTCCAGCCGCGACGACGTCTACGCCTACGCCGCCGGCCTCCTGCGCGACGCGCCGGCGGCGGAGGAAGTCACCGCCGCCGCCTTCGAGCGCGCCTACCGCAAGCGCAACCGCTTCGACCCCGAGCGCGGCGAGCCGCGGGCCTGGCTGTTCGGGATCGCCCGCAACGCCGCCCTGGACGAGCTGCGCCGCCGCGGCCGCCAGGCGGAGCTGACCGCCGAGCCGGCCGACTTCGAGACCTTCGGCGCGGCCGAGGGGGCCGAGCACAGCGAGCGCCGGCTCGCCGTCTCGGCGGCGCTGGAGCGGCTCGCGCCCCGCGAGCGCGAGCTGATCGCGCTCAAGTTCTTCGCCGGCCTGGAAAACCGTGAGATCGCCCGGGTGCTCGGCATCGGCGAGTCCAACGCCGGCACCAAGTTGCACCGCGCAATGACCAAGCTGAGGGAGGCCTGCGATGGAAACGCCTAGGGACCAGCAACTGGCCGCCGACCTGAAAGCGCTGCGGCCGACGCCGCGGCCGCAGTTCGCCGCGCAGCTCGACGAGCGCTCCGCCGCGGGCTTCCCGCGGCGCTCGCGCCTCTCCCTGAAGAGTGCGCCGGACCTTTTCACCGCTATGCGGGGCAAAGGACCGGCGCACCCGCGGCGCCTGCTGATCCCGGCGGGAGGCCTGGCGGTGATCGCAATCGCGGTCGTCACGGCGGTGACGGTCTCCAACGAAAGCGGAGACCAGCGCTCCATCCCACCCCATACCGACAGCACGCTCGACTTCAGCGGAGGGGGCGGCTCCGCTGCCCAAGCGGAAGCGGCTAAGCCATCGGCGAAGTACGAGGCGGGCTCGACTGAAATCGAATCCTCCGCTGGGACCAACGAGAAGCTCATCCCCATGGGCAGAGACCTAGGGCGGGGCGCCGCTGGCCCCCGCGCCGTCGAACGCAACGCCGAGCTCGTCCTCGGCGCCGATCCCGCCGACGTCGGCAACGACGCGGCCAGCGTCTTCGAAGCGGTCCACGCCCACGACGGCATCGTCCTACGCTCTTCCACCCGCGAGGGCGAGCCCGGCGTCGCCGGCGCCCGCTTCGAGCTGCTGATCCCGAGCGGGAAGCTCGGCGACGCGCTCGCCGCCCTCTCAGGCATAGACGAGGTGCGCTCGCGCCACGAGGCGACCGACGACATCACCGCCCCGACCGTCACCACCGGCGAGCTGCTGGCGGACTCGAAGGCACGCGTCGACAGCCTCCTCGCCCAGCTCGCCACGGCGGAAACCGAATCCGAGCGCGAAGCGGTGGAAGCCGAGCTGGCGCAGGAGCGTCGCCACCGCGCCCGCCTCCGCGTCCAGCTCCAGCACCTCGAGCGCCGCGCCGACTTCTCCCGCGTCCTCGTCCGGATCGAGACCGGCGCCTCCGACGAGTCCTCGGACGGCGGCGCCTGGGGGATCGGCGACGCCATGGACGACGCCGGCCACATCCTCGCCGTCGCCGCCGCGGTCGCCGTCGTCGCCCTGGCGATCCTCGGCCCGATCGCCCTCGTCGCGCTCCTCGCCTGGCTGGCCCACCGCGCCTGGGTCCGCCGCGAGCGCCGTCGCGTCCTCAGCTGAGAGCTACGCTGCTCCGATGGAGGAGCGGCGACGGGGACCGGCGGAGATGCCCAACTTCGGGCCGCCCTCGACGCCCCGCCCGGCCGCCTCGGTGGTGCTGCTGCGCCGCGGCGGCAAGCACTCCCAGCGCGCGCTCGAGGTGCTGATGCTGCGGCGCAGCGAGGAGGCGAAGTTCATGCCGGGCGTCTGGGTCTTCCCCGGCGGCTCGCTGGACGAAGCCGACGGCGCCGCGGAGGCCGGCCTCCGCGCCTGCGCGATGCGCGAGCTGGCCGAGGAGGCAGGGATCGAGCTCGACGCCGGCGAGGAGCTCGTCCCCTTCACGCGCTGGATCACGCCCGAGGTGATCGCGACCCGCTTCGACGCCTGGTTCTTCCTCGCCCTCGCTCCCGCCCACACACCGCCCCAGCCGGACGGGGTCGAGACGACGGAGGCGCGGTGGTTCGAGCCCGCGGCGGCGCTGGAGGCGCAGGGAGCGGGAGAGCTCGTCCTCTCCTTCCCGACCCAGACGCAGCTGCGCTGGCTGGCGGAGTTCCGCACCTCCGACGAGGCGATGACCGCCTACCGCGAGCGCACCGTCGAGCCGATCCTCCCCGTCGTGATCGCCGACGACGGCGCCGAACCGCGCGTCGTCCTTCCCGGCGACCCGGACTACCCGGCCTGAACCTGCGGGAACGGCTCCAGGCCGGCGTGCCAGGGGCCCGGCGGATAGGTGTGGATGCCGCTCTCGTCCATCTCCGACTGCAGTCGCCTGAACAGCTGCCCGGCGTTCTTCAGCGCCGCCTTCAGCTCCTCATCGCTGCGCTCCTTGAGCCGCCAGAGGAACCAGAGCTGGCGGTCGTTGACGCCGAAGTCGATCTCCCCCTGGATCGTCGTCACCCAGCCGAGGAAGCCGGGGCTGAAGAGCTCTCGCAGCGCCACCGGGTCGTACTCGCTCGGCACCGTCGCCAGGAAGCGCCTGTTGAAGTCGATCGACTCAAACTCGACCTTGCGCTGAAACCGCTGCGTCACCACCTCGTGCCCCTCGATCGACTCGACGTTGAAGGCGGGCACCACCTGCGCCAGGTCCGGCATGTGGGCCTTGGCGAGGATCGCGGTCGGCACCACCGCCTTGCCGAAGAAGCCGCCCACTTCCTTTTCGTCGGCGTCACAGGAGGCCCCCCAGAAGCCCTCGCTGAGCTGCCCGGTCAGTCGGTTGACGCCGCCGACGCAGAGCGCCACCGGCCCGTCTTTCGGGTTGATCCCACCGACCGGCTCGTAGGTGAGCCCGTTGCGCTCACCGTAGCCGCGCACGATCTCGGCCCATTCCCCCGCATCTGCCTTCGCGCCCATGGCGCGATCCTACGGCGTTAGGATGCGCGCAGACCCGGTCCGACCACAGGAGCCTCAATGACCATCGTCATCATCGTCGTCGTCGCGATTCTCATCCTCGCGGTCCTCTACTACATCGCGAAGCGCAACTCGATCATCGCCTCGCGCAACCGGGTGGACGAGTCCTGGAGCGGGATCGACGTGCAGCTGAAACGGCGCCACGACCTCGTCCCCAACCTGGTCGAGACGGTCAAGGGCTACGCCGAGCACGAGAGCGCGACCTTCGAGAAAACGACCCAGGCGCGGGCTGCGGCGATGCAGGCGCAGGGAGTCGAGGAGACCGCCAAAGCCGAGCAGCAGCTGACCCAGGCGCTGGCCGACGTCAAAGCGGTGGCCGAGAACTACCCGACCCTGCGGGCGACCGAGAACTTCCAGCAGCTGAGCCGCAACCTCTCCGAGCTCGAGGACGAGATCCAGGCCTCGCGCCGGATCTACAACTCCAACGTTCAGTCCTACAACACGGACATCCAGCAGTTCCCGGGCTCGATCATCGCCAACCAGGGCGGCTTCACCGCACGCGAGTACTTCGAGATCGAGGACGCGAGCGAGCGCGACGCGCCGCAGGTCAGCTTCGGCAAATAGCGCCCTCCGGGCCTCTCTAACATCTAGGGCATGACCACCGAGACCAAAGACGCGACCCTCTGGATCTGTGACAGCTGCGGGTTCATCTACGACCCCGCGATCGGCGATCCGGACGGCGGCATTCCGCCGGGAACCTCCTTCGAGGACATTCCCAAGGACTGGTTCTGCCCGGTCTGCGGCGCCCGCACCACCGACTTCCGCCCGCTCGAGCCCGGCGAGGCCTAGGAACCGCGTGGGGCCCGGAGCGATGAGCCAGTACGACTACGACTGGATCGTCGTCGGCTCCGGGTTCGGGGGCTCGGTGTCGGCCCTGCGCCTGGCCGAAAAGGGCTACAAGGTCGCCGTCCTGGAGTGCGGCAAGCGCTTCACCGACAAGGACTTCCCGAAGTCGACCTGGGACATCCGCCGCTACTTCTGGGCGCCGCGCCTGGGCCTGCGCGGCATCTTCCGCCTCTCGACCTTCAAGGACGTCTCCGTGGTCAGCGGCAGCGGCGTCGGCGGCGGCAGCCTCGGCTACGCGAACACGCTCTACGTCCCGCCCTCGAAGTTCTTCAAGGACTCGCAGTGGGGCGACCTCGCCGACTGGGAAAGCGAGCTGGCGCCCCACTACGCCGAAGCGCAGCGGATGCTCGGCGTCGTCGACGTCGAGACCGACGACGCCGCCGACGACCTCCTGCGCGAGTACGGCGAGCGGATCGGCGTCGGCGACACCTACCAGAAGACCCCCGTCGGAATCTACTTCGGCGAGCGCGGCAAAACCGTCTCCGACCCCTTCTTCGGCGGCGAGGGCCCCGACCGCACCGGCTGCACCCTCTGCGGCCGCTGCATGGTCGGCTGCCCGGTCGGCGCCAAGAACACCCTCGTCAAGAACTACCTCTACCTGGCGGAACAGCGCGGGGTCGAGGTGATTCCCGACCGCACCGTGACCGAGATTCGGCCGCTCGGCGCCGCCGACGGTAGCGACGGCTACACCGTCGCCGGCGAGCGCTCGGGGATGATCCCGGGCCGCGGCAGGCGCACCCTCCGCGCCCGCGGCGTCGTCGTCGCCGCCGGTGCCCTCGGCACCAACAAGCTGCTGCAGCGCTGCCGCCTCGGCGGCGCCCTCCCCCGCGTCTCCGCGCGCCTCGGCGAGCTGGTCCGGACCAACAGCGAGATGATCCTCGCCGTCACCGTCCCCGAGGACTACCCGGACGACCTGACCAAGCGGGTCGCGATCAGCGGCAGCATCTACCCCGACGCCGACACCCACATCGAGACCGTCAGCTACGGCAAGGCGGGCGACTCGATGAGCCTCCTCTACACGCTGCTGGTCGGCGACGGCACCCGCGTCACCCGGCCGCTGAAGCTGCTCGGGCAGATGCTCCGCCACCCGGTTCGCTTCGCCAAGGTGCTCTACCCGAAGAACTGGTCGCGGCGCACGATCATCCTCCTGGTGATGCAGACGCTCGACAACGCGATCGCCCTGCGCCCGAAGCTGAAACGCTCAGGCAACGTCTGGCTGCAGACCGAACAGGACCCGGAGAAACCGAACCCGACCTTCATCCCGGTCGCCAACGACGCCGCGGAATGGCTCGCCGAGCGCACCGGCGGCATCGCCCAGAGCTCGATGACCGAGGCGCTGCTGAACGTGCCGACCACCGCCCACATCCTCGGCGGGGCGGTGATCGGGCACGGGCCCGAGGACGGCGTCGTCGACGCCCGCCAGCGGGTCTTCGGCTACGAGAACCTGCTCGTCTGCGACGGCTCGGCCGTGCCGGCGAACGTCGGCGTCAACCCCAGCCTGACGATCACCGCACTGGCCGAGCACGCGATGAGCGAGGTTCCCGCGGCCTCAGAGCAACAGAGCTACGAAGCGAACCTCTCGCCGACGTAGTCCCAGTTGACGACGTTCCAGAAGGCGTCGAGGTATTCCGGGCGCTTGTTCTGGTACTTCAGGTAGTAGGCGTGCTCCCAGACGTCGGCGCCGAGCAGCGGCGTGGTCCCGTCGGAGATCGGCGAGTCCTGGTTCGGGGTCGAGACCACGGCGAGGCCGTTCGAGTCTTTGACCAGCCACGCCCAGCCGGAGCCGAAGCGGGCGATGCCGGCGTTTTTGAACTCCTCCTTGAAGGAGTCGAAGGAGCCGAACTTCTCGTCGATCGCCGAGGCGAGCTCACCGCTCGGCTCGCCGCCGCCGTCCGGGCTCATCATCTGCCAAAGGAGGGAGTGGTTGTAGTGGCCGCCGGCGTTGTTGCGGACCGCGGCCTGCTTGTCGCCCGGCAGCGCCGAGAGGTTGCGGAGGACGTCCTCGACGTCGCGGTCGGCCCACTCGGTGCCCTCGAGGGCGGCGTTGGCTTTGTCGACGTACGCCTGGTGGTGCTTGTCGTGGTGAATGCGCATCGTTTCCTCGTCGATGTGAGGCTCGAGCGCGTCGTAGGGGTACGGCAGGTCAGGCACGGAGAAAGCCACTGGAATGCTCCTTTATTCGGTTTGGAAGTCCGAGCGGAGCCTAGCTATTCCTCGCTGCCGATCCGGGGGACGATGGTCGGGTCGCCGCCGGTCCATTCGTTGAACCGGTACCAGGCGGGCTTCGCTTCCCGCTTGGCCGTCAGCAAGCCGGCGGAGTGGCAGAAGACGCAGCTGCCGCCTTCGTCTGACCAGGTGAACCACCAGACGCCGCGTACCTTCCAGCGCAGGCGGTTGGCGGAGAGCATCTCGAAGGCCTTGGAGAGCTGGTCGGCCTGGCCCCAGAGGCCGCGCTGCCAGCGCGTCGGGCCGGCGTCCGACCCCCAGCCCAGCTCGGTCACATAGAGCGGCGTCGCGCCGTCGTGGTGTCGATTCATGATCCTCCGCAGGTTGGCCAGCTGCGCCCCCATCGCCTTGGCATCGGCGACATAGGGGTGCAGGGCGACGCCGTCGAAGTACGGCTTCACCCGCCGCGCCCGGTAGAGGCGGGAGAGGAAATCGCCGGAGGCGATGTTCGGCGGTATCTGCAGCGGCCGCCCGAAGAGGCCGCCGACGATCGCCTTGCTGCCTGGCGCTTCCCGGTGGATGACGCGGCCGGCGATCCTGATCAGGACGGCGAAGCGCTTCGGTTCCGGGTTGGCGTCGAAGGTGACGATGTTCTCCTCGTTCCAGATCTCCCAGCGCCGGATCGGGACGTAGGGAAGGTCTTCTTCTTCGAGCCAGAAGGCGCCTTCGGGCCCGTAGCGCCGCACCGCCGCCCGCAGGAAGGAGGCCCAGGCGCGCCGCTGCCAGGCGGTCGTGACCGGCAGGTCGATCCCCCGCGCCGCGACCCATTCGGGCGAGTTGACGACGACGGGGAAGATCTCCTGCCCCGCCCGCGCCGCCAGCCTCACCTCGTGGTCGAACCCCTCCCAGTGCCGGCCCAAGAAGCCCGAAGCCTCCGGTTCGACCTGGGCCCAGCTGAGCGGCTGGCGGACGCTGTAGATGCCCGCTTCCCGCATCAGCTCGTAATCCTTCGCCGTACCGCCGCTCTGCGGCGAGATGCCGACGAAGCCCGTCGGCAGGTACGCACGAGCGGCCGCCGGCATCGCCGCCAGCAGCACCAGAACCAGGATCGGGATCAGCCTGCGCGCCATCTAAATCGAAAGGAACCCCATCCCCATCCAAAGTAGCGCTCCGACCCCTCCCCGCGCCCCATCGGCGGCTCTGGGATAATCACCCCCTCTCGGGGCGTGGCGCAGCCTGGTAGCGCGCACCGTTCGGGTCGGTGAGGTCCCCGGTTCAAATCCGGGCGCCCCGATGAAGGCGTCGATTCTCGCTCCAGCTTCTTTGAGGTCGCAGATTGCGACCTCAAATGGCTAGCTGCCGGCGGCGTCCAAATCCTCGAGATCCGCCAGGTCACGGGTGCGACCGGCTGCCTGCTTCATCGCCTTCAGGTCCTCGCGGGAGCAGACCCACACCGTCGATCCGAGAATCTCCGCCTCGACGGCTGCTGGTCGCAGCTCCCCAAAGCTCGGCACTCCGTCGAGGCCCTGAAGCACGTCGAGCCTCCCCAGGTCGGTCTCGATGGCAACCTGCTCGCCGCCGGCAAGCGCCGCGGCGATCGAGAATGGGGTACCGAGCAGCGCCTCGCCCTGCTGGACATGTCCACCGGCGGCTACCGCGACTTCAGCTACCCGCTGGATGTTGGCGGGGTCGGTGGCGATGACCACGTCGACGTCCTTGGTCCCCCGCACGACCCCCCAGGCGTTCAGGGCGAGTCCCCCTACCACGACGAACTCTACGTCCGCCTCTGCCAGGCGCCGCAGCAACTCGTCGAAAGCCGGCTCTTTCAACTCTTCAGCGCGGCGCCGGTGAATCGCAGCAATTTGTGGCTGAGCGCAATTCCTTCAGCCAGGTTCACGCTAAGCGGTCGCCGTGCGTCTTCGCGCAGCCCCTGAACTCGCCGGGCCTCCGCATCCGCGACAGCCGATGAGCTGATCTTTTCGCGGCTCTCCACGAGGCAGATGCTAACGGCGATACTGTCGAAATGGACGACTCGATCCAGCAGTACCGCACCGCTTCAGAGGCGGGCGACATCTCCTCGCTGATGAAAGCCACCGCGCCCGACGTCGAGCTCGTCTCGCCGATCTCGGGACGGATGGTGTTTAGCGGGCGCGACGACGTCGAGTTCCTGCTCGCCGCCGTCTACGGGACGCTGAGCGGCCTGGAGTGGAAGCAGGAGATCGGCGATGGGTCGCATCGCGTCCTCTACGGCGAGGCGAAGCTGGGGCCGGTGCGGATGACCGACGCGATGGTCTTCGAGCTCGACGGCGAGGGACGCATCCGCAGGATCAGCCCGCATCTGCGTCCCTGGCTGGCGCTGACGCTGTTCGCGATCGTCCTCGGCCCCAAGGTCGGCTTCCGGCCCGGAGTCGTCTGGCGGGCGCTGCGCGCCGGCGCGAGGTAGCCACCGTGTGGCTGCAGCGGCCGATCCGCCTGGAGGCGCGGCCGCGCGGTTTCCACCTCGTCACGGAGGAGGTCCTCGACGCCCTGCCGGAGCTGGAGCAGGTCTCGGTCGGCCTCCTGCACCTGCTGATCCAGCACACCTCCGCCTCGCTCGCCCTCAACGAGGACGCCTCGGCGGACGTGCGGCGGGACTTCGAGACCTGGTTTGCCCAAGCGGTACCGGAAGGCGCCTCCTACTGGACCCACACCCTCGAGGGCGACGACGACATGCCCGCCCACATCAAGGCGGCGCTGCTCGGGCCCTCGCTGACGCTGCCGATCGGCGGTGGCCGCCTCGCCCTCGGCACCTGGCAGGGCATCTACCTCTGTGAGCACCGGGACCGCGGCGGCTCCCGCTCGCTGGTCGCGACCCTCTGGGGCGAGGCCGACAAGGGTGGCTCTGCCTAGAGACCGCCAGCGTAGGCCCGGCCCTTGATCCCGGCGGCGAAGGCCTCGATTGCGCTTTCGGAGGTCTCGATCGGCCAGTCCATCCCGTTTTCGAACTTGTCGAACCAGACGAGGCCGCGGACCTTCGGGTACTCGGTGGGCAGGTCGCGGAGCATCTCGGCGATCCACTGGGCCTTGGAGCCGCCCTGCTCGGTCGAGGCGATCTCGCCGAGGATCATCGGCTTGGTCGGGGCGATCTCGTTGACGACCTCGTCGTAGCTGCGGCGGTAGAGCTGGTCGAAGCTGCGCCAGCGGTCTTGTTTGGCCGGGTTGGTGCCGGAGTTGTAGCCGTCGAGGCAGGTCCACTCGACGTAGTCGTTCCCCGGGTAGAGGGCGCGCAGGTCCTGGAGGTTGCCTTCGAAGTCGACGTTCGGGCACCAGACCCAGATCGGGTTGCCGGCGCCGGCCGCGGTGAAGATGTCGTGGACGTGTCGCCAGGCACGGACGAACTCACCGGGGCGGTTGCCGTTGGCGCCCTCCGCCCAGGGGAACCAGTCGCCGTTCATCTCCCAGTTGAAGCGGAGGAAGAAGGGGTGGCCCCAGCGCTTGGCGTCCGTCGCCCAGTCGCGGATGAAGCCGTCGTAGCGGCCGGAGATGACGTCGCCGAGCTGGTAGTCCGGCTGCTCCTCGGAGGAGGGGATCGACTGCGAGCTCCAGCTGAAGAAGGGGATCGCGCCGTGGCTGCGGATCGTCTGCATCTCCTCGTCGGGAAAGCGGTAGTAGCCGCAGCCCGATGAGGAGCAGTGGAGAAGGGAGCCATGAAGTGGATCAGCGACATCCGCTTGCCCAGCATCGCTTCCAGCTTCTTCGGGCCGCCCATGTCCCAGGGCGCCTGGTGGCCGGTGAGCTGGTCGCTGACGAGGGCGCCCCAGTAGATCGGGCGGCGGCCGGCGGGCCGCTTCTCCCCCTTGCCGAGGCTGCGCTGGAGGGCGATGTGAGCGCGGAGCTTGCCGCCGGCTGCCTGCGAGCCGGCGACGAAGCAGCCGATCAGCAGTGCCGCGGCTACGACGATCGGGACCAGGGGCAGGCGCAAGCGGTGAAGACGCACCCCCTTGGCATCGGAATCCGCGCGATTGCGCTTTAGCGAGCCACCGGCGGCGCTAGTGTCTCCACATGCCCTCCCCCGCCTTCGAGGTCCACGAGGCGAACCTGCACGGGCACCGTGCCGTCTACCGCACCGTCGGCAGCGGCCCGGACGTGGTCCTGATCCACGGGATGATCAACTCCTCGCGCCACTGGGAGTCGGTGGCGCAGCGCCTGGCCGGCTCCTACCGGGTGATCGCGCCGGACCTGATCGGCCACGGCGACGCGGCGACGCCCCGCGGCGACTACTCGCTCGGCGCCCACGCGGCGAGCATCCGGGACCTGCTGACGACGATCGGGGTCGAGCGGGCGACGATCGTCGGCCACTCGCTCGGCGGCGGCGTCGCGATGCAGTTCTTCTACCAATTCCCCCAGCGCACCGAGCGCCTGGCGCTGGTCTCCAGCGGCGGCCTCGGACACGACGTCAGCCCGCTGCTGCGGGGCGCGGCCCTGCCCGGCTCGGCGGCGCTGCTGCGGCTGGCGACGCGACCGCGCCTGGTCGGCGCGATCGCCGCCGGCGGCGCCAAGCTGCGCGAGCGCGGCAACTCGACCGGCGTCTACCTGCAGGCGGTCGCCCGCGCCCTCGGCCCGCTGCAGGAGCCGGGCTCCCGCCGCGCCTTCCTGCAGACGCTGCGCTCGGTGATCGACGTCCAGGGCCAGAAGGTCAGCGCCGCCGACCGCCTCTACCTGCTGAAGGAGATGCCGACGCTGATCGTCTGGGGCGAGCGCGACCGCACGATCCCGCTCGAGCACGGCCTCGAAGCCGAGCGCTCGATCCCCAATTGCCGCTTCGAGACCCTGCCGCGCGCCGCCCACTTCCCCAACCTCGAAGACCCCGAGGGACTCGCCGACGTCCTCGGCGACTTCCTCGCCACCACCGCCCCCGCCCACATCGTCGACTCCGAGTGGCGGGACGTGATCGCGCCGCGGGCGCGGCTGCGGCGAGTGGCTTAGCGCCATTTACGCACTTGTCCTCGCCCTGACGAGGACAATCTCGGAGTGGCTTAGTCGACCTCGGCGATCGCCGCTTCGACTTCGTCGAGCGAGGGGCCTTCCTGCAACGTCACAGTGCCGCCGGGGCCGGTCACGACCATCCCCTGGCCGGTGCGGATTTCGAGATTCCGGCCCAACTCCTCGTGGCCTTCCAGCCGCTGCTCGATCGGGCCGCCCTTCTGGCCGTTCTCTTCGAGGTCGGCCTCCCATTCTTCGATATCGAGCTCCTCCACCCCGCCGGCGATCGAGGCCAGGTAGTCGTCGTCTATCCCGAAGCGTTCGGCTTCGTCCTGGTTGCGGAAGAAGAGGTAGATGTACTGCCAGCCGTAGCCCTGGTCGGCGGCGGCCTCGGCGCCGTAGAAGCCGAGCTGCTCGGGGTTGACGCTGTTGGAGTAGTGGCGCCAGAGCAGCTTCACCTCGCCAGGACGGGCGTAGCGTTCGGTCAGCTGCGGAATCGTCGAGAGGAAGTCGTCGCGGCAGTCCTCGCACTGGATGTCGTTGAAGACCTGGATCGTCACCGGGGCGTCGTCGGAGCCGAGCCGATCGCCTTCCTGCGGCATGCCGCCGAAGAGGCCCTGGGCGTCTTCGATCCCGGCGAGGTGGACGACGGGGTCGCCCGCCTCCTGCGTCGACATCTCGACGATCGTGTAGCCGAGGGCGAGCAGCCCCAGCGCAAGCAGGGCGACCACCCAGATCCTGCCCCGCCGGGGCAGCGGCTTCACGGCGACTTCAGAGGCCAAGAGAGGCATTTTCCCAGTTGACGCCATCCGGCCGCGGCGATACATATGCAATACCCAGTTTTCAACGACCCTGGAGGTCACCCATGGCGCATCACCTCACCCCCGCTGAGCTCGCCGACCAGATGCAGATGGAGCGAGGGGAGGTGATCGGAAAATGCGTTCAGATGGGCGTGCCGATCTACCACGGACGGATCGACAGGACGCTCTTCGAAAGCTCGCTGCGCAGCCTCTCCGGGTCGAAATCGGGACAGAGCTCGCGCCACCAGCGGCGCTGAATTAGACTCCCCCGGCAGATGCCGGGGAGAGGTACGCACTCGAAGACGATCGCCGACCTGCTGCCGAAGGCGGCGGAGATGTACGGCTCGATGGTCGCCGCCCGCTACAAGGATGGCGACCAGTGGACCAGCAAGACCTTCGAGGAGGTCCGGGAGATCGTCCGGCCGCTCGCCTTCGGCCTCGTCACCCTCGGGGTCGAGAAGGGCGACCGCGTCTCGATTCTCGGCAACACCCGCCCCGAGTGGACCTACTTCGACTTCGCGGCGCTCTCGATCGGCGCCACCGTCGTCCCGATCTACCAGACCAACTCCCCCGAGGAGTGCCGCTACGTGCTCGAGAACTCCGACTCCAAGGTGGTCGTCGTCGAGGACGCCGAACAGCTGGAGAAGGTGCGGCAGGTCCGCGACCAGCTGCCCCAGCTCGAGCAGATCGTGCTGATGAGCGGTAGCGCCGAGGACGCGATCTCGATGGAGGACCTGGCGGCCAAAGGTGGGGGTGGCGACGACGCGACCTGGGCGACGCTCTACGACTCGGTCACCCCCGAGGACATCTGCACCTTCATCTACACCTCGGGGACGACCGGGCCGCCGAAGGGATGCGTGATCAGCCACGGCAACTACCGGGCGATGCTCGACATGGTCAACGAGACCAGCGTCATCGAAGAGGGCGACCTCACCTACCTCTACCTCCCCCTCGCCCACTCCTTCGCGCTGCTGATCCAGCTCGGCAGCTACGACCTCGGCACCGCGATCGCCTACTGGGAGCGGGACCCGCTGAAGATCCTGCCGAACCTGGCGGAACTGAAACCGTCCTACTTCCCCTCGGTGCCGCGGATCTTCGAGAAGATCTACACCGCCGCGACCAGCGCGATCGAGAAAGAGGGCGGCCTCAAAAAGGCGATCTTCAACTGGGCGATCAAGGTCGGCGAAAAGATGCGGGCAACCGAACGGGCCGACCGCCGCCCCGGCTTCCTCCTGCAGCGCCAGTACGCCTTCGCGGACAAGAAAGTGCTGTCGAAAATCCGCGGCCTCTTCGGCGGCAACATCCGCCTCGCCGTCTCCGGCGCGGCGCCGATCAACCCCGAGATCCTCCGCTTCTTCGACGCCGCCGGCGTCCTCGTGCTCGAGGGCTGGGGGATGACCGAGACCTCGACCGCGGCGACGATCTCCTCGCCCGAGGACTTCAAGGTCGGGACGATCGGCAAACCGTTCCCCGGCTGCGAGGTCAAAATCGCCGATGACGGCGAGATCCTCGTCAAGGGCCCGAACGTCTTCCAGGGCTACCACAAGAACCCGGAGGCGACGGCGGAGACGATCGTCGACGGCTGGCTCCACACCGGCGACATCGGCGAGATCGACTCCGAGGGCTTCATCAAGATCACCGGCCGCAAAAAGGACATCATCATCACCGCGGGCGGCAAGAACATCACCCCCGCCAACCTCGAGGCCGAAATCAAGCAGCACGCGCTGGTCTCCCAGTGCGTCGTCGTCGGCGACCGCCGTCCCTATCTGGTGGCGCTGGTCACCCTCGACCCCGAGGAGGCGGTCAAATACGCGCAGGAGAACAACCTGCCCGAGGACCCCGTCCAGCTCGCCCAGAACCCCGACGTGAAAGCGGCGATCGAAGCTCACGTCGACAAGATCAACCAGAACTTCGCCCGCGTCGAGCAGGTGAAGAAGATCTCGATCCTCCCCGAGGACCTCTCCCAGGAGTCAGGCGAGCTGACGCCGACCCTGAAGGTCAAGCGGGCCGTCGTCGCGCAGAAGCACGAGAGCGCGATCGAGCAGCTCTACGCGGCCTAGACGTTCTCCGGGTCGTCCGGCGGTACGGGCTTCTCTGGAGGAGCGACAGGACTCGTGGGTGGCGCAGCGGCCGCCTCGATCAGTAGGCGGGTGTTTTCCACGTGTGGCCCGAGCTCCGCCGTGACGGCCTTCGAAGCTGCCTCTGCCAGTTCATCGAGCACAACGGGGATTTGGCCGGGTTGCACGCCCGCGCCCTGCAGGGTTTGCTCCATGTCGGAGCTGGGAGCGGTGATGCCCGCTTTGACAGCATTGGGTACGGACTCCGCCATACTCGCCACACCTTTGCTGGCCGTGTCCAGCGCAGTGGCTTTTTCGGCATTGGCCTTGCCCGCTTCGATCTGACCCACGGCACGTGATTGCATCGACTGCAACATCGCGGCTCCGGCCGTGCCTACGAGCAGCGAGAAGGCAACCAGCTTGATCAGGTCGTAAGACCGATTCGTGAGTTCTCCCGCCTCGTTCTTCACTTCGATGATGGGCGGAAAGAAGTAAAGAACAGCAACCGCAGCGATCCCCCCGAGGACCACCGAAGCAAAGACAGCAAGAGGACCGAGCTTAGGCGGAGTGCCTCCGTCTTCTGCTTCCTTCTGGCCTTTCTTCCATTCGAGAAGCGCCGCGCCTATCCCGCCAAGCAGCCCCACGCCGAATGCAATCAGAAGCATGACCACCGTATCGTCCGTGCTGTTCAGCTCGATCATCGTCTCCCCCTGCAGCTTCGAGTATCGCTGAGTACCGAAAAGAGGTTATTGGTGATCGCAGTCAGCGGCCACAGCTACGTTCGGGTTCTTCAAGAAAAACCCGGAAACTACGAAGCCTCGCCGCTCTGGCGAAGCAGGACCGAGGTCGTCTGCTCGAGCACCCGGCGCCAGGCCGACGTCTGCTCGGGCTCCTCCTCGGAGGCTTTCTCGACGACGCGGCGGACGCGGCGCTCGGAGATTTCGAGGCCGTGGCGCTCGGCGATCTCGGCGTAGCGGTCGTAGTCCTGGGCGAGGGTGGCGGTGACGCTTTCGAAGCCGTGGCGGGCGATCCGCAGGCGGCGCGAGTAGTCCATGATCGGCGTGCCGAACATCAGCTCGTCGTTCGGCTCGGGCTCGAGCAGGATGATGTCCACCCCGGGGTATTTCTCCTGCCACTGCTCGACCGCCTGGTGGAGACGCTGGTGGGCGATCAGGCGGAAGGTCTGGTTGGCGATCGCCGGCAGGCCCATGTCGGAGACGCGGCGGACGCGGCGGCCGAAGACGGTCGGGATCGTCTTCTCGAAGTCGTTGACGTAGGGCACCAGCGGGTTGACGACGACGATGAACTTGGCGCCCTTCTCGACGGCGATGTCGACGTTGGTGGTCGAGCGGATGCCGCCGTCGACGAACTGCCGCCCCTTCAGGTCGACCGGCTTGTAGACGATCGGCAGGCAGGTCGAGCACTCGACCGCTTTGGAGATCGGCACGTCCGTCCAGCCCTCTTCGCCGAAGACGATCCGCTCGCAGGTGTCGAGGTCGGTCGCGGTGAGGTAGAGCTCGGTGTCGAGCAGGCGGAAGTCGTTGACGCGGCCTCCGTCGGCGAGTGCTTCGGCAACGTAGTCGGAGAGGCCCGAGCCCGAGTAGAGCCCGGTCGGCAGCGCCTCGGCGAGGCCGACGCCGATGTCCATCGCCGAGAACTCGCCGATCCGGACCAGGGAGCGCAGCAGCTCCAGCGTGCGCAGCGGCAGAGCCGCCCCTTTGGCGAGGAAGCCGAGGTAGTTGGGCTTGAGGACCTTGTCGAGGTCGAGGTCTTCGAGGCCCAGGTTGTCGTCGGAATTGATCACCTGCATCATTTCCTCGGGAGTCACCCCGTTGGCGAGCATCGAGGCGACGAAGGAGCCGGCGCTGGTCCCGACGTAGATGTCGAAGTTGTTGACGGTGCTGTTGACCGCGAGCAGGTCGAGAGCCCGCAGGGCGCCGATCTCGTAGACGCCGCCGGTGAAGCCGCCGCCGCCGAGAACCAGCGCGGTCTTCGAGGGCTTTTTGCGTCGGCCCTGGCGTTTCCGCGGTTTGGACTCGATGTCTACGACTTCACCCATACGTGCAGTATTCCAGGGCAAGAGGTCATCCTTGGCCGCTACCTTCCACATCTCGCGTGGTTAGAAACCCGATGAAACGCATCCTGCCCCTCATTTTGGTCCTCTCAGCAGGCCTTTTGCTGCCCTGGGCGAGCGCTGCCCAGGCGAGCCGCACGTGTGACCAGATGCGCGCCTGGCTGCATCAGGGGGGCGGCGCGGCCAGCGGCCTGCTCGTCGTCGACACCGAATCCGAGCAGGTCCTCTGCGCCAGCGCCCCCGGCCGCTCGCGGCCGCTCGCCTCGAACATGAAGCTCTTCACGACCGCCGCCGCGCTCTCCAAGCTCGGGCCGGAATACCGGATCGTGACCAAAGTCTTCCGCGACGGGCCGGTCGACGCCAACGGCGTCCTCCACGGCAGCCTCTACCTACAGGGCGGCGGCGACCCGGCGCTCGGCACCCCCGGCTTCTACGGCAGCTACCTCGGCGGCCTCGGGACCAACATCTTCTCCCTGACGCCGCAGATCAAGGCCGCCGGGATCGAATCGATCAGCGGTCGCCTCTACGCCGACGACACGATCTTCGACCGCCGCCGCGGCGTCGCCGACTCCGGCTACGGCACCAGCCCCTACATCGGCCCGCTCTCGGGGCTCGCCTTCAACTCCGGCTTCAGCGGCTCGACCAGCGCCAGCGGCTTCTCCTCCGACCCGGCCAAGCTCGCCGCCACGAAGCTGGTCCGCTCGCTGAGCCAGGCCGGCGTCAAGGTGCCGAGCCAGATCGCGCTGCGCCCGACGCCGCCGAACGGCGAGCGGGTGGCGCTGGTCCGCTCGCCCAGCCTCGACCGGATCGTCAACCTCACCGACGTCTACTCCGACAACTACTTCGCCGAGACCCTGATCAAGCTCCTGGGGGCGAAGTTCGGCGGCGCCGGCACCACCGCCGCGGGCGCGAACGTGGTCGAGGCCTTCGCCCGCGCCCACGGCTCCACGGTGCAGGCGGTCGACGGCTCCGGGCTGACCCGCTCCAACCGCTCCAGCCCGCGCGAGATCGTCGATCTGCTGCTGGGGATGCAGGAGGACGAAGCCGGCGAGGAGTTCATCCAGGACCTGGCTCTGGCCGGACAGGAGGGCACCGTCGCCAGCCGCATGGAGGGCACCGCCGCCTACGGCCGCTGCCGGACCAAGACGGGCACGATCAGCGGCGTCAGCAACCTCTCCGGCTACTGCTTCAACCGCAGCGGCCGGGTAATCGCCTTCTCGGTCCTGATGGCGGGCGTCGGCAACCTCACCCTCGCCCACCTGAACCAGGACCGGATCGCCGGCGCCGCTGCCGGCTACTGACCGACGAGCTCGCGCAGCCCCGCCTCGTCGAGGACCTCGGTCCCGAATTTCTCCGCTTTGGCAAGCTTCGAGCCGGGGTTGTCGCCGGCGACGACGTAATCGGTCTTTTTCGAGACCGAGCTGGTCACCTTGCCCCCGGCTGACTTCACCAGCGCCGCCGCCTCCTCCCGGGTCAGCTCCGGCAGGGTGCCGGTGAGGACGACGGTCTTGCCTTCCAGCGGCCCGCCCGCCTGGCGGCGTTCGGAGGCGTCGGCCTCCAGCTTCAGGCCCTTCTCCCGCAGCTTGCAGACCAGCGCCCAGGTCACCTCGTCTGCCAGCGACTCGTTGATCTGCACGGCCATGATCGGCCCCACCCCCTCGACCTCCTCGATCGCCTCCGGGTCGGCCTCGCGGAGGGCGTCGATCGCGCCGAAGTGGTCGGCCAGCGCCTCCGCGGTCACGTAACCGACCCCGGGCAGGCCGAGCGCGTAGAGAACGCGTTTGAACGGCCGCTGCTTGGAGGCCTCGATCGAGGCGACGAGGTTGCGAGCCGAGGTCTCGCCGAAACGGTCGAGCCCTTCCAGGCGCTCGGCGGTGAGGTCGTAGATGTCACCGACGTCGGCGATCACGCCCAGTTCGAGGAAGGTCTGCGCCTGCTTTTCGCCCAGCCCTTCGATGTCCATCGCCCCCTTGCTGACGAAGTGCTTGACGTGCTGGAAGGACTGCCCCGGACAGCCGGAGCGGTTGGGACAGATCGTGAAGACGGAGTCCTCGGGCTTGACCGTGGGCGTGCCGCAGGCCGGGCAGTGCCGGGGTGGCTTCTCCCTGCGGGCGCCTTTCTTCTTGCGTGGGAGCTTCGGCGAGACCACCTGGGGGATCACGTCGCCGGCGCGCATCACGACCACCTCGTCGCCCTTGCGGACGTCCTTGCGCGCCAGGTCCTCCTCGTTGTGGAGGGTGGCGGTGGTGACGGTGACGCCGCCGACGTGGACCGGCTCCAGCATCGCGAAGGGGACCAGGTGGCCGGTGCGGCCGACGTTCCAGACGACCTGCTTCAGCGTCGTCGTCGCCGTCGTCGGCGGGAACTTCCAGGCGATCGCCCAGCGCGGCTCGCGCCCGACCACCCCGAGCTCGCGCCAGAGCGCCTTCTCGTCGACCTTGACGACGACGCCGTCGATCTCGTAGTCGAGCTCCTCGCGCCGCTCCTCCCACCAGTGGCAGCGCTTGACGACCCCCTCGACGCCCTGGTGGTGATCGGTGTCGGGGTTGACCTTGAAACCGGCCTCCCGCAGCCATTCGACCTCGGCCATGTGAGTCGGGAGATCGAGCCCCCGCACCGCCCCGATCCCGTACATCCAGGTCGAGAGCGGCCGTTCGGCGGCCAGCGAGGGGTCGAGCTGGCGGATCGAGCCGGCGGCGGAGTTGCGGGGGTTGGCGAAGGTCGGCTCGCCGGCCTCGGCACGGCGTTCGTTCAGCGCTTTGAAGGCGGCGATCGGCAGGAAGATCTCGCCCCGCACTTCGACCAGCGCCGGCGCCTTGCCCTTGATCCGCAGCGGCACCGAGCGGATCGTCCGCAGGTTCTGGGTCACGTCCTCGCCGATCCGGCCGTCGCCGCGGGTGGCGCCGCGGACGAGGACCCCGTCCTCATAGGTGAGGGTGACGGCGAGGCCGTCGATCTTCGGCTCGGTCGTGTAGCTGAACTGCGAAGCGGTTATGTCCAAGCGCTTGAGGTAGTTGGCGATCCGGTTCTCCCAGCCACGCAGCTCCTCCTCGTTGCGGGCGTTACCGAGCGAGAGCATCTGCTCGTGGTGCTCGACCGGCTCGAAGCGCTCCAGCGGCGGCGCCCCCACGCGCTGCGTCGGCGAGTCCGGCGTCCGCAGCTCCGGATTCTGCTCCTCGAGCGTCCGCAGCTCGTCCAGCAGCGCGTCGTAGGCGTCGTCGCCGACCTCGGGATCGTCGAGGACGTAGTAGAGGTGGTTGTGGTGGGCGAGGAGCTCCCGCAGCTCCGCCGCGCGCTGCTCGGCCGCGGCGCTCACGCCGTCGTCGCGCTCGCCGCCAGCATCTCCTCGAAGCCCCAGCCCTGGAGGCGCTCGAGGCCGCCGTGGTCGGTGAGGTCGAAGTGGATCGGGGTGACCGCGATCCGGCCCTCGGCGACCGCGTTGAGGTCGGTTCCCTCGATCTCCTCGTAGCCCGGCTGCCAGCCGTAGATCTCGTAATGGCGACGGCCGTCGCTCTCCCTCACCAGCTTCAGCTCGTCGTTGTAGATCCGTTTGCCGAGCTTCGTCACCTCGACCCCGGTCGGCTCGCGGTTGGGGCAGTTGACGTTGATCAGCGTCGCCTCCGGCATCCGCTCTTCCCGCAGACGGGAGACGAGCTGCGCGGTGAAGGGACCGGCGACGGTGAAGTCGAACTTGCCGCTGACGTAGCCGAGGCCGCCGGCCGAGGACTGCTGGGAGACGGCGATCGCCGGAATCCCGAGGACGATTCCCTCCAGGGCCGCGGCGACGGTGCCCGAGTAGGTGATGTCGTCGCCGAGGTTGGCGCCGTGGTTGATCCCGGAGACGATCAGGTCCGGGCGGCCGCCGACCAGGCCCAGCTCGGCGAAGCGCACGCAGTCGACCGGGGTCCCGTCGGTCGCGTAGCCGAGGCGACCGTCGTCGAAGGTGACCTCCTCGACGCTGAGCGGCGAGCGGGTGGTGATGCTGCGTGCGGTGGCGCTGCGGTTGGAGTCCGGGGCGATGACGTCGACCTCAACCCCGTCGAGCTCGACCAGCGCCCGCCGGGCGGCCTGCAGCCCCGGCGCGGAGATGCCGTCGTCGTTGGTGAGGAGGATGCGCACCAGCCCGATTCTAGGGTTCGGAGATACTGCCGCCATGACCACCGTCAGGCTCGACATCGAATACGACGGCAGCGGCTTCCGCGGCTGGGCACGGCAGCCCGGCCAGCGCACCGTCCAGGGTGAGCTGGAGACGGCGCTGGCGACCGTCCTGCGCGAGCCGGTGGAGCTGACGGTCGCCGGGCGGACCGACACCGGCGTCCATGCGCTCGGGCAGGTGGCGAGCTTCGAGGCGGCCGAGGAGCCGCCGGCGGATCTGGCGCGCCGCCTCAACGGGGTCGGGCCGGCCGACGTCGCCGTCACCGCCGCGGAGGTCGTTGCCAAGGGCTTCGACGCCCGCCACGACGCCAAGGCCCGCAGCTACCGCTATCGCCTCCTCGCCCGTTCGGCACCGAGCCCCTTCGAGCTCGGCAAGGCCCTCTGGTGGCCCCACCGGGTCGACCGCGAAGCGCTCGACGCCTGCGCCGCCGCCCTCCTCGGCACGCACGACTTCACCGCCTTCACCCCGACCCAGACCGACCACGTCCGCTTCGAGCGCGACGTCCTCGCCGCCGCCTGGGACGCGGAAGGCGACATCCTCAGCTTCCGCATCACCGCCGACGCCTTCATGCGCAACATGGTCCGCGCCCTCGTCGGCACCCAGCTGGAGGTCGCCTCCGGCCGTCGCAGCGTCGAGAGCTTCGTCGCGCTCCTCGAGGGAGCACCGAGAACCGAGGCAGGCGACACCGCGCCGCCCCACGCGCTTTATCTCGAGTCCGTGCGCTACTGAGATGCGCGAAGCGCGCTTTTAGACGAGCTCGAGGTAGACCATCTCGGTCGAGTCGGACTTCCTCGGACCGAGCTTGACGATGCGGGTGTAACCGCCGGGGCGCTCCGCGTAGCGGGGCGCCACCTCGTCGAACAGCTTGTGGACGATGAACTTGTCGTTGTGGAGGCTGGCCAGCGCCTGGCGCCGGGCATGGAGGCTGCCGCGTTTGGCGAGGGTGATCAGCTTCTCGACTTCGGGCTTGACCGCCTTGGCCTTGGCCTGGCTGGTTTCGATCCGCTCGTGCTCGATCAGCTGTTTCGAGAGGTTCGAGAGCAGCGCCTCGCGGTGGGCGGAGTCGCGGCTGAGCTTGTTCCGCTTCTTTTTGTGCCGCATTGCTCTCCGCCCCTCGCTTCGCCTAGTCCGCCTGCAGGTCCAGGCCGCGGGAGTGCAGGGTCTCGATTACTTCCTCGATCGACTTCTGGCCGAAGTTCGGGATCGCGTTCAGTTCCGCGCGCGACTTACGCACGAGGTCGCCCACCGTCTGCACGCCGGCGCGCTTCAGGCAGTTGTAGGAGCGGACGCCGAGTTCGAGCTCCTCGATCAGGATCTCGTCGAGACCGTTGGCGGCGGCACCGCCGTCGGTCCCCGGAGCCGAGAAGCCGTCGCTCTGGACCGGCGGGGCCGGTTCGCGCGCGGTCAGCTCTTCGACCCGGTCGGCGTCGGTGAAGATCGCCAGGCTCTTGATCAGGATCTCGGAGGCCTCACGCAGTGCCGCGCCCGGCTCGATCGAGCCGTCGGTTTCGAGGTCGAGCGAGAGTTTGTCGAAGTCGGTCCGCTGCCCGACACGGGCGGTGGCGACCGCGTAGGAGGCGCGGCGAATCGGCGAGAAGATCGAGTCGATCGGGATCACGCCGATCGGCTGCTCGTCGGACTTGTTTTCTTCGGCGGGCGAGTAGCCGCGGCCGCGGCCGATCGTCAGATAGACCTCGAGTTTGGTTTTTTTCTCGAGCGTCGCGATCGGCGCGTCGGGGTTGAGGATCTCGACGCCGGAGGGGAGGTCGATGTCCTTCGCCTTCACCTCGCCGGGGCCGGTGGCGACCAGCGGCGCCTCGACCTCGTCGGCGTCAGTGTGCATGCGGACGACGAGGTCCTTGAGGTTGAGGATGATGTCGGTGACGTCCTCCTTGACGCCGGGCACGGTCGAGAACTCGTGCGCGACGCCCTCGATGCGGACGCTGGTGATGGCGGCGCCGCCCAGCGAGGAGAGCAGGACGCGACGGAGGCTATTGCCGAAGGTGTAGCCGAAGCCCTTGTCCAGCGGCTCGATCGTGAAGGTGCCGCGACGGTCGTCGACTTTCTCGGAGATGATGCGGGGGACCTGGAAATCGGTGGTCATGAGTTCCTTGCTCTGGGGTGTTTCAGAAATCGTTTCCGGACTACTTGGAGTACAGCTCGACGATCAGCTGCTCCTGGACCGGGGCCGAGATCTCGGAACGCTCGGGGTAGCGCAGGACCTTGGCGGTGAGGGCATCGTGATCGGCCTGCAGCCAGGCGGGAACGGTGGAGACGAGTTCCGTCGCCCGGCGGATCGTGTCGGTGGCGTTCGATCCGGCCTTGATCGAGATGATGTCTTCGGGTCGTACCTGGTACGAAGGGATGTTCACCCGGCGGCCGTTGATCTGCCAGTGGCCGTGGGTGATCAGCTGCCGCGCCTGGCGCCGCGAGGCGGCGAAGCCGAGGCGGACGAGGACGTTGTCGAAGCGGGACTCGAGCAGCCGCAGCAGGTTCTCGCCGGTAACGCCGTCCTGGCGTGAAGCTTTGTCGTAATAGGCGCGGAACTGTTTCTCCAGCACCTGGTAGTAGCGGCGCGTCTTCTGCTTCTCACGCAACTGCACCCGGTACTCGGATTGGCGCATGCGGCCGCGACCGTGATCTCCGGGCGGGTAGGAGCGCCGCTCGACCCCGCACTTGTCGGTGAAGCAGCGCTCGCCCTTGAGGAAGAGCTTCTGCCCCTCACGACGGCACTGCTTGCACTGCGGCGAGGTATCGCGAGCCATTAGACGCGCCTCCGCTTCTTCGGGCGGCAGCCGTTGTGGGCCTGCGGCGAGACGTCCTTGACGGTGGTGACGTCGAGACCGGCGGCCTGCAGCGAACGGATCGCGGTCTCGCGGCCCGAGCCGGCGCCCTTGGCGAAGACCTCGACCCGCTCCAGCCCGTGTTCCATGCCCTTTTTGGCGGCCGCGTCGGCAGTCACCTGGGCGGCGAACGGGGTCGACTTGCGCGAGCCTTTGAAGCCGGCCGAACCGGCCGACTCCCAGGCGATCACGTTGCCCTCGGTGTCGGTGAGGGTGACGATCGTGTTGTTGAAGGAAGTCTTGATGTGCGCCTGCCCATAGGTGACGTTCTTTTTCACCCGGCGGCGGGTGCGCCCTTTCGAAGGTTTTTTCTCAGCCATGCCTCTGCACCTACACCTTGCGCTTGCCGGCGACGCTGAGGCGGCGCGGGCCCTTGCGGCCGCGGGCGTTGGTCTTCGTCCGCTGGCCGCGGACCGGGAGGCCGCGACGGTGGCGGAGGCCGCGGTAGGAGCCGATCTCCATCAGCCGTTTGACGTTCTGCGAGCGCTCGCGACGGAGGTCACCCTCGACCTCGCGGTTCTCGACCGCCTCGCGAAGTTTCATCACCTCGTCCTCGGTCAGGTCCTTGACCGGGGTATTCGGATCGACTTTGGCCTCGGCGAGGATCTTCTGCGCCGTCGACTGGCCGATCCCGAAGATGTAGGTGAGCCCGATTTCGGCCCGTTTGTTGACCGGGATGTTGATCCCCGCGATCCGCGCCATGGCTAGCCCTGCCTCTGCTTATGGCGCGGGTTCTGGCAGATCACCAGGACCGCTCCATTTCGGCGGATTACCTTGCACTTCTCGCACATCGGCTTGACGGAAGCTCGGACCTTCATCGCTCCGGATCTCTATCGACAACAGGATTCCTGCACGCCCCATGAATCGGACGGCAGGACGAACCAACCGGCCAACAAGGCCGACGGAGAAAGATAGCAGGGGCGGAGCCGCGGCGATGCCCGGTCAGGCGGGCTCGACGAAGGCGATCAGGAAGCCGTCGTAGCCCTTGACCCCGACGGTCTGGATAGTAGTGGCGCTGACCCTGGAATCTTCGCTCAGCATCTCGTGCAGGCGCCGCTGGGCCCGGGTCGCGTCGTCGCTCGCCGTGGCGTCGGCGAGGGTGCCGTCGCGGACGACGTTGTCGGCGACGATCAAGCCGCCGGCGCGGGTCCGCTCCAAGGCCCAGGCGAAGTAGTTGGGCGTGTTGGCCTTGTCGGCGTCGATGAAGACGAGGTCGAAGGGCCCGGCACCGTCCTCCTCCAGCCCCGGCAGCGCCTCCAGCGCCAATCCGACCCGGATCTCGACCCGCTCCCCCACGCCCGCCGCGTCGATGCTCCGCCGCGCCACCTCGGCGTACTCGGCATCGGCCTCGAGCGTGATCAGCCGCCCGTCCTCGGGCAGCGCCCGCGCCATCAGGATCGCGCTGTAGCCGCCGAGCGTCCCGAACTCGAGCACCCGCCTCGCCCCGACCAACCGCACCAGCAACTGCAGCAGCTTCCCCTGCGGCGGCGAGACCTGAATCGCCGGCAGCCCAGCTTCCTCGGCGGCAGCGATGGCGCCTCGAAGCCCGTCATCCTCCTCGACGATCGTCTCGCCGACGAATTGGTCGACCGCAGAGAAGATCTGCTGCTCCATCAATCGTCCTCATCCTCGGCCGGCGGCAGTCGGTCCAGCATCCGGAGAGTGGCTTGACGCTGAGCCCGTGCTTCAGCCTGGAGTTCCTCGAACTTCGCCCTGGACTCGGCACGCGATTCGGCGAATGCCCGTCTCATGTCTTCCTGGGCAGCTTGAATGGTTTTCACGTGCGCGTCAGTCATCTGAGCGAGCACCCGCTGAATGTGGTCGTTCTCGAACTGACGCTTCTCGTCAGCGGTCATCAGCCGACCGTTGAGCTCCTCCCACTCGCGTCTACGAGCCTCCCCTCCTTCCCGCAGGATGTGCTGAAGCTCTTCGATGCGCTTGACGAGGTCCCCGCGCCCTTCTTCCAGCCGCCGCTCGAAGTCGCACCTTTTTCTCTCCAGCTCCATGTCCAGATCGTCCCAGGCCATGGCGCACAAAACTACACCTCAGACAAAATGTTCTGAACCGGATTCCACACAGAAGGGCGAATTCGGGCTTCAGCGCGGCAATCGTTGCGTCGGCGTCACCACCTGCTGGAAGGTCGGCCGGTTCTGGAAGGGGAACGGGGGCAGGGCGATGCCGCCGGTCACCGCCGGCCGGTTCTGGTCGAAGCAGGAGGGCTGTGGGTTGGATGCACAGGCGCCGTCGCCGCCGCCGTAGAGCTGCTGCGGGGTGACCTTCAGCGCCGCCCGCAGCGTCCGCTGCAGCATCGCCCGGCACTTCTTCTTCGAGCCGCCGCCACAGTAGACGCGGCTCCAGGCGCCCTTCGGCTTCGGTCCGAAGAGGTCGCGCAGGTCCTTGGAGACGTAGCTCCACCAGCCGTCGGCGAAGTCCGGTTCGGTCGGCGAGCCGCCGGTGTAGGCGCCCGTCCGCACCATCCCTTCCAGCTGTTCGTAGGCCCTGGCGCCGAGGACCGGCTTGAACTCGCCCTGGAGCAGCTTCGGCCACCAGGCGTCCATCAGTTCGACCGCGTCGTTTTCCTCGTAGACGCCGTCGCGGTCGAGGTCGCGGCGATGGGCACCGTGTTCGTGCCAGGTGCGCAGGGTCACGAACGCCTGACGCAGCGGCTTCGATTTCGGTTCGCCGATCGCCTTGAAGATCGTCGGCAGCAGCCGGTAGCCGCGCAGGTCCTGCGTGGCCGGCTCCTCCATCGCCTGGACCAGCTGGGCGATCGTGATTTTCTTCTTGCCCTTGATCGCGGCCTTGACCTTGTCCTCGATCATCTGCGAGCGGAACAGCGGCCCGTAGCTGTACTTGTCGTCGGCCGCCGCCCACTTCGGCGCCTGCTTGTTGTTCCAGGAGACGAGATAGGGCGGATCGATCGCCTGCGGGTGCTTGGCGAACGGCAGCCAGGCGGCGGTCCGAGTCGCCGGCTTGTAGCCCTTCCAGTCGAACTTGCCGGTGCCGAGGATCGGGAAGTCGGGTGAGGTCCCCTTCGCCCGCTGCGGCATCCAGCCCGATAGCGCGTAGGCGATGTGCTCGGAGTCGACGTAGGACCAGTTGAAGAGGAAGTTGATATTGGAGACGGCCTTCTTGAAGCCCTCCGGCCCCGTCACCACCCCCGGTTCGTTGAGCTGGCCGAAGCCGATCACCGAGTCGGCCTCGTGGAAGTAGGTGCTGCGCTGGCGCGCGAAGGCGACCTTCTTGCCACCGACCTTGCCGCGGGCGTAGACGATCCCGTGCACGGTCCGGTAGGCGACCAGCGTCTGCGACCCGGCCGGAGTGTCGTCGGCCGCGTTCGGCGTCCAGCTCTCGCTCTTTTCGAGCTTTTCCATCGCCAGGCACTTGCCGCGGTAGCGGTAGTGGAAGTTGTCCTGGCAGAGAACCTCGGCGAAGGTGTCGACGTTGTCGGAGGTGGCGGTGGTCGCGCTCCAGGCGTAATCCCGCCCGTGACCGAGCTCGACGTAGAGGTTGACGCCGGGGAAGGCGGCGCCGCGGGCGTCGATCCCGGGCCCGTGCAGGTCCTCCTCCATCAGGATCTGAGGCACGAAGTAGCCGACCTGCGGTCCCATCACCGCGATCGGGTGTCCGCTCGCCGACTCCTTGGCGGAGACCAGCTCCCAATTGGAGGCGTGGCCGGCGGCCTCGAGCGCCGCCTGCAGGCGGGCGCCGACGGTGGCGAGCCCGCCCGCCGGTGCCGGCGTCGCCGTCGAGGCGGTCGCCGTCTGGGTGAAGCGAACGCTGCCGCGATCGGGCAGCGCCAGGCCGCGCTTGGCGAAGGCGCTGCGGGTCTCGTACGGGAACGGCTTGGAGACCGTCGTCGGCGCCTCGGGGTCGTTCTTGGCGCGGAAGCCGAGCCAGGCCTTGCGGCCCGCCTTCTTTCCCATCCGCTGGACGAAGGCCTGCATCGTCAGCGCCGAGTTCAGCTCGTTGCCGCCGCCCTGGCCGAAGATGCCGCCGACCAGCGAGGCGATCGCGATCACGTCGGTCGGCTTCCACGGTTCCATCGGCTTGGCCAGCAGCGTGTACTCGCCGGGTTTGAGTTTGGGATCGAGGTTAGCGGCGGCGATGTAGGCGTTGATCCCGTCGACGTAGGCGGAGACGTCGTCGACCGCCTGCTGCCCGGTCTGCCCGTACTGCTGCGGTGCCTGCACCAGCTGCTTTTCGAGGTCGGCTTCGGTGTAGGGGGCGAACTGCCACTGGCCGGCGTCGGCGCCGGCGTTGGCGCCACCGAGGAAGGAGGCGAGTTCGGCGCGGCCGGTGTGGCGCAGCACATCCATCAGGAAGAGCCGGTCGGCGGCGCCCGCGTAGCCGGCGCCGAACATCGTGTCGGCGCGGGTGGTGCCGTAGACGTGGGGCACGCCGAAGGCTTTGTCGCGGACGATCGTCGCCCCCGGCCGCGGTTCGATCGTCGATTCGATTTCGCCGGCGGGGACGCCGAAGGTGGCGTCCTTGAAGTAGCTCGGGATCTGTTCTTCGCTCAGGGTCGGGCTCGCGTAGAGCAGGTTTTCGTAGAGCGGCTGCTGGTCGGCGAAGTGCGAAGGCAGCAGGCCCGGCCCGCGGAAGGCGAGGATCTCGGCGAAGTCCGCGGTCCCGTTCTCCCCCGGCGGCAGGACGTTGCGGAAACCGCCGGCGTCGTTTGCCCCATAGGGCTCCGGAGAGGCGGCCGGCGCGGAGGGAGCGACGATCGCGAAGAGCGCCAGCAGAAAGACCAGCGGCGCGAGCTCGCGGCGAGCGCGGACATGGAAACGCAAGAACTTCTCCTTCCCGTTGCGGCGCCCCACCGCAAGGGAAAGACTACCCACCTGTCCCCTCGGCTAGTCCGCCTCGTGCCAGGGGGTGAGGATCCGCGGCCCCTCCGGGGTCACCGCGACGGTGAACTCGAAGTGCGCGGCGAGGGAGCTGTCTTCGGAGTAGACCGACCAGCCGTCCTCACCCATCCGCACCAGCGGGCCGCCGACGTTGACCATCGGCTCGATCGCCAGCACCATCCCGGCCTCCAGTTCAGGGCCCTTGCCGGGCTCACCGAAGTTCGGCACCTGCGGTTCCTCGTGCATATCCCTACCGATGCCATGGCCGACGAGGGTGCGGATGATCGAGAGCCCCTCCAGCTCGACCGTGCGCTGGATCGCCGCCGAGACGTCGCCGAGGTGGTTTCCCGGCCGCATCTGCTCGACGCCGGCGAAGAGCGAGGACTGCGTCACCTCGAGCAGCTTCTGCGCATCCGGGCTGACCGGGCCGATCGGCAGCGTCATCGCCGCGTCGGAGACCCAGCCGTCCTTGATCACGCCGACGTCGATCGAGATCACGTCACCCCGCTTCAGCTCGTAGTCGCCCGGAATCCCGTGCACGACCATCGAGTTCGGCGAGGCGCAGATCGACCCCGGGAAGCCGCGATAGCCCTTGAAGGCGGGCTCGGCGCCCTGCGAGCGGATGAACTTCTCGGCCGCCGTGTCGAGTTCGGCGGTCGTGATCCCGGCCCGCGCTTTCGAGGCAAGCATCTTCAGGCAGCGAACAAGGACCGCGCCGGAGGCGGCCATCATCTCCACCTCGTCTGGGGTCTTCTTGATGATCATCCGGTACACGCTAATGGTCGGCGCGTGCGAGCTCGCGGGGCCGCCTCAGACGGTCTCGTCCTGCTCCATCCGCATCGTCGCCAGGGTGCGGCGGACCTGCTCCGCCACCTCTTCCGGCGCGGCCTCGCCGGCGATCCGGCGGAGGACACTGCGACTGTCGTAGTAGCTGACGAGCGGCTCCGTCTTCTCGTGGTAGGTCTCGAGCCGCTTGCGGATCACCTCGGGCTTGTCGTCGTCGCGGACGACCAGGGGCGAGCCGTCGATGTCGCAGACCCCCTCCTGCCGCGGCGGTTCGAACTCGACGTGGAAGACGTGGCCGTTCTCCTCGCAGGTACGCCGGCCCCCGAGGCGCCGCACGACCTCGTCGTCGGAGACGTCGATCAGGAGCACCGCCGTCACCGCCCGCCCCAGCTCGCTCAACTTGGCGTCGAGCGCCTCGGCCTGCGGAGTAGTGCGGGGAAAGCCGTCGAGGATGAAGCCGTCGAGCGCCTCGCTGGAGTCGATCCGCTCGGCGATCACGCCGACGATCACCTCGTCGGGGACCAGATCACCCCGGTCCATGTACTCCTTCGCTTCGCGCCCAAGCTCGGTCTCGTCCCGCACGGCGGCGCGGAGGATGTCCCCGGTCGCGTAGTAAGGCAGCCGCAGGTCTTCGTTCAGCCGCTCCCCCTGAGTGCCCTTGCCGGACCCGGGAGGGCCTAGAAGTACGAGATTGAGCTCAGCCATTGATTGCCTTTTCAAATTGGATTGAGAGTCCGAAAAGCAAGCAGGTCGGGGGATGCAGGGAGGGCGACGAGGGGAGCGCACTCTAGTGCGTGACCCGAGGAACCCGACCGAAGACCCCGAGATGCGCAGCTTTGCAGGGCTCTCAACCTATTTGAGGAAGCCCTCGTAATTGCGCATCATCAACTGTGCCTCGAGCTGCTTGACCGTGTCCAGCGCGACGCCGATCACGATCAGGATCGAGGTGCCGCCGAAGTAGAAGTTCGCCGCGGTCTGGCTGATCAGGATCGTCGGCAGCGCGGCGACGGCGCCGAGGTAGAGCGCGCCCGGGAAGGTGAGGCGCGAGAGGATCCGATCGAGGTACTCCGCGGTCGGCCGGCCCGGGCGCACGCCGGGAATGAAGCCGCCGTATTTCTTCAAGTTGTCGGCCTGGTCGACCGGGTTGAAGGTGACCGCCGTGTAGAAGTAGGTGAAGACGATGATGAAGAAGATCTCGCCGACCACGTAGGCCCAGCCGTTCGGTTCGAAGAAGGCGGCGAAGTCGAGCGCGGCGGGGGTGTTGATCAGCTGCCCGATCGTCGGCGGGAAGGCCATGATCGAGGCGGCGAAGATGACCGGAATGACGCCGGCCATGTTGACCCGCAACGGCAGGTAGGTCGACCCGCCCGAGGTCATTTTGCGGCCGACGACCCGTTTCGCGTACTGGACCGGGATCCGCCGCTGACCCTCCTGGACGAAGACGATCGCGACAATCACGGCGAGGGCGATGAACGGCATCATCACCACGAAAACCTGGTCGGGGTTGTTCCACCACTTCGAGAGGCCGGGGATGATGCTGGAGGCGATCGAGGCGAAGATCATCAGCGAGATCCCGTTGCCGATCCCGCGCTGGGTGATCAGCTCGCCCAGCCACATCAGCAAGGTGCAGCCGGCGGTGAGGCAGATCACGATCAAGAAGAGCTTCGGGAAGGTGAGCTGGCCGACGACGTCGGTGTTGGCCGAGTTTCCGAAGGAGCGGAAGAGGAAGACGTAGCCGATCGACTGGCCGAAGGCGAGGCCGACGGTGAGGTAGCGCGTGTACTGGGTGATTTTCTGCTGGCCGACTTCCCCCTCTTTCTGCAGGCGCTCCAGCGAGGGGACGACCACGGTCAGCAGCTGCAGGATGATCGAGGCGGTGATGTAGGGCATGATTCCCAGCGCGAAGAGGCTGAGCCGGGAAAGACCGCCACCGGAGAAGAGGTTGAGGAAGCCGAGGACGCCGGAGCCGCCGAAGTTGTCCTGGATTTCCTTGACGGCCTGCGTGTCCACCCCGGGGGCCGGGATGTAGGCCCCGAGCCGGTACAGCGCCAGCATCGCTGCCGTGAACGCAAGCTTCTTGCGGATGTCGGCAACGCTGAAGGCGTTGAGAATAGTTCTGAGCATTACGGCTCCAGAGTGTGACAGGAACCGCCGGCCGCCTCGATCTTCTCCTTGGCAGCCGCGCTGAAGGCGTGCGCGTGAACCGCGAGTTTCTTCTTGATCTCGCCGCGGGCGAGGACCTTGACCGGGTCCGAGCGCTTGGCCAGGCCCTTCTCCTTCAGCGCCTCGAGCGTCACCTCGGCGCCGCTGTCGAAGCGCTCCTCGAGGTCGGCGAGGTTGACCGGCTGGGTCTTGGTGCGGAAGTTCTCGAAAGGCATCGACTGCTTTTTGTGCGGACCGCGCAGCTTTCGCATCCGCATGTGGATCGGGTTCTGCCCGCCCTCGTAGCCGGCCTTGCGCTTGCGGCCCGAACGCGACCCCGCGCCCTTGTGGCCGCGACCGGAGGTCTTGCCCAGCCCGCTGCCCTCACCGCGGCCGATCCGCTTGCGCGGCTTTCTCGAGCCCGGCTTCGGCTTCAGGTTGTGGAGGCCGATCTCCTCGGCGCGCGATGATTCTTTGGAAGACGTTTTCTCAGCTTTTTTCTCGGTTTTCTCAGCCACCGTCGACCTCCACGAGGTGCGAGACGACCCGCAACTGACCCTGCAGCTGCTCGGAATCTTTCAGCTCCGCCGATTTGCCGATCCGCCCCAGCTTCAGCGCCTTCAAGGTCGCTTTCTGGTTCGGATTAGTCTTCGCGGCCGAGCGAACCTGCCGAACCTTCACCTTGCTCACGAGGACTCCTCAACGGTCTCAGAAGCGGGACTCTGGCCCTCCTCGGACGGCTCACCGGCTGCTGGCTCAGCGGCCTCTGCCGTGGGTGGCGACGATGCGGGACCCGCGCCAGTTGGCGCGGGGGTCGTATCGGAGACAGGACCCGCGGCCTCAGCGCCCTGCCCCTCATCCGAGAGAGTCGCAGCGGCCCCGTTCCCGTTCCCGTCCAGCCCCAAAACCTGCTTCACCGTCAACCCACGCAGCTCCGCGACCTCCTCGGGCCGGCGCAGACGGACGAGGCCGTCCATCGTCGCCTTGACGAGGTTGATCGGGTTCTGGGTGCCGATGCTCTTGGTCAGCACGTCACGGACGCCACCGAGCTCGAGCACGGCGCGGACGCCACCGCCGGCGATGACGCCGGTACCGGGGCTGGCCGGCCGCAGGACGACGTGGCCGGCGCCGAAGCGGCCGATGATGCGGTGGGTGATGGTGTTCCCGTATTTGGGCACCCGGATCAAGTTCTTGCGGGCGTCCTCGACGCCCTTCTGGATCGCCAGCGGGACCTCGCGGGCCTTGCCGTAGCCGATCCCGACCACGCCCTCCTCGTCGCCGACGGCGACCAGGGCGGTGAAGGAGAAGCGCCGGCCGCCCTTGACCACCTTGGCGACGCGGTTGATCTCGATCACGCGCTCCTGCAGGTCCAGCCCGCGGGGACTGACCGTTTCCACATTTTTGACGTCCATGCCCTTCATAAGCAGCGGCCCACCGTAGCGAAACTACGGTTTTAGAAAGCCAGACCCCCCTCTCGCGCGCCTTCGGCCAGCGCCTTGACGCGACCGTGGTACTGGTAGCCGCCGCGATCGAAGACGCAGCTTTCGACGCCGGCGCCCTTGGCCCGCTCGGCCAGCAGTTCGCCGGCCTTCTTCGCCTGCTCGGAGGCGGTGAGCTTGCGCAGCTCCGGCTCGATCCAGTTGACGGCGGCGACGGTGTGGCCTTTGGTGTCGTCGATGAGCTGGGCGAAGACGCCACGATTGGAGCGGTAAACAGAGAGGCGCGGGCGCTCGGCCGTGCCCTTGACGCGGGCGCGTACCCGGCGGCGCCGTTTGAGCCGGCGCTGGCGCTTGCTGAGAACGGTCATGCGCGCTTACCCACCTTTCGCAGGACCTGCTCGTCCTTGTAGCGGATGCCCTTGCCCTTGTAGGGCTCGGGCGGCCGGCGCTTGCGGATGTCCGCGGCGACCTGGCCGACGAGCTGCTTGTCGATCCCTTTGATGATGATTTCGGTCGGCTGCGGGACTTCGAAGTCGATCCCCTCAGGCGCGTCGATCGCGACCGGGTGCGAGTAGCCGAGCGCCAGCTCCAGTTTTTTCCCTTTCAGGGCGGCGCGGTAGCCGACTCCCTGGATTTCCAGCCGCTTCTCGAAGCCGTCGGTGACGCCCTCGACCATGTTCGCGATCAGGCTGCGGGTGAGGCCGTGCAGAGCCCGGTGCTCGCCGCGGTCGGTGGGACGGGCGACGGTGACGGCACCGTCCTCCTGCTCGACCTTCATCTCCGACGAGAGCTCCTGGCGCAGCTCCCCCTTCGGGCCTTTGACGGCGATGTTGCCCTGGCCGATCTCGACCGAGACGGCGTCGGGGACGGGAACGGGCTTTCTTCCGATTCGGCTCATCTAGATCACCCTCACCAGACGTAGGCGACAACCTCGCCGCCGACGCCCTTGGTCCGGGCTTCGTGGCCGGTCATCACGCCGACCGAGGTGCTGACGATCGCGGTCCCGGTGCCCCCGTGAACACGGGGGACGTTGTTGTGGTTGACGTAGCGGCGCCGACCCGGGCGCGAGACCCTTTCGATCCCGAGGATCACCGGCTGGCGGTCCTCGGTGTACTTGAGCTCGACGTTGATCAGCTCGCCGACCCGCGCCGGCTTGCGGCTGAAGTCTTTGATGTATCCCTGCTCCTTGAGGATCCGGGACATCTCGAGCTTGAGGCCGGAGAAGGGAATCTCCACCTCGTCGTGCCCAGCGCGGATCCCGTTGCGGATCCGGGTCAGGTAGTCGGCGATCGGGTCGGTCAGCATGCTCGGTTCCTTACCAGCTCGACTTGGTCATCCCGGGGATGTACCCCTCGTGTGCGGCCTCGCGCAGGCAGATCCGGCAGAGGCCGAATTTGCGGTGGTAGGCACGCGGCCGACCGCAGCGGCGGCAGCGGTTGTAACGGCGCGATTTGAACTTGGGCTCACGCGCCTGCTTCACCTTCATCGAAGTCTTAGCCATTGTCTGAACTCTCCTCAGCCGGCTCGCCGGCCTCATCGTCTCCGCCCTCGGCGGCACCCTCGTCCTCGCCTTCGGGCTTGGCGTAGGCCTCCGGGTTCTCCTCTTTGAGCTGCTCGAGTGCCGCCTGCTCGACTTCAGCCTTCTGGCGGGCTTCCTCTTTGAGCTGCTCCTCTTCGGCTTCCTTTTCTTTCGCTTCGCGCTCGGCCTGACCGGGGCGGCCCTCCTGGGCGAACGGCATCCCCAGCCCGAGCAGCAGCTCGAAAGCCTCGAGGTCATTTTTAGCGGAAGTCGTGATCGTCACGTCCAGACCCCGGACGACGTCGACTGAGTCGTAGTCGATTTCCGGGAAGATCAGCTGCTCTTTGACGCCCATCGAGTAGTTGCCACGGCCGTCGAAGGAGCGCGGGTCGAGACCGCGGAAGTCCCGGATCCGCGGCACCGCGATCGAGACCAGGCGGTCGAGGAACTCCCACATGCGGGCGCGGCGCAGGGTCACCGAGACGCCCACCGGCATCCCCTCGCGCAGCTTGAAGGAAGCGACCGACTTGCGGGCGCGGCGCACGTTCGGGTGCTGGCCGGCGATCGTCGCCAGCTGTTCCTGGGCCAGCTCGAAGGAGCGTTTGTCCTGTTTCTCTTTGCCGAGGCCCATGTTGAGCGTGATCTTCTCCAGGCGCGGGGCGTCCATCGGCGTCGAGTAGCCGAATTTCTTCGTCAGCGCCGGCAGGACCTCCTGCTCGTATTTGTCACGCAGACGCGGCGGCGGCGCAGCTTGGGACGTCGGTGCGGCGGTCGCCTCCATCAGCCGATCTCGTTTCCGGTCCGCTTCGCGTAGCGGACCCGCTTGCCGCCTTTGTCGACGCGAACGCCGACGCGGCTCGGTTTGTTGTCTTTGGGGTCGAGCAGCATCACGTTGGAGACGTCGATCGGGCCCTCCTTCTCGACGATCCCACCGGCCTGGGGATTTTTCAGGTCGGTCTGCGAGCGCGGCCGTTCGTGCCGCTTGACGATGTTGAGGTTCTCGACGTAGACGCGGCGCTTTTTCGGGTCGGTGCGGACGACGCGGCCTTTCTTGCCGGCGTCCTTGCCGCCGATGATCAGCACCTGGTCGTCGGTGCGGATGCGCATGGACTTGGCCATCGCTAGAGCACCTCCGGGGCGAGCGAGATGATTTTCATGAAGTTGCGATCGCGCAGTTCGCGCGCCACCGGGCCGAAGATGCGGGTCCCGCGCGGGTTGTTGCTGGCCGGGTCGATCAGCACCGCGGCGTTCTCGTCG